>WNFB01004076.1_pt1 | contig 12964 bp, 12 predicted proteins | sample 5400501 | NCBI WGS metagenome assembly WNFB01 (sample SAMN13153341, study PRJNA577476) | soil metagenome | isolation source: 200 cm saprolite under Douglas fir tree site 2 hole 1 | place: USA:California | collected 2015-04-18
CCTTCGACCGCCAAGGGGTTCGACCCGGTGCTGGTCCAGGAATCGAACGAGACCCGGCGGCAGGTCTGGCAGGTCGCCCAACGCCTTCCCGAGAAGTACAAGCTCGTGCTGACGCTGCGCGAGCTCCAGGACATGAGCTATCGCCAGATCGCCCGAACTCTGAAGATGTCGGAGAGTGCCGTCGAGACGCTGCTCTACCGAGCCCGCCTCCGTTTCAAAGAGGAGTATCTCGCCTCCCAGCGCGAAGGCGAGCTGACCCATGAGGAAGCGCTGCCCCTGCTGGCGCCCTATCTCGCCGGCAAGCTGCGGCGGCCCCAGGCCGAAGCGGTACGACACCACATCGCCACGTGCGTCAAATGTGCTCGCCGGGTAGGACGGCGGCGCTTACGCAGGAGTACAGCCAAATGAGGGTTAGTAGAGTAGGTGTGAAATGGCCAGGGTAGTCGTGCGCTTTTTCGACGACGAGACCGTCGAAGGGGTCGCCCGCGACCTCGATTTCGACGAGCCCGACTTCCTGGTCGAGGTCGACGACGCCGGCGGGCTCGAGAACAACGAGACTGCGTGGATCCCGCTCACCGCCGTGAAGTGGGTCGAGCTCCAGCGCGACAAGGAGCTGGCCGACACGCCGACGCGCAAGGTCGCGATCCGCTTCCTGGACGGAGAGGTGCTCCGCGGACATCTGGACGGCACGTTGGAGCGGCACCGCTACGGCGTGGTGCTCCACCTTCACGCCGAGCAGAGCGACAGCCCGATCCGCAAGCTTGGCATTCCGTTCTCGGCCGTCAAGGCGCTGTTCTTCGTCCGCGAGTTCGACGCGCGGGGCGAAGAGGCCGGGACCGCGTCAGACGCCTACCTGGCGCGCCGCACGATGGCGCCGCTGCTCGACGTGCTCGAGGAGATGGACATGCTCACTCGCCTGCATCGGGACGGCCTGCTGTCCGACACCGAATACGCATCCAAGCGGACGCTGGTCCTCGAGCGGCTCTAGGTCGAGCGCCGCAGGACTCGCGCTACCAAGAGCACGAACCGGGCGATCAACAACACGCCGAACAGCGCGCCGTAGCCGATGACCTTGACCTTGGCGGCGGCGAACTCGTCCGAAGGCTGCGGAGGCTGCTGAGGCTGCGGTTCCACCCACTGGCCGGGCGGGATCGTGTACGCGGGCGCGAGATCGAACTGGAGCTTGGCCTGCGCGACTGTCATCGCCGTCATGTCATCCACGTCTGATTCCATGCGGACGATGTAGACGTCGTTGCCTTTGACGAACATCACGAAGTACGTGAAGCCCGAGAAGATGAGCGCCCCGAAAGCCTTCGGGATCGGCGTCTCGATCTCGTGCACGAAGTCGTCTCCGCCGCCCCTCGTGTAGCTCACGATGCCCGCGTAGCGGGCTTGCGCTCCGCTTCCACTGCCGTACTCCTCGACCGTCTCGACGAGCCAGTTCTGTCGACTCGAACCCGGTGAGGCCTTTGTGGAAGACAGAGCGACCCACGACCGGGCGTAGCCACGTTTGAAGCCTTTCTGATTCAGGTCGCCCTCGATCCCGCTCACGTCACTCGCCGTTCGAGCCAGCCACAAGGCGTACTGGTGAGCGGTGAAAGCACCGTTGAGCACGTTCTCGGAGGTGGCGGCGTGGGCGTAGTCGGCCGAGGGCGGAGGGGCGAGGATCTCAGCGAGGTCGACCGACCCCTGGGCGGCCGTCATGCTGGCCAGGACGAGGCAGGCGGTCAGGGCGGTACGCATGGTCGGCGGGTGGCCCGATTCTAGGCTCAGCCTCTCGCGGGAGGGAAAGGCGAGGGCCCGGCGTAGAATTTCGAACGTGGCCGAACGCAACGGTGCGCGTAATGGCGAAGGCTCTGTGAAGGGATCCTTCAAGGTCAAAACCGGGCTCGCCCAGATGCTGAAGGGCGGCGTCATCATGGACGTCGTCACCGCCGAGCACGCCCGGATCGCTCAGGAGGCGGGTGCATGCGCGGTGATGGCGCTGGAGCGGGTCCCCGCCGACATACGCAAGGAAGGCGGCGTGGCCCGGATGTCCGACCCCGACCTGATCCGCTCGATCATGGCCGCGGTCACCATCCCGGTCATGGCGAAATGCCGGATCGGCCATTTCGTCGAGGCGCAGATCCTCGAAGCTCTCGGCGTCGACTACATCGACGAGTCCGAGGTGCTCACGCCGGCCGACGAGGAGAACCACATCGACAAGCATCCGTTCAAGGTGCCCTTTGTCTGCGGCTGCCGCGACCTCGGTGAGGCGACGCGGCGCATCGCAGAAGGCGCGGCGATGATCCGCACCAAGGGCGAGGCAGGCACCGGCAACGTGGTCGAGGCCGTGCGCCACGCGCGCGCGGTGAATGCCGGGATTCGCAAGCTGCAGGGTATGAACCACGCGGAGCTGGTGCACGAGTCCAAGCAGATCGGTGCGCCGGTCGAGGTTCTCGTCGAGTGTCAGAAGTTGGGGCGCCTGCCCGTCGTCAACTTCGCCGCGGGCGGCATCGCGACGCCGGCCGACGCGGCGCTGATGATGCAGCTGGGCGTCGACGGGGTGTTCGTCGGTTCCGGCATCTTCAAGTCAGAGGACCCCTTGAAGCGTGCCAAGGCGATCGTCGCCGCGACCACCTACTTCGACAAGCCAGAGGTGCTCGCCGAGGTCTCCGCCGGGCTGGGCAAAGCCATGCACGGCCTCGAGATCCCGGCCATCCCCAAGGACGAGCTGCTCGCTGCCCGAGGCTGGTAGCTCCCGCCGGTCGTCATCAAGAGACCGGGCGCCTCTCATCGGGGTCCTCGCGATGCAGGGTGCTTTCGCCGAGCACGTCCGTGCCCTCGAAGGGGTGGGCGCGCGCACACGCCTGGTCAAGAATCGTGAGGACCTCGAAGGGTTGGACGGCATCGTGCTGCCAGGTGGTGAGAGCACGACGATGACGATGCTGATGGAGAGGGTCGGACTCCTCGAGCCGCTGCGCGAAGCGATTCGCGGCGGTCTCGCGACGCTCGCCACGTGCGCAGGCATGATCGTGCTCGCCAAAGACATCACCGACGGGATGGCCGACCAGAAGGGACTCGGCCTGCTCGACATCGCGGTGAGGCGCAACGGATACGGGCGCCAGGTCGACAGCTTCGAAGCCGCGCTCAGCATCGAGGGGATGAATGGAAAGACGTTTCCCGGCGTCTTCATCCGCGCGCCTCTCGTCGAGCGGACCGGGGGCGTCGATGTGATCGCGACGCTCGACGGACGTCCGGTCGCGGTGCGGCAGGGGCGAATCCTCGCGCTGGCGTTTCATCCCGAGCTGAGCGGCGACGCGCGCCTGCATCGAGAGTTCGTGCGCCTGGCAAGCGAACACCGATGAAGGTGCGAACCGCGGGCTTGCTCGACCTGGCGAAGATCGAGGAGATGCACCGATCCTCCGACATCCGCCTGAGCGAGGCCGCTCCGCCGGCGGCACGGCTGTGGACGCTCTTGAGCTCGACCCTGTCGGCGCTGCTGCCGCTGTCTCAGGAAACGCTCATGTACGTCGCGGAGGATGGCGGCAAGGTGACCGGCTTCATCCAGGCGTCCGGCCAGCCGCTCGGACTCGACCTGCGACGGGCCCGTGTGCTCCAGGTGCTCAACCTGCAGGTGGCCGATGGGGCGGACTCCGACGAGGTCGCGCCGGCGCTGGTCCAGCACCTGTGCAACCAGGCCCTCGAGCGCGGCGCGCTGCGCCTGTTCGTCCGCCTGCCGGACCGCGACGCGCTATTGCCGGCTTTCCGAACCCAGGGGTTCCGCCAGTACACGACGGAGCAGGTCGTCTACGCCGACCGTCCCTCTCAGGGCTCGCAGCAGTATCCGGACGCCATTCGTCCCGTGAAACGCGGCGACGACCGGAACCTGTATCAGCTGTACAGGAAGGTGACGCCGCAGGGTGTGTCTCAGCTCGAGGCGCCGACGTACCGCGAATGGAAGGCGCTGCACGCGGCCGACCTGACCGCCGGCCATGTCGTGGACCGCGTCGAGGTCGTCGGTTGGGTCAGGATGCAGCGCGGGAGCGGCGCGCGCCCCGACACCTTGCAGTTCATGGCCCTGCCGGAGAACCCGCTGCCCGCGGAGCTGGCGGACTTCGGGATCTCCCTTCTCCGCGACTCCGAGGCGCCGGCCTGGTCGAGCCTGCGTCACTATGATTCGCACATGATCGACGCCCTTCGCGGGCGTGGGTTCACGGTCCTCCTGACCCAGCTCCTCCTGGTCAAAGAGCTCGCGCTGCGGGTGCCGAAACCAGTGCGGGAGAAAGGACTGGTCCCGTCGTTAGGGTGATGGCTGAAGCAGGCCGGCAATCGCGTGGCGCCAACTGGGACGAGGAGGTCGAGCTCCTCGCCCGCGCCCTGCCTCCAGACCTGGCCCGAGCTCTGCACGAGCGCATCGACCCGGGAGAGCTGCTCGAGATCGTCCTTGACCTCGGCCGCGAGCCGGCAGCGCGCGTGCCCGAACGCGAAGTGCTGCTGGCCGACCATTCCGTCTCCGCCTCAGACCTCGAGCACGTCGCCAACAACGTCGGGCAGTTCGGCGACGACAATCGCGCGGGAATCGAGCGCACGCTCCACAGGGTGTCGGCGATTCGCAACCGCTCGGGACGAATCGTCGGCCTGACCATGCGCGTCGGGCGCGCGGTCACCGGCACCGGCGAGATCATCCGCGACATCGTCGTCAGCGGCCAGAGCATCCTGCTTCTCGGCCGGCCTGGCATCGGCAAGACGACGATGCTGCGCGAGTGCGCGCGTCTCCTCGCCGACGAGCTGCGCAAGCGCGTGGTCATCGTCGACACGTCGAACGAGATCGGCGGCGACGGCGACATCCCGCACCCCGGGATCGGGCGCGCGCGCCGGATGCAGGTCAAGACGCCTCTGCTGCAACACGCCGTGATGATCGAGGCGGTCGAGAATCACATGCCCGAGGTCATCGTCATCGACGAGATCGGGACCGAGCTCGAGGCTGCCGCTGCGCGCACGATCGCAGAGCGCGGAGTCCAGCTGATCGCCACCGCGCATGGGCAAACCCTCGAGAACCTGCTCGTCAACCCGACCCTGAACGACCTGCTCGGAGGCATCCAGAGCGTGACCCTCTCCGACGAGGAGGCGCGCCGGCGCGGCACGCAGAAGTCGGTCCTCGAGCGCAAGGCGCCCCCGACCTTCGACGTCCTGGTCGAGATCCAGGACCGCGACCGGGTCGCCATCCACATGCCGCTCGCCGAGGTGGTTGACACCGCGCTGCGCGGCCCGATGCAAACTCCCAAGATCCGCGTCCGGACGCGCGAGGGACGCGTGATCTCCAACGTCGACGCGCCGGTGGTCCTCGCGCAGGAGCCGCCCGCGCCGGTCACGGTGTCGACGACCAAGCCGCTCGGCATCTTTCCGTACGGCGTGAGCCGGCACCACGTCGAGCAGTCGATCAAGGAGCTGGACCTGCCTGTGCGCGTGCTGGGCAATCTCGACGGCGCCGGCGCCGTCCTGACCCTGAAGAACCACTACCGGCGCCGGCCCGACAGCCTTCGCCAGGCGGAAAGCCGCGGCCTGCCCATCCACATCCTCAAGAGCAACTCACCCAGCCAGGTGCGGGACGCACTGTCGCGGATCTACGGCGTCGACAGACCGGACGACGCGACGACACGCGCCCTGGCCGAAGCCGCCGCGGCGATCCGCCAGGTCAAGACGACGCTGCGGCCGGTCGAGATCTCGCCCCAGAACGCATACCTCCGCCGGCTGCAGCACCAGCTCGTGGCGGAAAACGACCTCTCGGCCCGGAGCACCGGTAAGGAACCTCAGCGCAGGCTGCGCATAACACCGTCGCCTGAGCAACCCGCTTAGATAACCTTCCGGCGTGGCAGGTCGGGGACTCTTCATCACGTTCGAGGGCACGGAGGGTTCCGGCAAGACGACCCAGGCCGAGCTGCTCGGCGAGTGGCTCGAGTCGCGCGACCCCGTCGTCGTCCGCGAGCCCGGCGGGACCGAGCTCGGAGAGCAGATCCGCGACGTTGTCCTCTACAAGGGCCTGGAGATCGACGCCGAGGCCGAGATGTACCTCTTCATGGCCTCGCGGCGCCAGCTGATCGCCGACGTCATCGATCCGGCGTTGGCGGCGGGCCGCGTTGTGATCGCGGATCGATACCACGATTCGACCCTTGCTTACCAGGGCGGCGCGCGGGGTGTACCAACGACATGGCCGTCGACGTTTCCGCGGCCCGACATCACGTTCTTCCTTGAGGGCCCTGTCGAGACCGGGCTAGGCCGCCACGAATCGGCGGGCAAGAGCAAGGACCGCATGGAGCAGGAGTCGATCGATTTCCACCGCAGGGTCGCCGAGGCCTATGACCGGCTGGCGGCCGCCGAGCCGAAGCGCTTCGTCCGCCTCGACGCCACCGGATCGCGGGAGAAGATCCACCTCGAGGTCCGCGATCACCTCGAGCCACTGCTCAAGGGCATCTGAGCGAGCGGGCTCCATGATCAGGGTCGAGGGTCTCCGCAAGAGCTTCGGCGACGTGCGCGCCGTCGCGGGCGTCGACCTTCATGTCGAGCGGGGCGAAATCCTCGTCCTTCTCGGGCAGAACGGGGCGGGAAAGTCGACGACGCTGCGCTGCCTCGGTGGGATCCTGCGGCCGGACGCCGGTCTCATTGAGCTCGACGGCCTGCGCCTGCCCGAGAGCCTGGACGCGGTGCGTTCGCGCCTGGGTGTCGTGCCCGACCAGGCGCGCCTCTACGGCCGCAACACCGCGCCTGAGTACCTCGACCGTTTCGGATACCTGTACGGCGTTCCCGAAAAGGTCCGCCGGGAGCGCATCGCGGCCCTCCTCGAGCGCTTCGAGCTGGCGGACCGGGCCGACACCATCCTCGCCGCGTACTCGCGCGGCATGGCGCAGAAGGTGGCTCTGATCCGCGCCACGATCCACGAGCCGGACTGGATCTTCTGCGACGAGCCGACCGCCGGCCTCGATCCCGTGGCCGCCGCGGACATGCGCCACTACCTCGGCGAGCAGAAGGAGCGCGGCGCGGCGCTCATCGTCACGACCCACGTGCTGAGCGAGGCGGAGCTGATAGCCGACCGCGTCGCCATCATGCGGCGCGGAGTCATCGTCGCCGAGGGCACGCTCGACGAGCTGCGCGAGCAAGCGGGCGACGGTCGTCGTTTCAGGGCGCACCTGGCGCGCACTCCGGTGAGCGCGGAGCCGATCGAGCGGTGGCTCAGCACGCACACGCTGACTCACAGCCTCGACGGCGCCGAGCTGAGCTACACGTTGCCGTGGCAGACGAGCCTCGCCGATCGCGGGGACTTCGCCGCGAAGCTGCAGGTCCGTCTTGCGGAGCAGTCCGCACCGTTCCATGAGCTCGAGGAGGTGCAGACCACGCTCGAGTCGGTCTACATCAAAGCGATGGAGACGCCGGTCGCCGCGGGCATCGACCCGGCTGCTGCGCCGGCGCACATCACCTCGGGCATCGGCGCGCCCCACATGTTCGCGTCGCTGCGCGAGCAGGGCGACCTGCTGCGGCACTCGCTTCCTTTTTATGTGAGCTCCTGGTGGCGGCGTGGAGACCTCAGCTGGGTTGGGTACCTGAACGCGTTCGTGCTGCTGCTGGTCGCCGGCACCTCGCTCTTCGGCCAGCTGCCCGGCGTCGCGGGCCAGGTCGCGCAGCGCCTGGCCGGTGGCAGCGCGCTGCAGGCCGGCCTGCTGCTCCCGCTGTTCTTCATGTCGTTCGCGCTGCTCGAGTCGATCAAGAGCTCGATCGGGATCTGGTGGGAGAAGGCGCAGGGCTCGCTCGAGGTCCTCCTCTACACGCCGGTCGACGATCCCTCGCTGATCTGGCTCGAGGTGCTGCCGGGCGCGGTGGTGAGCACCGTGTGGGTGACGTTCTGGATGGCGGCCGGGATGGCGCTGCTGAGCCTCTTCGGAGAGACGGCGCCGTGGGGCCTACTTCCGGTCTTCGCCCTGGTCGCGGCGGTTACGTCCTACTGGGCCGCGATGGGCCGGATGCTGGGGTTCATGCTCTTCCCGCGAGAAGGAGCAGCCGGCGGCGCCTGGTCGTTCCTGCTCTCGCCTGTGTCGGCGGCGGTGGCGGACCTTCCACTGGCCCTGTTCGTCTTCCGCTCGCCGCTGGCGCCCGTGTCGCTATTGCTTCCCTTCACCGCCTGCGTGGCCCTGACCATCCTGTGCGGCGCAACCTTCGACCGCGAGCGATTGATGGAAACAGGGGTGGGACGTGCGCGCCGCCGCCGGAGCTGGCTGCCCGTCGCCGTGCTTCGTCGCAACGCGGCGGCCATCGCGGTTGGCGTTGTCCTTGCCGCGGCTTCGGCCGGCGTGGCGGGAACGATAAGCTCGGGCGCCCACTGGCACTCGTGGTCGGATGTGCGCGCGGCCGCCGTCGGAGCGCCGATCGATCCCACGCCCGTCGCCTCCACGACGGCCAACAGCACAAGCGCCCATCCCACCGGCGTGACAATCGCCGCCGCCGGTCTGGCCGGGATCGTGGCCGTGCTCGCCCTGATGCTTGGGCTCGTGGCGCTGAGCTTCGCCTCGTTCTTTCTCTTGGGGCTCCCGGCCGTGGTCGTCCTCGCGGGGGCGGGTGGGCTCTGGGGCATGCAGCTCGGGTTTGGAGTTTCCACGCCGCTTCAACCCTGGTTCGCGGGGGCGGGCGGGGTCGTGCTGCTGGCCCTTGCCCTCAACACCGGCGCGGCCCTGCCGATCTACTGGTCGCTCGTGTTCGGATCGGGCCGCCGGCTCGACCGGCTGCGGGACGCGTGGTCGAACTACTGGGCGATGTTCCGGGGACTGGTCATCCCGGCGTGCGGGCTGTTCGGGGTCGTCGTCTTCAGGCTCCTCGCGGCGGGTTGATCTAGCCTCTAAAGATCGAGCGCCTGCGCGACCAGCTCGCGATGGTAGGTCGCGTCGCCAAGGGTGACCTCGGATGACTTCGCCCGCTTGAAATACAGGTGCATGTCGTGCTCCCAGGTGAAGCCGATGCCGCCGTGCACCTGGATCCCGTCGCCCGCGACCTTGCGGTACGCGTCCGAAACGTAGGCCTTCGCCATCGACGACGCGAGGGAGCGGTCCGGGGCGTCCGCGTCCACTGCCCACGCGGCGTAGTAAGTTGCCGACCGGCTGCTCTCGGACAGGACGAGCATGTCGGCGAGCTTGTGCGACACGGCCTGGTAGATGCCGATCGGCTTGCCGAACTGCTGCCGCGTCTTGGCGTAGTCGGTTGACGTCTCGAGCACTTTCTGCACGCCGCCTACCATCTCGGCACACAGCGCTGCGGTCGATCGTTCGAGCGCTCGTTTCACGTGCGGCCACGCTTTGTCCGGCGCGCCCATCACCGCGTCGTCGCCCAGCTGCACGCCATCGAAGCGAACCTCGCTCCAGCGCCGCGTCATGTCGAGCGTCTCGAGCGGACTGACCGTCATGCCCGCCGGCCGGCCCTTGATCAGGAAGAGCGTGATCCCGTCTTCATCCTCCCTGCGCGGGCGACCCTCGCCCCGCGTGCGCGCCACCACGACCGTGTAGTCCGCGACGTCGGCGTCGGGGACGAAAAGCTTTACGCCGTCGAGCTTCCATCCGCCGCCGGCCCGTGTGGCCTTGAGCGCCAGGCTGCCCGCGTCCCAGCGGCCTGATGGTTCGGTGAACGCGAGCGTCGCCCGCGCGCCGCCCTGCACGATCGCACCGAGCGCCTCTTTCTTCTGCGCCTCGGTCCCCGCCTCGAGGATCGCGGGCACAGCCAGCCCCATGGTGGCGAAGAACGGCCCGGGAAGGAGTGCGCGCCCGGCCTCCTCGAGGACGACGACCAGGTCGAGAAACGTCCCGACGCCGCCGTATGCCTCCGGTATCCCGAGCGCCGTCCAGCCCAGGTCAGCGATCTTCGTCCACATCGCGGCGTCGTAACCGCTGCCCTCCATCAGCTTGCGGACGACCTTGGAGCTGCACTCCTTGGCGAGGAAATCACGCGTCGAGCGCCGGAGCATCTCCTGCTCTTCCGAAAACGCGAAATCCACGAACCGAGAGTCTAGGTTGTGGGCGAAGCCGACTCGTGGGGCGGTAGCTCCGGAAGCTCTTCCTCCTCGTGCGCGGGGAGCTCGGGCTCCTCTTCGACCGCCGGCTCGGATTCGGCCTTGGTGGGCTCCGTCACGGTCGGGACGGGAGTGGCGACCGCGGGAGCGGCGGCTGCCGGAGTGGGGACGTGCCCCACCCGTCGCATCGGCGGCGCGGCCGGCTCCACCACGGGGCGCCGGAACAGGGTCACGAGCCCGTAGAAGCCGAGGAACACGGCAAGTAATCCGAACGCCGCGGCGGCGCCCATACCCGTGTTCTCGCCATCGGTCAGGGGCCGCGGCAAGCCGGTGGGGCATGGCGCGGGCAGCGCGGGGCAGGTCCCTAGCACCGCCAGCCGCACGGGCAGCGAGAACATCGTCAGGAGGCCGAACATGATCGCGAGCCCGCCCACGAAGAACAGGATCGCCGCAAAGGTCCGGCTCTGTGCGTGCACGACGGCACACGCGGCGATCGCGACAGCTCCAACCAGGAAGGGGACGAGCGCGCTGGTGACCCGGCTCGACGTGCCGCCGAACACAAACGGCATCAGGCCCCCGATCACGGCGAGCGCGACCGCCGCCCAAAGGGACCAGACGAGTCGCTGTTCGTTCGCCGCGGCCTGATTCATTTGCGGAATTCTGTCCTTCGGGCCGCCGCAAGACAAGGCCGCAACGCAAGACAGATCAGCTCAGAGCGTGTTCTTCAGCTTTCTGATGTGCTCCGATTACCGAGATCGCGGCAGGCCCAGCACCCGTTCGGCGAGGATGTTGCGGAGCACCTCGGAGGTTCCCGCTTCGATGGTGTTCGCGCGCGAGCGCAGGAACTGGTACTTCCAACCCTCTCCGTCGCCCACCTGGCCGGACGGCCCGGCGATGTCCACCGCCGTCTCGGTCATTCGCTGGTTCAGCTCCGACCACATCAGCTTGAGGATCGAGCCTTCAGGACCGGGAATGCCGCTGCGCTTCACAGCCGTCACGGCTCGATATCCGTTGAGCTGCAGCGCGCGCGCCTCGATGGTGTGCTGCGCGATCGTCTGCCGGACGAGCGGGTCCGCGCCGCGGCCGAGCCTGCGCGCATGCTCCACGAGCTCCGCCGCCGTGATCTGCGCCCGCGTTGCCAGGGCGAGGCCGAGCGTGCCGCGCTCGTGGAGAAGCGTCGTCATCGCCACGGCCCATCCTTTGCCGGCCTCGCCGAGGATCTGCGACTTCGGCACCTTCACGTCCTTGAAGAAGATCTCGTTGAACTCGGCGTCGCCGGTGATCTGGACCAGTGGCCGGACCTCGATGCCGGGGCTCTCCATGTCGACCAGGAGGTAGGTCAATCCGTCTCGGGGGTTGGGTTCTTTGCGCTCGCGGGCGAGGAGCATGCACCACCTGGCGACGTGGGCCAGCGTCGTCCACACCTTCTGCCCGTTGACAACATAGTGGTCGCCTCGGTCCTCGGCCCTGGTCTGCAGGCCGGAGAGGTCACTGCCCGCGTTCGGCTCGCTGAAGCCCTGACACCAGATCTCTTCGGCTGAAAGGAGCGGCGGCAGGTAGCGCTTCTTCTGCTCCTCCGTGCCGTGCGCGATGACGACGGGCCCGCCCATGCCCAGTCCGATGACGTTGATCGGCTCGGGTGCCTGGGCAAGGATCATCTCGTCGTTGAAGATGAGCTGGTCCATGAAGTTGCCGCCGCGACCGCCGTACTCCTCGGGCCACGTGATGCCGACGTAGCCGGCCTCCGAGAGCTTCTTCTGCCACGCGCGGCGTCGCTCGATGAACGCCTGCATGTCGCCGTCCCCGTCCGCGTCGCGCGGCGCGTTGGCCTTCAGCCACGCGCGGACCTCGTCCCGAAACGACTTCTCGGCCGGGCTCAGGTCGAAATCCACGTCGCTTAGGTTAGGCCACGGCCGGGAGAACTTCTTTCGCCAGCAGCTGAAGTGCGTCCGAGTCGTCGAGCAGGAAATGCTGGAGCATGAAGAGGTCGACGCCGAGCCGTGCGTGCTCGCGCATCTGCCCTGCGATCTCGTCTGGTGTGCCGACGAACGAGTTCAGGCGCACGGTCGCGAGAACCTGGTCGGGATCCTTGCCTCGCAGGTTCGGTAAGAGCCGGCCCAGCTCGGCCGCCCTTTCGCGCTGCTCGTTCAGGTCGCGGCCGATTATGTAGGTCGTCATGATCGAGCGCTTGATGGTCGCGGGGTCGCGACCGATGTCCCGGCAGCATTGTTCGAGCAGGTCGCGCCGCTCACGGAACATCTCGGGGTCGAGCCGCGAAAGGTTCCACTCCGCGGCCTCGCGCGCGACGAGCGGGATCGTCCGCTTGACTCCCTTGCCGCCAAGCAGCAGCGGGATCGGATTGCGCGCCGGCTTTGGGTTCGTCTTGCTCCAGACGTCGCGCATCGTGGCGATGCCGGTCTCGAGCCGCTCGAACCGCTCCCTTTCGTTGAAGAACGGGATGCCGAACACCTCGTGCTCGTTCACGTTCCATCCGGCGCCGACTCCGAGGATCAGCCGCCCGCCCGATAACGAGTCGACCGACGCGGCGATCTTGGCCAGCACCGACGGGATCCGAAACGTCATGGGGCTGACCATCGGGCCGAACTCGATCCGCTTGGTCCATTCGGCGGCAAGGGCCAGCGACGTCCAGCATTCGATGCAGTCGCGTTCGGGCGCGTTCATCAGCGAGACCAGGTGATCGCTGCGCCGCAGCGAAGCGAAGCCGAGCGTGTCGGCGTCGGTGCAGATCCGCCGCCAGCGGTCCCAGTTGAGGCCTTCCTGGCCTTCGATCATGATCCCGACCTGCGTCACCGGAACCCTCTCACCTGAGCGCCATCGTAAGTTCATCGACCGGCCGGAAGTTCAGGATGCGTTCCTTGGGAATGCCCGCCCGGCGGGCCATCCACAGCGCCATCGGCACGTAGGCATACTCGGTCGGCG
>WNFB01004364.1_pt1 | contig 12963 bp, 14 predicted proteins | sample 5400501 | NCBI WGS metagenome assembly WNFB01 (sample SAMN13153341, study PRJNA577476) | soil metagenome | isolation source: 200 cm saprolite under Douglas fir tree site 2 hole 1 | place: USA:California | collected 2015-04-18
CCCAGCTTCTGGCACATGCGCCCGAACTGGGTCGCGGCTTCTTGTCCCCGCAGCCGCTCCTGCGCGTTCGGCGGCCGCACGTACACGTTCTTCCAGTCGGTGTAGAGCGCTCGCGGCACTCCGTAGCACTCGATCCAACGGCGCAGCAGGCCGGCCGCCGCCCACGTCGTTTCCTCGCGAGAGAACCGGCCCAGCCCCGTGCTGGTGGCATCGTCCACCATGTGCATCAGACAGCCGCGGGGCCCACGCTCTTCCAGCCACTCATGAAAACTGCCGTCCAGCTGCACCAGCTCGCCAAAGTGCGCTTTGCGTTCCCGTCGCTTACGATACGGCTGGCGCCGTCGCTGTCTCTGCCACAGCCCGGCCTGCTTCATCCAGCGCCCCAGCGTCTCGACCTGCACGGTGAGCCCGTCGTCGCTGGCCAGGTGCTCGGCGGCGAGAGTGGGCCCGAATTCTGCATAACGACGGCGCACCTGTTCCAGCACGCGGGTGCGAAATTCCTCGGCGTACGCCCGGTTCGAGCGCCGCCCGCAGTTGCCATGCTGCAGTGCCTTCGCTCCTCCCCCGCGATAGCGCGCCCAGATCCGCTTGGCTTGCCGATAACTCAGCTCCAGCAACTCGCTGGCTTCTCCCAGCCGCAAGTGGCCCGCCAACAGCATGTTCATCGAGGGTGGTTCCCGCAAAGCATGCGAGGGGTTTGGTCTGCTAGTGCCGAGGGGTTTTGTAGTCAAAGTTCACCAGCCCGTCACGGTAGTTGATTTTGATTTCCAGCAAGTGCAGCATGGCGAACCCCAGGGCTCTCCTGGAGTTCGCAAATGACAAGAAATTAACGCAGTGGTGACGAGGACTCCTTGCCATTCGCAACCAGGAGTTTAGAATGAAGTTAGCTGGTCTTGAGCGAAGCTTCTTCCCGTCGCGGCGGCACGCACAAGTCTTGATCATCAAGTTGGCGAAGGTGAGTTCCATCTGCTGAATCTTCTTATTTTCCTGCTGGCGACCTCGGCTGCGCTCGCAAGCCCCGCGCCCGACGTCCATGCCATCGCCCAGGCCGTGGACGACCGCTACAACCACTTACACACCCTGCAGGCCGAATTTGCCGAAATCTATCGTGGGGCGGGGATGGAGCGGACCGAATCGGGAACCCTGTGGCTAAAAAAACCCGGCAAGATGCGCTGGGAGTATCGTTCTCCGAGAGAGAAGCTGTTCCTGAGCGACGGCAAGGACGCCTGGTTTTACCTGCCCGGAGACCGCCAGGTGCGGAGGATCTCGGTGCGCAAGCTGGATGACCTGCGATCACCGTTGGGCTTCCTGCTGGGTAAGACCCGGCTGGAGAAGGAATTGCAGGGATTGTCCTTGGCTCCGGACGTGCTTCCCTTGACCCCCGGCGACGTGGTTCTCAGGGGTGTGCCGAAGGCCATGGCTGACCGCGTGAGCCAGGTCATCCTGGAAATCACGCCCGACAGCTGCATTGCCCGCATCGTAATCGAAGAGGTGGACGGTCCGGTCACCGAATACCGCTTTAGTGAGCAGAAGGAGGACTTGACGATTACCGACCAACGCTTTCGCTTCGCGCCGCCGCCAGGGGTGGAAGTGATCGAGGGCGATTTTGGCCCATAAGGGGTCGGCTCAAGCGGTGTTAATGGGCCGCAAGGTTCCGTTTTTGCAGCATTTACAGCTTTTTGCCAACGACGGGACCGCAGCCAGAAGCATTACCAGAGATACCCCCGGAGCCTTCTGAAGCAGCAGATTGGCAGGGGGCTAACGCTTTTGAATGCTAGACTTGGGTGGGCAGGGCGGAATCAGATCAGGGCATGGCTGAATTTCTTGTAAAGGCAGCTGACGAACGCGGACACCTGTTGCAGCAGGTCGAGAACGGCTATTCGGAGTCTGAGGTTCGCGACCGTTTCGTGCAGCAGGGTTACCTGGTGTACTGGGTCAAACCGCGGGGCCTTTTTGCCGGCGGGCAGTTGCAACTCTCGGGGCAGCGGAGGGTCAAGCAGAGCCACTTTGTCATTTTCAATCAGCAGTTCCTGACTCTGATCAAGGCGGGGCTGCCGATCCTGAGTTCTCTTGACCTGTTGATCAAGCGGCAGAAGGACGCGCATCTGCGCTCTCTGCTGGAAAATGTCCGTGACCGAGTCAAGAGCGGCGAGTTGCTTTCCGACGCATTCGCGGCGCAGGGTACGTTTCCGAAGATCTATACCACCACCCTGATGGCGGGCGAGAAGAGCGGAAACATGGAAGAGGTGCTAGGACGCTACATCGCGTTCCAGCGGCTGGCACTGACCTTCAAGAAGAAGCTGGCGGTCTCGCTGGTGTATCCAGCGCTGCTGGTGACGGTAGTGTTATGCATGATGGTATTTTTGATCACTTACGTAGTGCCCCAGTTTGCCAAGCTATTTGAAAATCTTAATGCTCAGTTGCCCACCATCACTGTATTCATGCTGGCAGTGGGCACCAGCGCCCAGAAATATGCGCCGATTTTCGGCATTATTGCGGTTTTGGTGGGCGTGTTCCTGTGGCGCTGGAAGAATACCGAGCGGGGATCGGAACGCATTGACAGCGCAATCCTGAAGCTGCCACTGCTGGGCCAAATCTGGTTGAAGTATCAGGTGGCGAACTTCGCCCGCATGCTCTCGACCCTGCTCTCCGGAGGCTTGCCGCTGGTGCCGGCGCTTGAAACCGCCGGCGCTTCCATGAGCAGCCGGCGGGTCCTGAACGGCATTGCGGAGGCGGCATCGAGGGTGCGGGAGGGTCGGACGCTGTCCGGAAGTCTGGAAGAACAAAAGATGTTTCCTGACCTGTCGGTAGAGATGATCGAGGTGGGAGAATCCACCGGGGCTTTGCCGGCGATGCTGAACTCAGTGGCGGAATTTTACGAAGAAGACGTGCAGACCGCGTTGGGCGCGGTCATGGCGCTGATCGAGCCCATGATCCTGATCATCATGGGGGTATTCGTAGGCGGAGTGTTGATTTCGCTGTATCTGCCGATCTTTACTCTGGGGGCGGGCGGGGCTATTCACTAGAGGTTGGCGCGGTCCGGGCGGGTGCAGGTGGATTTGGAATGGCGAGCATGGCAGAAAATAAATCAGTATTCGTGAACGGGGAAAATGCAACTGAGGCCGCCCCGGTAGCCCAGGTCAACGACCTGGACAAAGCGCAGGACATCGCGCGGCGCTATCGCTGCGAGTTCGTAGATTTGCATAACTTCCAGCTCCACCACGATCTTTTCAAGAAGATCCCGGTCGACCTGATGTTCCGCTACAACTTCGTCCCACTGGAAGAGATGCGCGACGGCCGGCTGGCCATCGCCATCGCTGACCCCAGCCAGCTGATGATGATCGACGAGATCAGCCTGCTGCTGGGCAAACGCATCCTCACCAAGGTCTGCACCCTGGCCCAGATCAGCGAAATCCTCAAGAAGACGGAACAGTCCAAGCGCGTTTTGGAAGAGGCCAGCGAAGGCTTCACCCTGGATGTGATCCGGGAAGATGAGGCCGGTGGCGACGAAACCATCTCCATCGACCGGCTTACGGCGCAAGGCGATATCAGCCCCATCATCCGCCTGGTCGATACCACAATCTTCACCGCCCTGCAGCGGCGCGCCAGCGACATTCACATCGAAACTCGCGACGACTCGGTGTGCATCAAGTTCCGCATTGACGGCGTGCTGACCCAGGCCATGCCGCCCATTGCCCGGGAGCACCACTCCACCATCATTTCGCGGGTCAAGGTGATGAGTGAACTGGACATCTCCGAGCGGCGCGTGCCGCAGGACGGGCGCTTCCGCGTGAAGTACGGCAGCCCGGAGCGTCCCATCGACTTCCGCGTCTCGATCATGCCCTCGATTCACGGCGAAGACGCGGTGTTGCGTGTGCTCGACAAGGAGTCGATGAGCGAGAAGTTCCACAAGCTCACGCTCGACGTGGTAGGCTTCGACGAGGAAGACTTGCGGAAATTCCGCCGCTACATCAGCGAGCCCTACGGGATGGTGCTGGTCACCGGACCGACGGGCAGCGGCAAAACCACTACGCTGTACGCGGCCGTCACCGAGATCAAGACCGACGAAGACAAGATCATTACCATTGAAGACCCGGTCGAATATCAGATCCGCGGCATCACCCAGATTCCAGTGAACGAGAAAAAGGGCCTGACTTTCGCCCGCGGACTGCGCTCCATCCTGCGTCACGACCCGGACAAGATCATGGTGGGCGAAATCCGCGACACCGAGACGGCGCAGATTGCGATTCAGTCCGCCCTCACCGGACACCTGGTGTTTACCACCGTGCACGCCAACAACGTAGTGGACGTGATTGGCCGTTTCCTCAACATGGGCGTCGAGCCCTACAACTTCGTTTCCGCGCTGAACTGCATTCTGGCGCAGCGACTGGTGCGGCTGATCTGTAATTCCTGCCGTACCATCGTGCATTATCCCGCGGAGATCCTTGAAGCCAGCGGACTGGATTCGGAGCAGTGGTCCAAAGTCCCGTTCTACGAGGGTCAGGGGTGCATCGAGTGCGCGGGTACGGGATTCCGGGGGCGCACGGCGATTCATGAACTGCTCGACCTGAGCGACCGCATCCGCGAAATGATTCTGGCCAAGAAGCCCACTTCAGAGATACGCCGCGCAGCTCGCGATGAAGGCATGCGATTCCTGCGTGAGTCCGCCCTGGATAGGGTCAGAACGGGCCTGACTACGCTGAAGGAGATCAATAAGGTCACATTCATCGAGAGCATGCGGTAGGGCTGGCTCTGGGTCCCCAGCGTAGCCCGGCATCTTGCCGGCTTACCCCCTTGCCGCGGAAGCGGGGGCGGGGACGCCCCGCGACAGCCGCCGAGGGCGGCGGCGCTACATTTTCCGAGCGGAAATAGCGGAGGCGGATGGATTTGGCAAGCACCCAGACCTCATTTGCAGGTGCCCTTCGAGCTATCGCATTTCTTCGCACCGCAGAGTTTCACTTGTAGAATATCTACATACCATGAGCCATAACTTCAAGTCCGGATCCAAGCCGAAGCTGGCTTGCGAGATTGCGGCCGACCGTGTGCTCGCCGCCCGGGCTTCCGACAGCGGCGACATGGTGGAGGTGTGCGCTTCCCATGAACTCGCGCCCGGCAGCGTGGTTCCCGACTTGATCGAGGCCAACCTCCGTCAGCCCTCATCGGTGTACCGAACCATCCGCGACACGCTAGGAACTGTGAGCGGTTACTCACGCGATGTCATTGCCGTGCTGCCGGATGCCGCAGCCCGGGTGGTGCTGCTTGACTTTGAAGCGCTTCCCGCAAACCACCAGGAGGCCGAAGGCGTGGTGCGCTTCCGGCTGAAGAAATCCCTGCCCTTCGATGTGGACAAAGCTCAGGTCTCTTATCATGCCCAGTCCTCGGCTAATGGCGTGCGCGTGGTGGCGGCGGTGGCACTGACCAGTGTGATCGAGGATTATGAAGCCGCCTTTCGCGAGGCCGGCTATAGTCCGGGTGTGGTATTGCCTTCCATGCTGGCGGCACTGGGCGCGGCCGATGCGCAGCGCTCCACGTTGGTTATCAAGGTGGATGCTCGCACCACCAGCATCGCCATCCTGGACCAGCAGCAGCTTCTGCTCTTTCGCACTCTAGAGAACACACGCGGGGTCACGATCTCGGGCGAACAGCTCGCCGAAGAGGTTTACCCTTCGGTGGTGTTCTTCCAGGACACATACCATCTGAACATTGATCAGATTTTTGTAGCCGGCTTGCCGGAAACGGGCGGTGCCGCGCCGGCGCTGCGCGCTCAGACCGGGGCGGAAGTTCGGGAACTGGTTGGCTCGTCGCAGCTGGGCGCGAGCGTAGGTGCAATTCCCAAGTGGAGAATGGCTGGGGTAGTGGGCGCCCTGCTTTCCTGATGCGCGTGAATATCAATCTCGCGACCCACCCGTACGAGGACGTACGGCGCTTTTGGTTGCGCTGGGGCGGAGCGCTGGCCGCGCTTGGCCTGCTTACCCTGCTGCTGGTGTACAGCGCGCTGACGGGATGGGTGATGGCACGGAAAGACCACGGCTTGATTCGGCAACGCGAGGAGCAGATTGCCGCCCGTGACACCGAGAAAGCGAAGGCGGAAGCGTTGCTGAACTTGCCCCAGAACCGCAGCACCCGCGACCGCTCGCAGTTTCTCAATGATCTGTTCCAGCGCAAAGCCTTCTCCTGGACTAAAGTGTTCGAAGACCTGGAGGGCGTGATGCCGCCGCGCCTGCACGTGGTCTCCATCCGTCCCGAGATGGCGTCCGACAACCAATTGGAAATCAAGCTGGTGGTGGCTGGAGAGTCGCGGGAACGGGCGCAGGAACTGGTGCGCAGAATGGAAAACTCGCAGCGTTTCCAGCAGACCCACATCCTGCAGGAGACCGCCGCTTCGACCGGGCAAGCGACGGGCGACAAGGTGCAGTTCGATATCAGCGCCTTCTACGTGCCCGAGGTGGACAGCGCTGGCAAGCGGAGTACGCCATAAAATGCCGGATTTGAGAGATACTCGGCGGAAGCTGAAAACTGCGATCGCCGCCCTGGTGCTGGTGGATGTGGCGGCCGCGGCGGTGCTATTTTCCCCGCTGGTTGGATCGGAGCGGGCGCGCCGTGAGCAACTGCGCCAACTCTGGAGAGAGTTGCAGGTGAAGACCCGGCAGATTGAGCCGCTGGTCGGCCTGGACAAAAAGGTCATGGTGGCCCGCCAGCAGATCGATGATTTTTACCAGGTCCGGCTGCCGGGCAAAGACTCCGCGATTTCCGAGGATCTGGGCAAGGTGGCGGCGCAGAGCGGCGTGAAAATCGGACAAATCAAGTACAAAGTGAAGGACGCGGAGCCCGTGGCTCTGCGTCCCGTCCAGATCGAGGCCGATTTCTCCGGGGACTATCTGCAACTGGTGCGCTTCATCAACTCGCTGGAGCGTGACCCGTTGTTTTTCATTGTCAATAGCGTCGAACTGGGCGGGGAGCAGGGCGGCGTGGTGAAGCTACAGATGAAACTGGAAACTTACTTGAAGACAGGTGCCTAAGTGCAGGTCGGGGCGGAAAACCGGAATAAGCTGATTTTTGCCGTCGTGCTGATGGTGCTGGCCGTCGTGCTGGTGGGACGATGGCTGTTCAGTTCGACGGGTTCGGCTCCGGCGGCCGCGACGCCGCCGTCCAGCACGGAGCCGGCAGCGCACCCGGCCGCACCGCGCGTCGCAGCGGGCGGAAAAAAGCTCGCTGCTCCACCGCGTTCGCTTGACCCCACCCTGAGATACGATTGGCTGAAAGCCAGTGAAGATACCAAATACCAGGGAGCAGGAAGGAACATCTTCCTGGCCCAGGCGGAGGTCATCCCGCAGCCGAAGGCGTCAGCGGTAACCGATAAGCAGCCCGCCGCGCCACCAACGCCGCCACCGCCGCCGCCCATCAATCTGAAGTTTTTCGGATTCGCCAATAAGCCGGGTGAGCCGAAGAGAGTTTTTCTGTCGCAGGGCGAGGATGTGTTCATCGCAGGCGAAGGCGAAATCGTGGACCGCCGCTACAAGATTCTACACATCACTCCGGTGTCGGTGGAGGTGGAGGACGTGCTCAACAACAACCGGCAGAGCATCCCGCTGACGCAGGGGTGACCGCTGTTCGTGAAGCGGCAGGGTGGGTAACGCGCAAGATTCTTCAAGGCTGCAGGCTCTCAGAATGACGCCATTCATTAGAATCCGATGCAGACAGCGCGCCCAGCGCGGCTACATTCTGCTCACGCTCATGCTGATTGCGACGCTGCTGGCCATTGCAGCTGCGGCTGTGGCTCCCACCATCGCCTTCCAGATCCGGCGCGACCGCGAAGAAGAACTGATCCACCGCGGAGTGCAGTACTCGCGGGCGATTCGCCGGTACGTCAAGAAAACCGGGGGTTACCCGGTCCGCATCGAGCAACTGGAGAACACCAACAACATCCGCTTCCTGCGCAAACGCTACAAGGATCCCATCACCCGGCAAGACTTCAAGATACTGCACTTGGGAGACGTGAAGCTCACGTTCGGGCCGGGCATCACCTTCGCAAATCCAATCGGCGGCGTCAACCCTGCGCCTGGCGCACGGACGCTGGGCGAGCTGGCGACGCAGAGACTGGCCGGAGCCGCTGCGCAGGGCGTAACAGAAGGAGCGAACGCGCCTCCGACACCAGGAGGCCAGGACACATCTGGTCAGGGCACGAATCAACCTAACTCCGGCGCACAATCGCAGTCCCAGCCCAACCAATCCCGGCCGAACCAAGGCATAGCCGCCGGTGGAGATGATCTGCCAGCCACGGTCTTTGGTGGAGGGCCAATTGTCGGAGTGGTGAGCACGAGCAAAGCCGCGAGTATTCGCGAATTCAACAAGAAGAATCACTACAACCAGTGGCAGTTCATCTACGATCCCGCTTCAGACCGCGGAGGACTGCTCAGCACACCGAACCAGCCGCCGCTCCAAGTGGCCGCTCCAAACCAACAGAACGGGCAGCCAGGCCAAACTGGCGCTAATGGATTACCAGGTGGAACATTTGGAATGCAGAACCAGCCCGGACCGCAAAACCCGCCACCGGTCCAGCAGCCGCCGCAGTAGCAATGACCGGCTTGGAAGCAATCAGCACTCAGTCCCAAGCGGTTCGCACGGGCATCCGACTATACTGTTTCTGGATTGAGTGCTGAATGCTGATTGCCGGACTTGAGGCAAGAAAAAGCCTCGTCGCAACAGCGATGAGGCTTTCGCAATTCTGGCGGTTTACCCGCGCGCTTTACACGCTGAATGAAGATCCGCAGCCGCAGGTGCTCTTCACATTGGGGTTTTCGAACTTGAAGCCAGCCCCCTCCAGCGTCTCGACGTAATCAACGATGCATCCATTCAGATACATCACCGAGGTAGCATCCACGTAGACCTTCAGGCCGTCCATGTCGAAAACTTTGTCCATCATGCCGGAGCCGTTCTCAAACGACATCGAATAGGAAAAGCCGGAGCAGCCGCCGCCGACAACACCCACACGCAGGCCGGCCGGGACAGGACTCTGTTGCGCCATGATCTCCTTGACTTTGGCGATGGCATTCGAGGTCAGGGTAATCGGCGCGGTCTTTGCCTTGGTTTCGGGCTTCACTTCCGGGGTCGTTGTCGTGGCCATTTGTATCTCCTTGAAACTACGGACGAATCTATTATAGCAAAAGCCACAATCCAGAGTGCGGGAGAAATAGCGGGGTCCGCTTCCCCCAGCCTGGCTTGTCAGTCCATTGGATGAGCCGGCAGGACCCCAGGTCGCAGGCCAGAAAACGAAGTGCTGGACTTGCCAACCGGGGCTATAATCTGCGGTGGAGCCTTAACCAGAAGCTGGCTGTGGACCACAACCCACATCCCTGGTAGATTCTTGGGACCGGCTCGAGATTAGTACCGAGGTGGCCTATGTCTCCTCTAATGTGGCTGCTGATTGCCTGGGGTATTCTGACGGCCGTCCTGGTCATCCTCCTGATTTATCGCAGCACGCTCACCATGCAAGAGGACGATCAGCTTTTCCTGGATGAGTCTTCGGCACAAATGGCCCGGGAGCAGACGGAACTCATGGCCAAGGTGCACAAGATCACTCCTTTGGTCAAAGTGCTGGGCGCGACGTCAGGTGTCATGTTGCTGGTCATGGCCGGCATGGTGATCTACCAGGGACTGAACAACACGGGGCAGTGATCGTTCGCCACTCCTGCTGCCCAGCGGGGTCGTCTCCCCCGGCGAAAAATCCTGCGCGTGAGATAAGGCGGAATGCCTGCTGTTTGCGGGAGGCATTTGTGCTCGCGTGGGATTGAATGCCTAGCTCGAAGCGCAGCTTGCATGCGCCACCCCGAGCCTTGTTGGTGCCGGGAACAGGACTTGAACCTGCACGCCCTTGCGGGCACTGGCTCCTAAGGCCAGCGCGTCTGCCAATTCCGCCATCCCGGCGTGAGTCTATTCTAGCCCACGCCGTTTGCTAGCGTGCGTTAGCAGTTCAGCCCCGATTGATGCCGATTGGGTTCCCCGCCAGATCCTAACTGAGCGCGCATGCGCGGTGTTTGAGCTGCGCGCGGCCGCTCAGTAACATCTCCAAACCGAGCCACCATTAGTGGCGATCCCGAGCATGATCCCGATCCCGATCGTGATCCCGATCACGGTCGTCACGGTCCCAGTCGCGATCTCCGTGCCAGCGGCGTTCGTGACCATTCCACCATCCATGGAACTCATTCCAACAACGCTCTCGCGCAGCGTTCAGGTCCCGTCGTCTGTCATTTGCCTGACGGCTGCGTTCGCCGTGTCTGCGGACGGCATCGTCGAATCTGGCTTCCGCCTTTTCGATTCGACGATTGCACTTTGCTCGGTCGTCGTTGTCCGCATGCGCCCGCGGCGCTCCGGCGAACAACAGAAGCGCGCTCAACACCGTGGCAGCAACCACCGCTTTGCCAAATCCTGAAATATTCCGCCGTATGTTCAAGGCATTCCTCCTGTGCATTGGCTTGGATACATGACACGACATCAGGGTTGCTTCTCACATCAACAGTATTCTGCAATTGCCGGTCGGTTTGCTGCAAGCCTACTTGTGTGGTACCCACGATTCAAGGGTCTAGCCTCGATTCCTGCGTTGTTTCCTGCTCTCAATGCCGCTACACTGAACACCTTATGTCGAACCCAACGCAGCCCAATATCAAGCTGGTCAACAGCCCCGATTACCGCGAGAACTACGCCAATAGCGTGCAGGTGCGGGTGAATGTGTGGGATTTCTTTCTGGTGTTCGGCACCCTGCAGCAACATAGCGAAACCCAGGTGGAAGTCCGCAACTTCCAAGGCATCTACCTAAGCCCACAGCAGGCCAAGGCACTGATGGCCATCCTGCAACAGAACGTGGCCGGTTATGAGAGCACGTTTGGCGAGATCAAGCTCGACCCGCGAATGATGACCCCGGGCCAGGTGCACTAGATGTCGCCGGGAGCGCGCGGCGAAATCGGCCCGCGCAGATTTCATCCGGCGCTAGTTTTCGCGCTGCTCTTCGCCGCACTATTCGCGCTGCACACCCCTCTGTTGCGCCTGCCATATTTCTGGGACGAAGCCGGATACTACGTGCCCGCGGCTCGCGATCTGCTGCTGACCGGAACCCTCATCCCACACTCCATACCTTCCAACGCGCATCCTCCTCTGGTAATGGCTTATCTGGCCCTGTGGTGGAAGATCGCAGGCTACGCTCCAGAGGTGACCCGTACCGCCATGCTCGTGGTCGCGGCATTTTCTCTGCTCGGGGTGTTCCGGCTGGCACAGCGCATCGCCAACACGGAAGTCGCGATCGCTTCGACGGTTTGTACCGCGCTCTACCCGGTTTTCTTCGCACAAAGCTCGCTTGCCCATCTGGACTTGGCCGCAGCTGGATTCACCTTCTGGGGCTTGCACGCCTATGTGGGAGAGCGGCGGGCGGCAACGGCAATCTGGTTCTCTCTTGCAGCCCTGGCCAAGGAAACCGCGATCCTGGCTCCCGTGGCTCTGTTCGCCTGGGAGTGTAGCGCCGGCATCCTGCTGGCTGTCCCGAGGGAAGCCGAAGGAACGGCGGCGCTACATTCCGGGCAGCACCGCTGGCGATCCGCGCTGCTTCTCGTTCCCCTCATTCCGGTCGGCCTCTGGTATACGTATCACCACTTGCGAACCGGCTCCACGTTCGGCAACCCGGAGTTTTTCCGTTACAACGTGGAGGCAACGCTACATCCCTTGCGCGTGCTGCTCGCGTTGCTGATGCGGTTGTGGCAGACATTTGGCTATTTGAATCTCTACCTGCTCACGTTGGCGGCGCTGCTGGCGATGTGGCGTCCGCCGCTCCAAGAAGAAGATAAAGCCCTCCCCAGAATCGCTTTGGGCATACAGTTTTCGTTCCTGGCGGTGATCGTCGCCTATGCCCTTGCCATGGCGCTGGTCGGCGGGGCAGTGCTAGCGCGCTACATGCTGCCGGTAGTTCCTCTGGTGATTATCGTGTGCGTCTCGACGCTGTGGCGCAGAGTGCGCCTGTGGCGCGGTGTGGTGGCCATTGTGGCGCTGGCGTTTGTCGCGGGATGGTTCGTCAATCCTCCCTACGGATTCTCGCTCGAGGATAATCTCGCCTATTGTGATTACATCCGGCTGCACCAGCACGCGGAGAACTTCCTCGAGGCACGCTATCCCATGGGTCATGTGCTTACAGCCTGGCCAGCCAGTGACGAACTGACGCGGCCATACCTGGGCTACGTCACGCGGCCTATGCGAGTTTTTCGCATTGAGGACTTCTCGGCTGAGCAGCTTATGTCCGCGGCCGATCTACGCTCCAGCTTCGATGTGGCGCTTGTGTTCTCGACCAAGTATGAGCCGCCCCATCCCCTGCTCGAGCGTTGGCGTCTGTGGCCGGAATGGAAGACACGCTTTTTCGGCTATCACCGCGATGTGCCCCCAGCCGCTGCGGCGCAGATTCTCGGAGGACAGTTGGTTTACACAGAAACTAGAAACGGACAATGGGTGGGAGTGATTGAGATCGAGCAAGTGATGGAGGCCCAGGCAACGCGTTAGCGGACCCACATGTCACCCCGCCATCAGGTGGCACGAATGCGTCTTCACTACCAGCCAAACTTCTCGTCCGGGCTGAAGGAGGAGCGAATCGCGGGCCGCCAGCGTAAGGTGAACTTCCGCTTCCACCCCGCAATCCACCTTGGCTACTACGATGACGTCGCGCTGCGCGAGCGAGAGCACTCGTCCCGGGATTACATTGCGCGCGCTCAGTCCGCTGGGCTGAACTGTGGCCAGCAGGATGTCGCCAGCGCGAATTCCCACGCGCAGGGTTGAGCCCACCTCCGCCCGCACCAGCGGCGTTTCCAAATCCACATTGCTACCGGCAAGACGGCAGGTCATGGTGCCGCGATCCTCGTGCGCAGCGACGACGGTCGCATCAAAGATATTTTCGAAACCGGCCAGTTGCGCCACGGTCTCCTGCCGCGGCGC
>WNFB01004078.1_pt1 | contig 12962 bp, 7 predicted proteins | sample 5400501 | NCBI WGS metagenome assembly WNFB01 (sample SAMN13153341, study PRJNA577476) | soil metagenome | isolation source: 200 cm saprolite under Douglas fir tree site 2 hole 1 | place: USA:California | collected 2015-04-18
TGCGCGACGTTTGCGTTTCAATGCGCGGGTGGTCAAGCGTCCCTTGTCGCGCTTTCGCCGCAAACGCGCCTGGCATCTGGACGGTCCTCATCTCAAAGGGACCTCCTTTCAGGAGATTCTTCGTATCTAAATGGTATTGACCGCAAGGGCCCACCCCGCCCAACCCCACCACCCTTGCCCCTACCATACTACGAAGCGGCCCGCCAAGGCTGTGTATGGTGGAGGTGGGCACACGCGAAGGGCAACCCTACGGCCTCGCCTTGTTTTCTCGATACATTCGCCTCTTTAAGGCATTTGCCAGCAGAGTCCTGGAGGTCTCCGTGCTCATCCTGGCTCCTCCTCCGTTCCCTCATCCTGGGACTGCAGGTAACTCATCGCTTCCTCCACCTTGTGCTACTCCTCAAGTGAAAGAGCCTGAAAAGCTTGCTCAAGGGCAGCAGCATCACCACTCTTCAATACCTCACGAATAGCGGATGGCAATGAGGCGATGACCTCTTCCGGCGTTGGTTGTGCAATGGTTTCCAGCACCCGCAGCATCAGCAGTGCACCGTTTCTGCCCACACCCTCGACCAGCGAGTGCCAATCCCGCTTGCCTGCCCAAATATGCTGTGTGGCGGTAGCGATACTCCAGCCTTTTGCCTCAAGCTGTGGCAAAATTTCCTCAACCTTCTTCCGTGCCTGGGCATCACCCCTCGCAGCAGCGGCAATAGCAGCGATAAGTGGCCCATGTTGGCGGTCGATGTGGTAGCGGTTGCCTGCGAAGGCGGCATAGGTCTCGCGCTCACGGCGGCGGTAATCCCGTGCCGCCTCTGCCTGACCTTCCAGTTCGGAGATGACGGAGAGGATGCCGAAGTCCTGCCAAATTTCCGCTACTGAGGCATCAAGTGTCTCGTCAATTGCCAGTGCCTGGTCGGCATAGACTTTCGCCTCGGTCAGGCGTGCAACAGGAGATCGACCTGCCCGCACCTCGTTCACGAGCAAAGCGGCAAGGTTGTTGAGGTAACTTGCATGATTGGGACTGTCGGTCAGCACTCGCTCATCAAGCTCCAACGCTCGCTTGTACCAATCCTCGGCCTCGTTGGGCCGTCCGGAGTTCTCTGCAACAATAGCAAGCTGGTTGCAGGCCATAGCAGCATTCACTTCGTTACCCTGCTGTTCATTGAGCGCTAAGCACTCGCGGTAGCAACGCTCGGCCTCCGCCCACTCTTCCTGCACCTGCGCAACCAAGCCTAGATGATGCCATGCATTAGCCTCTGCTGTTGGCTCGGTCAGTGCATGAAAGAGTTCCAGTGCCACAGTGTGACGTGATCGTGCCTCTACATACTCCTGTCGCTCCCGCGCTAGCAAGCCGAGCCGATCCAGAACTACGGCTTGAACTCGCAGATCGTCTTGTTGTTTGGCTATCTCCAGCCTATCCTCATACATCACTCGTGCTTGTGAGTACTGGCCCTGCTGGCGCAGCAAATCACCCATGTCAGCCAGCAGCTCACGACGCAGGCGAATGTAACCCTGATTATCAGGCTGCTGCTTGATCAGCGCATCGATAACGCCCAGTGCTTCGCGCAGCCGCACTTCCGCAGCAGCTGGCTGTCCAGCTGCTGCGAGGCAGCGGGCTAACCGACCGAGCGTCACGCAGTGCTCATACGATCCTCGACCCAGCGGTATACCTTCTGGTCGCTCCTCGACTCGTGCCAACAGCGTTGTGAAGCGAGCGTAGGCGGATTGCAGACTGCCTTTCTCCCGCTCGTCCTCACCCAGGCCACTTTCGCGCAGCCACTCCGCCCGCGTCAGCACACCACCTTCTTGAGTGTCCATTCTTGCCACAGCTTTATCCACCCGTCGCCGCAGTTCGTCACGCTCCCGCCCCAGCCCAAAGTTGTTCAGAAACTTGACAATACGATCTGCCATCTCAGAGGCGATATCCAATTCTCCTGCCTCCAACAGCAGCTCCAACGCTCGTCGCAAATTGGGCAGTTCCCGCTGCGCCAGCGCACGCACAGGCTGCGGGTGGCGGTGGTCTTCATGGTACAGGTAGTTTGCCAGTGCATAGTAGCGCTGGGCATAGCGTTCGCGCAGCGCCGCATCATCTGCACCTGGCTGGCTGCGCAGGTAGGGTGTCAGCACAGGGTGGAAGCGCAGGAATGGGACAACAACCTCCTCATGTACCTGCCCCGCCGTCAACAGTGCCGCCTGCTCCAGTGCAGGGCGCAACGCCGCCCATTCGCTTTCGGGGATTTGTGTGATCGCCAGCAAGTCGTCTTCGCTTGCGCCTCCCTCGAAGAGTGCCAGGCGGGGCAGCAAGGCTCGCTGCTCCTCACTCAATCGTTGCAATGAGTAGTCCAACGAGGCCAACAGTGACCGATTGCGCCCGGTCTCCGTATCATCCACGAATTTGGGTAGCAGAGCCGCGAAATCAGCGCGGATGGTCGCAAGCGGGAAGGTACGCAGGGCGGGTAGCACCAATTGGATCGCCAATGGGTGGTGGTCCAGTTGCACCAGCAGGTCGCGTAGTTCTGCATAGGGGGCACGGGCACGGTCTATGCCCAGATCAGTCAGCAGGCGAGTAGCAAGGAGATAGGCGTCTTCGCGATACAGGCCTTGCAGTTCCAGGTGCGCTGTTCTGGCTCCTTGTGCCAGCCGTCCATCACCGAAGTTGGTGTCACGGCTGGTGAGCAGGACACCTGCGCCCAGCTTCGCAAGTTCGAGCAGCACGTCCCACAATTGGGTACGTGTCGCCGCCTCTAACGGAGCTTCGCCACCGGCGAGGATACTTTCCAGGTTATCGGCAATGACCAGGGTGGGGTGTTTCTTCAAGACTGGCTTCAGGCGTGCCAGCGCGGCTGCTTTGTCATTGGGATTGTAGTTACCGTCGTAGACCCCCAGGAAATTGCCCAGTGCGCTCAAGAGGGTTGCCGAGTCCCCGCCGTGCTCGAAGGAGACGAAGCAGGCTCCCGCGTACATGCCTGTGCGGGTCAGCCAGTCGGCGGCTTCGCGCACCAGGGCGGTCTTGCCGACACCGCCGAATCCGTGAACGACGATCAGTTTGCTACGTAGGAGGTGGCGTTCAAGCTGGAGGAGTTCGTAGGCGCGTCCACTGAAGCCGTAGCGCGGCTCGGCAGGCATGTCTTTGTTCAATCGGGATATGAGGGTGCCAGGTGGGTGTTGCTTCTGTTTGCCTTTTGGCTTCCTGGCGGCTGGTTCCCTGGTCGCCTGCAGGACCAGGGGGCGCTGCTGGTAGAAGTGAGGCAGCCACCAGTCGCGCAGCTCAACGGGCGTTGCTTCCTCGTCACGGCGACGACGCAGCAGGTGACGGCGTAGGTCATCATGCAGGGCCTGGCGGGCTCGCTCCTGGGCCGTTGGCGCGGATGTGCCTGCTAGCAACTCCTGGTAAAACTTTTCGAAGTAGCGCGTGCTGCTGGCAACCAACAAGCTGGCACTCATCGCGACCACGGCATCTACGCCGCCCTGGATCAAGCGCGTTGCCACACTGCTGAAGGCATCATCTGCCGCTCCCATGGCGCTCTGGCAGGCGTCGAGGACTGCGAGCCGCACTCCGCTATCCTGCAACACCTGGGCCAGTGTCCCGGCCTCTACCAGGTCGAGCTTGCCCTCGGCATCCTCGAAGGCAAGCTTGCCTTGCTCGCCTCCGATCTTGCGCTGCCCATCGTGCTTTTCAACCTCCCCTGTGAAGACCCCATGCCCATCGAAATGCAGGATATACACAGGCCGGGTCATATCCTTCAGCCGGTGACGCAGGGCAGCGAGTGTAGGTGGACGCAGGAACTCCAGGGTGATGCCTCCGCTTTCGACCTGACTCTGCACTTCGTCGAGCAGTTCGCGGGCAGTGCTGCGTGGGTCGATGAAGCCGGTACCTTCGGGCCGCGCCGTGACGAGCAGGATATGTAATGGCGGCTCAAAGGAGGTGTAGAGTTCGGCCGCCTCATGCTGTGGCAGGTGGCGCACAATTGAGACGGGGTTGCGGGTACGCAGGGCCAGGAAGCCTTGCTCGTCGTGCAGCAGTTCCCAGGGCAGGCTGAGGATACAGGGGATGTCGCTCACGATGCTAACCTGGCGTGCTGCATCTGGTTGCAAGCGCCACGCCTGCAAGACCTTCATCGCACCTACGCTGCCAAAGACGCTGTCATACAACCGCTTGCCGATTTCCGGCAGCAATGCCTCGACCTGCTTGCCACGTGCGAGAAACTGCTCGTAGGGCCACTGCCAGTACTCTTCGAGGTACCAGCGCAGATCATCACGTTCTTTTTGGCTGATTGGATCGGTGAGCACATCGCCCGTGTGGGTCAAGCCCTGTGGATCGCAGCGCAAGGCGATGCTAGCGATGGCTTCGGGTGGCGAGCCAGCAGGTGGAGGTGTGAGGGTGATAGCCAGATCAAGCAACGTACTCATCTGGTACCCTCCTGCTGCTCTTGCAGCGTTTCCAATACCCGCAGCACCAGCAATGCGCTGTATCTATCCACATCTTCGACCAGCGAGTGCCAATCCCGCTCACCGACCCAGATGCGCTGGGTGGCAGCAGCGATATGCCAGCCTTTTGCCTCAAACTCTGGCAAGGCTACCTCGACCTTCTTCCGTGCCTGCGCGTCACCCTTCGCAGCAGCGGCTATATCGGCGATAAGTGAGCCAAACTGGCGATCGATGTGGTAGCGGTTGCCTGCGAAGGCGGCAAAGGTCTCGCGCTCGCGACGGCGGTAGCCCCGTGCCGCCTCTGTCCTACCTTCCAGGTCAGCGATGATGGCGAGGATATGTAGAGTATCCGAGATTTCTGATGATGCATCGAGCTTTTCCCGAATAGTCAGCGCTCGCTCAGCATAGCCCTTCGCCTCGGTCAGGCGTGCAACAGAAGCGTGACCCGCCTGCACTTCGTCCACCAAAAGAAATGCAACGTTGCTGAGGTCGATTGCATGCAAACGACTTCCAGGATGTACTTGCTCATCAAGCTCCAATGCCCGCTTATACCAACCTTCCGCCTCTGTCGGTCGAACAGCGTATTGCGCAACATTCGCAAGTTGAGTGTAGGTGTTCGAAGCACCCAATGCATCGCCCAATCGTTCATAGATCGCTAAGCTCTTACGATAGCACCGCTCGGCCTCGGCCCATTCTTTCTGCCTTTGGGCAACTATGCCCAGATCATGCCAAGTGCCAGCCTCCACCGGAGGCTCACCCAGAGCCTGGAAGAGTTTGAGCGCCTCAGTGCAGCGTGATCGTGCTTCAGCATAGCTTTGTTGCTCAAGTGCCAAACTGCCGAGCTGCGCCAGGGCTACAGCTTGAGGCCGCGGGTCACCCTGTTGTTTGGCAACGTTCAGCGCCTCCTCATACGCTCCCCGTGCTTGCGGGTACTTCCCTTGATCGAGCAGTACATCACCCATGTCAGCCAACAGCATACCGCGATGGCGGATGAATTGCTGATCTTTAGGCTGCTGCTTGATCAGCGCATCAATAATGGCCAGTGCTTCGCGCAGTCGCACCTCTGCAGCAGCAGTTTGCCCGTCCCCTCTGAGGCAGCGGGCCAGCATAGTTAGCGTCAGGCAGTGGTCATACGATCCTCGACCCAACGCTGTCTCTTCTCGTTGTGCCTCGATGCGTGCCAACAGCGTTGTGAAGCGAGCGGAGGCGGATTGCAGGTTGCCCTTGCTATATTCGTCCTCACCCAAGCCGCTTTCGCGCAGAAGCTCCGCCCGCGTCAGCGCACCACCTTCTTGAGTGCTCGTTCTTGCCACGGCTTGATCCACCCGCCGCCGCAGTTCGTCACGCTCCCGTCCTAACCCAAAGAAGTTCAGAAACCTGACAATGCGATCAGCCATCACAGAAGCGACATCCAGTTGGTCAGCCTCCAGCAGCAGCCCTAACGCACGCCGCAGATTGGGTAGTTCCCGCCGCACCAGTGCCCGTACAGGCTGCGGGCGGCGGTCGCCTTCATAATACAGGTAGTTTGCCAGTGCACAGTAGCCCTGGGCGTAGCGTTCGCGCAGCGCCGCATCATCTGCACTCGGCTGGGCGCGCAGATAGGGTGTCAGCACAGGGTGGAAGCGCAGGAACGGGGCTGTGAAGTTTCCTACCTGCTCCGCCGTCAGCAGTGCCGCCTGCTCCAGTGCAGGGCGCAACCTTACCCATTCGCTTTCGGGGATCTCCGTGATCATTAGCAACATGTTTTCACTTGTACCTCCCTCAAAGAGTGCCAGGCGGGGCAGCATAACTCGCTGCTCGTCACTCAACAGTCGCAACGAGTATTCTAGCGAAGCCAGCAGCGACCGATTGCGCCCCGTCTCCGTATCATCCACAAATTTGGGTAACAGAGCCGCGAAATCAGCGCGGATGGTCGCAAGCGGGAAGGTACGCAGGGCGGGTAGCACGAGTTGGATTGCCAACGGGTGGTGATCCAGTTGTATCAGCAGGTCGCGTAGTTCTGCATAAGGGGCGCGAGCACGGTCTATGCCTAGATCGGTCAACAGGCGACTGGCGAGGGCGTAGGCGTCGTCAGGGTATAAGCCTTGCAGCAGGAGGTGCGCTGTCCGGCTCCCTGGTGCCAGCCGCCCGTCACCAAAGGACGTATCGCGGCTGGTGAGCAGTACGCCTGCGCCCAGCTTCGCCAGTTCCAGCAACACGTCCCACAACGAGGTACGTGCTGCTGCCTCTAGTGGAGCGTCTCCCCTGGGTAGAATGCTCTCCAGATTGTCGGCGATCACGAGTGTGCGCTTTTCCCTCAGAACAGGAGCTAACTTCGCTAGTGTGGCCTTTGTGTCGTTGGGATTATAATTTCCGTCATAAACGCCCAGGTAGTTGCCCAGGGAGCTCAGTGGCGTTGCTGCATCGCCGCCATGCTCGAAGGAGACAAAACATGCTCCAGCATAGAGCTGTGTGCGCGTCAGCCAATCGGCAGTCTCACGCGCAAGGGCCGTCTTCCCAATCCCACCGAAGCCGTAGAGCACGACCAGTTTTCCGCGCAGCAGGTGACGTTCGATCTGTAGCAACTCGTGCGCACGTCCACTAAAGCTGTAGCGCGGCCCAGGGGGCATGCTCTCGCTGAGGCGTGGCAGGGGAATACTAGCCGACGATTTCTTGCTCGTGCGTTTTCGGGCTGGCTTCGTCGGCTGTAGCAGCACGGGACGCTGTTGATAGTAATGAGGCAACCACCAATCACGCAAAGTGACGAACGTTCCCTCGTCTTCCATGCGGCGACGGTGAATATTGCGACGCGGGTCATCATGTAAAGCCTGGCGAGCACGCTCTTGAGCTAACGGTACCGAGGACCCACCTGCCAGGGCACGATAAAAGGCTTCAGCGTAGCGGGTCGCACTGACGACGAGCACACTAGCGCTCATAGCCGTCACTGCATCCACGCCACTGCGAATCAACTGCGCCGCCACACTACTGAAGGCGTCATCTGCTGCACCCATGGCACTCTGGCAGGCAGTGAGCACGGCTAAGTGTACGCCGCTATCCTGTAACACCTGCGCCACGTCCTTCGCCTTCACCAGATCGAGTTTGCCGTCGTCATTTTCAAAAGCGAGCATGCCCTGTTTCTTGCTGCTTAGACGTTTACCCTGCCTATCTCGCTCTTCGTCGAAGACTCCATGCCCATCAAAGTGCAATATGTGGATTGGCGGGAGTTTGGTATCACTCAGGCGAGCGCGTAGCGCACCCAGCGTGGGGGGACGCAGGAATTCGAGCGCAATGGCTCCTGCATCCACCTGCTGCTGCACTTCGTCGAGCAGTTCACGCGCAATACTGCGTGGGTCGATGAAACCGGCATCATCGGGTCGCGCTGTGACCAGCAGGATACGTAGTGGAGGCTCAAAGGATGTCGGGAACCCTGCCAGTTCGCCTTGCGGCAAGCGGCGTATCAGCAAAACGGGATTGCGCGTGCGCAGCACCAGGAACCCCTGCTCGTCGTGGAGCAGTTCCCAGGGCAGGCTCAGCGCTTGCGGCATGTAGCTGACGATACTGACCTGGCGTTGGACCTCTGGCAGCAAGCGCCAGGGCTGTACGACGCTCATTGCTCCGGCGCTGCCACAGACCGCATCATAGAGCCGCTTGCCAAACTTGGAGAGAGATGCCTCTATCTTCTTGCCACGTTCGAGAAACTGCTCATAGGGCCAATCGGCGTATTCTTCGAGGTACCAACGTACGTTCTCATGGTCCCTTGTCGTCAGCGGATCCACCAGTATGTCGCCCTTGTGCTGGAGACCCAACTGATCGCAACGCAGTTCTATAGCGGCAATGGTCTCGGGTGACGCATCGGCCGGAGGTGGGACGAGCGTGATGCACAGGTCAAGCGGCTGGTCCATAGTGACACCTCCTTATGGGCGACTACGCCCTTCGTAACGGCTGATACCAAAGACGAGGTAGTTATAGGGGATCAGTTCCTGGTGATCATCGCGCTTCACTACCAGCCCTTTGGCAGGGAGGTACACCCATTCATCCCAATCCCATACGGCCTGGAAACTCTCAGGAATTTGCACGGCGAGGTAGGCTCCTTCAGCGAGGCGACCACGCATGGGGATGGTGCTGAAATCAAGGCCCAGGTCGAAATCCTGCACGGAGACGTTGCGATGACGAGCAGCTATTGTCTTGGCGAGTCCGAGAGCCATCTCTGAGAAAGGCGCAATCACGGGTTGTGCTGCGGTGGCCAGGTGCAACCCGGCTTTGAAGACATCTGACTCTAAAAAACTGAGGAATGCTTCATCCTCGTCGTTGCTGACGTTGATGGTACGACACCTCAAGGTGACGCCTTCATGCCCGACGTTGAGGCCGGTGAAGATAGGGTATCCCTGTATGCCAGCATGTTCCCCTTCGTACACTCGATAGGTGGAATTAAAATGCACCTGCTCGGCTTTGCCTGGCACCTGGTTTTGGACGAAGAAATGCAGCAGGACGCGGTGCATGCCACTGCCGGGATAGGCAGCGACTCGCAGACGGTTGAGCGTGATTTTGATGCGTGCTCCTTGCAAGCCGAGTTCTGCAGGGATACTCTCGACGTGACGAATGGGCAGTAGGTCGCTCCCAGGCAAGACGGGGGCAAGGTAGCCGAAGGTGTGAGCGGTATGTTGCCAGGGTTTATCTTGAAAGGGCCACCAGTTCTTACGCCCGCCAAGTTCGAAGGTTTGAGCTTGGGCCTCCTGGGCCGTTTCGAGGGTTGCGGCGGTTTCTTCTTCGCCCATTTCGCGCAGTTTGATGGCGGCCTCTTCTGGTGGCATGTTGCCCAATACGGGTAGGTTATCGAACCAGGTAGATGTGTCCATGTAGTATTCCCTCCAATGGTTGGCCTGAGCAGGGGCATTACCTGTCTCTCAGACAAGTTCCCCCGCCAGGTTTTCCCGCCACGCTCGATGTAAAAATGAACCACACTCCCCAAACATGAGAATGTAGAGATGGAAACCTGCTTGAATCTAATACACATTATATTCTATATAACGTTTTCTGACCATCGTTTTAGCCATAGCGCAATAATGCACGCCTCTACCTTCCGCTAAATGTCCACTGCCGCAAGCCCATACATGCCTAGCGAGAAGGAGAGTTCGCCTCCGTGGTGGAGATCGTGCTCGATAACGTGCCAGATGATCCATTGACGCGAGACGCTGGTGTCCCGTCTTGGGAATCTCTGCCCGAGGTCGGCAGGCGTCCAGAGAGCGAGGGCAATCTGGATCATGTGCCAGGTTGTCTCAAGACCGTTGACCAATTCAGCGGCGGTATGTGCCAGGCCATCTTCGTCCCATTCCACCAAAGGAGCGAGGTCTGCATTGCCTTCGCCCATGACGAAATGAAACCACCAGACACGAGCGGAGATGATATGACCAGTGAGGATGCCAATCGAGCGAAGGTTTGGCGCGGCTTGTAGGGTGAGTTGATCGGAGGAAAGCGGGGCAATGGCTTTGGTCAGGTGTTGCTGGTAAACATCCCAGCCTTTGTAAAATGGAGCGAGTGTGGTGTAGTCCTCAGTCATGCATTCTTCTCCTGTCATTCAAGGATGATTTGGAAATTTGTATACTCTTCAATTGCTGTTATTGTAACATAGGTGAGAAGCATTGCCCCAGCGTTTTACACTACCACGTACCAGCGTAACTCTTCAGGACTGCTCACCACCTTCGGTGGTTCGCAAGAGGTTTTTTGCTGAGGGTTATGCAGCCTGCGGCTGCATAACCCTCAGCAAAAGCAGAAGTGAGTCGCCGGAGGCGGCGAGGAATCAGGCAGTCTGAACGGTTAAGATGCGTGTATAATAGGGAGCATAATCACTTGATATGACCATCAGGAGAAGGGATCAGCAATGATGTCAAAAAGGATCTCTGTGCGTGCTATTAGCCGCTTGAACAACCGTCGCCAGGCTTTTGCGTTGATCCTCTTCGGTGTGCTCTTTCTGGCAGCGGCGGTGATACTGTATCTCGTTTTGCATTCTAAGGCATTCAATTACCCGTTGGGTGTGTTGTTTTTTGGCCTTGGCATGCTGGTGGCATCGGCGCTCAACCCACGGCGCCTGGGAGCCGCAGGTTGGTTGATGACTATGCTGGGTATAGCGGTGTTCCTCTTTTTTGGGAGGTTCATTCCAGGCAACCAGGTTCTCTCAGACTATATTCTCGCCATTGGGCTGGGGCTGCTGGGCATTGCTTTCATGGCTCGTCGAGGCTATATAAGTGCAGGCGCTGTGACGCCCGCGCTGATTGTGATAGCGGTGGGCGTCGTTGAATTTCTGCTCGCTGCCGGTCTCACGCCTGCGGGCTTTATCCCGTTCATGCTTTCACTCTGGCTACCCGGCATTGGCCTGCTAGTGCTTGGGCTGATCTACCTGGTGGCTAGCGTGAGGGAGTAGTCTGAAGCTAGTACCGCTCGTACCGACGGTAGTAGCGACGACGACCACGCCATGAGCGATAGGTTAGGAGATGCCATATCGCCACGAGTACGATAGCACCTAGCAGAGCTTTAATGATTGGTACACCATAGACGGTTTTGTCGAAGGGAATAATGACATTGATGACGTTTGTGAGCAGCCAGATACCAACGAGTGCTGCAATGATCGCCCCTATGAAGCCGAAGGGAAGTCGCCAGCCAACAATAAACTCTGCGACCAGGCCGACGATGGCTGCGACGATCAGGTAAATGATAAATTCGGTGGTGATGGTGATGGTTGCGAGATGACTGGATAGTGTGCTCAAGGTGAACATGGGTGTCTCCTTTATTACATGGCTTCGAGTGTTCATGGCGGGGGCAAGCCCTGCCACTACTATATTCCGTCGGGAGCGGGCTTCGTGTATAGTAGTGGCGGGGCTTGCCCCCGCCATGCTCCCGCGCCCATACGCAAAACTTTGACGCCTACCTCTTTGAGAGAATTGCTGTGTCTATGCTAACAATACATGAATATTGACGCGAGGTCAAGCCGGGCCCACAACCTCGGGTGCATTTCACATTTTTGCATGAAGGGTTAGGTGGTTTGGCTCCACGCACAAATCTGAACCTCACCCTACAGTTTCACCACCTCTAACACGTGTCCATTCACTAGCGGCAGACCGCGTCTTGCTCGAGGAAGCGTGTTTACTTCCGTCACCTTGACAGCTTTCGCCTGTTCACTGCCATCGCCGTTTGATATCAGGAGGAGATGGTCGTGCTCGCCGACGAGCAGGGTCAGCAACACATGGTCTTGGCCGGTAAGTTCGGTGGTTATAACGCCGGCGGTGGCACGCCCCTTCTGCGGATACTGGTCCAGCGGTACTTTCTTGCCCAGGCCACTCCCGGTGATGACGAAAAGGTTTAAGGGATTGGTTGTATCGGCCAGCTCTTCACCATTGAGATAGGAGGCGCTGACGATATGAGCACCCGGAGCAAGGGTCATGGCCGCTACACCCTGGCCGACGCGACCCTGCGCCCGCAGGCCATCGTCGCCGAAACGCAGGGTTTGTGCATTGTCCGTCGTCACGAAGTATTCACCCTGCCCGCGTGAGAGTATCGCCGTTACGACAATATCACCATCGGCAAGTTTCATATCTTGCAGACCGTCTACGTCTGCCGTCTTGTACTCACTCAGGGGCGATTTCTTCACCTTGCCAAGCCTGGTGAAGGTCACAAGGTAACGATCTTCGTCGTATGAGCCAACCGGCAAAACCGTGACTACCTCTTCACCTGGAGCCAGTTGCAATAGCTTGCGCGTTGGCTCACCCTTCGCCGAGCGTGTCCCTGGAGGAATGCGATGCGCCGCAATCTGGAAGACGCGGCCCGTTGAGCATACGCACAACACGTAGTCCTGCGAGGTGACCGCGATGATCTGGTGCAGGTGCTCATCGCCACGCACCGGGGTGTAGATGGCGTCACCATTTTTGCCTTTGGGCGTAAATGTGTCTACTGGTAGCGATTTGAGGGCACCAGAGCGCGTCAGGGCAATGATCAACGGCTCCTGCTTGTGTAGTGACGCAACCTCCTCTACAGGAGCCTGAGCCTTGCCCTCCAGGTCGATGACCGTGCGTCGCTCATCGCCAAACTGTTTGATGAGCTGCTGCATCTCCTTCTTCAATAGCGTAATGAGCGCCTTGCGGTCGGAGAGTAAGAGTTCCAACTCGCTAATACGCACCTGTAGTTCTTCTTTTTCTTTCGCATATTTACCTGCATCCAGCCGCGTCACTTGTGCCAATGTCATGGAAGCGATGACCTCTGATTGGATGGGTGTCAACTTGTAGATTGTTTCAATCTTCTTGCGCGCCTCGGCACGGTCCTCTGCCTGCTGGAATATCTTGACGATGCGATCGGCATTGGCAGCACCAATGATCAGGCCCTCGACGATGTGCAGCCGCTCACGTGCCTTGCGCAGGTCGAATTGCGCCCGCCGAGTCAACACATCAACCTGGTGAGCATTCCAGTAGTTGAGCAATTCAAGCATGCCTACCTGTTTTGGCTGGCGTGCTGGCTGCATCGGCTCACCAAAGAGATAGACCATCTGGAATGATAGGGAAACTTGCAAATCG
>WNFB01004929.1_pt1 | contig 12962 bp, 9 predicted proteins | sample 5400501 | NCBI WGS metagenome assembly WNFB01 (sample SAMN13153341, study PRJNA577476) | soil metagenome | isolation source: 200 cm saprolite under Douglas fir tree site 2 hole 1 | place: USA:California | collected 2015-04-18
TGCGCAGCGCCGCACCCTGGCAGGTCAGACCCACGACGTAGCCCCGGAGGCCCTCGCTCCCGTGTTGGAGGAGTTCTTCGCCGGCTGAAACGAATCCTTCGACAAGCTCGCCGAAGTCCTAGATGATTTATGCATTTATACGACAACGGATCACTGTTGATATTCTGCGTTTCTCACCACAGATGCCAGGTGTACTCACTCATCATTCTCTGAAGAGGTTGTATCATCTCTGTTGGCTGAGATGGAGCCTGCAGTAAAGGTGCACAAGTTCCGCCCATCTGCACACCGGCAGCAGCATTTCTACCACTGGATCAAAGCTCTCCTCGCTCATTATGGCATGTCCCAGGTGCGCACAACTCCTTGTAAGGCCGATCCTGCTGAAGCCTTCCTCTTTCTGCAAGCAGGGGACATTACCAGTATGCCATGTGCATGCCTATCAGCTATCGTGATCGCGAACGTGTAGAGCGTGGCGAACTGCCAATGCTGTCCAGGTAAACAGCCTTTTGCCTTCATTGACCCTTTTGGCTACTCAGATACGCCTATGAGCACCATCTCTCGTTTGATGCGTTATTATGGGTGTGAGGTCCTGATCACCTTTATGTATGAGGAAATTAATCGTTTTCTCACTGCTGACTACAGGACTAAAGAATATCAATATGATGCATTGTTCATGAAGGATGCAATGTGGGCGGTTGACCCAAGCGGAACCTATCAGTTTTCAGACTTCACCGACCGGCAGCTACTGCTACTCTTCCAGCCTGAACCTGATTATTCCTTACTAAAGTGCATGCTTCTTGCACACTTTTTGATGGTGAAAATGTCAGCGTCGAGGAAATCGATAGTTATATGCTGGAAGAGACTCCCTTCCGTGTGGCTGGGTATAAGGAAAAGCTTCATGACAGCGCAGCCAGACCTACCGCAGCAGATAAGCGAACAGTTGGCTCGTTTATTAAGGACAATAGACCCAGATGCACAGGTCCATGTCAAACGCACTTCACAAGGCTGGCTGCATCTAGAATTGAACGGCATATGAAAGCTGCACAATGAAAATCTTTTTGAGGAGACATCAACGATGATACGAGCGCAAGACCAGGACATTCAATCCTTAGGCAAGGTTCAATTTGAAGAAAAGTACTTGACCGTTTGAACAGTCACACCGTGTCACCCTGAGCGTAGCGAAGGGTCTGTCTCGATAGGCAGAGAGATGCTTCGTTGCGCTCAGCATGACAGGGCTGGACCTTGCTGTGTTATGTCTGGAAATCCACCCAGATACGCGATCTATTCGATTCACTTTACTATGAATATCCCAGCGGGCAATTACTGGTTTGGGAAACTGATGATCTGCCTGCTGCTGGTAATCGCAGAGCAAGTATCCAAGGTATCACAACCGAAGATCGCCATCCGCAACTGCTGCTTGATGGACAACAACGGCTCACTTCTCTGGCAGCAATCATGCTTGGCCGAGATTTAATAGTGCGTGATGCGCCTAAGCCGATCGACATTGCCTTTAACGTCTACACAGAGAAATTCGAGGTGGCTGGTCCCCGGCAACGTGGTCAAACTGGCTGGATTTCGCTGGTCAAATTCTTTACCGGAGGCATTACATCAGCGTTTATCGACCTCAAACTCGATTATAATGCATCGGAAACGAAAGATATCCTTGACCACCTGAACAAGCTTGAAAACATCAAAAAATATAAGTATCGTGTCAATGTACTTGAGCGGCTAAGCTATGCCGAAGTAACACATATTTTTGTGCGCACTAATTCGGGAGGAACGACACTTAGCTATGCAGACCTGGCGCTGGCTCAGGTCTCAAGCAGCTGGCGAGGAGTCACGGGAGAACTTGAGAGCTACCAGAAGCACATCAATAGACAGAACATCAGGCTGGAATTAGATAATGGTTTACTTTTACGTACTATTGTCGCCTTGCTCACTGGACAAAGTCGTTTTACGCGCTTCTTCCGTGGCGACGAGCAACAGGTAACGATTGATGACCTGAAAGCAGCCTGGGAACGTGCTAAGAAAGCTCTCTATCAATCTATTTCGTTCCTGATACATAACTGCATGATTGACCGATTGGAGATGCTACCTACACGCAGCATCTTTGTCCCCCTAGTAGTCTTTTTTGATCGCTATGGTAAGAACGCAACAAATGCTCAATTACGAGACTTGCAGTGCTGGGTATACATGGCACTTATCTGGTCACGCTATAGTGGATCATCAGAAACCGCTATGGATCAGGATATAGCGGCCCTGGCGAAAGAACAACCTGTTCAGGCTATGATACAGAATATCGAGGATGTTGTAGGTCGTCAAAGGCCGATTACGGAGCGTGAACTACGAGATCAAAAGAAAAATTCCCCCTACATGCTCATGGCATATGTGCTTACGCGGCGACTTCATGCTCAAGATTGGTTTAGCGGAGTTGTTATCGGGAGCAATCAAACACCAGATATCCCTCTGCACCACATTTTCCCCCCGTCTCTATTAGGTCAGGCACACAAATCTACGGATGATAGCCATCATCAGGTAGCAAATCTGATCTTTCTGGCAACGCCTGTTGACAAAAATATCTCGAAACGTCCGCCTTCAGCGAATCTATCCAGCGTTGACGAACAACGTTTGAAGGCACAGTATATGCCATTGCAGCGCGAACTTTGGGAGATAGATCAGTTTGAAGAGTGCATGCGCCAGCGTCGCACAATGCTTGCCGACGCTATCAATCAATTCCTTTCGTCGCTTACTGATGATAAGCATCTATGGGCAAGCACTTCTTCTAGTTTGTTAGAAATACGCATAAATGCGCTAGAGCATCAATTGCGCAGAATTGTAGCCCTCCGTCTGTATGAATCGCGGGGAGATAATGCATGGGAGCAGCTTGTTCAGGCTGAGATTCGCAATAGCGTTAAAGGCCGCATCAAAAAGATAGAAGAAGAGAAGCCATTTACTCTAGGCCAGTATGAAACTCTTGAGGCCAGGCTGAAGTTTTGCCTGTTCAGCGATAACATTAAAATCATCAAGGCCAGCTGGGTATTATTTCAGGATGTTTTTGGCAAGGAGGCTACCCTTGATCAATATGCTCATTTTGCGACGAGCGCGCGTAACACTCTCAAGCATGGAAATGATCTGAGCAATGTCGATCTGGCGTCGGCAGAGGCAGGATTGCTTTGGCTTGAGGAATGCCTGAGCCACGTAAAGATTGAGACGGAAGACGAGGAAGAATTCCAGGTAGAGGCGGTATAACACTACCTTTAGAAGTGAGAAAGTGAAAAAGTCCATGACCACAGAATGGCGTACCACGCAGAAACCAGACTTTTATAAAGCATTGCTGGCGCTGCCGCCGAAGGAAATACACCAGATCATCGAAAAAGTGAATCTGCTGGCGCAGGATCCGACGCCTGATGCAAAGGTGAAGAAGCAGCTTCCGCACATGCATGGGCGACTTCATCGTATCCGTAGCGGGAATTATCGCATCTTCTATACCTTCGAGTATCCTTATATCAGCATCCTGGCCCTGCGCCGCCGCGACGACGATACCTATAATGAAGACCTGGATGTCGAGTTTCTCGGCGGGCTTGATCCACAACTTGACGAGGCACAGGCTATCAAGGCGAACCAGCCCGATTGGGAACGTATCCTTGCACCCAAAGCACCGGAAAAGCGACGTTTACCAGAACCGATTACCGAGGAATTGCTGACGAGCTTGCATATTCCCAGTAAGTGTTATGCTCGCTTGTTGCCCATCCAGACAAGGGAAGACCTACTGGAATGTCCAGGCGTGCCTGACGATTACCTGTTACTGATCGATGAATACATGTTCGAGCGGCCTCTTGTGCAGGTATTGCAGCAGCCGGATTATCTTTTGAACGATGTCAACGACTTGCTACGCTATAAAGAAGGCGAACTACTCGGTTTCCTCCTCAAACTCTCACCCGAACAGGAAAAGTACGTCACCTGGGGCATGAATGCCTCCGGTCCCACACTCCTCAAGGGTGGCCCCGGCACGGGCAAAAGCACCATCGCGCTCTACCGTGTGCGCTCGTTAGTGCGAGAGCTGCGCAAACAAGGCCACGACGGGTTCCGCATCCTCTTCACCACCTACACCAACGCCCTCGTCAGATCATCCCAGCAACTCTTAGAACAGCTTCTTGGCGACGATATACGCTATGTGGAGGTACAGACAGCAGACAGTGTTATGATGACATTGCTGAGCAAAGTCGGGCCAGTCCCTAAGCGCATCGACCATGGTAAAGCGAGCTACTTGCTGTGCCAGGCGGTAAAAGTAACCCAATTCGAGGGCAACCCATTGCAGCAACAGGCCCAGTGCCAGGCGGTTGAACGTCTCAGTAACGAGTACCTGCACCGCGAGATCAACCAGGTCATCGTGGCACGCCAGATTGCCACCCTGGAGGAGTATCTGGCGGCGCCACGTCCAGGCCGCAAGGTCCGTCTCAACGCGCTTCAGCGGCGAGCAGTCTGGCAGGTGCATGAAACATTCCGGCAGATGCTAGAGCAGCAAGGCAAGGCAACCTGGCGCCAAGTTCGCGCCCTGGCAGAGGGATATGTCGCTCGCGGTCTTGTTGACCTCAAGTACGACGCCGTCATCATCGACGAGGCGCAGGACCTCGACCCCAGCGTATTACGCCTCCTCATCCGCCTGTGTGCCAACCCCAATCGCATCTTCATCACCGCCGACGCCAACCAATCCATCTACGGTAGTGGCTTCAACTGGGCGGATGTCCACGAGAGCCTGCGCTTCCAGGGCCGCACCAGCATCTTGCACGCCAACTATCGCTCCACCCGCGAAATTGGCGAGGCGGCGCAATCCTACCTATCGGCTGGGGCGTTGGATACCGAGCCAATTGAGCGTACCTACATCCACAACGGACCACTGCCTGTTGTGCGAGCAATACGCAGTGGTGGTGAAGAAGTGCAACTCCTCTCACTCTTCTTACCGAGAGTAGCACATGAGTTTCGCTTTGGTATTGGAGCGTGTGCTGTTCTCTGTCCCACCACGAAAGCGGGAAGGGCAATCGCAGCAGAATTAACCCTGCGTGGCATAACCGCCACCTTCATGACCGGTCAGGAACTCGACCTATCGCGACCAGGGGTAAAAGTGCTCACCCTCAACTCCGCCAAAGGTTTGGAGTTCCCCATCGTCGCCCTATCAGGCTTCATCAACAGCGGCTGGTACGGCAACGTCCCCGCACATGTGGCACAAGAAGAGAAAGAGGAATTCCTTGCAATCGATCAACGCACGATATTTGTTGGTATGACCCGCGCCATGCGTGCCCTACTAGTAACTGTGCCCGAGCAGACCAACTCGCCACTGTTGCAGGGGTTTGATGCAACCTATTGGAATCTTGGGGGATGAAAATTGATTACTGGGAACTGCTAAAAGTATAGGCACTGACTTGGAAACTAAGATAAAAGCTGATTATGTTATCGGATAAGGGGGTATCTACAGACGGGAACCAAGTGGTTAACAACGATGAAACCATCCTTCCAGACTGAATGGTTGGCACTTCCGCCTAAGGAAACGCATCAGGTGCTTGAAAAGATTGCATTGTTGACGCAAGACCCAACACCTGACGCCAAAGTGAAAAAGCAGCTTCCTCACTTGCATGGCAAACTTCATCGCATCCGCAGTGGCGATTATCGCATCTTCTACACCTTCGAGCAGCCATACATCAGCCTCCTGGCCCTGCGCCGCCGTAATGAAGACACCTATGATGAAGACCTTGATGTCGAGTTGCTGGGTGGATTTGATCCGGAGTTTAGTAGTGCAATGATAGCAGCTCAGTCTGCATGGGAGAAGACCTATGTTCCGAGGGTAGAGACAGAAAAGCACTATCTACCGCTCCCTATCAGTGAGGACCTGCTAACAAACTTGCACGTACCTCGCGAGTATTATGCTCAATTATCGACAGTGCAGACCGAGGAAGATCTGCTTGATTGTCCTGGCGTCCCAGCTAGCGTCTTAGAGAAGCTCATCGAGTATATATTTCCGCGACCCCTGGATCAAGTAGTACAACAGCCTGACTACCTAGTGGAAGAGGTAGACGACTTGCTACGCTTCAAAGAGGGCAAATTGCTAGGCTTTCTGCTGCAGCTAGCTCCTGAGCAAGAAAAGGTTGCGCATTGGTCCATGAATGCAACTGGCCCAACACAAGTGAAAGGTGGCCCAGGTACTGGTAAGAGCACAGTTGCACTCTACCGGGTGCGATCTTTGATCCAGAATCTCCGTAAAATGGATCAGCCAACTCCCCACATCCTCTTCACGACCTACACAAATGCTCTCGTAAAGGCATCCCAGCAGCTCTTACGTCAACTCATAGGTGATGACCTTCATTGTATACAGGTGATCACAGCAGACAAACTGGTCTGGTCGATCGTGAGAGATGCAGGCTTGTCTCCAAACATTGCTCGTGATAATACACTTGACTGGCTTATCAAGAAGGCAGTGGAACAGATACAATCTAAAGGCAATGTGCAGCAATCGAAAGCGCTTGAGCGGCTGAATTATGACTACCTACTTGAAGAGATCTGTCAAGTGATTCTAGCCCGCCAGATTACGACATTGGAGGAGTATCTGGCTGCAGATCGCGGTGGTCGAAAATTTGGATTGAGGGATACTGGGCGAGAAGCTGTCTGGCAGGTCTACGAATTATTCCTCCAACAATTACAGCAAATGCGTCAGGTAACCTGGCAACAGGTGAGACTGAGGGCTGAAGCTCTTTTTCCTAAGAATCATACTATTCAACCATATGATGCTGTAGTTGTTGACGAGGCGCAGGACCTTGACCCTAGCGTTTTGCGGCTCCTCTTTGGATTGTGTAAAGCCCCAAACCGCTTCTTCATCACTGCTGACGCTAATCAGTCTATCTACAGAAGTGGGTTCACCTGGTCTGATGTGCATGAAAGTCTAAATTTTCAGGGCGGCCGCACAAGGAGTTTAAAAACAAACTATCGCACAACCCGCCAGATTAGCGATGCAGCGCTTTCTTACTTGGCGAATGGGGCTGTAGAGGACGAAGCTATAAACAGCATGCATTTATATCGCGGTCCCATGCCAATGGTACAAAAAGCATGCAGCGAGGACGAAGAAGTGCAATTATTGTCCAAATTTCTTCGGGAAGCGGCCCGCGAATGCCGTTTATCACTTGGTTCATGCGCTGTGCTTTGCCCAACTCAGGCGGTGAGCATATTTATGGTGAAGGAGTTAGACAGACTTGGCGTAAGAGCAGCTTTTATGTCAGGGCAATCTTTTGACCTGAAGTTCTCAGGAGTAAAAGTAATGACTATTCACTCCTCGAAGGGTCTAGAGTTTCCTATTGTGGCCATGGCAGGTTTCATCAATACTCGGTATGCAAAAGTGCTTGAAAATGCCAGAGATGAGGGACGTGAGGAAATATTAGAACGCTATCGACGTACACTCTTTGTCGGCATGACCCGCGCCATGCGCGCCCTGCTGATGACTGTACCCGCACAAACCAATTCGCCGCTATTGCGAGGGTTTGATGCTACATATTGGAATCTTGGAGGGTGAATCTTGCACAGGTAGGTTTTTTTGAGCACGGAGACAACGGAGACAAGTGTCGTTCCACAAGGGTCCCTTCCCCCCCATGGCGACCGCAAGGGCCCAGCCGGCCGCACCCTACCTCTGGCATGGCGACCGCAAGGGCCCACCCAACCCCATTCCACCACCCTCGCCACTACTATACACGAGCTTCGCGACTTGTCACCTTTCCGTATTGGGGTGTGACGTTGCATCACCTGACCAATAGGCCTTTCGTCAAAAACCTGGCAACGCGCAACGCCTTCGTAGTATAGTAGTGGCGAGGGAGGTAGGGGGCGGCCGGGTGGGCCCTTGCGGTCGCCATGCCAGACACCCGACCAATAGGCCTTTCGTCCAAAACCCTGACAACGCGCAACGCCTTCGTAGTATAGTAGTGGCGAGGGCGGCAGGGGGCGGCCGGGTGGGCCCTTGCGGTCGCCATGCCCAAGGTAGGGTGCGGCCGTATCGAGGTGTGGCGACGCATCACCCGACCAATAGGCCTTTCGTCAAAAACCTGGCAACGCGCAACGCCTTCGTAATATAGTAGTGGCGAGGGCGGCAGGGGGCGGCCGGGTGGGCCCTTGCGGTCGCCATGCCCGAGGTGGAATGAGGCCCGGTGGACTTACGATCGCCATGTAGAAAGGGAATTAAGCATGAGTTTTCGCACGTTCGACTCAGACCGTTCTACTCGTTACACGAGAAGATCATTACGCTTGCCCAAGCACAACTATCGATGGACAGGAACCTATTTTGTGACGCTTCGTGCTGCAGAACCAGGACCTATTTTCGAAATACCTGAACTACGTGCCATTTTGATGAAAGAATGGGAGGCATTGCCGAACAGATTTCCCAATGCAATCCTTGATGAATTTGTGATTATGCCCGATCACGTCCATTTCATCATACGGCTGCAAGGTAACGTAGAGAATGCTCCCTTGTTGGGGAGAGTGATAGGTGCATATAAATCACTTACGACAGTTGCCTGGCTTCATCATATCGCAGCCAACAAAATGGAATGCTCTGGCCGCTTCTGGCAACGCGATTACTTCGAACACGTCATTCGCGATGTCCAGGAACTAGAACAAAAACGTCACTACATTCGCAACAACCCAATCAAACTCAAAACTTCCAATACCTATGAACGACCATAAAAATCATAACGACCGTACCCAATATGACACCCGCCCCACCCTCATGGCAACCTCAACTATACTATATTGGGGCCACGAAGCCCGTGTATAGTAGTGGCGAGGGTGGTGGAATGGGGCCGGGTGGGCCCTTGCGGCCGCCATGCCCGAGGTGGAATGAGGCCGGGTGGGCTTGCCGTCGCCATGAGGGTGGCGGGCAACCATGACCCCTTGCGGTCTAAAAAAGGAAACATACCGTGAACATCATCCACTTGCCACCGGTTCTTCCCGGAGAACTCGACCTGGCAGACATCAACCTCCATTTGCACCTGGGTGAAACAACGCTCGACTGGAGCCAGGTACAAGAAGCGCCAGAAGAGCATCTCGCGGTTTTACTGGCTGACCTCGACCTTGTCGAGCATAGCGACGTACTGGGCATCGACACCATTCCCGATCATCTCTCTAATATCGTGTTACATACCCTCTCTGAACAACAAAACACACCACATCTCGCCCATCATCAGCACACACCGCCTGCCCACGATGATACTTCCCCCTTTGTCTGGACACCCGAGGCAAACATAGATCAGCCTATAGCCGCACCGCAAGACGAAACCCCGCCACAGCCGCTAGCAAAACAAATACTCAAAGATTCACCGCGCACCATCCTTCAGCCTCTTTCGCCATCGGCCATGCGCGACGAGCTTGAGCGGCTGGTGTTGCTTGACCTGCTTGGTCCTGCAGGTGGCCCCGCAGAAGAGCTTGACGAAGGCAGCGTGCGTGATCGCTACCTGGTGGGCATGCTTGCTCCAAGGGACCAGCACATCGTGCCGGAGGAACTTGACGAACTTGCAGTTCCCGAGGAGAGCGGCAGTGAAGATGGCGCGAATGATGATGCCGCACTCCAAAACACGAGTCTCTGTCCCTCGTCTATCGGTATGAGTTTCTGTGTTGATTCCGCCGCTACTAGTTTGAGCGTCACCGCAACCTGGGGCCACTACAGGCGTGACCATAGTGAAACGCTCAAAACTCCCAAGGGTGCTCCCAAGCTCGTATGGAAGCGCCAGCAGATGGGTGGTAAGCCAGAGATCTTTCCTCTTCAAGAAGGACTGATCCCACCCTGGAGCCCTGAGCCGGAAGAACAGCCCGACGTCGTCGTGCGCGGACTCGTGCGCCACACAGCAGACTCCTGGACGGTAACACTTTTCCTGGTCAATGAGCAGCGTGAGCCTGAACATCGACGTGACGAGGCGTGGGTCTTCCAGCCAGCACTTCGCGTTGAATCCCCCGACGGCGCACCCATCTTCCAGCATCGCTCTACCGGCGGTCGTACCATCCCATCCGACGATGAGCAAGCCATGGCCATGCTCTATCGCCGCCATGTTGGTTTTGCTATCGGTCATGGTGTCAGTACGCACGCCGAAATCGTCCCAGGCGATCCGACCAGGGCGATTCGTCTCTCCACTCGTGTCGTGCCCAGCTACGACGTCCCACGCACCGAAGCTCCCACCAGTGCCGAGGTCCCAGGCCTGGCAGACCTTGTCCTGGATATGAAAGAACTGGCCGAAACTCCTGCCGCCGAACTTTCCAACAAACTGACCCCGCTCGCCACAGCCTACGCAGCCTGGATCGCCGGACAGGCTGCCCGCATTGACGACCCCGCTGCCGGACTCGGTGACTATCGCCACGTCGCAGAACAGGCCATAGCAGAATGCCATCACGCGCTGGACCGTATCCAGGCGGGTATTACCTTACTGGCACATCATGCACAGGCCGCCCAGGCTTTCTCCTTCATGAATAGAGCCATGTGGCTGCAGCGCGTTCACACCCTGTACGCCGAAGTGCGCAGGCGCGGGCAACAGACCTCCCTGGAAGAACTAGACAGGCCAGAGAATCGTCGTTGGCGACCGTTCCAACTGGCGTTCATTCTACTCAACCTGCCCGCGCTCACCGATCTGCACCATCCCGATCGCAGCGAAGATGCAACTGCCGTTGCCGACCTGCTCTGGTTTCCCACCGGTGGCGGCAAGACCGAAGCCTATTTAGGCCTGACCGCCTATACGCTGGCAATCCGTCGCCTGCAAGGCACCATCGCCGACCGCTCAGGCGAAGTTGGCGTCGCGGTGATTATGCGCTATACCCTGCGGCTGCTCACCCTACAACAATTTCAGCGAGCAGCAGCGCTCATCTGCGCCTGTGAGGTCATCCGGCAAGAGGACCAGCAAGGCACCTGGGGCAACTCACCCTTCCGCCTTGGTCTCTGGGTCGGGCAGCGTACCACACCCAACACAACCGAACAAAGCGAGGAATCCAGTCGCCAGGATCGCGGCCTCTACCAGCGCGGCAGTACTGTTGGCGGTGTCGGCTCTCCGCGTCAGTTGACCAACTGCCCGTGGTGTGGTGCTCCCATCGATGCTGGTCGAGATATCAGGATCGAACCCTTCAGCAGAGGTCGCGGCCGTACCTTCATCTATTGTGGTGATCCATTGGGCCGCTGTGCCTTCAGTCGCCGAAACTCTCCAGAGGGTCTGCCGGTGCTGGTCGTCGATGAAGAAATTTATCGCTGCCTTCCTTCACTACTCATCGCTACCGTCGATAAATTCGCTCAAATGCCCTGGAACGGGGCCACCCAGATGCTCTTTGGCCAGGTGGACAAACAGTGTAGCCGTCATGGCTTCCGCTCACCTGACCTCGAGGACAAAGACCAGCACCGCGCAGTCGGCAGTTTCCCATCTGCGCGTTCCGTCCCACATCCTCCACTGCGCCCGCCAGACCTGATTATCCAGGATGAACTCCACCTCATTTCAGGCCCATTGGGAACGCTGGTCGCTCTCTACGAGTCGGTGGTGGATCATCTCGCCACATGGAAAGTGGATGGTAAGCAGGTCCGTCCGAAAGTCATCGCGGCCACCGCCACCATTCGACGTGCATCCCAGCAGGTGTATACCTTGTTTCTGCGTCGGGTCAATGTCTTCCCACCGCAGGGCCTCGATGTGAACGACAACTTCTTCGCTCGCCAGCGCGAACCAGGCGATGCCACTCCAGGCCGGCGCTATCTCGGCATTTGCGCCAGCGGACGTCGTCTGAAAGCTGCCCTCATCCGCGTGTATGTGGCCTACCTCTCAGCCGCTCAATATCTCTACAACAGCTATGGCACAGCCGTTGATCCCTGGATGACGCTCGTCGGCTACTTTAACTCGATCAACGAATTGGGAGGGATGCGCCGCCTGGTTGAAGACGATGTGCGTTCACGCCTGGGCAGAATGGAACAACGTGGCCTCGCCCGCCGCAGCCCGCCCTACCTGGAGGAATTGACCTCCCGCAAAAGCTCAACAGACATCCCAGAGATATTAGACAGACTCGAGCGGGTGTTTGACCCACGGCTCATGGGGCAAAGCGGCAATGGAGTGACGTCACCAAGGCCATTAGACGTGCTATTGGCGACGAACATGATTTCGGTGGGTGTCGATGTCAAACGGCTGGGCCTGATGGTCGTCACCGGCCAGCCCAAAACCACCGCCGAATACATCCAGGCCACCAGTAGAGTTGGGCGCAACGCTCCCGGACTCATCTGCGTGGTCTTCAACTGGGCTCGCCCCCGCGATCTCTCGCACTACGAGCAATTTGAGCACTATCACGCGACCTTCTATCAGTAGGTGGAGGCCTTGTCGGTGACGCCCTTCGCTCCTCGTGCCATCGATCGTGGGCTTGCCGCCTTGCTCGTCAGCTATGTCCGCCTGCTCGGCCCAGAGTTCAACGAGAACAGCCAGGCGGGCAACGTGATCGGTACCCATCCCTACTTCCTCGCAGCGCTGAGCGAACTTCCCAGGCGAGCGATAGCCGTGACGGGGAGCACTGAGGTAGGAGAGGCAGTTCTGACCGCCCTGGAAGACCTGCGGGCACACTGGCTGAAGACGACCCAGGCAAACATCGGCACCCGGCTCGGATACCGAACACGCAAAGACGGCCAGACCATCGGCCTCCTGCGCCAGCCCAGCCAGGGCGATTGGACACCTTTTACCTGCCTGAACTCGCTGCGTGATGTAGAACCTTCCATTAACCTGATACTCGATGAACGCGGACTGGGTGACAACATCACCAGTACAGATGGCAACGTGGCTGATGCGCTCGCCATTGCAGAGAGGCAACAAATATGACCACGACCAGAAAAAAGTATCGCGTGGGTGAACTCCACCCCAGCCAGGTGCTCTTCACCTATGGCAACGGCTCCATTGTCGATCTGCCCTATATCTCTACCATAGTGATGGGCCTGG
>WNFB01004080.1_pt1 | contig 12960 bp, 11 predicted proteins | sample 5400501 | NCBI WGS metagenome assembly WNFB01 (sample SAMN13153341, study PRJNA577476) | soil metagenome | isolation source: 200 cm saprolite under Douglas fir tree site 2 hole 1 | place: USA:California | collected 2015-04-18
TCTGCCGCATCGGGTTTGCGGCGCTCTCCAGCCTCATCTGGGCGCTGCCCATGGCGGCGTGGGCTGGTTCCGCCGACCTTTCACCGATCGACAAGACGGCCACGCCCTGGATCGCGCTGGGCATCGGGATCGTGATGCTGGCCGTCTGGTTGCTGCTGCTCAGCCGCCTCGGCACGATCCCGGTGTCGCCGCGCCAGCGGCGCTACGACCTGGGTCAGATGTCCAGCCGCGAGAAGACCTGGACCCTGGCGCTGGCTGTGTTCCTCACGGGCCTCATCGCCTGGCTCAACGGCGCCGCCTCGGTGGACTGGGGCCCACTTGGCGCGGCGATCGGCGCCGGCAAGGCCGGTCCCATGCTGTTCGCGGCACTGCTGCTCGCGTTCCCCATCGCGATGCTCGCCGGTGCAGGGTTGAGCTGGCGCAAGGCTGACGCCGCATACAAGCTCAGGTCGTCTACAGTCCTTCCCGGTTAGGAAACGACTTCACAGCGTCTCCGCATCGCGACCCTACTATTCGGGCGCATGGGGATGGCTTACCGGCTGATGTATCTCGTCGGTTTCACTCCCTGGGATGGCCCGCTGCCGCCAGAGTTGAAGGAAGTCATCGATGGAGCGGAGGCCCTGCCGCCGGGCCGGGCGCTGGATGTGGGCTCCGGCAAAGGGAGCAAAGCCGTCTACATGGCCGGCCATGGCTGGCAGGTGACCGGAGTCGAGATGGTTCCGCGAGCGCTGCACGAAGCGCAGCGGCGAGCGGCGGCAGCGGGCGTGCAGGTCGACTTCAGGCTCGGCGACGTGACCCGGCTGGAGCAGCTCGGGCTGACCCCAGGCTACTCGCTAGTTTTCGACTTCGGTTGCTATCACGGGCTCAAACCGGCCCAGCGCCTCGCTTACGCTCAAGGAATCAACACCATCACCGGGACCGGCGCCAGGCTGCTGTTGATGGGCTTCACTCGTGCTCTCCCCCCAGTTCCCGCTGGCGTCACCTTGGCGGAGCTGAAAGACGGCTTGGGGCCGGCCTGGGAACTGGAGTGGTCGCGTCTCCACCAAGGCGAGGGCACCTCCGCGATGCGCAGCGGCCGCGCGACCTGGTTCTGCCTGCTCCGGACCTCGTAGCTGGGGGAACCTCCTTTCCCCTCCGGAATAGTTGCTTGCGCAAGCAAGTAATAAGGGGTAACTGCGGCTGGGCCGCTCAAACCAGGAGGAACAATGGTCAGGTACGAGATCGATCCCGCCCACACGAGCGTGGGGTTTTCAGCCAGGCATCTGGCGGTGAGCAAGGTGCGTGGCAGCTTCAGCAAGTACGAAGGCTACTTCGAGGGTCCCGAGGGTGACTTCACTAAGGCCCGAGGCGAGGTCAAAGTCGAGGTCGCGAGCCTGAACACCGGCACCGAGATGCGCGACAACCACCTGCGATCCGCGGACTTCTTTGACGCCGCCAAGTACCCATACATCACCTTCAAAGTCACCGGCATCGAGAACGCCGACAGTGACACGTTCCTTGTCCGTGGCGACCTCACGATCAAGGAGACGACCCGGCCGATCGTGTTGGAGACAATTCTCGAGGGCCCGACACCCGACCCGTTTGGTGGCAAGGAGCGACTCGGCATCACCGCGACGGGCCAGCTGAACCGCATGGACTTCGGTCTGAACTGGGACGGGCTCGCGGGGGCAGTGCCCATAGCCAGCCACACCATCAAGCTCGAGATCGACGCCGAGATAGCCGTCAAGGCAGCCGAGCTCGCGCAGGCGTCCCACTGACGGTTCCTCCCACAGGGGGCCGGAGCGAATCCGGCCCCTTCTTTATTTATCCGCGACGGAGCGCAATACCATAGGCCCCGTGGCCAGGATCAGCCGAGCCAAGGCCGCCCAGCTGTGGGAGGACCTGTCGCGAGCACATGGCGCGATGACAACCGCGATCGAGCGGGACCTCGTGCCGGAGGCCGGGATGCCACTGGCCTGGTACGAGGTCCTGCTGCATGTGACGCGGGCGCCGGCGGGAATGCTCCGATTCCAGGAACTAGCCAAGATCGCTGGGGTCACGGACAGCGGCGCCTCCCGCCGGCTGGACCAGATGATGCGAGCGGGGTTGATCGAGCGGCTGACCTGCCCAACGGACCGGCGGGGCGCGTACGCCCATGCGACCGAAAAGGGCCGGGCAGCTTTCGAGCGGGCGCACGCCGTGTTCATGCGCAGCTTGAACCGCCATTTCGGACGCCACTTGAAGACCGATGAGGCGGACATCATCAGCAGCGCCCTCGCCCGCCTGTAGTCGCCTTAGGCCGCCTCCGCCCTCTTGGCGAGATTGGCCAGCAGCGTTCCGAACTCTTTGGAGACCTGAGGGCCGAGCATTCCGCCCAGGATCCCACCCAGCGGGCCCTTCACCTCGACGTGCTGGCTGACCTTCGTCTTGCCACCCATTGGCTCGACCCGGCAGTTGAAGCGAAACGTGGTCCCGGGTACGACGTTGGTCTCGAGCGCGAAGCTGCGGCCGGCTTGAACGTCGAGCAGCCGCATCTTGTGGTGCTGGCCCGCGCGCGTGTTCATGATGCCGGTCGTGCCCGACGCAAAGGCGCCCTGCCAGTCCATCGTCGACACGTTGGGGTTCCAGTCGCCCCATGTGGACATGTCCGACCAGATCTTCCACACGCGGTCTGCTGCCGCGGTGGTCTCCACGGACGTACCGTACTCAGCCATCTCTCCTCCTCACGAGTGCCGCGTGCCTACGAAATACTCTCGCATATAGTCCGGTTGTGAAGCGCGCGCCTGCTCCTGTCGGCTGCGGCATCGACTTCGGCACGAGCAACAGCGCGATCTCGGTCGCTTATGCGGACCGGGTGGACGTGCTTCCCATCGGACCGACGGCGTCGTCGCTGATATTGCCGTCGTTCGTATACCTCCACCGCAGCGGCGGCCGCGGAGCCGGGGCTGAGGCGGTGAAAACCTTTCTCAAGTCCGGCCACGAGAAGACCGACTGCTGGCGGTGCCCGCTGGCGCCTTACGGCTGGGACACCGACTGCAAGCAGTATCGGAAAGGCGGCGGCTGCAACGATGCGCGCCTTCTGTCCGGAGTGAAGCACGAGCTGGCCAAGCTGGGCTTTGCCGGTACCAATTCGTGGGCCACCGACTTCACGGTCTCGTCGCTGGTGAGCGTGGTGCTGAAGCGGTTGAAGAACGAGGCGGACACAAGCCTGGGCGAGGATCTGAAGCGAGTCGTGGTGGGTCATCCAGTGGTCTTCGCGGGCACCGACCCCACGCACCGTGACGAGTCCGATGCGGAAGCATTCAAGCGCCTCCGCGAGGCTGGGCGGGAAGCGGGCTTCGAGGAGATCGAATTCCTGGCCGAGCCGACGGCCGCCGTTGTGGGCGAAGAGAGGCACGAAGGAGTCGAGGTCGCCGTCGACTTCGGCGGCGGCACTTTCGATGCGGCCGTGATGGACTCTCGCGGCGGCACGTCTCGCATCGCCGGGATGGCCGGCGTGGCGGTGGGTGGCGAACTCCTGGACGGCGTTCTGTTCGAGACGATCGTGGGTCCTGCTCTCGGGCTGGAACGCCTTCCCAACTGGCTCTTCAACGAGCTGCGCACAGCGAGCTCGGTGCGGCTTCTCATGGCCGACCCAGGCATCCCGGCCATCCTCGCCCGGCTGGGTGGGCATGCTTCGGAGCTCGTCCACGCGCTGCTGTTTGAAGGCCATGCTTACGACTTCTACAAGGCGATTGAGAGCGCCAAGATAGGGCTCTCGGACTCGGAGTCGGTTACGCTGCAGTATCCCGAGCTGGAGCTCCGTGTAACCGTCCGACGTTCCGCGTTCGAGTCTATGATCCGGCCCGAGCTCGACATGGTCAAAGCCACCATCAGGCAGGCCTTGGACGAAGGGCATGTCGATGCGCACCAGGTCGACCGGGTCCTTCTCACCGGCGGCTCGTCATCGATACCAGCGTTCCGGGCCGACCTGGTGGAGATGTTCGGAGAACACCGCTTGGAGCAGCGCGATGCGTTCACCGCCGTCGTGCACGGCCTCGGCGTTCGGGCGCAGCAGCTCTGGGGCGCGGCTTGAGTACCGTCGTCTTCATCCATGGCGCATGGGTCACCCCCGCGTGCTGGGACAAGTTCGTCGACTTCTATACCCGCCGCGGTTACCACTGCATGGCTCCTGCCTGGCCGCACAAGGAGCGGCCGAGGCCGGATCGTGAACGTCCCCGGTCCGCTCCCGAGTAGACGCCAGGACACGGCCTCCCGCGGCGAAGACCGCTTAGGCTGCCTGGCCGGCCAGCACGACCGGAGGAGCCTTCTCCTTACTCCAGTTCAGAACGACGATGACGCCCAGCAGTAGGACGGTGCCGGCGATCTGAGCCGGGTAGGTGGCCTGCCCGAAACCCCAAGGTTTGGGTAGCGTGGCGATCACTGTGGCGGCGACTGGATAGGCCAGCTCGGCGATCGTGGCCAGCGACGCCGGGGTGCTCGCCAGCGCCCGGTAGTAGATGAGGAGCGCCAGCAGGCCGGGGATGAGGGCAATCCCCAACAGGTTGGGCGCGAAATCAGTTGGTCGATAGTGCGAGAAGCCGGCAAGCCCGTTCTGCACGACGACGATCGCCACCAGGAGCGGCAGCGCCAAAGTGAAGCGAAGGCCGGTCATGGTCGTGAAGGAGGCCCGCCGCAGCACCACGCGACCGAGCACGGTCCCGCTCGCCCAGAAGGCGGCGGCGCCGAGCGCCAGGAGCCCAGCCTCCAGCCTGCCCCTTTGCAGCGCGCTGAAGGGATCCATGAGGTTCTTGGCGAAGACCACCATGTACACGGCGACCAGGGCCGCCGCCACCGCGGACCAGAACCAGGGCCGGCGCCGCTCGCCGAGGATGAGCCAGGCGAGGGCGATGGCAATGAGCGGCTGAACCTGCTGGAGCACGAAGGTCTCCGCGTAGATCCCGTAAGAGAACGATGCCGTGAACATAATCGTCGCCAGCGCCTGCGGTCCGACGGCGATGATTACCGCCGCCGCCCAGCCGCGCGAACCCAGCCCGCGGAGCTCCGACCACCGCCGGAGCAGGATTGGCGCGATGAGCAGCGTGATCAGAGCGTCTTCTGCGACCACGATCTGTGTGGGGCTGAGGTGGGTGACGAGCTGGCTCCTGAAGTAGGCGTCCGAGGCCCACATGACCGCCGCGACGGCCACCAGCACGACAGCGAATCGGTCGATGAGTCGATTCACGGCCTCTTTAACCCCTCGGTGGCTCGAGTCGTTCCAGGCTGTTCACGGACGTGCCCAGTTTGGCATCCTCACCGACGGGCGACGTCCCCGTTCAAGGCGCCGGGGCTGGCCGAGACAGCTCCCCATACGTGCGGCCGTCGAAAAACGGTAAGGTGAATACGATGACCGCCGTCCAGCCGATTGCAAGACCAACTCTGGCATCGCTGCTCCTGGGATCGCTGCTTCTGGTCATGTTGGCCGTTTACGGCGCGATGTCCTTGAGCGGTGTCTTGGCCCCGTCTGGAGCTTCAATCACTTTTACCCAGAGGCCTCAAACGGAGTCGCCGGCGAACTCCGGGGACGGTCTGAGCCGAGCTGCGCCGGACACGGGCCTCCAGCCCTCCGGAGGTGGGGCGCCGCTGGACGGCGTCGACCGCTCGGTGGGCACCGGCATTCAGCGCTTCGCAGATGCCCCGCCAGGGATCGTCATCCCGTCGGCGCCGCTAGCCGTGCAGAGCTGTCCTCCCAAGGGCTGTCCGCGACCACAGAGGTAGCGCCAAGCCGAGCCCGCCGCCGTCAGGCGACCCCCGTTCGGTTAGTTCAATGCAGGTCGAATGCGTATTGACTGCCTATTCACAGGACTGTGGTGGACCGGTCTGAGCATCATCACCGGCACATTTCCAGGACGGCGCCGCACAACCTGACTAGCCCCGGCCAGAGGTCATGGCCTCCGCGTCGCCAGGAAGAAAGAGGGCGCCCGTAGGAGCGCCCTCTTTTGAGCTGAACCGCTTACTGCCGATGTTCTAGTCGCCGGGCAGGGCAACGCTGTCGGTGAAGATATCTTCGTCGTGCGTGACACCTTGGCCCGCAGGAGCCGCGTTGCGAGTGTCAGACCAGATCGGGTGTGCCTTGGTCCCGACCATCGCCAGCCCGCTGTAGTCGCCGTTGAAGCCTCTCTGGATGCCGTCAGGCGGCGCGAAGATCGGGGAAATCCGCTCCGCGTCGTACGACGTGTTCAGACCACGGCCACCCGCCAGCGAGTAGTCGGAAGGTTCGGCCTGGACACCGTTGCCAGGAGCCGGCGCGAACACGCCTGAGACGCCCGGCGCAGGGTTCTCGTTGGGTACCCGGTCGGTGCGGTAGTAACTAACACCGACCCGATCGCCGTTGCCGGATTCGCCTGACTGGTTGTCCCCGCCCTCACCCGACTGGCTGGTCACCACGGCCACGGCGGCGAAGTAATGGTCCTTCCCCGTGTCGGGGTTGACCGCCGCCTTGGCCTCGGTCCATGTCTTGCCACCATCGGTTGAGGCCGAAAGATGGATGTCGAACTCGCCTGTCCGGTAGTCCTGCCATGTGGTGAAGATGTCGCCGTTGCCCCGATTGACTGCAAGGCGTGGGAAATCGTTGGTGCGGATGAAGGCGCCCGGGATGCACTCCTCGGGTCCACGGCCAAAATTACAAAGCGGCTCGCCGACAGTGACGTCATCGGCGGCCTTGACCGGCGTTGACCAGGTGGCGCCACCGTCCTTGGAGACCACGGCCAGCTGCTGGTTGTTGGGGTTGGTGGGTGCTGTGTTGCCGTTGGTGAAGACGACCACGATGTCACCGTTTGGGCGCACTACCGGGTCGGAGCCCTGGTCGAAGTCGCACGCGCTCGCGGATTGCGTCTTATCGAAGAAATTGCCGAAGAAGCAGAGCCCGGGAGCGACGCCGCTGATCTCGAGGGGCCTCGACCACGTCACCGCGTGGTCGGTCGAGCGCGAGAAGAAGATCTTGCTCGAGCAGTACTGGTCGCCGGTGGGTCCGCACGAGAAGTTGAATACCGTCCAGGTGACGTAGACGTTGTCCCGGAACGGGCTGGACGCGTTGCTGTCGGCGGTGATGAACTCCTTGTCGTGAACGATGGCGTTGTTGTTGTCCTCGACGACGACGAACTTGGAGCCGGTGGCCGGCACGTTGTTGTAGAAGGAGCCCCCGGCGCCCGCCGGTGAGCTGGCGACAAGGATGCCGTTGGCGTTGTCGGCGAGGTCGAAGACCACGCAGCTGAAGAACGCGCGGCCCTGGGAATCGAAGGTGAGGGCGGGATCACTGCCGGCGTCGTAGGTGCGGAACGCGGGCGAGCCCCCGAGCACGGTATGAGGCGCCGGATTTGTGTTGAGCCGCTGCCAGAAGGGAGGCAGCTGGTCACCCCAGCTCCTGCCGCCGTCCAACGAGTAGTCAATGCCACAGTGGTTGAAACCGATCCGGCTGTCGTTCTGGCCCGCGATGAGGTTCTGCGGGTCGATCGGGTTGACCGCGATCCCCTCCTCAGCCTGGCGGCGGAAGCCGCAGTCCTGGTTGACGCGCACGTTGCCGTCCGGGTTCCGGAGCGCACAGCCCAGCGAACTCTGGCTGATCGAGAGCGAACCGTCGCCGCTGTCGGCATCGGCGCGGTCGAGCGCCTCGCTCGCTGCTTGCAGCAGGCCCGACGAGAGGAACGGAGCCGTCTTCAGGATTGCGCCCGACTTGATGACAGGGGCTCGTTCCTCACCCGTGGCAGCCTTCTTGATGTGGTTATCCTTGGCTGAAGTCGTGACAGGCGTACTGACCACCAGGGCGGTGACCAGGGCCACGAACGCAAGAGACGCCAGTATTCGCCTTCTCATAGCACCACCCTCACAAAAGACCGGCCCGCGGGCCGGCCACGAATGTCCCCATGCCGAGCGTGGATAGCCGACGTACGAAACAGGCAGACCCCATTGCTGTACCCCTTTGAAACTGGGCCAGCCCGGAGGGCGAGCCCCACATCCTCTCTGCTGGCGGCAATCCTAGCCCTTATGGGGCCGAAGTCAACGAGATAACTCCACAGACTTGTGGGTCCGGGCCGGTCCATCCTTCGGCGCCCGTCTCTTGCATGCCCTCAGCCTCGCCAACGGCCTCCTGAAGCTGGGGCGTCGAGCTGCATAGTTTTCGTGCACGCTAGCCGGCTATTTCGCGATAGAGGCTCTCCGTCTCGATTGAGGGGGCGACGCCAAGCTCTTTCTCCAACAGCTGCCGGCATTCGTTGTAGGTGCGGATTGCTTCACCCCGGTCCCCGTTCTGGGCTTGCATCCGCATGAGCCGCCGGACGCCCGATTCGCGATATGGCTCCAGCTGAACCGCCTCGCGAGCGTGGGTCAAGGCGAGTTTCAGCTCGTGATTGGCCGCCAGCGCTTCGACCCGGCAGTCGAGGGCTCGAACCAACGCCGAAGCCAGGGCGCTGCGGCGTTCCTCGGCCCACTGCGCAGCCTCTCCAGGCAGAAACGGCCGCCGGAGGATCGTGGTGGCGATCAGGGATGCACCGTACGCAGCCTGCGGATCGCCCGCAACGATCGAGCCCTCGGCCGCATCGAGACCTTCGAACGCAGCTTCGGCATCGACCCAGATCTCGCCTGGTGGCGAGAACTGATAGCACCCGAAGGCGTTGCCGATGATGTGGGAACGCTCCAGGCCGAGGCTGGCGAGCCGTGCTCGCAGTCTGCTCACGATGGCGCTCAGAGCCAGGGTCCAAGACATTGGGAGGGCAGCGTCCGGCCACAGAGTGTCCGCGAGTTCGGATTGGGTGACGGCGCGCTTCCTCTCCGTCACCAGGTAGGCAAGTACCAATCGGCCCTGCGGTCCGCCGAGCTGCGACTCCCGCACCAGGCGCTCCCCGCGCTCGACCTGGACCTCGCCCATCAGGTAGATCCTTAGCAATCAGTTAGTCCGATCCTGGACGCGCCCGCGCGCCAAGGCGCCCACAAAGAATCCCCAAACCCCACCGGCGATGATGCTAGCGCCGGTCCGGCATGGCCAAAGGAGAAGCGATGAAGAAGCGAGTCGAGTGTGAGTGCGGTTGGGTGCTCGAAACCGACGACGAGGACAAGCTCGTCACCGGCGTGAAGGAGCACGCCCGCGTTGTTCACAACATGGAGGGCGTGACCCGCGAGCAGGTGCTCGCTCAGGCGAAGCCCGTATAGGAACGCCCTCTCAAGGGGCGCAAATTCAAAGGAGTCAGACGTGAAATACCTCTATTTGCTGTACGCAGACGAATCGAAGATGCCCGCACCGGGCACAGCGGCCTTCAACGCGCAGAACGACGCGTTCAACAATTACTTCGCGGAGATCGACGGCAAGGGCATCTTCAAGGCCGGCGATCCGGTGCAGCCTTCCGGGACCTCGAAGACGGTTCGGGTCCGCAACGGGTCGACCAACGCCAACCCGGGACCTTTCAACAAGGGTGGCGACCAGCTGGTCGGCTTCTACGTGGTCGACTGCAAAGACATCGACGAGGCCGTGAAGTACGCGGCCAAGTGCCCCGCGGCCAGTGTCGGGGCGCTGGAGGTCCGGCCGATCGCGGGGATGTAGGCCCAATCGTGGCCGGCGCACCCCCCTGGACAGCCGGACACATTTCCTGTTGCGTCATACGCACGCGTTGACGCTTTGCGGAGCAGGTGATTCGATGGAGGCCGGATGCGGCCGTCCGGACTCCTTCCCTCCCAGCTGGTGATCGGCTGAGGTCACACGCCCGCGCGGTCGTGATCGGTGGAGGCGTCGGCGGCGCTGCCATCCTCTACTGGCTGGCGCGGCTGGGGTGGACCGAGACCGTGCTGCTGGAAAGGTCGCGTGTCACCAGCGGGTCGACCTTCCATTCGGCGGGTTTGGTCGGCCAGCTGCGGGGCTCGTTGAGCTTGACCCAGATGATGATGAACTCGGTCGAGCTCTACAGGGCGCTCGGCGCAGAGGTCGGGCTCGAGACCGGTTGGCACGAGGTCGGATCGCTGCGGCTGGCCTCCAGCCGCGAGCGAATGGAGGAACTGGCGCGTCAAGCCAGTTGGGCGAAGACCTTCGGCCTGCCGCTGGAGCTGGTCTCCGCGGAGGAGGCGCAGCGGATGTTTCCGCCGATATCTACCGACGGAGTATTGGGGGCTGCATACCTCTCGACGGACGGCTACATCGACCCCAGCCAGCTCACGTTCGCACTCCTCCAGGGCGCGCGCCGTAGCGGCGCGGACATCTGCGAAGACACGCGCGTGACGGCGATCGAGGTTGGGGGCGGCCGCGTGCGAAGGGTCGTCACCGACCGCGGGGCCATCGACACCGAGCTGGTCGTCAACGCCGGCGGCATGTTCGCCCCGGAGATCGGTCGCCTGGCCGGCGTCAACGTCCCCCTAGTCCCCATGGCGCACGAGTACTTGATCACCAAGCCCTCCGGCCTGCCGCTGGACATGCCCACGATGCGCGACCCCTCACTCCTCGTCTACTTCCGGCCCGAGTCCGGCGGCCTCGTCATGGGCGGCTACGAGCGCGATCCGGCGCCGTGGGGGCTCGACGGCATCCCGCCGGACTTCAACGCCAAGCTGCTGGAGGAGGACTGGGATCGATTCGAGCCCCTCATGCGGAACGCGATCGTGAGGGTGCCGTCGATCAAGGAGGCGCAGGTGGTCCGGCTGGTCAACGGACCGGAGGCGTTCACCCCGGATGGAGAGTTCATTTTGGGTCCGACCGAGGTGCGCGGCTTCTGGGTGGCGGCCGGCTTCTGCGCGCACGGCCTCGCGGGCGCGGGCGGCATGGGCCGCCTGGTTGCCGAGTGGATCGTCGACGGCCGGCCCAGCCTTTCCGCATGGGAGATGGACTCGCGTCGCTTCGGGCGCAGCTACCTGAGCCGGGAGTACACGCTTGCTCGTACCAGGGAGGTCTACTCCACCTACTACGACGTCAAGTACCCGGGTCACGAGCGCAGCGCGGGCCGGCCGCTGCTGGTCTCGCCGGCTTATGGACGCCTGGTCGAGTTGGGAGCCGCGTTCGGTGAGAAATCCGGTTGGGAGCGGGTTAATTGGTTCGAGCCCAACGCCGCTCGCGGCGACGAGTCGATGCGGCCACGTGGCTGGGCGGGCCGTCTGTGGTCACCCGCGATCGAAACCGAGCACCGCGTATGCCGCGAGACCGCGGCAATCTTCGACTTCACATCGTTCGCCAAGATCGAGGTTCGCGGCCCAGGCTCGGCGGCGTTCCTGGAGGGTCTCACCGACAACCGCGTGGCTCGAGGCGTCGGTGCGCTGACCTACACCCAGATGCTGAACGAGGGCGGAGGCATCGAGTGCGACTTCACGGTCACGCGCCTGGGAGTAGAGCGCTTCCGAATCGTTACCGGCACCGCTTTCGGCCAGCACGACCTGTTCTGGATTCGGGACCACGCGCCCTCGGATGGCTCGGTGCAGGTCGAGGACGTCACTTCGGCCTACGCGTGTATTGGCCTCTGGGGACCACTCGCGCGCCGGATCCTGCAGCCGCTCACGCTCACCGACCTTGAGAGCCCCGCCTTCCCATTCATGAGCGCAAGAGAGCTGGCCGTCGGTTCTGTGCCCTGTCTGGCTCTTCGGGTCACGTACGTGGGCGAGCTGGGCTGGGAGCTGTACTGCCCCGCTGAGTTTGGCCTGCGACTGTGGGACACAGTCTGGGGAGCAGGCCAAGCACACGGGCTGGTGGCCGGCGGCTATAAGGCGGTCGATTCGCTGCGACTCGAGAAGGGGTACCGGGTCTGGGGCGCCGACATCGGACCGGAAGTCGATCCGTACCAGGCCGGCCTCGGTTTCTGCGTCAAGCTCGACAAGGGCGACTTCATCGGCCGGCCGGCCGTGCTGAAGGCGCGCGAGTCACCCGCCGCCACCAGGCTCGCCTGTCTTGTGCTCGATGATCCGCGCTCGGTCGCGCTTGGATCGGAGCCGGTCCGGATCGCCGGCGTCACCGCGGGCCGGGTGACCAGCGGCGGCTACGGCTACTCGGTCGGCCGCTCGATCGCTTACGCGTTAGTGCCCACCGGTGCGCAAGCCGGAACGCCGGTCGAGGTCGAGATCTTCGGCACCTGGGTCCCCGGACAAATAACCGAAGAACCCCTCTTCGACCCCAAGGGGCAAAGGGTGCGCGCGTGAATCCGGTTGGGGGGATGGTGCTGCTGATCAGCTCGAATTCATGCCGCATATCTCGAGGTACTGCTCGAAGTCGGGATCTGCCCCCGCGCGGCGCAGGCGGTCGAAGTGCTTCGCTGCGTAGCCGGCGAAGTCGAAATCCAGCTTCGAGATTCCGCTTTGCACCACCCCCCACATCGCCTCGCGGAAGTCCGACATGAACCTCATCAGCCGCACCGCAGCGACGTCCGCCTCCCTTTCTTCCCCGAAGTAGGCGGCCACCAGGACGCGGTCCTCATCGACCCCGAGCTCGTGGTTGGCCGACAGGTTGCCAAGGTCGAAGAAGCGATCGCCCATACCCGCGTATTCCCAGTCCACGATGCGGATCTCGCCGTCGTCGAGAAAGTTGGCATTCAGCAGGTCGTTGTGGCATGGAACCTGGGGCTGAGGGCCCCGAACGGCCCGAATCCGGTCCGACATCGCGTGCGCCGCGTCGAAGTCCACCGGGATCGACACGCCATGAGCTTCAGCCACGTCGCGGTACTCGTGGACGACGGCATGCGCATCAAATCGGCCGGGAATCGCCGCCGCTCCATGGATTCGCCGCAGCACGGCTGCTATGCGACTGATGGTGCCCGGCTGCCGGATCTCTTCGACGGGCATCGTGCGCCCCTCGATGAAACGCGTGACCAGCCAGCCCTCGGGCTGCACGAGCGCGATCACGTCGGGGCCGACGCCGACCTGCGCCGCGCGAACGCTCGCGGCGTGCTCGCGCAAGCGATCGATTCCGAGCAGCTCGGTGTTCTGCCCGCTCATGCGCAACACGTAGGCGGCGCCGTCGACGTCCACTTTGAAGTTGTGGTTGGTGAT
>WNFB01004082.1_pt1 | contig 12958 bp, 9 predicted proteins | sample 5400501 | NCBI WGS metagenome assembly WNFB01 (sample SAMN13153341, study PRJNA577476) | soil metagenome | isolation source: 200 cm saprolite under Douglas fir tree site 2 hole 1 | place: USA:California | collected 2015-04-18
GACCTGCCGCCGTTCCCGAGCTCGGCGATGGACGGCTTCGCCCTGCGTGCGGCCGATGCGCCGGCGACGCTGCCGGCGGTCGCGCAGATCGCTGCCGGAAGGCCGGCGCCCTGTGCGCTCGAGCCCGGTGAGGCGATGGCGATCGCGACCGGCGGCGTCGTGCCGGAGGGCGCCGATGCCGTCATCCCGATCGAGTATGTTGTCGCGCATGACAACGCTGTGGAGATTGCTGAGCCGGTTGCGCCGGGCGCGAACGTTCGCCCTCGTGGCGGCGACGTCCGCGCCGGCTCTGTCGTCGGCACTGCCGGGACGCGGCTCGGCCCCGCTCAGCTCGGCGCTCTCGCCGCCGCCGGGCTTCCGGTCGCTCGCTGCACGCGCCGGCCGCGCGTGGCGGTGCTCACGACGGGAACGGAGCTCCGTAGCCCGGGCGAGCCCCTGGAGCCGGGACAGGTGTACGAGGCGAACGGCCTCATGGCTGCGGCCGCGCTCACCGCCGCCGGCGCCGAGGTCGAGCGGCTCCCTGCGGTCGAGGACGACGACGACGCTCACCGGGCTGCGATCGCACGCGGCCTGGAGGCGGACGTGCTCGTTACCTCGGGCGGCGTTTCGGTTGGGCCGCACGACCTCGTCCGGAAAATCGAGGCAGAGCTCGGCGTCGACGAAGTGTTCTGGGGCGTCGCCGTGAAGCCGGGCAAGCCGGTGTCGTTCGGTGTACATGGCCGCACGCTCGTGTTTGGGCTACCGGGGAATCCGGTCTCGTCGCTGATCGGGCTCGAGCTCTTCGTCAAGCCGGCGGTGCTCGCCCTGCAGGGGGCGCTCGAGCCGATGCCGCGGTTCGAGCTCGGGTGGCGTGGATCGCCGCTGCGGCGAAACGAAGGGCGCGACGAGCTCGTGCGAGCGCGCTCGCAGCCGAGCGACGACGGCGTCATGCTGGAGCCGGTCGCCGGCCAGGAGTCGCACATGATTGGCCGCGCGTCCGCAGCGGACTCGCTCGTACTCGTGCCGCGCGGCGAGGGCGAGCTCGCAGCAGGGGCGCCGGTCCGCTACCTCCGGCTCGCCTACTAGGTAAGCGGCTCTCGTCTACGTATTCGGTGAGACGCGCCCGTTGCGGCGCCGGACACTACTAGCCCGGCCCCAGGTTTGAAACGCCTCGGCAGCGGCGCCGAGTCCGCCGAGGAGACGGAAAAAACCTATGCCGAGCGCGTAGAGCACGATGACAACGACCCAGCTCCACATGGACGAGATGCTACACGGTTGCGCAGCGAGCGCCTTCCGCCAAGTCCTTCTACTAATCGGAGGCGACGGCGCCCGCGGCCGGCGGCGCGAATGCGGGGCCGCCGCGCGGGATTACCCGGATCGGCCGCCCGTACACGATGTAACGGTGCGTAGCGAAGAAGCGTGGATGGCAAGCCTGGAGCTCGAGCTGCTCGTGGCCGTGCGAGTGAAGCACCGCAAGGTCGTCGGCGGGGACGACACGGTGGCCGGTCACGGTGTAGACGAAGGTCGCGTACGGCATCTCGATCGTCACCCGGTCACCCTTGCGCAGGAGGTCGATGTGCGAGAAGGGGGCGAGGTAGGTCGTGCGGTGCCCTGCGATGTAGACGAGGCCGCCCTGGCCCGGCATGTAGGTGCGCGGGTCGCGGCCGGGCCCCTTCGTCAGCGTGTCGTGATCGGTGCCGTTGACGAGCACCATGTTCACGCTCATGCGCGGGATCCGGATGCGGCCGATCGGCTGGCCGATGCGCGCTCGGCGGCGGAAGCGCGCGGCGGCGGTCGCGAGCTCGTGTTCCTGGGCCGCGGCCGAGACGGCCAGACTGGCCCGGGCCGGCCGGTAGTCGGCGAACTCCCGCTTCAGGGTTGCAGCAAGCTGGTGCTGCTCGTAGTGCGTGTACAGCGCCGTGAACGGGTCCTGCCAACGCCAGACCGTGATCGTCCATGCGAGCGTCGCGAATCCGGTGACGATGAGCAGCGTGCCGACGATGCGGGCTGTGCGCCTCATCTCAGCCTTCTAACGCGCGCGGCCCCCGCTCGGGTGCGCGCCGGCGGTCGCGCACGGCGAGGACGACGCTCCGCACGATTCGTCGCAGTGGGCCAGACCGCGGGCGCTCGCTCTCGCTCGGGTACGGCGCGTAGCGGCCGACGGCGAGCGCCGCGAGCTGCGCCGCCGCGGCCGCCCAGGCGAGCGCGATCAAAACCGCCGTGAAGGGCACGTAGCCGACGGCCACGAGCTCGCCGAGGTACCACGGCGCGTCCCAGCCGAGGCCATAGCGGCCCGCGAACGACCAGAGCAGCACGAGCGGGCCGAGCAGGCCGAGGACGAGCAGTCCCAGGCGCGCCCAGATGCGGGCGTCGCGCAGCTGGGGGAGCCACAGCCACGCGTGCAGCGAGGGAAGGACGAAGACGAGCGCGAACGGGTTGGTCGCGACGACGAGCAGCGCGATCACGCCGAGCGCGAGCAACGCGGCGGTATGGCCGGCGAGCTCCTCCTCGGCGGTCACCCGCCGGCGCGGCAGCAGCCGGTCGCGGGCCACGAACCAGCCCGCCACCGCCGCGACGGCGAGCAGGAGCAGCGGCAGCGCGTTCCAGCTCCCCGCCGCCTGGCTCTCGGGCGCGGGCGGGCGCCCGCCGCCGCCGGGCCAGGCGCCGACGAGGACGACGAAGCCGAAGAAAAGTCCCAGCCAGAGCCAGAAGCCGAGCCGGCTGCGGCAGCTGCGCAGCGCCGGTGCGATCGGGATCCGCCGTCGCCGGCAGCGCGCGAACAGGTCGACGGCCGCGGCCACGAACGGCAGGAGCATGGCGAAGAGCACGAGCTCGATCGCCCAGCCGCGAACGATTCGCGAACCGAGGAAGACGTAGCTCGTCGTTCCCTGCGCGAGCTCGAGCCCCTGGTCCAGGGAGCCGAGCAGGTTCTGGGCTGCCCGGCCGATCTCGCCGATGCGCGCCGCGTCGAGCCGCTTCGGCGTGTCGGTGAACGCGGACGGAGGGCGGTCGCCCGCCGTGGTCAGCGTGACGGCCGGAACGCCTCGCGCCACGAAGGGCGCCTGCTCGTAGAGGCTGAACGGGAAGCCGAGATCGATCAGCTGGCGCGCGAGGCTCGGGCGGGCGGGTGCGACGTGCGCCTCGGCGACGATCCGCGCGGCTGCCGTCGCGACGAGCGTGCCCGCGGGCGAGCGTGCCGAGTCGCCTGCGATCTGCAGTCGCGGCAGGCCGGAGCCGCCGATCGCATCGAGGTTGATGACGGCCACGACCTGGCTGCGGAACGGCCAGGTGCGTTCGAACTGAGCCGCGCCGATGCCGCCTGCGGCACCGCCGTCCGTCGAGAGGAAGACCAGCGTGTGCGCCGGGCTGACGGCGCGGCTGCCGCCACCCGCGGGGTTTCCGTACAGCCGCGCCAGCTGGATCAGCGCCGCGGTGCCGGAAGCGTTGTCGTTCGCGCCGGGGCCGACGCCGCTGTCGTCTCGGTGGGCCATGACCACGATCGACTGCGGCGACTTCCCGACCACGACCGTCGCGAGATTGATGAGGCGCACGCGCCCGCGACCCGGGATCGTGGCCCGGAACACCTCCTGCCGCGTCGGAAGGCCGTACGGCTGCAGCTGCTCGCTCACCCAGCGCGCGGCGCCGATCGCTCCGGGTGAGCCGGGTGAGCGGTCTGGGTAGTCGCCCGCGAACTGGGCCGCGAGGTCGGTCGCGAGCGCCTTGTCGAACGACGCGGGCAGCGCGGGAGGCGGCAGCGGCGCGGGCCGGCCGACGCTGAAGAGCAGTACGAGCAGGGGCAAGCCGACGAGCAGCCAGGTGCCGCGGTAGAGCTGGGCGCTGACGGGGCGTTCCGGCGATCCACGCCGGGGCCGACGCCGCGAGGGGCGGGGCGGGACCGCGGCCATAGGCGGTTATAGTAGAAGCGCCTGACTGCGCCGCCCACGCGCCGATGCCCGAGGCCGCCACGATTCTCCTCGTCGACGACGAGGATGCCGTTCAGAAGCTCCTGACCTTTCCGCTCGAGCGGGAAGGCTTCAGGGTGGTTCCCGCGCGGGACGGTGAGGAGGCGCTGCGCCGCTTCGCGGACGGCGAGTTCGACCTCGTCGTGCTCGACGTGATGCTGCCCAAGCTGGACGGGCTCGAGGTCTGCAAGCGCATCCGCGCCGAGAGCACCGTGCCCATCATCATGCTCACCGCCCGTGACGACGAGTTCGACAAGGTGCTCGGGCTCGAGCTCGGCGCGGACGACTACATCACCAAGCCGTTCTCGATCCGCGAGTTCCGTAGCCGCGTCCGCGCGCTGCTGCGCCGCGCGAGCATCGCCCCGCGGGACGGCGCCCGCTCCGAGACGATCGCCGTCGGCGAGCTGACGATCGACCTCGCGCGCCGCAGCGTCGAGCTCCGCGGCGAGGCCGTGCAGCTGACCTACGTCGAGTTCGAGCTCCTGCGCACGCTCGCTGCGCACCCCGGGCGCGTCTACAGCCGCCAGTCGCTGCTCGAGGCGCTCTGGGGCGGCTCAGAGTACCGCGATCCGCGCACGATCGACGTCCACGTCCGGCATCTGCGCGAGAAGCTCGAGCGCGACCCGAGCGAGCCCGAGCTGATCTTCACCGTGCGCGGGGTCGGCTACCGCTTTCGCGACCGATGAGGCGCTTACGCAGCGTCGGCACGCGGTTGACGCTGGCGCTGGTGCTCGTCGTCGCCGGCGCCCTCGGCGTCGTCTACGTGATCGTCGTGCCGTCGCTGCAGCGGAACCTCGTCAACGCCAAGCTCGGCCAGCTACGCCACTCCTTGCCGGCCGTCGCGGCGCAGCTTCCGGACAGCCCGCTCTCGCCCTTCTGGAGCGACGCGCTCGAGACGACCTCGACGAGCGCGAACGCCCGTGTCGTCGTCTACGAGCCGTTCTCGGTGCAGCCGCCGGCGCTGACCGTATTCGAGGACTCGCACCAGGTCAGCTCGAAGGACATCGAGAACGACCCGGTCGCGCTGCACGCCTTCGTAACCAGTCGGCGTCAGGACGGGATCGTCGAGCGCAAAGACCAGTCGTACGCCGAGGTTGCGGACCCGATCGGCGGCGGCTACGTGCTGCTGCTCGCCGCGTCGCTGCACGACTCGCTCGGGAACGTGCACCTCGTCCAGCGCCGCCTGCTCGCGGCGGGCGTGCTCGCCTTGATCGTGGCGCTGCTGCTCGGGTACGGCGCAGCCACGGTGTTCGCGCGGCGGATCCGGCGCCTGGAAGGGGCGGCCGAGCGGATCGCGGGCGGGCATTTCGACGAACCGGTGTACGACGGCGGCGCAGACGAGCTCGGGCAGCTCGCAGACGCGTTCGAGCGCATGCGCCGGCGGCTCGCCCAGCTGGACGACGCGCGGCGCGCCTTCATCGCAAACGCGTCGCACGAGCTGCGCACGCCGCTCTTCTCGCTCGGCGGCTTCCTCGAGCTGCTCGGCGACGAAGAGCTGGACGAGTCGACGCGGCGCGAGTTCCTGACCGCGATGGACGAGCAGGTGGTGCGCCTGCAGAAGCTGGCGACCGATCTGCTCGACCTCTCGCGGCTCGACGCGGGGCGGCTGCGCGTGGAACGGGACGCGGTCGAGCTCGAGCGCATCGCAGACGTGCTCGTGCGCGAGTTCGGGCCGCTGGCCGCTGCGCGATCGCACCCGCTCGTCCTCGAGGGCGAGGCCGTGCTTGCGCTCGCCGACGAGGAGCGGGTGCTCCAGATCGGGCGGATCCTGCTCGAGAACGCGCTCGTGCACACGCCGGCAGGGACGCCGGTGCGCGTCCGCTTCGGCCGCCGCGACGGCCGGGCGGAGCTGGCGGTCGAGGATGACGGGCCCGGCATCCCGGCGGAGGAGCAGGAGCGGGTGTTCGAGCGCTTCGCCCGTCTCGACGGCTCGGTCGTCTCCGGCAGCGGCCTCGGCCTTGCGATCGCGCGTGAGCTGGCGGCGCTGATGGGCGGCGCGGTCGCGCTCGACTCCCGATCGGGCCGGACGATCTTCGCGCTGCTCCTGCCTGCCGGCGCCTCCGAGCCGTTTTCACGTGAAAACGTGCCGGTCGAGGCGGCGCCGCTACAGTGACCGCCGGATGCGCGCGAACTCCGTCGCCGTCGTCGCTCTCGTGGCCGCCACGCTCGGTGCGGCCGCTGCGATCGCGGTCGCGCGTGGGGCCGGCTGGGTCGGCTCCGGCCACGCCCAGACCGTCTACCTGAGCGCGCCGCCCGACTCCGGCAGCGCGTCGACCGCCAGCGCGATCAGCGGCGCGAAGCCGCTGCCCGGCAACGGCTTCGACCCGGCACTGCTCTACCAGCGTCGCTCGGCCGGCGTCGTGACGATCTTCGCCGAGTTCGGCCCGCCCGGCAGCGACCTCGGCCAGGCCTCACAGGGCTCGGGCTTCATCGTCTCCTCGCGGGGCGTGATCCTGACCAACTCGCACGTGATCACCAACGCAGGCGAGGGCGGCCCCGTGCGGCCCGCGACCCGGCTCTACGTCGAGTTCTCCGACCACGATCGCGTGCCCGCCACGGTCGTCGGCTGGGACGTCTTCGACGACGTCGGCGTGATCCGCATCGACCCGAAGGGACACCCGGTCGACCAAGTACCGCTCGGCGACTCGGCCCGCGTCCGCGTTGGCGATCCAGTGGCGGCGATAGGCAGCCCGTTCGGGAACGAGAACTCGCTCACCGTCGGCGTCGTCTCGGCGACCCGCCGCTCGATCTCGTCCCTGACCTCGGCGTATCAGCTCAGCGACGCGATCCAGACGGACGCGCCGATCAACCACGGCAACTCCGGCGGGCCGCTGTTCGACGCGCGCGGGCGCGTGATCGGAATCAACGCGCAGATCCGCACCGAATCGAACGGCGCCGCCGACGGCGTCGGCTTCGCGGTGCCGATCAACTCGGCGCGGCGGTCGATGCAGCAGCTGCTGACTCTCGGCCACGTCGCCTACGCGTACGTGGGCGTCACCACCGAGGACGTTACTCCTTCGATCGCGCAGCGCCTCGGTTTGAGGGCCACACGCGGCGCGCTGGTCGACGACGTCTGCCCGGGCGGCCCGGGCGCGGACGCCGGCCTGCGCGGCGGCACCCGCAGGGTCCGGATCGACGGCGTGCCGGTCAAGTCGGGTGGTGACGTCGTGCTCGCGATCGGTCAGCACCCGGTCCGGGGCGCGGACGACCTCGCCCGGATCGTCACCGGCGATCTCGTTCCCGGGCAGAGGGCGCGGTTCGAGATCCTGCGCGGGTCGCAGCGCTTGACCGTGCCGGTGCGGCTCAGCCAGCGGCCGTCCTCGCAGTCGCGCTGCTGATCGCTCCAGGCCCGTCCCAGCATATTACCATGGTAACATGATAAGGCGGGATGAGCTCGAGGAGGTCGACGGGCTGTGCCTCGAGCTGGCGCTGCGGATTCGCGAGGCCGTCCTGCCGGCGCTTGGGAGCCACGCCGCCCGGACACACACCGGTGTCGCGCACGGCGGCGACGTCACGTTCGGCATCGACGAGCTGGCCGAGGGGGAGCTGGCGGCGTTCGCCGAGGCCGCGCCCTTGCCGCTCGCGGTCGTGTCGGAGGACCGCGGTTTGGTCGCAGATCCCGCTGCGGAATGGCTGCTCGTCATCGACCCCGTCGACGGGACCCGTCCCGCGCTGGGCGGCTTCGAAGCCGCCTGCATCTCGATCGCGGCGGCGCGTGCCGGTGCCGAGCCGACCATGCGCGACGTCGAGGTGGCGGTCGTGCTCGAGCTGAAGACGGGCCACCGCTTCTCGGCTCGCCGTGGCGGCGGCGTTTGCGCCGACGACGCGCTGGAGCCCTCGGCGAACGCCGATCTCGGCCGGCTCTTCTGGGCCGCCGGCTATCGGGGCCGCCCTGCCCGCGAGCTGACCGCAATCCTGGCGCCGCTGATCGACCGCTCCTCCGTCGGCGGCGGCTACTTCGACCTGGGCAGCGCCTCCTACATCCTGACGCGGGTCGCGACGGGGCAGCTCGACGCCTACGTCGATGTCGGGCCGCGGATCGTCGCCGAGGTCGAGGGCGCCGAGGCGGCGTTCCGGCGCGTGGGCGGCGGCGCGATCCTGTGCAACCGGCCGTACGACCTGGCAGCGTCCTTCCTCATCCTCAGCGAGCTCGGCCTGCCGATGACGGACGCGTGGGGCCGGTCGCTCGGCGCGGTGCCGCTGACGGCGCCGATCATCTCGTGCCTCGCTGCAGGAAACGAGCGGCTGCACGAGGCGCTGCTGGCCGAGATCGACCGCGCATTTGTAGGTTAGGGTCGGGCCGCTGGTGGGCACAGGACCTCTACTGCGGTTGCACCGGGCCAGAATCGGTAGATAACGGAAGTTTCACCTCCCAGAACATGAGGTAAAGAGGTCAAACATGGGTGAAGACGGCAACCGCACAGTCAGATTGATCGTCCCGGCTCGGGCCGAGTACATCACGCTCGGCCGGCTTGCACTGACGGGGCTTTCACGCCTGCGTCCGCTCTCGGATGAGCTGCTCGCGGACCTGAAGCTCGCGCTGACGGAGGCGTGTTCGAATTCCGTCCGCCACGCGTACGCCGAGAGCGAGGGGCACGTCGAGATCGTCTACCGGCTCGGCGGGGACACCCTCGAGATCGTCGTCTCGGACGAAGGCGAGGGCTTCGAGCCTGACGGCGGGGAGCGGCAAGGCGTCGGCCTCAGCGAGGGTGGGCTGGGGATCGCGATCATCCGGGCGATCGCCGACGAGCTCGAGATCGGCCCGAGGCCGGACGGGCGTGGGTCGCGGTTGCGATTCGTGAAGAACCTGTCCGACGAATCGGTCACGCTGTCGCGGTAACCTCCGCCGGGGCTCTCGCACGAGCCCAGACCATGCTCCAGCTCGTCAACGTCGGACACAAGGCGCTCGCCGATTACGTGACCATCGCGACTCGGGGGTTGATGGACGAGATCCGCCGTCTGGCGGCGCCCTTGCAGGGCAAGCGCGTCGTCCACCTGTCCGCCACCGCCTTCGGGGGCGGGGTCGCCGAGATCAACTACACATTGATCCCGCTGATGGCGAGCGCGGGCCTGGAGGTCGAGTGGCGGATCATCCGCGGCGAGGACGAGTTCTTCAACGTCACGAAGACGATCCACAACGCCGTGCAAGGCAACCCGCAGGGGCTGACCGGCGAGCAGCAGGAGATCTTCCGCCGCTACAACGAGCTGAACGCGCGCGAGTTCGAGGACGAGTACGACTTCGTCGTCGTCCACGACCCGCAGCCGGTGGCAATGATCGATCACTTCCCCGGCTCGAACGCCCACTGGATCTGGCGCGGGCACATCGACTTCTCGACGCCGAACCAGCAGGTGATGGACTTCATGCTGCCCTCGATCTGCCGCTACGACGCGGCGATCTTCCACATGCGCGAGTACGTGCCGCGCGGGAACGGGCTGCCGGAGTGCTACATCTGGCCGCCGGCGATCGATCCGCTAGCACCGAAGAACATGGCGCTCTCGTCGGAGGACGCGGCATACATCGTCGACCAGTTCGGCATCGACGTGGAGCGGCCGCTGCTGACGCAGGTCTCCCGCTTCGACCCTTGGAAGGACCCGTTGGGAGTGATCGACGCGTACCGCGAGGTGAAGACGGCGCACCCGGAGGTGCAGCTCGCCCTCGTCGGCTCGATGGCGCACGACGACCCCGAGGGCTGGGATTTCTACAACCAGACCGTCTCGTACGCGGCCGGCGATCCGGACATCTACATCCTCTCGAACCTGAACAACGTCGGCTCGGTCGAGGTGAACGCGTTCCAGGTGCACTCGGCCGCGGTGGTGCAGAAGTCGATCAAGGAGGGCTTCGGGCTCACGGTCAGCGAGGCGCTCTGGAAGGCTCGGCCAATGGTCGCCGGGAACGTGGGCGGGATCGTGACTCAGATCCAGCAGGGCGAGACCGGGTGGCTCGTCGACTCGGCGGCCGAGTGCGCGGACGCCTGCCTCGAGATCCTCGACGACCCGGCGGCGGCGCGGGCCAAGGCGCTCGCCGGTAAGGAGTACGTGCGGCGGCACTTCCTGACGCCCCGGCTGCTGCGCGACTGGCTCGTGCTCTTCAACCGGCTCCAGGGCAACGACACCGGCGGCGCCGACGTCGTCACGGTCGCGGCCGCCGCCTAACGAAGGCCCCGCCCGGTTACGCTCTCCGCGTGGGCGAAGACGAACGTCGCAAGCTGATCGTCGTCTCGAACCGCGGTCCCGTCTCCTTCGGGCGCGGCGGCGATGGACAGCGGACGGCCAAACGGGGCGGCGGTGGGCTCGTCACGGCGCTGCGCAGCCTCGTCTCCCATCACGACGTCACCTGGATCGCCAGCGCGATCACCCCTGAGGACCGCGCCGTCGCCGCGGAAGGGCTGCAGGACGAGACCGCGCGGGACGGCTCGCCCTACCGCCTGCGTCTCGTAGCCCACGATCCCCAGGCCTACGACTGGTACTACAACGTCGTCTCGAACCCGACGCTCTGGTTCCTGCAGCACTACCTCTGGAACCTCGCGTACCAGCCCAACCTCGACCACGGCCTGCACCACGCCTGGGACGAGGGTTACGTGGTCGTCAACCGCGGCTTCGCGAACGCGGTGCTCGAGGAGCTCGAGCGCGAGCCCGACGCGACGGTCTTCTTCCACGACTACCACCTCTATCTGGCGCCCCGCTTCGTGCGCGACAGCAGGCCGGACGCGACGCTCGCCCATTTCGTCCACATCCCCTGGGCGCAGGCGGACTACTGGCGCGTGCTGCCCGCGGCGATCCGCGCCGCGATCCACGACGGCCTGCTCGCGAACGACGTGGTCGGCGTCCATACGCAGCGCTGGCGGCGCAACTTCCTTCGCGCTGCACTCGACATCGTCGGCGCCTCGGTCGACTACGAGCGCGGCTTCGCCGTCTACCAGGGGCGCACCGTCATCGTCGGCGCGCACCCGATCTCGGTCGACCCGGAGGAGTTCGACGAGCTGGCGGAGAGCGAAGCCGTACTGGCGGCGGAGCGCGACATCGAGGCCTACCGGACCGAGAAGCTGATCCTGCGCGTCGACCGCACCGACCCCTCGAAGAACACGATCCGAGGGTTCCGCGCCTTCGAGCTGTACCTCGACGCCCACCCGGAGATGCACGAGCGCGTGATCATGCTGGCCCGGCTCGACCCCTCCCGGCAGGACATCCCCGAGTACGCCGAGTACCTGGGCGCGATCCAGCGCGAGGTCCGCCGGGTCAACGACCGCTTCCAGCGCGAGGGGTGGACGCCGATCTGGCTCGAGATCGCCGACGACTTCGCGCGCTCGGTCGCGACCTACAAGCAGTTCGACGCGCTGCTCGTGAACCCGATCTTCGACGGGCTCAACCTCGTCGCGAAGGAGGCGCCCCTGATCAACACGCGCGACGGCGTGCTCATCCTGTCGGAGAACGCCGGCGTGCACGAGGAGCTGGGCGAGTGGGCGCTGACCGTGAACCCGTTCGACGTCGCCGGGCAGGCGGACGCGATCCACCAGGCGCTCAAGCTGCCGGCGGAGGAGCGCCGGCGGCGGATCGAGGGGATCCGCGCCCACGTGCGCGAGCACGACCTCGGCATGTGGATCGAGGCGCAGCTGGCGGACCTCGACCGCGCACGCGGCACGCGTGCGCGGCGCGGCCTGGCGCGGCTGCGGCGGGGCTAGAGTTCCTGCCGTGGCCGTCGTGGTCGAGAGCGAGCTCCGCTCCATCAGCCCGGCGACGCTGGAAGTCGTCGGGTCGGTCGAGCGCACGCCCGTCGAGGCGCTGCCCGAGCTCGTCGCCGAGGCGCGGCTCGCCCAGGAGCGGTGGGCCCGCACGACCCTCGCCGAGCGCGCGGAGCTGATCCGCTCCGTGCTGCGGACGCTGCTCGCCCGCGCCGACGAGGTCGCCGGGACGATCTCCGCCGAGACCGGCAAGCCGGTCGTCGAGGCGTACACCACTGAGGTCTTCGTCTCGCTCGACAACGCGCAGTGGATCGCCAGGCAGGCGCCGAAGGCACTGGCGCCGGAGCGCGTCCGCTACCCGCAGCCGCACCTGAAGCACAAGCGCGGCTGCCTCCTGCACGAGCCGCTCGGCGTCGTGGCGGTGATCTCCCCGTGGAACTTCCCGTTCGGGATCCCGTTCAGCGAGACGGCGATGGCGGTGGCTGCCGGCAACTCGGTGCTGCTCAAGCCGGCCGAGCTGACGCCGCTCTCGGGCGCGTGGGTGGAGGACCTGTTCACGGAGGCCGGCGCGCCGCCGGGGCTCGTGCGCGTGCTGCAGGGCGAGGGCGAGACCGTCGGGGACGCGCTCGTGCGCGCGGCGGGGATCGCCAAGCTCTTCTTCACCAGCTCGGGCGAGGTGGGCCGGCGGGTCGCGGCCCTTTGCGGCGAGCGGCTCCGCCCGGTGGCACTCGAGCTCGGCGGCAAGGACCCGATGGTCGTGTTCGCCGACGCCGAGGTCGAGCGGGCGCTCGAGGGCGCGCTCTGGGGTGGGTTCTTCAACGCGGGCCAGGTGTGCTCCGGGGTCGAGCGGATCTACGTCGAGCGGCCCCTCCACGACCGCTTCCTCGCCGAGCTCGCCGTCCGCGCCGCGAGGCTGCGGATGCCGGACGAGCTCGGCCCGCTCATCTCCGGCGAGCAGCGCGCGAAGGTCGACGAGCTCGTCGACACGGCCCGCGCGAAGGTCGTCACGGGCGGTCGCGCCCCGGAGCGCACAGGCTTCTTCTACGAGCCGACGGTGATCGCGGGCACGAGCGACCGGCTCGAGCGCGAGGAGATCTTCGGGCCGGTCGTCACGGTCGAGCCGTTCGAGGGCGAGGAGGAGGCGGTGCGGCGGGCGAACGCCTCCCGCTACGGCCTCGGCGCCTCGGTGTGGACGCGCGACGCCGACCGCGCCCGCCGCGTCGCCCGGCGGCTGGACGCGGGCACCGTCTGGACGAACGACGTCGCCTACTCGAACGGCACCTGCCAGGCCTCCTGGGGCGGAACGAAGGAGTCGGGCTTCGGCCGCACGCACTCCCG
>WNFB01004085.1_pt1 | contig 12953 bp, 7 predicted proteins | sample 5400501 | NCBI WGS metagenome assembly WNFB01 (sample SAMN13153341, study PRJNA577476) | soil metagenome | isolation source: 200 cm saprolite under Douglas fir tree site 2 hole 1 | place: USA:California | collected 2015-04-18
CAGGTTGGCCTGAGCACTCACAGCACTAAAGCCAAAGGGCAGGGAGATGATCCCGCTTACCGCGAGAATTCGAGCCATCCACAAGAAGAGAACAATGGTAAGATAGCTCAAAACCGTGAGCCTAAGAGTCCTAGTCCTCAATCTTCGATTCTCAGCTTCCCCACGCAATTCGTCACGGCTCATGGAAATGAGCCTTGCGCCTATTCCGATGTTTCCCGAATTCTCCTGTACCCGACCTTGGACGCGCAATCGACCTCAACTATCATTATCAAAACGCTGATCGGCACTGGTTTATTTCTGCCCCTACGGGAGTGATATTCTGGAGGACTGGAGTCTCCTTTGGCTGGCAATGAACCGATTGTCGATTTTGGTGAACGTTTTCCAGCCGTCCATGAGGATAGACTAGAGGGCCAAGAGCAGAAAACGACTGACAAACCGTCGGGACCAAGGCTTCCAATCTTCTCGATCCTCGACTCGATAGACTTCTCAGAACATTTCGTAATCATCGGCGATGTCGGAACAGGGAAGAGCACAGTAACTCCGATTCGCGAGTACGAATTGTCCAAGAGGAAGCGGCAGATCGTCATCCGCGAGCCGTCAAGGGCTGCCTGCAACGCTCTCTACTATTCGCTGCAGGCGCTTCATCCTGAACTGGAACATGAACTCGCAGTCATCACGAAGGATACTCAGATCAATGTCAATGGCAAGATCAAGATAGTCACAGACGGCGTCTTGCTGAGAATGCTGGCCGAGAACTCGATCATCGATTCTTCAATCTACTTTGACGAAGGCCACCAGATGACCTCCCAGCTCGAACTCTGCATGTCACTAGCAAAGAAGGAGGAAGAAAGCGCAAGGAACCTGTTCCGGGTCATGAGCGCCACCATCGACCCGAAAGAATTCCTAATCTTCCTAGGCATTTCAAAACTCTACCAGATTAGCGGTCGCAGATACCACGTCGCAATAGAGGTAGAACTTGCAAACGACATTAGTGGAATGTTCTCGACTCTATCGACGTATCTCAACTCTCAACCCCGCGATGAATCGTGGTTAATCTTTCTCCCTACAAGGCGGCTGGTCGAAAAGTATGCCAGCGACTATGGGGGCGTCTACATTCACGGAGGCCTCGAAGGCTCCGTAGTCAACAGGATCCAGCAACGAGCTGAGGTCGACAAAAATCTGAGGATCTTTGCGACTAACGTAATCGCTTCCTCCGTGAACATCTACGTCGACAACGTGCTGATATTTGATGACGTGATTGACAGCAAGGACAAGCTGGGTCAGAAGACGCTCCACTACGGGAGCATAGACAACAACACCCTGCTACAGATGATGGGCAGAATCGGCCGGTTCAAGCCAGGCCGCGCCGTCATCCTCACCGATTCGCCCCTTCCAAAGAAGATCAACCCGATACCAGTCCGCAAAGCTCTCGAGAACGAGACCCCGTTCGACTTGGTGCTCCTCATGTCGAAGTATGGCCTCAAACTCTCAGAGCTAGAATTCATGTCAAAAGTAGACCACCGAGAGGTCTCCTTTGCAGAAGACTGGCTCGTTGAAATTGGAGCAATCGACCACTACACCCGCAAGGCCACCTGGAAGGGACTCTTGATGAGCGAAATTCCCTACGAGCCAGACTTTGCACACATGATCTCCAGCGCCCTAATCTCCGGGAATTATGATATGGCAAGGTTTCTCCTAGCCGGCGGTTCCTTCGGCGACTCTCTCAACCATGCTTACAAAACAGATGAGGAGGGCGTTGCACGTCGGTTATTGTACGGCTTCGACAGATCAAACGAGCTGAACATAAAAGCGCATCTTCTCAAAGGATACGCGGAAGACAGCAATGGGTCATTCGTCTCAAAGCTGATCGCAAACGGAATCTTCACCGTATACGTCGAGGAAGCATGGAAAAACCATGAAGCAGCCAGAGAAGCGCTGAACGACCTACTCATCACATCAAAGAAGAGACCCATACCCAAAGAGGTCGCCGTAGATCCTGATGTCAACAAGCTCAAACGATACCTCGAAAACTGTCTCTCGTTCGAAAAGTTCCGCCCAGACGAAAAAAACAGTCGCGACCTCAGGGACATGAGAATCGAAGGGCAATTCTTCGCGAGAGCTCTGACCATAAACTACAGACGCATACTGTTCGACATAGTTGGGATGAATTCGATGGGTAAGCGTCGCTATCAAACCAGGCGATGAGACCACAATCATGCCAAACGCCTATCAAGCACACGCTAGTACGATGCAGGCTGGAACCCTTACTCAGGAACTGTACAGTCTTGAAGATTTTCTCAAGCGACGCGTTACATAGGCTAAAGGCTGAATCCTTGTCTTCAACGAAGAACTGAAATCTCATGAAGTGTGATTTTCTTTAGTCCGTGTTTGTTCTTCATGGTTAGCGGTGGTAGCCCGGGGGAGATTCGAACTCCCGTCGATGGGTCTCTTCCTGGTTAGAGGAGTCCAAAGCCCATCATTGGCCGGGTCACTGTTTTCGACCCTTGCTAGTCCACTACACCACCGGGCTACAAGAGACCCGGGTCTTCGGCCAAGACCCAATAAGCCTTCTCCGGCAATCTGACCAGCAGTTTCGCTCAGTTGTTCACTCTTGCCCCGATGGGCGCAAGGCCCTCAACATATTTTCGGACCTTTTCGTTCTCAATTAGGATTCTGACTCTTGTTATGTTACCTCCTCTGCCTCTTTCTCTGGGAAAAATTCTGTATTCCACCAGAGAGGACTTGATCAGAAGATCAAGCTGCTTTCCGAATGTTCTTCCGTACCTAGGTTCTCCGTAGACATGGCTTCTCGGAATTTTCAATTCTTTGACTATCTCCATCTTGGTCTTCCAGCCACAATGCTCGAGCGGCAACCGACTTGCATTGTCTTTGATGAACGAAGAAGCTAGGAATTCGATTATCCTCGAAGTGGCAACGACCTTTGCGTTGATAATTCGTTCCCATTGTAAACCATTTTCATCGACGAAAACCACCTTGGGTCGTACGCTTAGCAGTCCACCCATTCTGGGTCGGACGGCTACTCTCAATGTCTCGGTCTTGGTCGGAGCAATCATTTGGGTGCCATGAATTAGCGAGCGGCCTTGGTCCTTCCACGCTTGCGGAGCTCCGACTAGGTCGGCTCCTTCTGGAACGACCTCATCCAGCCTCAAAAGCCGGATTGCCTCCTTGCCAGTGTTTGAAATCTCTATCTCGAGTTGAACATCGCCCGGCGAGCCGAGGCCAACTGTGACACCTGTCAACCTTGCTTCAATGTCGGCCCGTCCGAATCTTTCAACTCCAACAGCTTTCTCTTCACCCTGTGCCGGCATGGAGAATGCAGCGTTAGTTGACGGGTCCGTGGCTGCTGCCAGTATCTCCGTTAACCGCGAAGATATTCTCGATTCGGTCTGTGTCTTCTCCAACAGTATTTGAACTCGCTTCCTCCACACGGGTTGTTGGGCCCGAAGAAATTCGGTCGCTGATTCATGCAATAGTGTATGGGCAAGCTGGTAGTCCCCAGTCCTTCTCCTCTCATCTTTTGTAGCGTTCGCGTTGTTCAAGTGGAGGGAGGCATTAAGGAGCAGCCTTCGAGCTCTTGCGTAGTATCGAGCAGTCTTGAAGCCTGCGTCGAGATAATATTCTTCCGCTAGCTCGAGCAGTTTTGAGGCACTGTGGTGAAACGCTGGGTCAAGTGCATCTGCGAACCTCCGGCAAGCAATCAATGCTTCACAGAAAGCCTCGTGCCCCGATGCGAGTTTCAGTGAATTTTCGTTTGGACTCAACTTCTTCGCTCTTCCAAAGAGTAACGTTGCCCTTTGCAACGGGTCAGTTGAGCTCTGAAACTCGGCTTTGCTGACAAGCTGCCAAGCTTGAGATAAGAGGGAAAGGAAGCTCGCTTCTTTGCCCTCTTGCTCGGACTCAGCAAGACTGGAAATTTCATCGAATTTCTCGCGCGACAGGCCGAATTTCTCGAAACTTGTGCGATGGTCCTCATCTGCTTCCGCCATCATCGCTTCCTCAAGATTAATCCTAGCGAGGCAGTAAGAGTCTCTCGACGAGTTGCCTAGTTTTCCTATCATCGTTTTCTCGTCGGACTGGTTGATCATGGGGAGTTGTTCGTTGAACGAGATCTTTGACTTTAGGAACAATTCGCCAGCTTTGCGAAAGGCTTCGATCGCTGCTTTGTAATGGCTTTTCCTGCTGTGGCTCTCTCCAGACTCAAGTTTAGACCAAGCTAGATAGTAGGGAGTGAGGAGGTTCCATCTGTCGGTCATCCTATGTAACCGCGCCGCTGTCTTGTATGATTTTGCAGCCGACTCGAAGTGATGCGTTAGGTGAAGAGACCTTGCAACCTCGATGTTGGTCCAGGCTTTGAGGTAGCGGGCATAGTCTTGGGAGTACTCTTTGAGGGCTGGTATATGATGACCGAATTTCGTGTACGCTCTTGAAGCGAGGGCAAAGCTTTCGGATGCGATGGAATGTGCTTCGAGCTGGTCATACGCATCGGCCGACTTCCACCAGCACTCGGCGGATCGGTCGTATCGCGGTATCCTCTCGTACCAGTCGGCTCCGGCCGCGTACGCTCTTGCTGCCTTCCGAATATACTGCCTGTTCTTCGTGATCGATCCGAGTCGCGATAACAAATCGCCATGTCCGGCGTAGTATCGTCCGATCTCTGCGCTGTAATAATGAGGTCCTAACCGTTCAAGTGCCTGTATGAAAGAGAGAGACGATCTCAGCGCGCTCTTTTGATTTCGGATGGCTTCGGTTAGGAGTTCGGTTTTCCTGTTTCGATCTTTCTCTAATTCAGCCAAACTTGACTGCACGTCCGCAAGTCCGCGGATTGTCACTCCTCGATTCCAGCTAGTGCTAGAGAAGACTTGGTTCATCATCTGCTGTGCTTGAATTCTAACCGACAAGGCTCTCGCCAAGAGACGCTTCTGTCTCTGTCGGTTCCTCTCCTTCCCAGCGACGGCGACTTCTGCTTTGCTACTGTTATACAATGCGTAAAACAAGACACGCGGAATCCCACTGTGCTTGGCCTGCCGCAACAGTTCAGGAGCAGATCGAAGGCTCTTCTCTTCGAGCAAAGCTCGCTTGCCGAGGTCCGCCTCATATTTTGCCAGACTGAGAAAGTGTTCTGTGTATGGGGAATGAACCCATATGACGCCTGCGATCGGACTCGTGAAATTGATTAAGTTGTAGTGTCTATCCGCTTCTTCAGCGAAGTGTAGAGCCCTCAGGTGCTCCTTTGCACTTACAGCGGGGTTTCCGCCGGCACTGGATTCTGCTGCGTAAAACGTGTATTTTGCGACGAAGTCCATTAGCCGTCCGAGGGCGAAGTTATCTTTCATAGGGGTCACGATTCTTAGAGCTTCTTCACACATTTGCAGGTTCCTCCCCGGGTCGGCAAACTGAAATCCATGCAGGGGATGAGTAATCTCGTGAAGAGCGACACTTCTTGATACCTTGAAAGCCTCGTCCCAAGATCGACGAGACTCTCGTCGATAGTCTCTCTGCTTCACCTTGTCTGACGAATCGTCAGCAAGCGCGTCAAGGAAGATTGAGGCTCTGATTAGCGCCTTTGCAAGTTCCGTTTTTTCTCCAACCGATCGTAGGATTGCAACTGTTCTCCTGCCATGTTCGGTTGCCTCTCGGAGTTTCCTGACTCGAGATCCAAGATTTCCGTCATGCTCGACGCTCAACGCAACGGGAGCGGAGAGTCGATTGTATGTTTGGGCGTATTCGTGGAATCTTTTGGAGGCGTGAAAGAATTGAAGAGATCTCTTTGTGAGATTCCATGATCTCTCCAATAGGGCCTTCTTCTCCTCAGAACTTTTTGAGAGCCAGAAGGCAAGAAATACTTCCACCGCCTTAGACCGCAGCAGCTCGGCTCCCGAAGAAGCTCCATCTTGAGCGAAAAGGTAAGATGCCCGTCTTTGATCACCTAGCGCCATCGTGATGCCTTGCTGGAAATCTTCCGAAGATCTTGATTGGAAGGCAGCAAGGTACTGATAGAGAGCTGCGTTCTCTAAAGTATCCGCTCGTTTTGTGAGCTGGTCCGCAGGGACGAAGCGAAGACGTCTTGTGTACAACTTGGCTATTCTGGACCACTGAAACCGGCTCTTCTGTTCCTGGAAATCACTTGAGACGGACAAACCGGCATTCTCGGATTTCGTCCCAAGCTGTTGTCGGTGCGGATCGGATCTACCCTTGGATACCAAATAAGACCACGAAACTATCCCATCGACTACTTCAAGCTGTCCGAAGGAAACCTTCCGAGGCTAAGCCGCCAGATCCTGAGCAGACATCATAGGTCGGGCATCATTCTGAAAAATACCCACATAATTTTCAGAAACACCTCACACCTTCGAGCGCCGAGGAAGGGCGCGATGAAACAAATACCCAACAAAAATAGGAAAAACGAAAATCAAAATGAGAATAACAACTAGATCTCGAGCGATTCTAGTACTACTAACAATCCCAACAGCTCTGCTTCCAAGCATCGCTTCAACCTCACTATTGGGCCCTACGGGTCCATTCGCAACCGCCTTCGCACTTCATCTCGGAACTAGCAATGTCCGTGAACTTCCTCTGCCAGCCTTCAAGGAGCTACCGACCCACCTAGTCACCGGAGCCATGCCCAGAATCATCGGACTGAGAACTGGGGCATCATATCGATCACCCGGCCCGATCCTAAGTCCGAAGACCATGGCCACGACCGCATCCTCAACAGTCTACGCATATACAGGCTTTGACGGTCTGGTGAACTTTCAAAGCTGCCTGTGTGCTCCACCCGACGTCCAAGTCGCAGCGGGTCCGAACCATGTAGTGGAAATGGTGAACCTTGCTGGGGAGGTCTTCAACAAGACAGGTGCATCCCTCCAGATCTTCAGCCTTGGCTCATTCTTCCGCACGGGAACTGATTTCATTTCGGACCCAAAGATCATGTATGATTCGTCCAGCGGTCTATGGTTCGCCACCATCATTGATACTGTTCCGAACTTTACCAGAGGAGCCATAGAGATCGCCGTCTCGACAACTAGCGATCCGACCGGAACATGGAACGTTTACTCTATCAGTTCAGGAAGTCAGCTCCCTGATCAACCCATAGCGGGAATCAGTGATGACAAGTTCGTCGTCAGCTCAAACATGTTCTCTCAAGGCGGCAACGTCTTCTCGGGAGCGAAGTGGTGGGTCGTCAACAAGAATGATCTCGTAACTGGCCAGAGCAGCCCACACGTCACGTCATTCGGCCCGTACAGTACTCTTGAATCAGTTCACCCGGTTCAATCGCTGAGCTCAACTACAACCCAATACATGGTTAGCACAGGCGGTAGCGACCTGAGCGTCAACAGCACCGTCATGAAGCTCTTCGCTATCACAGGGGTCCCGGGTGTATCATCCGTCACAAACACAACCACCACATTCTCTGTGGCCGTCATTACGAGACCTCCCAGCGGCGCTGAGCCGAGTGGATTCACTGTCGACACCGTCGACCAGCGAGTGCAGACTGGTGCCTGGTTCAACGGAAACCTCTGGCTCGGTTTCAACGACGCTTGCACGCCAACTGGTGACACTGTGAAACATGCCTGCGCCCGTCTGACAGAGATCAGCACAGGTGCCACTCCAAGCATCACTCAGGACTTCGATTACGGAGCAGTAGGCAAAGACTACTTCTTCCCAGCCCTCAGAATCGACAGCTCAGGCAACCTACATGTTGTCTACGGGTTCTCCTCCTTGAGCATACACCCTAGCCTGGCTGTGACTGGTCAGACGACAACGGACCCGGCTGGAAGCCTCGCACCATCGGTGACCATAAAATCTGGAAACCAAGACGACGCCTTCGGGAGGTACGGCGACTATTTCGGTGCGGGCTTAGACCCCTCCGACACCGGAGTTGTATGGGTCGCCGGTGAATACCACACGAGCACCTCCGGCTCCTGCGACGCATTTGGGGAATCTTGCTGGTCGACCTTTGTAGACAGAATGAGCTTCTCTGACTATTCCCTGACTGCCAGCCCAACAAGCGTAACCTTCAATCCTAGTGGAATGGCAAGAGCGAACATTACAGCAACAAGCATTAACGGATTCACAGGAACGTTATCTCTGTCTGCGAGTACCGGTCCGAATACGCCATCAGTCTCATGTAGCCCTGCAAGCCTGACTCTCGGTAGCTCGATAATGTCCACTTGCACCTTCTCAGGCTCAAACCCCGGCGCGTTTGCCGTAACAATCGCAGGAACTAGCGGGCCACGCAGCCGTTCAGCGACCGTCACCGCCAACATTGTGGGCTTCACCGTCTCTTCCGCGTTCAACCTGTTAACAATAGTAGGCGGAGCCGCAGGATTTGCCCAGTCGAGGATTAGCCTCAGCTCCTACGGAGGCTTCTCGGCTACGGTCACTCTTTCAACTAGGATCAATCCGGGCGTCAGCGGTCTTACCGCCACCCTCAACCCGACCAACGGAAGCGTACCCTATGGCTCCACAATGACAATGAACAGCACTGCCTCTACGCCCACGGGACTGAACATGGTCAACGTCACAGCGAGTGGTGGAGGTCAAACGCACAGCGTCTTCATCGTGGTAGTCATCACACCCTCGAGCTTCAACCTGAACAACACCTCTACATTCACCGGAGTTAAAGTCACGGTTTCTGGTACTCTAACCGTCGGAACGTCAGGCGGCTTGACACTATCTGGCTCACCAGCCATTGTAGCAAAGAACAGCACGACAGGCGCTACTCTCTTCACACGCACCTACAACATCATCGGGCTACCCTTGAGCAATGCCACATCTGGATCCTTCAGCGCCAAATTCCTCCTGCCAATCTACGTCAACCCCTACGCGCTTTCATCCAGCATTGCAGTTACATTCTCAGGAGCAAGTGCAACCGCCAGCTATGCCTTAAGTCTAGACCGAGACATCAACAACGACGGCATTGTGAACCTGGCAGACTTGAACATCGCAGCAGCATCCATGGATTGCACCATTGGTCAGGCCTGCTACAACCCTAAGGCCGACATTGACGCCAGCGGGAAAATCGACGTAAGTGACTTAGCGAGCATTGCAATCGTCTATCTTGCCCCATCCTACATCGCCGACTTCACCATAAGTGCCAGTCCAATATCGATATCATTCAAATTCCAGTCAACGCCCCCAACAGTGACCATAACTCTGACCAGCATCAACGGCTTCGCTGGCAGCATCAATCTCGTTGCGAGCGTTTACCGAGGAAGCACCCTCGCCCAGTATCCTGGCCTCAACACTACTCTAAACCCAATCAGCGTTACAGTGTCAACAGGCGGAACGGCACAATCTACCCTCAGCTTCAACCAACAAGTATGCCCCGTCACTTGGACTGTGTCGGTCACTGGGACATCTGGCAGCATATCTCATTCAACGAAGATCTCTGTTCGGGACTACAGCTGTCCGCTCTAGTAAGGCGACGCACCACACCGCGCTAACCCGAGAAATCCCCCTTTTTTTCGAATAATCACGATCGACGAAGGGCGATACGTTTTAGTTTAGATCCATCTCCCAGCCTCAACCTTTGTAAAATCCTCACAAGCTAGGAACGGTCTGTTCTGTTCTCTGGGCTCGTTGTTCTAAGGGTTGGAGTTAATTCGCGCTATTAACAATGACTTAGATGGTCTTCTCATGGTTCCTCGCTCGCTCATGAAGAATTAGGATGTGTTCCTGTGGAGCCTTCAATGAACCATCGTTCTCGACCGAGATTGATATTCCTGCTTCTGTTTGTTGTGGGGTCGCTATCCATCTTCTATTTTCCATTCAATTCCTCGTTCAGCCCTGCTCCTCTCCTATTGGGAGTCTCGATCCTCTGTCTCCCGTTTCTGGTAGCTATGGAAGGGTTCTACGTTGTCTCTGGCAGAGTCCGGAAGAGGGAGTTGCCTTTGATGTTCGCCTTTGGAATCGCGGCTACTGTCATATCAGCCCTATTCAATACGACACTAACGACGGTGGGACCCTGCTCTCTTGGCGTGTCAGGAAGCGGCTTCCCATTACCATGGTATCTTACCTTCACACATTACACGGGGCTTGACGGCCCTCCATGCGCACTCAGTCCCGATCTCACCACGTACTGGCGCACGTTTGCATTCTTCTCGTTTCTTTTCGACACGATCTTCTACGCGGGTCTTGCTATGTCAAGAAAGGAAATCTACGCGAGGTTCAAAGGGAGTGGATTGCAGAGCCAAGGTAGTCCTCCCTGAGAGTCCCAAGGAAAACGCCTAGAAAACGGCTGAGGGTCCATGACGATGTTAATGTCAACTGGAGATGAATGACCCGTCTTAGGGGGATGTTGATGGGTCTGCGTTTAGAATGTGGTCAGCTCGGGACCCTATAGAAAAAATGGGCATGCGTGCGAGTCTCGCGACACAGAAACCGTTTTCCAAAAATCTTAGAATTTCATTACTTGGACGTGTGGGACTCCGGCTATTGTTATGACTGCGTCCGGATGAACCAGCCCATTATTGATGGCCGCATCCACAACCTTCCTACCAACCAGATTCAGCATGTCCGCACCGACCATCAAGACCACTGCTTCAGTCAAGCCTACGACCGCGCTTCCGTAGAACTTCGATTCAGGCGCTAGCTTCAGTCGTCCTTCGCGGAAGATCTGTCCCATGCAGTCCTCGTCGCAGCACGCCACCAGCAAGCCCTTTTCGGTTTTGTAGGACGTGGTGTAGACGAGATCCAAGCCGCACCCCTTATGTCGTCAGGATTGACGATCGCGCACCGCACGCTTCGCAGACCAGGAAGGACAAGCGCCCCTCCCTGACAACCTTCGTATCCGGCCTGTGACAGACTGGACAGATGACAAACCTGTTCGAGTAGACATTGATCAGCCGGTTAATCGTCTCACGCGAAAACCTACCCTGGAAGTATCCACGACCACCCTCGTAAGACCCTGCCGTAGCCATCTCCTTCGCCAAATACTTCAACACGTGATGCGGATCACGGTTCAACCGGTCAACCACATCAGAGAAATTGACAACAATCGTCCTTTGCCCGATTATCTGAACCATGGCGATTGGCAGCTCGAAACGCTCCCCGGTGCCGGTGGACTGGGTAATCTTCGATAACGCCCGATCCAGCAACCCATCATAGTCGTTCATCGATAGCGACATTACCAGTAATACCTCGGTTGGCCTATTTCAACGATATTCTGGTCGCAAACGCTTATCCAAAACCCGGAACGGACTAACATTCTCTGAGGATGAGAGTCGAATGGGAAGATGGGTAGTCTGCAGCGCCTGGCCATACGTCAACGATAGACCCCATCTAGGAACCTTCACACACCTTCTCTCCGCCGACGTGTATGCACGCTACCTACGCCTGAAAGGGGAGGACGTCGTGATGGTGTCTGGCAGCGACGAGCACGGCGCGCCGATAGAAGTTGAAGCGATCAAACGCCACATCACTCCGCGCCAGCTAACCAACCAGTATCATCGAGTATTCACGCGCAGCATCAAACAGTTCAATATCCAATTCGACAACTACACTCGCACGGAGAGTCCTGTCCACAAGAAGTTCGTCCAAGAATTCTACCGAACCCTTGACAAGAACGGATACGTCTTCAAACAGAACATTATCCTACCGTACTGTGAGAATGACAAACGGTTCCTGCCGGATCGGTTCGTTGAGGGCGAATGTCCGTACTGCCATTACATTCCTGCCCGCGGAGACCAGTGCGACAATTGCGGCAGAGTACTCGACCCGAAAGACCTGATCAACCCGTACTGCGTCCTCGACCACAGCACACCCATAATGAAGGAGTCAGCGTCCTGGTTCTTCGACCTACCAAAACTATCAGACCAATTGAAGAAGTACGTTGAGGAGAACCCGAACCTCCCAGAGAACGCGCGGAACTTTAGCCTGAGCTGGATCAGAGATGGACTGAAACCCCGCTCACTAACCCGGGACCTGAAGTGGGGTATCCCCGCGCCGTTCAAAGGTGCTGAAGACAAGACAATCTACGTCTGGATGGAAGCGGTCCTCGGCTACATCAGCGCCGTCAAAGAGTGGGCAGAGAAGAACAAGAAGCCTAGCCAGTGGAAAAAGTACTGGCTTGACCCCACCAGCCGCAACATCCACTTCATAGGCAAAGATAACATCCCGTTCCATGTCATCGTCTTCCCCGGCCTACTCCTCGCCAGCCACGAAGGATACAACTTGCCGTGGGAAGTGGCCTCGACAGAATATATCCAATTCGAGGGCCAACGATTCTCGAAAAGCCGCAAGATCGGCGTCTGGATTGACGAAGCCCTAGAGTTGGAAGGCGCGGAATATTGGCGCTATGCACTAATCAGCCTCCGACCTGAACAGCGGGACACGAACTTCACCTGGGAAGAATTCGAGCGGAAAATCAATACAGAACTCAACGATGTCCTGGGCAACTTCATCCATCGAACGATCACTTTCATCAGCACCAGATTCAAGAATAAAATCCCGAAATTCACAACCGACAAAGAAAGAGACCAGGACATTTTCAAGATTCTCAACGAGTCACCGAAACGTCTCGACGACAAGCTTGAACGCTTCAGGTTGAAAGAAGCCCTCGAACAAGTTGTCCAGTTAGCAAGGGAAGGCAACAGATATCTGAACGAGAACGCGCCGTGGCACTCGTTCAAAACAGATCCAGCAGAGGCCGGTCAGACCCTAGCTGTCGCTGCCCAAATTGTAGGCACCATCGCGATCCAGATCCAACCATTCCTCCCAATAACCGCAACCCGAATCCAGCGAAGCCTCTTCATCGGTAAGAAACCAGACTGGAAACTCGCCGGCCAAATTACCACGAAACAAGGAGCCAAGATCAAGACAATGGAACCGTTGTTCCACAAAGTATCGGCTCAGAAACTCCGAACTCAGCTCGAAGAAATACGGAGCAGGAACACCGCTGAAGCTGAAGCTTGACTTTCACGTCCACACAA
>WNFB01004086.1_pt1 | contig 12953 bp, 9 predicted proteins | sample 5400501 | NCBI WGS metagenome assembly WNFB01 (sample SAMN13153341, study PRJNA577476) | soil metagenome | isolation source: 200 cm saprolite under Douglas fir tree site 2 hole 1 | place: USA:California | collected 2015-04-18
CCTCCCACACGGCCCGGTAGAGAGTGACATTATCGCGCTTCTTTTCCTGAAGTGTCGGGGTATAATACTGCCTGGTCATCAGTTCGAATGCGAATTTTGCAGCCTCTGCCCAGAAACGCAGGGAACTGCCAAAAACCATGCCATGGGGCGGATCGTAGGGTAACGCAAGCAGGAAATCGAGGGCAAGTTTTGGATTGAGAGCCAGTGTAGGGATTTCCCACGCCTTGAACTCCGACGGTCGCAGGCCTTCATCCCCATTTTCCAGAATAAGCTCAGGAGAATGCTGCGGCCCTTTTGCGGTCGAGGGCAGACGAAGCGTGAGGACATTGATATCCATACCTGTATGGGGGATATCCTCTGAAAACTCTCCTACCACTCCCAACAGTTGTTGATGAATGAGTACGAATGGATGTTTGTTTTGAAGCTGCGTTTGCTGTTTCGTACCGGTGCGCCTGGGAGTAGCAGCTGATGGACCGGACGAAGTCTCCGCCCAGAGATGTAATTTACCGGGCGCAGCGTTCTCCCATAGTGCGTGTAAAACTATCAACGCTTCCCCTCTTTCCCAGGAAATTGATCTGCATCATGATGCTCCCAATAAAGGTATTTTTTTAATCATAATACCCTGGAAGTCAAACGAACCCTCTCGCCATGCGTATAATAGCACAAATATGCGCTATGGCTCCACGGTCTGCATAAAACTGGCTATATGACAAATCTTTGTGCGTAGTTCCGGCACTCTGCGAGTGCCAGAACTACGCACAAAGATTTGTCATATAGCATAGAGCTATTACCTGGAATCGGTGCCACAGGTGCCACCATTACGGCCCAAAGGCATACATCTTTCCATCCATATTTCCCTGGTAAAGCACGCCGTTAGAGATACTGGCGGGTCCCGAGAAGTTGGAACTGGGATTTGTGTCCTGGTAGTTGAAGAGATGATTTCCCGTAGTAGCGTCAACGATCATCAGCGATGTGCCTGATTCTGTCACCGCCAGGCCTGGTACCGCTGTCACCGGAGCAAGAACAGTATTGCTCAAACAATCCTGCCAAAGAAACGTTCCATCGGCGGGATTCAAGGCTCGCAGGCTACCGTTGCAACTCGTACCCTTGATAGTAGTAAGGGCAGCAGCCGCGTACAGGGCCGTTCCATCCCAGGCACTTGACGAGACATTATTCTCGCCATTCATGGCAGGTGCGGCCAACTGGTCTTGCCATAAAGGTCCAGCACTGATATTTGTGCGGTCGAAGGCATAATAGATGCCGTTTTTGTTCATCAACCCTAACATTTGATGTAAGACGCCGTTGATAGTCGCCGGAAAGAGGGTAGGAGTAGTTCCGAAATCACCATCCACAACTCTTTGTGACGATGGTACCTGCCAGGAGCCAACCAGGGAGAGATCAGTGGTACGAAGCGCCACCACCGCATCCGTCATAGTCTCGTTTGTTGAGCATGTTCCTTCGTTGCCTGTACCAAAATAGAGCGTGCTTGTCTTACTATCGACGGTTGGCGAACCCCATACCGTTCCTCCAATACAGCCGTTCGGTACAACATCGAAGGTGTGTTGTATCGCCCCGGTTGCAGCGTTCACCTGCTGCATCGTTCCCTGCACCAGTGGGCAGTCGCCAAGCGAAGCCACGCCAATATAGACACTTTTGCCGAAGACGGCTGGCGAGCTAAAGAGGAAAGAATTGGCTCCTCCCAATAAAGTATGCCAGATGATTTTTCCAGTGCTGGCATTGAGTGCATAGAGATTTTCATCGCCTCCACCCACGAAGTCTACTGGTGTTTTTACCCCACCAATCTTCAACGTGGAAATGGTGGCTATACTGAGTACACCATGAGGCAAATGGATGCAGTTACCTGATATCGCGCCCAGGTTGGCTGTCCAGACGTCTTTCCCGTCAGACAGGCGCGACGCATGCTCTATGCCGTCCCACGCTCCCCAATAAACCATCCCATTGGCCTCCACCGGCTCAGCACTGATGCGTGCCTTGACAGTTTGTGTCCAGTGCAGTTTTAAGTTATGGGCCGTTGACGGATTAATGATGGTCTCGGCCCCATTGAAACCAGTGCGTGCATTGTTCCCAAGAAACGTGGGCCAATCGCCCGATTTAGCATAGGCAACGGGTTTTGCACTCGTTAGTGTGACCACCATTAGCAGGGCCAGCATGGCTGCAATACAGGCCAGTCGTATCCCCATACTGAGGGCACGTTGCTTTGCATGATCGTTTTTTTGCATGATCATTTGATTCCTTCCTCCAAAGGTGAATAGCAGATTTTGATGAGTTTGTACCCCTTACTCATCTTCGATACATAGAGATATATAGATTTTCCGCGTTAACTATAGCATTTTATATCTACTTTGTATAGAAGCTTGTGGATCAATCTGAAAACACTGAGTAACCCGATGTGCGGGCTTCTTTGCATCCTCGCCGCTTCGCAGCTCGCAAGGCTTTGGTGTGTCTGCGGGCTTTGCTGCCTTTGTAACTTGAGACTTTCCTTACAAAAATTTTGTAAATCCTTGTCATTCTTCCTTCATACTTAACAGAGGCTTTAAATTCACACTATTACGCTAGCATTAGCCGTATCAAAACAAGGAGCAATAACGTTATGCGCGTAAAGCGAATGCTCGGCCAGGCTCTGGCTGGGACAATACTCTTATTATTTTCAATGTTCATCACGGCCTGCGGGAGTTCCAGTACTACCACTGGAAGCACGGCCACAGGCACCCCAACAACGGCAGCGACGTGCCTCACGATTACTACAGGCACGATCCAGAGTGTCAGCAACACTACGTTGCAGGTAACCAACATGCAAGGGAAAGAGGTGCAAGCGACCTTTACAAGCAAGACGACGTTCATCCGCCAGGCGACACTGACGCCGGTAGACTTGAAGACGGGCACGCTTGTCTCGGTCATAGTAACACAGAACCCGGATAACACCTACTCTGCGCTGACGGTGAGTGTCCGTAACTCCTTGACACGCCAGAGAGGATTCACGGGCGGCTCCGGGCTCTGCAATGGCCAACGCACTCGCGGAAATGGTACACCCGGCGCGTTTGGCAGACCCGGGTTTGGCTCCGGCACGCCCGGCACATCTGCTGGTGGACAGAGCCGCCAGACTATCAACGGCACGGTCAGCCAGGCGAGCGCCAGCTCTCTGACTGTATCGGATACAAGCGGCAATGACTTCACCGTCGCTCTCACTACTACGACGCGCATCAGCGGGCAGCAAACTCTTACTGCCAGTGACCTGCACACCGGTGAAGCCGTCACAATCACGGGCAGCGCGAACAGCCAGGGCGTGATCAATGCCAGCAGTGTGTCGATTCTGCAAGGTCTCCCCACCAGACGTGCAACACCAACACCAACACAGACGACAAGCTCATAAAAAAATAGGAGAGGTATACGATGTCAGACACCCTAAAATCAAATCCGGATCAATCCGATGTAGATGTTGATGGTAATGCGATCAGCTTTCCAAATCAAGATCAATCCGATATAGACGTTGATGCAATCAGCTTTCAACCACTCTTCCAGGATGAAGAGGGAGACAGCACACTTGTGGCACCCCCAAACAGGCGTCGCCGCATCTGGTTTATTGTGGTGAGTATTGTGCTACTGCTGGCGTTGACCGGCGGCGGTGTGCTCTTCTATATGCAGCGCACAACCGCCTCAAAGGTGCAATATGCAACTACTCCTGTATCCGTCGGCAACCTGACCACGACGGTTTCAGCCAGCGGTCCGCTGCAGGCTCAGGCCGAGTATGACATGAACTTCAGCACCTCGGGGCAGATCAAAGAGATCGATGTGCATGTTGGTCAGCAGGTGAAAGCCGGACAGGTGCTGGCCAAACTGGATGCGCCCAACCTGCAGATCGCGGTGGAGCAGGCACAATTGACCGTCGACAATGCCCAGCAGACCTATAACACGGCGGTCAGCAACGGCGATTCGACAAATACGTTGAATACCGATAATAACAGCTTGCAAAGCGCCGAATTGCAGCTACAAACTGCTCAGATTAACCTGGCGGCGGCCACCATGGCCGCTCCCGCCAACGCTACCGTCGCCGCCATTAACGGTATCGTTGGACAAAACGCCAGCAGCAGCAGCTCTACTTCGTCGTTGATCGTGCTGGTCGATACCAGTGGATTTACCATTACTGCATCGGTCAACGAAGCCGATGTCGCCAATGTGCAGGTCAACCAGCCGGTGCGGTTCACCATTACGGCCTATCCATCGCAGACCTTCAGAGCCACCGTCTCGAGTGTGGGCCTTGTTGGGACAACGACTTCAGGGGTGGTGAGCTACCCTGTGACCCTGATGGTCAACATGAGCAGCATTGGCACTGCCCACCTCTACCCTGGCATGACCGCGACCGCCAACATCACCACGGCACAGCGCCTTGGTGCGCTGCTGGTCAGCAATAGCGCGTTCACCTTTCCGACCACCGCGTTGCAAGCCGGTGTGATCAGTCGCAGCGCCCTCATCCAGGGCTTAGGCGGCACAGCTCAACAGGGGACGAGTAGTGGACAAAGCACTGGTAGTCGCCATGTGGTGCTGGTCCTGCGCAATGGCCAACTGGTGCCAGTGCTGATTACGACAGGCTTGACCAACGGCACCTTCTCAGAAGTCCTCTCAGGCCTCAATCAAGGCGATCAGATCGTCGTAGGCGCGACGGGCGGTGCGTTCACTAACCTGTCCACTGGTACCAATTCCACTGGCGGCGGCTTCCTCAGAACCGGCGGCTTTGGCGGCACTGGTGGCGGCCGTAGTGGCGCTGGTGGGAGCGGCACCAGATCCGGCTCGGGAGGGTAATCATGCAATACGACGAGCAATCGAACGGCTTGAACGGCAAAAGGCATCGTGTCAGGCCAGCGGCGATTCGCGTTGAGCAGCTCACCAAAAACTATTACCTGGGCCGCACCGTTGTACCCGCTCTGCGCGGGGTCAACCTGGAGGTGAAGCAGGGAGAGTTTGTGGCACTGATGGGACCATCCGGTTCCGGCAAGTCCACCTTCATGAACTTGCTGGGCTGCCTGGATCGCCCAACCAGTGGAAGCTACCTGCTGGACGGGGTACCAGTGAGCAAGATGAACAGCAATCAACTGGCAGATATACGCAATCAGAAGATCGGGTTTGTTTTCCAGAGCTTCAATCTCTTATCCTGGATGACTGCACTGGAAAATGTGGAGTTGCCACTGGTTTACTCAAGTGCTACGAGAGCCGAGCGACTGCGGCGCGCGCAGCAAGCCCTGTCTGTGGTGGGACTGAAATCCAGGGCGCGCCATCGCCCGGCGGAACTGTCCGGCGGCCAGCAGCAGCGCGTGGCGATTGCCCGCGCGCTGGTGACGTCGCCATCCTTGTTCCTGGCAGATGAGCCAACGGGCAACCTGGACAGCCAGACCAGCACGCAGATCATCGCTATCCTGCAAGAGCTGAATGCACGTGGCTTGACAGTAGTACTGGTGACGCACGAATTGGATATCGCCAGCTTTGCGCATCGCCAGGTGAAGTTCCGCGACGGGCGTATTGTCGATGATACAGGCATCATGCATTGGACCCCTACAACGCCGCCAATGGCACACCAGTTGAACGCGGGCGCAGTGGCCGAACGACGCAGCCTCGCCCCTACAGATGAAAAACAGGTGACTTCATGAGTACAACCAGAGATGAACGCGAACAGGCGGGGACGCAAAATGGGCTTGCTCGATCCCTACCGTCTCAAGCCGTCAACGGGCACAAACCGCAGCGAACAGCTAAACCCATGGCAGGTCGCAAACCGCAACTGTATCGCCGCACGCGCGGATTTCGTGGCGTTTTTCAAAGCACAAGGAGCGCGTTGCAGGCATTGCGCGCTAATTTGCTGCGCTCCTTGCTCACGTCGCTGGGTATTATTATCGGCGTGGGCGCGGTGATCATCATGATCGCCATCAGCGAAGGCAATACCGCTTCCATCAACCAGCGCCTCTCAACGCTGAACCCGCTGCAGTTGACCATTCGTTCCGGCAGTACCAGTACGGGCGGCGTCAGAGGAGGCGCGGGGACACAGCAGTCGCTCACGCAGGCTGACGCGGATGTGCTGGCACAGCTTCAAAACGTCACTGCCGCCAGTCCTACCCTCAACGCCAACGGCCAGGTCGTCTTCAGTAACCAGAACTGGCAAACAAGTGTGCAGGGCGTCTACCCGGGCTACCAGCAGATCGGCAGCTGGCAGACGCAGGAAGGGAACTTCTTCACACAAGCGGACGAGCAGAGCGGCACGAGTGTCGCGGTGCTGGGGCAAACGGTGGTAGATAACCTGTTCACTCCGCTTGGCATCGATCCGGTTGGGCAACAGATCCGCATCAGCAATGTGACGTTCACGGTGGTCGGTACCCTGGCCTCGAAAGGCTCAACCGGCTTCGGAGCCAACGCCGACGATGTCGTCTACGTGCCATTCAGCACAGCTCAGCAGCGCTTGAGCGGCAGCCGATTTGTCAACAGCATTGTGCTGACGGCGGATAACACCGGCGATGTGAACAGCGTACAGAGCGCCGCGCAGGCGATGCTCGAACAACGCCATAACATCTCCAATCCTGCCAATGACGACTTCACCATTCAGAACGCCTCACAAGTGCTCTCAACGGTGCAGGCAACGGCTCAGTCCTTGACGATCCTGCTGGTAGGTGTAGCCGCTGTTTCGCTGCTCGTCGGCGGCATCGGCATCATGAACATCATGCTGGTTTCGGTGACCGAACGCACGCGCGAAATTGGCATTCGCATCGCCATCGGGGCTCGGCAGCGTGACGTGCTCACGCAATTCCTGATCGAGGCCTTCGTCTTGAGCGCGCTGGGCGGCATCATCGGACTGATCATCGGCCCAATTGGCGCGTTTGCGATCGCCAGCACGAACGGCTACCCGTTAGTGATTGACCCGCTCTCGATACTGGTCGCTTTCGGCGTCGCCGCCCTGGTGGGCATCATCTTCGGCTTCTACCCGGCCCAGCGCGCCGCCAGGCTGGACCCGATTGTGGCCCTGAGGACAGAGTAGCTGCTTTGCGACTTTTGCTAACAGGACATTTCTCGGTTGGGCAATCTTCCGTAATGGGGATTGCTCTTTTGCTTTCGGTAGTCTACTGATCTCGTCCGTTTGAAATGGGCCGTAGTTTTGCGTCCTTTAGTATTAGAAGGAGCTTATTACGATGGGCGGATTTCTCGACAAAATGAGGCAAACCACCGGTATCGGTTTGAATGAGGCTGAGCTTTACAACCGGGCTTATGAAAAGGGTGTCCTATTAAATGATTTCAATAAAGCTGCGGATATGTTTAATGATGCAGCCAGGAAGTACTCCGAACAAGGCAATCAATTGATGGCGACCCAGGCTTTGGCCAATTCTATGTTGTATCGTTACCTGATTACCGGCAATGCAAGTATTCTTCCGCCATTGCTCCAGGTATTGAACGGGTTGCAGCAGATTGAGACCATCGGCCCCGAAAGAACGATGATGCCAACGGTGCCGCTGTGTGCTGAAATCGACTGCCGTATGGTTGAGACAACTATCGCTCAAGCCTCAACAGATGATATCCTTCGCTTGCGCGACCTGCACAAACTCGCCGGCGAAAAGTTTAAGGCCATTATGCGTAATCCCCTGATCACCTATGAATATGTCAAAGCGTGTGATGGGCACAATGAAAGAACCGATGAACGCTACTTCTTCCACAACGGCATGTACCAGTATTACCAAGCTATGACCAGGAAGGATAGCGATCCTGCCGCCGCAGCCGATGACCTTTCGCTGGCGATGCAGTCCTTTCAACGCAGCAACGATCAGCGCTGGGTGCAAAGTGTCAAAGTGCTGCTAGACAAGAGGTGGGTGGTTTCATTGATAAAAAGGGTATGGTCCGCGAGGGTCTCATACTGGTGGATGCCACCTGCATAGATATGCCCCTCGTTATGCATCTGCTGAGCAACGATCCCTGCTTGCCGGTAATATCAGCAGGCATACATAACTTTAATTTCCTGGAGAAGCAGGTAGTATCGCTTCCCGCTTTGCTGACGCGTGATATGGCAGAAAGGGCTATGAAGGCATATACCAATCAACACGAGTCCTTATTGAAGGCGACCTTTTTCAAGACCATTGGCGTGGTTTACCTCCCCGCTGCATCCGTACGGTATTCTGCCAAAAACAAGTACCGCGATATCACGCTCGCCCGCTTGCCCGTCGTCAATCAAGATATCAACAATATACTCAGGCAAACGCAGCAGTTCCAACAGGATTACGCTGTCTAATCTAACTCGATGTGCGAGTTGCTTTGAAACTGTCGCCGTCGAAGGCGGCAAAAACTTGAAGATTGGATGAATCTAGCCAATAGAGAAGGGGTGCATCATGGGATTGATCAGCTGGGGTGTTCGTGTCATAGACAATGTAGAGAAAGACGTGCGCCTTATAGGGCAGCGTCTGGGCTATATACCGCTTTCGTGGCGACAGGTTGTAATGATGAATCCGGCAAAAGACGGGATTCTCTGGCGCGTGCCCGACCCACAGGTTCCTATGGCCAGTTCTCTGGCGCATACACAGGCGCTGCTGGTTGTTGAGAATGAACAGGTAATGGTGCTTCGTAATGGCGTATTGCAGGGGGGCATGGAACGCGGTGTGATCCTACCGCCCGGACTTTATGACATCAGCCGCGTACAGATGCGCGAGCAGCTCGAGATCATTTGGACAACTACAAGAGAGCTGCGTTTACGCTGGGGTGTATCCGATGTTCTGACCTCGGATGGCATTAGCATCGGCGCAAGCGGGTATTATAGTGCTGTCATTGAAGACCCCGAGGAGCTTCTGCGCAACGTCGTAGGGAATACACAGGTCTATAAAGAAGAGCAACTGGCTACTTTTGCTAAGCCAGATGTCACCTCGGTTGTACGAGATCTGATGGCGCGTATGACCGTCAAGGAGTTCCAGCTTGCTCGCCAGGAGTTCATTCATGCTTGCCGGGAGATACTCCAACCCATCTTTGAACAGTGGGGCATGGAGTTCCGCCGCATTACCATTGAGAATCAGAACATTCCAGAGCAATACCGCCAGGCTGCGGCCGGCCGTACCATCGTAACTATGGAGAAGGAGGCGCAAATCGAGGGGGCTAAGGCCGATATTACTCTGGCTCAATTAGGCGCCCAGGCCGAAGCCGTCAGATTGCGCGCCCGTAACAGGGTTGAAATCGAGACGATGCAGGCCCAACTCGAAATGGGCCTCGATCCCGTGGAGCTGAAAAAAATTGGGGCCATTGAAATCCTGGCGGCTAATCCCGCTGAAGGTTCGCTGGTCGATAACCGCCCGCAGGTCGTAAATCAAATTCTGGCACAACCCTCCAACCCCCCTATTATGCCCGTCACAGTGATGGGTCAGCTTGTCCCTGCTGGATCGCCGCAGGTGACGCCTTCTCTTCCTCCAGGCCATCCAGCAAGTGGACCTCTCGCAAGCCAGCCGACGCCTCCAGCAGCAATGGGTGGCGCAATGACTCGTGAAAAGATTCAAGAGATGCTGGACAGGCTTGACGAGCGGCTCATCAGTGGAGAAATAAGCGAGCAAAAACACTCGGAACTTTATGACAGGTTACAGCAGAAACTCAAGGAATTGCCATAGAGGGAAACATCCTCTTGCGAGGCGCGTCACATAGGGAAGGCAATGCCCACTACACACCACATATTGGCATAGCATTCCAATCAGGGCAACTTCTTACCTGCTTTTATGCTACACTGAAAGGGTGTAAAATTTGGAACACCTCAGGTAACTTTCTGTTGTTGGTGCGTGGTTGGTGTAGGTATTGCTGCCGATGGCAGCAATACCTACACCAACCACGCACCAACAACAGAAGAATAGGATCGATATGTCCAGAATGGAGCCTGGCGAGGAAGAATACGAAGAAGGCGAGACGATAGAGATAGAGGACGAGCGCGCCAGCGAACGAAAAGAGCAAGGTGCTCGCCCGTTTTTCGCGCTCATATGTTTTCTCATTGCCGTAATCTGCCTGACTATCTTCCTCAACAGGTCGCTCGACAGTCTCACAGGGCTGGTTGTCCTGTTTGGCGTCATCATTTTTGGCATCGGCGGGATGCTCCTCCTGGATAGAAAACCCTCCCAGAAGCCCGACTCCTACTCTTCGATGAATATCCTGAACCGCCAGGACAGCGAGAACGAAGCCTCGATAGTCGATAGCACGCTGGTGGATAGTACAGATAAAGTAGATGAGCAAGGCGAGGATGAGGAAGAGACGGAAGATGACTCACTTATTGAATTTGAAATGCTGGTTGAAGATGCGCTCTCCTCAATCCCAGTTGAGTTCCACGTGTACATGGCAAACCTGGCGGTTCTGGTGGAAAGAGAGCCAGGTGAGGCTGTACTTCAACGTGTGGGTGTCAAAGAGGGCTACACACTGCTGGGCTTATACCAGGGTGTCCCGTTGAACGCGTATGGCCGGAGTCATACTATGCTGCCGGAGCGTATCACCATCTATCAGCAAACCATTGAAGACTATTGTCATGGAGACCCACAGCGCATCCGCGAGCAAGTGCGCAGTACCGTGCTGCACGAAGTCGCGCATCACTTCGGCATGGACCATGAGGAAATGCCTATCTGGATTAAATGAGATAAATAATTTGACAACAAGCATCATCTCATGATAGTATGCCAGTAGATGAGTAACCACTCATCGGATTACAAAAAACAGGATATATATGAAACATTCATTGACGATTTCTATAAAAATCCAAATGGTCAATCTAGCCGCATGAGCGATCACGCCGGGCTTATGCGGCAGGAAGTGGCACTGGCCAGGGGCAATTAATTCCCTGACCCTATGATGCATCTGCTCACTTGCAGTTCATGAAAGACTGAGTGAGTAGTATCTTCTGTTAGTTTGGGCAATCGCAAGACTTGCACCAACGTTGTTACCTTCCTTCCACAACTCTCTCCTCCTGGCTCGCGTGTGTCGCCGGGCACCGATGTACTCGTTGCTGATTGTCCTACGACACTGTCTGCACAACACCGCATTCCTGTACGAGAGCGTGCCCACTACCTACCCTACCTACGCACCTTGCACCTGCTGGTGTTTGCTGGCAAATTGGGTGCAGGTATATGAACAAATTCAATGGAATACCAACGACAAAAATACTTTAAAAGATAAAAGGACTGGCTAACAATGTTACAGGTAAACGACATTTCACTCTCATATGGTGCGCGCCTCGTGCTGGATGATGTATCGTTCACAGTGGCACCTGGCGAAAAAGCCGGGCTGATCGGGGTCAACGGTGCCGGTAAAAGTTCGCTCCTCAAGATCGTGGCCGGCATACAGGAGGCCGATAGTGGTACGGTGATGCTGCCGCGCACCTTTGGCTACCTGTCGCAGGATGTGGCGCATGAGACCTCTGTAGCCGAAGGCACTACTGTGCGCAATTTCATTTTTAGCAGCACCGGTCTTGACACGGCTATTGATACCTATGAGGCACTAACCAACAAAATCGCTGAAGCGGCCAATGATGCGAAATTACCGGTCTTGCTGAAGCATTTTGAGCAGGCACAGGACGCACTCGACCGCCTGGGCTACTATGATGCCGATGCGCGAGCCGAGCAACTGGTCGCCGGTCTCAATCTGGGTGGAATAAAGTTGGATAGGCAGATGCACACCCTGAGCGGCGGTCAAAAGACCAGGCTGGCCCTGGTGCGCTTGCTCTTCCAGGCTCCTGCTCTCCTGTTGTTGGACGAGCCAACAAATTTCCTGGACGTGGAAGCCACCGCGTGGCTGATGGATTTCCTCGATCGCTACAATGGTGCCCTCTTGATCATCTCGCACGACCTGGACCTGCTCGACCGCAGCATCAACAAAGTGCTGCGCCTCAACGAGTTCACCCACAAGCTTGAAGAGTACAAGGGTAACTATTCCAGCTATATCACGCTGGCCGGAGGTGCGCTGGCCTTGATGGAACGCACGAAGACACAACAGGAACGTGAAATCGCCCGGCTGCGCAAGACTTCTGAGAAACTGCGCGGCTATGGTGCAACCCGTGTGAGCCAGCGTATCAACGTGGACAAGCGCATCGCTACGCTTGAAGCCAGCAAGCCCAACCTGCCGCAGGCCAGCCGGCGTATTAAAATTGACTTTCCGGTGCGCCAGCAGAGCGGACAGATCGTCGTGCGAGCCGAACGACTTGCGAAAAGTTACGGTACAAAGCAAATCTTCCGCCGCATCAGTTTTCAGATCGAGCGAGGACAACGCCTGGTGGTTGTCGGGCTGAACGGTGCTGGCAAAACGACGCTCCTGCGCACCTTGCTTGGTATTACCCCGCTCGATGCGGGTACCGTGACGATGGGTGATCGCGTGCGCCTGGGCTACTATGCCCAGGAAAACGAAGGTCTCGACTATGACAACACACTGCTGGGCGAAGCTACCGCCGTGCTGCCAGCAGACCCCAAGCGGGTACGCGGCATACTGGGACGTTTCTTGTTCAGTGGCAGCAGAGTGTTCCAGGAGGTGGGTACGCTGAGCGGCGGCGAGAAGACACGCCTGGCCCTGGCAAAGATGGTGCTGGACGGACCAAATCTGCTGGTGCTGGACGAGCCAACGACGCACCTGGATGTCCTCTCGCGCAACATCATCGGAGAAGCCCTTGGCAACTACAACGGCACCATCATCGCGGTAACGCACGATATCGAATTTGTGCGCTTCCTCCAACCGGACACGCTGCTGATGATGCCGGAAGGACGCATGATGGCCTACAAGACGGAGCATGATGAGTTGTTGAAACGAGCGTAGTAAGCGGTTCTACAAAAACCAGGGGTTAGAGAGCACAATGCAATTGCGCTCTCTAACCCCTGGTTTTTGTAGAACCATAAGAAACACGAAGTTGTGGCCTCGACAGGGCGTTTCCGCTATGCTACACTAGCAACAGATTATATAGGTAAGCAACTATGTTG
>WNFB01016300.1_pt1 | contig 12951 bp, 14 predicted proteins | sample 5400501 | NCBI WGS metagenome assembly WNFB01 (sample SAMN13153341, study PRJNA577476) | soil metagenome | isolation source: 200 cm saprolite under Douglas fir tree site 2 hole 1 | place: USA:California | collected 2015-04-18
CGGAAAGGAACGCCTGGCTCACTTCCAAGCCAGAACAACTCAATCGTTCCGGTCGATACACAATTTACATACAGTTTACGAGGAATTCACGGGAATGGAATGTGTCCCGGTTAGGATAGAGGCACGAGAAGATGCAAAAACCTTTCACCTTATCCCTGGAGCAGGTCATGAAGAACACAGACGTCTATCGGTTCGCGCTCACGATCTCTCTCTTACTCGCCACACCGATCACTCGAGCGATTCAGACATTGCTAACGATGCGCGCACGAGTCATCTTCCCTCTTCTCCGGATGCCGACAGGGCAGCACTACAGCACGATGATCACATCCGCCCGAAGCATGGATGTTATCGTCTGCCCCCACTGCGCATCGTCCTTCGATCACACCCTCGACTTGAGCTATGCCACACTTACACAACAAAGGGAGGCCCTATGATCACAGTCGATCGGCTCATGACTTGACAAATGGTGAATATCGAAGCAGGCACCTCTGCCATTGAGGCGGCGAAGCTTATGAAAACCCACAAAATCGGAAGCGTGTTCGTGAAACAGAAGGACCGCATCATCGGGATAGTGACGGAATCGGATATTATCCGGAAAGTCGTCGGCGCAGAGCGGGTACCCTATTACATCCCCGTGGAAGACATCATGAGCAGCCCCGTCATCGGCATCGATGGCCACCGATCTGTGACCGAGGCGGCCGATGTGATGCAACAGCATGGGACAGGCCATTTGGCCGTATTCAAGGGCGACTCGATTGTGGGGATCTTATCGGTGCGCGACCTGCTGCATCCGGTTTCAATCGATGAGTTTTAAGAGTTGGTTGCCGGCGTCACAAGAAAGGGAACTCGTAGACATGGCATTTGATCTCTTCACACCACTATTTTTGATGGGTTCGCGTTTCGGCCTGGTACTCGGCGTCATGCTGTTCATTGTCTCATTCGGTCGAGATGCCTGAAGCGCGTGATCGAGTCACGAATAGGGCCATGACACAAACCACAATGGAACAGATTCTCTCGAACGGCTGGCCCAAGCGATTCATGATCAGGCTCACGGTCTATGACATCACACGTGTCTGGGAAGTGGGCACGCGATTCATCCTGAGCCTGCTCACCCTGACGATCCTCCTTGGTCTGGCAGGCGGCGTCGTAAAAACGTTTCTCGACCTGCGGTTTCTTCTGTCCACCAACGTGGAAGTGGCCCTTCGGCAGGTATTGGTCGACACACTGACCTTGCTGGCCGTCGTCGAAGTGTTGAAGACCACCCTCGCATACTGCTCTGACGGGCGCGTCCGGGTCACGTTTATTATCGACACAGTCCTTGTAGTGATGCTAACGGAGGTAATCTCACGATGGTTCACGGGCGGGGAATGGCATCAATTCGCGATACTGGGAGGCATCTTAATCACGCTGGGTCTCATGCGGATCGTGGCCGTCCGATACAGCCCGGCGCCGACGACGTTTACGCAACAGGCCAATCAACTGGGGCTCTCATTCCCATAATCTCACTAGGAGGTACCTATGCCGACGAGCTCTCTTCTTGAATCAGCTCCGAATATTCATCCTTTGCTATGTGAACATCCTAATACCGATGTTCTCACGGCAACCATTCTCGACCATCTCAATGAGCAGACCGTCATCAGTCTGGATTCGCTCATCTGCCTTATGCCCCAATACACGTGGAATCAAATCTTCCACACCGTCGACCAACTCGCCCGATGCAGCAAGATCGTCCTTCGCCGACACCGATTTGACTACACGCTTTTTTTCCATCCATTTCGTGGCATAACCACATCCTTCCTTAGCCCGCATTATTCATGAGGGTTTCTGCTGCAATTGCCGAGGCCTGACTCAAGCGAGACGGGCGAGACTGGCGAGAAAAGCGCGACATGGACTGATTGGATTTCCAGCTTGTTCCGCCAGTCTCGCGTGTCTCGTGCCGCTATTCCGGAGGAGTGTTCTCTTGTTGTGCTACACATGCAGACCATCGAAGTTCTAGGGTGCCCAAATACCTTTTCCGCAGCCTGCTAGAGACGTTCACTGCCCTCACGCCATGTTCATTACACCTTATGAGACTCGCGGGACGGGCGAGACGGACGACGGTTCGAGGTCCGAATTTCGAGGTTTACGGAACTTCGAACCCCGAACTTCGAACTCCGGACCGCGCCTTTGTCGATTGTTACGTGCTTCACGCGCCACAGGCTAGACTGCCGCGTGAGTTTTTTTGCAGTTGAGCCTGTTGTGTCACGAGGCGAGGCACCGCCCTGATTCTTCTCGACGAGGAAAGATCAACCGTAACTTGAAGGATCAGCAGGGCTTAGCTTTCTGCAAGGCTGTTTGTGGAAGATCCTGGCGGAGTGATGTGGCGAATGATCTTGCCCTCCACGAGATAGACTACCAGTTCGGCGATGTTAGTGGCATGATCGGCCATCCGTTCGAGATATTTGGCAATAAAGCTCAACCGAATGGCGCGTGAAATCGTGCGAGTGTCCTCGAGCATGAATGATAGCAGCTCGCGGAACAACTGCTCCATCAGATTATCGACGAAATCGTCGTCCGTGAGGACCTTCCGAGCGAGCATCGCATCATCCTTGACGAACGCGTCGATGCTTTGCTTCACCATCATCCGGGCCATGTTACCCATCATCGGGATGTCGATGTAGGGTTTGAGCTGCGGCTCTTCATTTAGCTCGATCGCCCGTTCGCAGACATTCTCTGCCAGGTCGCTGATTCGCTCGAGCTCGGTGGCGATTTTCATCGCCGTCGTCACCAGCCGCAAGTCTCGTGCGGCAGGCTGATGGAGGGCCAGCAACCGGATGCTCTCTTCGTCGATTTCCACATCCAACGAGTTGACCAGGTGGTCCCGCTCAATGACCTGGTGGGCCAAGGCCGAGTCACGCGTCACCAGTGCTGTGAGGGCCTGGTCGATCTGATCTTCTACCTGCCCGGCCATTCGCAGGAGCTTGGTTTTTAAGTCGGAGAGTTCTTCGTCAAAATGGCGATGTATCATCACCTTCACCCAAATCGTCCGGTGATATAGTCATCGGTCTGCTTCTTGGAAGGCGTGGTAAATATCTGCTTTGTGAGACCAAACTCCACTATTTCGCCAAGGTACATGAATGCCGTCCAATCGGACACCCGCGCCGCCTGCTGCATATTGTGGGTAACAATGACGACCGTCAAGTCTTGCTTCAAGGAAAAGAGCAGCTCTTCAATTTTGGCGGTGGCTACGGGATCCAGTGCCGAGCAGGGTTCGTCCATCAGCAAGACATCCGGTTTGACTGCGAGCGCGCGGGCGATACAGAGCCGTTGTTGCTGCCCACCGGAGAGACCGAAGGCGCTGGCTTGGAGACGGTCTTTCACTTCTTCCCACAGCCCTGCGCCTATGAGCCCCTCTTCCACAATCTGATCCAACCGGCCGCGGTTTCGGATTCCATGAAGACGCGGCCCATAGGCCACATTCTCGTAGATCGATTTCGGAAAGGGATTCGATTTCTGGAAGACCATTCCGACACGTTTTCTCAGATCGGTGATATCCACATTGGGACCATAGATATCTATGCCGTCAAGCAGCATGGTCCCTTCTAATCGAACGCCCTCAACCAAATCGTTGAGCCGATTGAGGCATCGCAGTAAGGTGGATTTTCCGCAGCCGGATGGTCCAATGAAGGACGTAACCTGGTTTGTGATGATCTCGACATCGATTTTGAAGAGAGCCTGGCGGTCCCCGTAAAAAAAGTTGACCTGATTCAAGGTCAGTTTGACGGCATGATCCTTGGAATCGTGGTCAGGTGACTGTCGAAGACCGTTCTGCACGTTAAGCCTTTGTGAGTTGGGCTCTCGTGATTGGGACGACTCTTGTGTCAAAGGTGGAGAAGGGTGTATCACGATTCTTATAACACTGATCCTGCATACTTCTTGCGCAGGTAGTTACGCAGGACAATCGCCGTCAAATTTAACAGGACGACGACGGTGATCAATACCAGAGTTGTGATGTAGACCATCGGTTTTGCTGCTTCCACATTGGGGGACTGGAAGCCGACGTCGTAAATATGAAATCCCAGGTGCATAAACTTTCGATCGAAGTGAAAAAATGGCCAGGAACCGTCTACGGGGAGCGAAGGCGCAAGCTTCACGACTCCTGTCAGCATAAGCGGCGCCACTTCGCCCGCAGCCCGGGCCATCGATAAAATCAATCCGGTCAGAATGCCCGGCAGGGCAGAGGGTATCACGACTTTGAGCATCGTTTCCAACTTGGTTGCGCCAAGCGCCAACGATCCTTCACGAAACTCCCGAGGCACGGCAGCTAGCCCTTCTTCTGTGGAAACAATGACCACCGGCACGGTGAGTAAGGCCAGGGTCAGGGATGCCCATAGAATACCGCCGGTACCGAACGTGGGCGTCGGAAGTCGTTCGGGAAAGAAGAGGGTATCGAGGGTTCCTCCGACGGCGTAAATGAAAAAGCCTAGTCCGAACACACCGAAGACAATCGAGGGTACGCCTGCGAGATTGTTGACGGCAATTCTCACAAGCCGAACCATGACGCCCTGTCTGGCATATTCTCGCAGATAGAGCGCGGCAAGCACGCCGAAGGGGACAACGGCGAGGCTCATGATGATGACCATCATGACGGTGCCGAAAATGGCCGGGAAAATGCCGCCTTCCGTGTTGGCCTCCCTAGGCTCGGTGCTGAGGACCGACCACACATTGGTGAGATAGATCCAGCTCTTGTGCATCAGGCCTATCTCGTTCGGGCGTAGAGCGCGAATGATCTGCCCGACTGGGATCTGTTTTTCTCGTCCGTTCGCATCCACCATCAGGACAGAGTATTCATTGAATTGTGTGCGTAGCGTGTCCAGTTCAAGAGTTTTTTCCTGATAACGGGACTCAGCGGCAGCAACCTGGGCTTTGAGACTATCGATTTGCCCTCTCTCCCTTGTATCGGGGGCCGTCCCCATTTCTAGCGCGCGGATTTTCAACCGCGCCTGCTCGATGTCTGTGTTAATCGAGCCGATCTCGATTCTCTCGATCCGAGTGATCTGTTGATGAAGGGCATTGGTGGTGTCGATCAGTGGGGCCAATGCAATCCACCCAGCGTCATTCCCTTCTGCCTGAAGCGTCTCTCCTTTGTAGACCGCCTTGATCCTGGCATACATGTTGCCCCATTCGCGGCGTTCCAAGAGTGCAATATCTGGCGGATACGTTTCTGACGCAATCTGATCGTCGTTGACCCATTTGAAATCAAGTCCATAGATGTCACGATTCCCGATCTTTACTCGAAGGCGACTTTTCCCTTCGGGTCGGTCCGGCGTGACAGAGCGAGGGATGACCTCGCGTCCGGCCAGTTGCCCCATGACGTGCTGTTTATCTTTCAGGGTGAGCTCGACGATGTTCGCGGTCCAAAAGTATCCCAAGCCGTTGATGACGATCAACAACAACAGTCCAAAGACCATGAGCAGGGATACCGAAACGCCGGCGGCGCATCCCCAGATGAAGACGTTCCCGGAGGCGAGGAATTTCTTGAATGGTGCGCGCATTAGTACTGACTATACTTCGTCCGCAACCGCTGCCGGATGATTTCCGCCACGGTGTTGATCAGAAACGTAAATATAAATAAGAACAAGGCCGCCAAGAATAAGATGCGATAGAGGGTGCCTCCATGAGGGGCCTCCGGAATTTCCACGGCGATATTGGCCGATAACGTGCGAAAGCCATTGAACAGGCTCCAATCCATGATGGGGGTGTTTCCTGTGGCCATGAGGACAATCATGGTTTCTCCAATGGCCCGGCCAAAACCGATCATCATGGCAGAAAAGATTCCTGGACTCGCCGAAACAAGCACGAGCTTGACCAAGGTCTGCCAACGGGTGGCTCCCAGCGCAAGAGACCCGGCGATCAAGTGCCGTGGGACGTTGGACAAGGCTTCCTCGGAAATACTGAAGATAATCGGAACGATGGCAAAGCCCATCGCAAACCCCACCACGAGGGCATTCCGTTGGTCGTACCTGAGTCCCCAATGGGCGGCGAACCAGGCTTTATAGTCGGATCCGAACAGGAACGACTCGATCGGCTGGTTCAAGCCTAGACAGACCCAGACGGTGGCGATGATGACAGGAATCAGGACAAACGATTCCATCCCAGGGCGAAAGCGGCGAGTGACTGCGGCGGGGAGATATTGCCAAAGTATCGCCGGTCGGGAGTGCCGCCATGATCTCGATGGTAGGTTTGATCTTTGCTCGAATATCGGGGTGCATGAACATCGACGTATAGATGGCTCCCAGCAGGGCCAGAGGCACTGCGACCAACATGGCGTACAGGGTCCCTTTCAGCGTACCGAAGATCAGCGGGAGGAGGCCGAACTTCGCTTCAAAGTCATCGGCGCCACTGGAGGATTGCCACACATGTCCCGGTGCCTCATAGCCTTCATACCAGACAGGCTTGAGCAGGGTGGCCAATGTCGTCTCCGGGTGAGGGTTGTGAATCACATAGGTCAGCAATTCCCCCCGGTCGGTGAGGGCCACGGCTCCATCGGCTTTGGGGGAAAAGGTCAGGGTCTGAATCGCTTGCTGGTTTCCTGGAAGCTTCAGCACCGTCTGTGCAGAAGTGGAGTAATGGACAAACAGATTGCCCCGCGTATCGCCGGTTATGAATCCTTTGTCGCGAAGCGATGGAGAGATCCCGGTGACGGGAGAAGGATGTGCGTCGAACCGATGAATCTGGCGAAAGCGAGTGATCGGACTTTCTTCAGCTTGACGTACCGGCATCCAGACTGAGACATCACCGGTGCTGCTGCCGATGGCCAGCGAACGATCTCCTATCAGGTAAGAGAGAGCCGTGACCGAAGCGCCGGGCTGGGTTACGGGTATGGTTTCGGTCAGACTCGGCTGGACACCCTCTCGCACATCATAGTGGTAGAGATTCCCGCCCGCCGTTCCAATTGAAAGTGTTTCGCCACGGCTGTCAAAGATCAAGGCCGTCACTGGCTCAGCACCGTGACCCGTCAGTGCAACGGGAGGGGTCGCGAATGGTGGGGCGGCGTACCACATGCGCCCTCGATCTGTCAGAGCTGCGGCGCTTGTGCCTCGCTCCGTCGGCTGATAGGCCAAACGAATTATCTGCTCTTTGGCGGGAGTCAATTGCACCGGAGCGCCCAGGGTGACCGTTGGAACGATGTGGCGTGCCTCCTCTTCGAAACCGGCTGTAAACTCGATCGTCATAGGAATGAGGTGGCCATCGTCCGTGCCAAAGGCGAATCGATTGCCGGTCCCTACCGCTCGAGCAATGGCGGTGATGGGGACCTTGGCTAATGCAGGAGGAAGATCAAGGGCAATGGGTGCGCCGGATTGTGCATTGAAGAAGCGGATCTGGTGATCAGACCCTGCCGTGAGTTGATAGATAATTTCTTGATATTCATCCATTCCAACCAGGCTGGATTGCGGGAGTGCGCCCGGTGGTGGAGGGGCGCCGGCCACGTGACCGGTCTGGGTCCCTTGGGGAGGGAAAAATACGGGAGCCACTTCTTTCACTAAGAAAATGAAGATACCGATAATGCTCAGGATGACGGCAATCCCACCCATGGTAATGATGATTTGAGCAAGCCGGTCGAAGATGCGACGCCGTATCACACTGGTTGAATGGTGCGCTATCGCTGGTAGGGGCGTATGACCATACGCCCCTACCGCGGGAGGAGAGGGGGCTAAAGGGGGATCGCTGTCGCTAGTCAAGCTTCTGGAGTTCCTGCTCGATCGCGATGGCTTTCAGCGGGAAAAATCCGTCTTTGACCACGAGTTGCTGCCCTTCTTTACTATAGATAAATTTGATGAATTCTCCGACGATCGGATCCAGTGGTTTATTGGGCGCCTTGTTGACATAGAGATAGAGATGACGCCAAAGCGGATACGATCCATTGTCCGCGTTTTGTTGGCTGGCCTCCTTAAACGGCATGCCGTCTTTCTCCGCGAGTGGAACGGCGCGCACATTCGATGTGAGGTACCCAATGCCGCTGTAACCGATGCCGGCTTGATCTTCGCTCACGCTTTGGACCACGGAGGCTGAGCCAGGCTGTTCTTTGACTTCGTCCTTGTAATCTCCGTTCTTGAGGGCATGTTCCTTGAAAAATCCATAGGTGCCGGAGGCCGAGTTTCGTCCATAGATACTGATGGGACTGTTGCCCAGACCTTCTTCCACGCCGGCCTGTTTCCACAACTGAATGTTCTCATTGTGGCCCCCGCGTCGGCTCTTCGAAAAGATCGCATCGACTTGTGCTATCGTCAGTCCTTTGACCGGATTATCCTTGTTGACGTAGACGGCGAGCGCATCGATGGCGACCGGGATCGCGGTGGGTTTATATCTGAATTTTCTTTCGAAGGCATCGATCTCGGTATTTTTCATCATGCGGGACATCGGTCCAAGTTGCGCCGTGCCTTCGATCAAGGCCGGAGGAGCCGTGCTCGACCCCTTGCCTTCGATCTGGATTTTGACGTTGGGATATTGTTTGCGAAATCCTTCAGCCCAGAGGGTCATGAGATTGTTGAGCGTATCCGAGCCGATGCTGTTGACATTGCCGGACACCCCGCTGACTTTGACGTAGGCTTTCAAGGCTGGGTCGAGCGTGATCGCGTCATCGGCAAATGCCGATGGGATACTGGCAACAAGAGCCCACAGGAGGGCGAGGCACCAGAGACTGGGCTTGGCAGTTGATCTTTTCATTGAGACTCCTTTCATTGTCCCGAAGTATGGCCACGGTCTATTACTAGCGTGTAACATGCATGTTACAGCGGTGTTAACTCTCGCAATAATTCTACTCATTCTATGTGACCGAGTTGGCAAGGCGGGCTCTCTGCTGCCATCCATAAAACAAGCCCGTCGTTAATAATTCCACTGCAATTGAAACCGGAGGATCTGCCCATCGTGGATTGGATAGTGCGCGTTTTGGGTATCTGTGCGTGTGGTACAGGCATAGGCGATGGTCGTGAACAGCATTCGCGTCATTTCAATACCTCCATTTTCTTCCTGTTGGGAACTATCGATTGCCGTTGCTGCCTTGAAGGATAGGCCCAATCGATTAAGGTGAGATGACAGGGGTATTACAGAATTGTTAAGTTTGCGGGGAGATTCAAAAAAATCTTCGGGCAAGCGCATAGCAGGCTGCGGGAAAACTCAGTGGGCAGCCGGAATTTCATTGCTATGACAGTAACTGAGCCGATCGGTGCCGCCGTGCTGCATTTGGAATCAAAACCAAGGCTGTAAAACGAATTAGGGTGTAGCCTGTTTACGAGAGGCCTTAGGCGCTGATGAAGGCTTCGAGGTTCCCAGTGTTTTCTCGTAGCGAAGCCCCTCGAATTCTGCTTTTAGTTTTTCGATCGTACCGGATTGTTCTTTCAGTTGAGAACGCAGATCGAGATTGGCGTTAGTGAGTTCGCGGATTCGCAGACGCAGGTCATTCACGGATTCTGTCGCGTTCGTTGCTGCGTCGTCGGCTTTCAGCGCCGGCTGTCCCGCTGCTGGCAGTGCGACCTGGGGGCGGGATGAGCCCGTTGCTGCTTGGGGCACCCTCTGTGCTGTCAGGACTTCTACCGGTTTGAGCGAGATGTGGACCTTTTCAAATGCATTCCAGCGCGGCTCCTTCTCATCAGGCACACTGGCGGCCGGAGCTGGTCCGACTACCCATAGTTTCATACCTTTTGTATCACGCGGATCTCGCTTCTCGCCCCCTCCTGGGTCAGCCTGTAAAAAGGTGTAGTGATCCGTGAGCACCACATGCAAGTAGTCGTCTCGAAAAAATAGGTTCCCAGTCGTGCGGTCCGTCTCATACGGTGCATCCGGATTTTGGATGGCAAAGAATACGCGTTCGCGCGGGGTTGCTTCGTGGAACGCTGCGGCGAGTGGCTCAGCCAGCTCGGCGCGTTCCGCCTCGGTGAACACCGGCTTCGGCTGAGGAGCAGAAAATAGCCCAACCAACGTACCGCTCCACCCCGATACCTCCAGCGAACCGACGAGGGAGCGAATGTCTTTCGGGGTGAGATCTGCCGGGTGCCTGTTTTTCACGGGGGGCGTGGCATCCTCATTCGTTGACAAATCAGTCATGAGGCCGACCTGAATACCTGACGCCTGATAGAGAACGCGCTGCTGACTGGTTGCTCCGCAGCCTGTCAGGACCAACAGACAAGACAAGACTAACAGGAGTCCAGCCGCTGTTCTTGCACGGTGTGCAACGCAAGCCTGGCTTGTGAGCCATAACAGAACACAAGAAAAGAACGTATGGGCAGACCGTCGCAATCTTTCCGCCTCTTGAATCTGAGGGATGGCACAGGCCGTGAGCTGCAGTTCAATGCCGGATGGATAGGCGCTTATTTGCATGTGAATTGGATCGCCCAGCGCTTTTCCCGGGACACCTGCCCATTCGAGGATATCTGTCCCATCCACGCTCTATCGACAGCTTGGTCGATTCTAGGAACTTCTCCCTCACGAGAAATGCGGTAACCGGCTGGGCACTTTTCTTCAAGAAGGCGAAGCGCATCTTGTCGCCCTGGCGAGGTCAGCACATCTTGTTCCTCAACGTATGAATAGAGAACTGTTCCTCCCGTTGCTGTTTCATTGACGACTTGAGCGTGCGGTATACAGCTTGCGAGAATGAGCGAAAAAACAATAAGTACTTCAAGTTGGTTCCCCCAAGCTGGCTCACGAGGTTCGGGCCAATTCTGTGCTTGATATATCGAAGCCCGCCCTCGTTGCAGATTTGCGACCCTAGCGCCGCTCTGCAATGGCGATACAAAGTTATCCTTTAGCGAATAATAGTCGTCTCTCATACAAATGAACGGAAGAGGTGATGCCCTTCCGCATACTTGATAGGGGATAGCACATTATAATCAACTCCGATGTGTCGCGCCACCTCCCCATCATCCATCTCTTTTTTAGTCTGGTTGAATTCAGACTCCGGCTACTGGTAACGGACCTGAAATTGAGCCAGAAAGACATTCTGTGCGAAGGCGTCGGTATTGGGGACCGAAGTGCCCGGGCCACTCCCCTGGTGGTGGCGAAACTCGTAATCGATCGAGATCTTACTTTGGATCTTGGGTGGAAGATTCTCGAAGTAGTAGTTGAATCCCACTATGGTGCGTGTGTACATGTCATTGCTCATCGTGGTGCTGGGGTCGAACTGTTCATACATCACAACCGGCTCAAAGTTCTGGAGGGGTCCATCCGAAATAAAATACTTCCCGAGGACATACCATGTCCGCCGTTGAACTCCAGGGGCTCCGTTTCCGCCGCACTGGGCCACGTTAAGGCAGGCTCCTTGAGCTGGGGTGCCGACTGTGGTTTGATTGGCTCCGTCATGCCCTTGCCACCACTCGCCCTGCACCATCAATCCGGGAAGGTAGCGAGACGTATAGCGGGCATCGATCCCGTACCGGTCAAAGGCTCCTTTCCCACGCCCGTTGATTTCGGTATTGGTATTATTGCTCTCTCCCGAAAGTACCGTAAAACTGACAAACGAAATGTCCGTCACCAGAAAACGGGCCCGTGAGTAGAAAACTTTAGGGCCATTCGCTCCCACGGCGTTAGCCTGGAAGTTATTGTTGTTCATGATCCCGACCACGTAGTCCAGGCGATTGAATAAGGTGCCTCTGACATCGGCAAAATAGTCGCGCTCTTGAATGAAGTCGACCGTACCGACGGTGCTATTCCCCGTCCCATTTCGCAGTACGGTGCCGCTGCCGACCGAGTTGAGGTAGGGTGAGCTGACTACATCGCGGAGACCGCCGGATTGTTCTGTGAAAATGCCGAAGGGCATACGAAACACTCCCATTCGAATGAGGTTGAGATTGGGCGCGATGCTGGGCATCGGTCTGAAATCGATATAGGCTTCACGAAACATCGTGGTCGCAGCCCCAGTCCCTGGTGTGGCGCCGGTACAGGGAGCAGGCTGTGCTGGACAGCCCGGTGTGTTGTTGGTCAGGTTGATACTCTGCATCTCCATCAGGGTGTGCCATTTCGGGATGTATTCGTTGACTTTTCCGTACATGAGTACCTCGGACCGTCGGACCGAGAGGTTATCCTGGCTTTTGCCTTCGAGGACATGGGCATCCTGGCGCGTGTAGAGAAACTGCAGGGCGTTCAATCCGATATTAAACTTGCCGCTCAGCGACGGAAGCCTTTCGATCTTGGCTTTCCACTCCTCGACCATGCCTAAGCGCGTATCAAGATTCGCGACGGGATCTGGTGCGGACGTAGAGGGACTAGGCGCCTGCGCCCCTTGTACTGCCGGTCCTGCTTTTTCACGATCGGCTTGAAGTTTGAGCCATTCTTCTTTGGTGATCTGGCCTTTCTCATAGAGAAGGTCCTCAAGGCCGGCTTGAGCAATTTCGGCCTGGACAATAAACCCAAGGCTGATAACGCAGGCGATGGTTGCGAACCACAGTCGTGTCATTCGAATACCTCCATCATGACATTCTTCCCCTCTCCGACACCGCCGAAGAGAGGCCTCGTGAAATACGCTTCAGGTTGCCGCCGGCAGCTTGGGTCACCCACTCCTCAGCAGTGACCTGCTCGAATAGCTTGTTCCCAATCCCGTTACTTCTTAGCGACGCAGTATGTCTTTTCCGGAAGGGGTGAAAGGCCTCCTCCAACATCTTCTTTAAATTCGGCGATTTCGGTCCCGCTTGTCTGCCACACATGGATGCAGTCCGCGATTAAGAAGGGCTCGGTTTTGGGTATGCCATTCACCAGGACCGGCCGTCTGCTCGTGGTCGTTCCCACAACGATGAAGCGGTTCCCCTTCATCAGATCCAGCGTTTCAAGCTCTCCTGGATAGAGAAAGGCGAATTCATAGTCACCTGTTCTATTGACATCTTCCGTGGGGCCATACACGGGATGGTTCACGATGGGAAGTTGCGCCGCGACAATCACGATGCCCTTGCCGTTCTTGGTAGCTTGGACGATCCGGCCTCCCAG
>WNFB01004090.1_pt1 | contig 12948 bp, 14 predicted proteins | sample 5400501 | NCBI WGS metagenome assembly WNFB01 (sample SAMN13153341, study PRJNA577476) | soil metagenome | isolation source: 200 cm saprolite under Douglas fir tree site 2 hole 1 | place: USA:California | collected 2015-04-18
TGGGCTGACCGAGACCTACGGCCCCGCCGTCGTCAACGACTGGCACGGCGCGTGGGACGCGCTGGCGCCCGCCGAGCAGGCGGCCATGAAGGCGCGCCAGGGCGTGCGCTACCTCGCGCTCGAGGCGCTCGACGTGCTCGACCCGGACAGCATGCGGCCGGTGCCGCGCGACGGCGAGACCATCGGCGAGGTGATGTTCCGCGGCAACGTGGTGATGAAGGGCTACCTCAAGAACAAGCCGTCGACCGACAAGGCGTTCGAAGGCGGCTGGTTCCACTCGGGCGACCTCGGGGTGATGCATCCCGACGGCTACATCCAGCTCAAGGACCGTTCCAAGGACATCATCATCTCGGGCGGCGAGAACATTTCCTCGATCGAGGTGGAGGACGCGCTCTACAAGCACCCGGCAGTGCAGACCGCCGCCGTGGTGGCGCGCCCCGACGAGAAATGGGGCGAGACGCCGTGCGCCTTCGTCGAGCTCAAGCCCGGCGCCGAGGCGAGCGCCGACGAGCTCGTCGCCTGGTGCCGCAAGAACCTCGCCGCCTACAAATGCCCGCGCTACGTCGTGTTCGCCGAGATCCCGAAAACCTCGACCGGCAAGATCCAGAAGTTCAAGCTGCGCGAAATGGCCAAGGCGGTGTGATCTTCTCCCTCTCCCCGCTTGCGGGGAGAGGGTCGGGGTGAGGGGCCTGTGCGAGTGCGCGCTCAGCGGCCCCCTCACCCGACGCGCTTGGCGCGTCGACCTCTCCCCGCAAGCGGGGAGATGTGAAGGGCCCGAAAACACGGCCGCCGACCTCGCGCGGAGGCCGGCGGCCCAATCTCAACCGAAAAAGATCGCCGTCCTCAATGGACGCTGACTACCTCGTGCTGGAGGCGCGCGATCTCGTCCTTCACATGCAGCTTGCGACGCTTCAACTCGGCAATCTTCAGATCGTCCGTCGAGGGATGGGCGAGCGCTTCGCTGATTTCGGCTTCGAGCGCCCGGTGCCGTTTTTCCAGTTCCGCAAGATGCGATTGCATGGACATGTGTGGGGTTCTCCTTCGCCAGATCGCCAACCTGACCGCGCCAGTGTGCCACGAACGGCGGCTTTCGTCGACCGTCCAGCGTTTGTGCAGCGCAACAAATCCGCAAAAGAGTAACCAAAATGCCGCTCGGCTTGAAGCCATGGCGGCAAAACGGGATACTTGGCGAGCCTTGCGGCGCGCGGGCGGACGCGGCGCCGGACGGGCCTTTTCAGCATAGCGGCGGCGATGACCAAAGAGGAAGAACGCGAGCTTCGGGCGACGCTGGCCCGCCTGCTGCAGGAGCACCGCGACCTCGACGCCGCCATCGGGGCCCTGCAGAACACGATCGGGTCGGATTCGCTGCAGGTCCAGCGCCTGAAGAAGCGAAAACTCTATCTGCGCGACCGAATCACCTTCATCGGGGACCAGCTCACCCCCGACATCATCGCCTGAGAGGCCGCTCGGCGGTATGATGTTACGCGGGTTGGGCTGTGCCGACAGGATTTCCCCGAGTTCGGGCGCGAGCTTGCCAGGGGGTAGTCGGTTCCTATAATCCGCGCCTCTTTTCGGCACCCGGCAGCAATTCGGAAGGCGCGGATGGGGGACAAGCTGGTGGCGATCGTCATGGGGAGCCAGTCCGACTGGGCGACGCTCCGCCATGCCGCCGAGACCTTCGATGCGCTCGGGATTGCCTATGAGGCCCGGATCGCCTCCGCCCACCGCACGCCGGAGCGGCTCATCGCCTTTGCCAAGGGCGCCAAGGACGCCGGCTTCAAGGTGATCATCGGGGGTGCCGGCGGCGCCGCGGCGCTGCCCGGCATGATCGCCGCGCTCACCATCCTGCCGGTGTTCGGCGTGCCGATGGAAACCGAGGCCCTGTCGGGAGTCGATTCGCTCTATTCGATGGTGCAGATGCCGCCCGGGGTGCCGGTCGGCACGCTCGCCATCGGCCGGGCCGGCGCCATCAACGCGGCGCTCCTCGCCGCCGGCGTGCTGGCGCTCGGCGATCCTGCGGTGGCCGCGCGGCTCGAAGCGTGGCGCAAGCAGCAGGCCGACAGCATCGCGGAGCGTCCGACCGACGCGGGCGGCTGAGCGCGACCCAAGTGCGTGGACTTTGCGCGGCATTTCTGCTACACGCCGCGCACGTTTTGGCAGCGGCGCATCCGCGGCGTGTGGAGGGTATTGCCGCTCTACTGCCCGCAATCGATCGAGAGGAACGACGTGCAGGTTCTCGTCCGCGACAACAATGTCGACCAGGCCCTCAAGGCGCTGAAGAAGAAGATGCAGCGCGAGGGCATTTTCCGCGAGATGAAGCTCCGCGGCCACTACGAAAAACCATCCGAGAAGAAGGCGCGGGAACGGGCGGAGGCGATCCGCCGGGCCCGCAAGCTGGCGCGCAAGCGCGCCCAGCGCGAGGGCCTGCTCCCCGGCAAGCCCAAGCCTCCGCCGCGCGGCGGGCCTCCCCAGCGCGGCGCGCCTCCTCCGCGCTGACGCCAGTCCGGCAATTCGCTATTGTTGCGCGGGCGGGTCGCACCCGGCCCGCGCCGTCGTTTTTCGGTGCGGCCGGAGACCGCAGCGGGCTCGATTTGCAAATGAGCCCGGCGGCCCGTGGGACACCGCGTTACGGAACGGGCGATGAAGCAGCCGCACGGCCATATCGGGCTCAGGGGCGCCGCCACGCTCGCGATGCTCGCGGTGTTGGCCGGCTGCGGCTCGGTCGGCACGACGCGCACGTCCGAGGACCAGGACACCGCCTACGCGGCGTCGCCCACCAACATCGCCTCGCTCTCCGACGTGGTGCAGCGCAATCCGAGCGACCCGCAGGCCTACAACATGCGCGGCACCGTGCTCGGCCGCGCCGGCCGTCACGAGGAGGCGCTCGCCGACTTCAACAAGGCGATCGGCCTCGATCCGAATTACGCCCAGGCCTACGCCAACCGCGGCCTCGTCCACCGGCAAACCAACAAGCTCGACCGCGCGCTCGCCGACTACAATCGCGCGCTCACCATCGACCCGTCCTACGCGACCGCCTATGTCGGCCGCGGCGCGGTGTACCGCCAGCAGGGCCAGGCCATGCCGGCGTTCGAGGACTTCAACAAGGCGATCGCGATCCGTCCCGACAATTCCCAGGCCTATTACAATCGCGGCCTGCTCTATCAGGCGCAGACCCAGCACCAGTTCGCGATCGACGATTTCACCACGGCCATCGGGCTCTCGCAGCAGCAGGCCGAGCCGTTCATCGCGCGCGGCCTGAGCTACATGGCGATCAACGATCTCAAGGCGGCGGCGAGCGATTTCGACGATGCGGTGCAGTTCGAGCCGCAGAGCCTGCAGGCGTGGATGAGCCGCGGGCTCGCCTACGAGCGGCTGGGCGACAAGGAAAAAGCGGCGGGCTCCTACGCCAAGGCGCTCAACATCAACCAGAATTACGAGCCCGCGAAGACCGCCTTCGCGCGCGTCGGCGGCAAGTACGGCCAGACCTACCAGACGTTCAATTGATTGTTCGTGATCTCATCACCTTACAAACAATCCCCCCTCGTCGTGCCCCGCGCAGGCGGGGCACCCAGTAAACACGACCGCCGCAGATTCATTTGAATCGTCAGCGGATACTGGATCGCCCCGCCTTTGCGGGCGATGACGGTGTAGAGGTATCGGCATCATTCGCCGGCGAGAAACTCGCGCACCGCGGCCTGCGCCCCGTGGGAGTCGAGGTCGCTGTGGCTGCCCTCGGCGAAGCGCACGAATTTCTTCGGCGCCGAAATCAGCGCGTAGAGGCGCTCGCCGTACGCGATCGGCACCACCGGGTCGCGCGCGCCATGCATCACCAGGACCGGCACCGTCACCTGGCCGATCCGCGCATCGGAGCGGAACTGGTCCTTCATCAAGAGCCGCACCGGCAGGAACGGATAGACCGCGGCCCCGACATCGACCGCCGAGGTGAACGGCGCTTCGAGGATGAGCTTGCCGACCGGATGCTCGGCGGCGAGCGCCACGGCGACCGCCGTGCCGAGCGACTCGCCGAACGGCACCAGCCGCTGCGCCGGGTAGCGCGCGAGCGCAAAGGCATAGGCGGCCGCCGCGTCGCGCATCAGCCCGGCCTCGCTCGGCCGGCCGGTCGATCCGCCGTAGCCGCGATAGGAGAGCGCGACGAGTCCGGTGCCGTTGGCGACCAGCTTGGCAAAGCGCATGGCGCGCTCGCGCAGCGCGGCGCCGTTGCCGTGGAAATAGAGCACCACCGGCTTGTCCGCGCGCGGCGCGACGTGCCAGGCAATGACCCGTTCGCCGTCGCTCGTCTCGAGCACGATTTCCTCGGCCTGCGGCAGGCCGGCCGCCGCCGGCGCGGTGCGCAGCACGTCGGGGAAATACATCAGCGCGCGCTGCGCCAGGTAGGCGAGCGCGACGATCCCGCCGTAGCCGGCGAGCGCCGCGATGAGGAGCCACTTCAAGGTCGCCATGGCATCACCGTCATAGCGCCTTGACGATCTCCTCGGTCATCTTCTTGGCGTCGCCGAACAGCATCATGGTGTTGTCGCGGAAGAACAGCTCGTTCTCGACGCCGGCGTAGCCCGAGCCCATGCCGCGCTTGACGAACAGCACGGTCTTCGCCTTCTCCACGTCGAGCACCGGCATGCCGTAGATCGGCGATTGCGGGTCGGTCTTGGCGGACGGATTGGTCACGTCGTTGGCGCCGATCACGTAGGCGACGTCGGCCTGGGCGAACTCGGAATTGATGTCCTCGAGCTCGAACACCTCGTCGTAGGGCACGTTCGCCTCGGCGAGCAGCACGTTCATGTGGCCGGGCATGCGGCCGGCCACCGGGTGAATCGCGTACTTGATCTCGACGCCCTCGGCCTTGAGCTTGTCGGCCATCTCGCGCAGCGAATGCTGCGCCTGCGCCACCGCCATGCCGTAGCCCGGCACGACGATCACCTTGCTGGCGTTCTTCATGATGAAGGCGGCGTCGTCCGCCGAGCCCTGCTTGACCGGCCGCGTCTCCGCGCCCGCCACCGGGCCCGCCACCTCGCCGCCGAAGCCGCCGAGGATGACCGAGACGAACGAGCGGTTCATCCCCTTGCACATGATGTAGGAGAGGATCGCGCCGGAAGAGCCGACCAGCGCGCCGGTGATGATCAGCGCCGTGTTGCCGAGCGTGAACCCGATGCCGGCCGCCGCCCAGCCGGAATAGGAATTGAGCATCGAGATCACGACCGGCATGTCGGCGCCGCCGATCGGCACGATGATGAGCACGCCGAGCAGGAACGACAGCAGCGCCACGATCCAGAACGCGCCGTGGCTCTCGCTGCGCACGAACCACACGACGCACAGGATGAGCAGCGCCGCAAGCGCGAGGTTGATGAGATGGCGCAGCGGCAGCAGGATCGGCTTGCCGCTCATGCGGCCGTCGAGCTTGAGGAAGGCGATCACCGAGCCGGTGAAGGTGATCGCGCCGATCGCCGCGCCGATCGACATCTCGACCAGGCTCGCCTTGTTGATCGAGCCGACCGTGCCGATGTCGAAGGCGCGCGGCGCGTAGAGCGCGGCGGCGGCGACCAGCACCGCCGCCATGCCGACCAGCGAATGGAACGCGGCGACGAGCTGCGGCATCGCCGTCATCTGCACCTGCCGCGCGATCACGGTGCCGGCGCCGCCGCCGAGCGCAAGCCCGAGCACGACCAGCATCCACGCCACGAAGCCGGACGGCCGGTGCGACGCGAGCGTCGTCACCACCGCGATCGCCATGCCGACCATGCCGTAGATGTTGCCCAGCCGGCTCGTTTCCGGGCTCGACAGGCCGCGCAGCGCGAGGATGAACAGGACGCCGGAGACGAGATAGAGCAGCGCGACGATATCGGGGCTCATCTGCGCGTCCTCTCACTTCTTCTTTTTCTGGTACATGCCGAGCATGCGCTGGGTCACCAGGAAGCCGCCGAATATGTTCACCGACGCGAACGCGAGCGCGATGAAGCCGAGCATGCGCGCCCAGGTCGGCCCCCAGTCGCCGGCGAGCTCGACCCCGACCGCCAGCAGCGCGCCGACCACGATCACCGAGGAGATCGCGTTGGTGACCGACATCAGCGGCGTGTGCAGCGCCGGCGTGACCGACCACACCACGTAGTAGCCGACGAACACCGCGAGCACGAAGATCGAGAAGCGGAACACGAAGGGGTCGATGCCGGCCCCGGTCGCGCCCTGGACCGCGGTGGCGAGCAGCGCGGCGGCCGCGTCGGCATAGCCCTGCGCGGTCTCGGCTGCATGGCGCGCGGCCTCGGCGGCGGCCTGGGCGCGCTCGACGGCTTCCTGCGGCGTGATCGTCGCCATGTCGGCCTCCTAGCTCGCGCCCTTCGGCTGGAAATTCGGATGAACGACGGCGCCGTCACGGGTGAGCGCGGTCGCCTTGACGATCTCGTCATCCCAATTGACGGCGAGCGCCTTCGTGCTCTTGTCGATCAGGATTTCGAGGAACGCGTAAAGGTTCTTGGCGTAGAGGCTCGAGGCCGTCGCCGCCAGCCGGCCCGGCATGTTGACGTGGCCGACCACCTTGACGCCGTCGACATCGACGACCTCGTCCGGCCGCGCCGCCTCGCAATTGCCGCCGCGCTCGACCGCGAGATCGACGATGACCGAGCCCGGCCGCATGGATGACACCATGTCGCGCGTGATCAGGCGCGGCGCCGGCCGGCCGGGGATCAGCGCGGTGGTGATCACGATGTCCTGTTTCTTGATGTGCTCGGCGACGAGCGCCGCCTGCTTGGCCTGATACTCCTTGGACATTTCCTTGGCGTAGCCGCCGGCGGTTTCCGCCTGCTTGAACTCCTCGTCCATGACGGCGACGAATTTCGCGCCGAGGCTCTCGACCTGCTCCTTGGCGGCGGGCCGCACGTCGGTCGCGGTGACGACCGCGCCGAGCCGGCGCGCGGTGGCGACCGCCTGCAGGCCGGCGACGCCGGCGCCCATGACGAACACCCGCGCCGCCGGCACGGTGCCGGCGGCGGTCATCATCATCGGCAGCGCGCGGCCGTATTCGGCGGCGCCGTCGATCATCGCCCGGTAGCCGGCGAGGTTGGCCTGGGAGGAGAGCACGTCCATCGACTGCGCCCGCGTGATGCGCGGCATCAGCTCCATGGCGAACGCGGTGACGCCCGCCTCGGCGATTTCGGCCAGGGCGGCCTCGTTGTCGAACGGATCCATGATGGCGATGACGGCGGCGCCGGTCTTGTAATTCTTGAGGTCCGCCGCCTCGGGCCGGCGCACTTTGAGGATGACGTCGGCATTCTTGACCGCGCCCGCCGCCGTCGCGGCGATGTCGGCGCCCGCCGCCGCATAGTCGGCATCAGGCACGCCGGAGTGCGCGCCGGCGCCCGCCTGGACCGCGACCTCGGCGCCCAGCGCGATGATTTTCTTCACGGTTTCCGGCGTGGCGGCCACGCGCGGCTCGCCCGGGTCCAGCTCCGCAGGGATTGCGATTTTCATGATGCCTCCCGCGGCTGCCCGCCCCCGGCAACCACATGGCCGCCGCAGCGCGGCCACCCAAGGGACGTCAGGTGAGGAAGATCGCCATGCCGGCGAGAATGAGGACGATCACGATCAGGTTCCATTTCACCAGCTTGACGAAGAAGCGGTACGTGCCCTCGTGCTCGCCGTAGTCGTTGCCGGCTGCGGTTGCGTATTCGACCTCGCCGTGGTCGGCCATCGTGTCCTCCCGGGAGTGGGAAATTCGGCGGGGGCTTACCGCAATTGCGCGCACAGGGCAATGCGGCTCAATCCGTGGGCGCGAGCCCGGCTGCCGCCAAAGCCTTGGCCTGGCGCTCGGCGACGCGCTTCATCGAGAAGGATTCGATCGCCTCGTTGAACAGCCGGTAGAAGTTGAGCTCCGCCTTGAGGTGCAGGAACACGGCGCCGAGCCCGATCGCCGCGCGATCCATGAACACGAACTCGCGCGGCACCATGACGGGGCCTTTTTCCCGCAGCGCGCGGTGGACCTCGAAGGCCTCGCGGCGGCCGTAGGCTGACGGCTTCACCTTGTCGGCGATGGTGCGCACGCGGTCGTCGAGCAGCGGCCCGTAGATGAAGCGGGCCCAGATGTTGAGGATGTCGATCAGCTCGCGGCTCAGCCCGCGGAAGCCCCAGGTCTCGTACGCGTGCACCACGAGGTCGTTGTCGCCCTTGAGCAGGCCGTTGTAGAGGTCGACCACGCCGCCGACGAATTTGGGCGGAAAGATGCGGATGCAGCCGTAGTCCATCAGATTGATCCCGGCCGGCGTACCGTCCGCGGAGAAGATCGTGTAATTGCCGAGATGCGGATCGCCGTGGATCACCCCGAAGCGGCTGAACGGGAACCACCAGGCGGTGTACATCGCGGTGGCGATGCGGTTGCGGTCGGCAAGCGCGGCGTTCCTGTGCTCGAGCAGGCGGCGCCCGTCGAGCCAATCGAGCGTGAGCAGGCGCGCAGTCGACAGCTCCGGCCACACGCGCGGGACGCGGATGGCGGAAACGTCGGAGAGCATCGCGCGGTAGAGCATCACGTGCTTGGCCTCGCGATGATAGTCGAGCTCCTCGCGCACGCGCGCGCCGATCTCCTTCGCCATCTCGGTCGTGTCGATTGCCGGGTCCATGCGCCGATGGATCGCGAGCAGCCATTGCAGCTGGCGCAGGTCGGCTTCCACGGCCGACTGCATGTCGGGGTATTGCAGCTTGCAGGCCAGCCGCGCGCCGTCGAGCGAACGGGCGCGATGCACTTGGCCGAGCGAAGCGGCCGCGGCCGGGCGATGCTCGAAGCTTGCGAACTTGGCCTCCCAGTCGCGCCCCAGCTCGGCGCTCATGCGACGCTTGACGAACGCCCAACCCATCGGCGGGGCCTCGCTCTGCAGCTTCTGCAGCTCGGTGACGTATTCGGGGGGCAGCACGTCCGGCACGGTCGCCATCAGCTGCGCGACCTTCATGATCGGGCCCTTGAGGCCGCCCAGGGCCGCCGCAAGCTCGCTCGCATTGCGCGCGCGATCGAGCCCGAGGCCGAGGAAGCGCGCGCCCACCAGCCGCGCCGCCACGCCACCCATGTTGGCGCCGACGCGGGCATAGCGCGCCGCGCGCGCGGAAAAACGGTTGGCTTCGCGGTCGTTCATCGGCTCGTACCCACTGCAAGGATAGGCATTTGCTCACGGAAATGAAGGCAACGAATCATCGGGCCGTCGGGGCGGACGCTACGTTGTCGATGATCCAGCGCGCGAAGCCCGCTTCGTCTATTTCGTCCGAGGCAAGCGCCAGCATCGCAGCGGTCGCTGCTTCCTGTGAGGGCGCAAAACGCACGCCATTCAGGCGAAGGAATGCGGCCATCGTCAGAAACGCTACTCGTTTGTTGCCGTCGACGAACGGATGGTTCCGAGCAATGCCGAAGGCGTAAGCGGCGGCCAAGTCGACGATGTCGGCGCGCTCGTACATCCATTTGTTGACTGGACGAGACAATGCCGACTCGAGCGCCCCACGGTCGCGGATGCCGGGGGCGCCGCCGAACCGCCCCAGTTGACGTTCGTGTATGACGAGAACTTCCTCCAGGGACAGCCACCGCAACTCGCTCACTTGGCGAGAGCCTTGAGCGTGTCGCGATACTCGACCATCAGGTCCTCGACCACCTCCATGGCCTTTTCGAAATCGGGGTCATAGGGGGTCAGCCTGACACCGCCATCCGGCAGCTCGGTCACGTAAAGCCATTGACCTTGCTTGAGATTTAGCTTGGCCATGAGTTCCTTCGGCAGAAGGACCCCGGTAGAATTGCCGATCTTCCTGATTTCGAGCTTCATGGCAGCCTCCAGCGCGTTATACAGATGTATAACGCCATCTTGGCCGAAATAAGGGGGTGACGCAAAAGAAAACTGTCGCACCTCAGCCGGCCTTCTCCAACGCCTCCAGCTGCTCGATCAGCCCCTCGATCACCGACAGGCCGCCCTGCCAGAATTTCGGGTCGCGGGCGTCGAGCCCGAACGGCCGCAGCAATTCGGCGTGGTGCTTGGTGCCGCCGGCCGCCAGCATGGCGAGATAGCGTTCGGCAAAGCCGGCGGAAGTCTTCTCGTAGACCGCATAGAGCGAGTTCACCAGGCAATCGCCGAACGCGTAGGCGTACACGTAGAACGGCGAATGGATGAAGTGCGGGATGTAGGTCCAGAACGTCTCATAGCCGCGCTTGAGCTCAATGGCCGGACCGAGGCTCTCGCCCTGCACCGCGAGCCAGATGTCCCCGAGCTGCTGCGCGGTCAATTCGCCGCGCTTGCGCTCGGTGTGGACGCGGCGCTCGAACGAATAAAACGCGATCTGCCGCACCACCGTGTTGATCATGTCCTCGACCTTGCCGGCGAGCAGCGCCTTGCGCGCCTTCGGGTCGGCGATGTCGGCGAGCAGCGCCCTGAAGGTCAGCATCTCGCCGAACACGCTCGCGGTCTCGGCCAGCGTGAGCGGCGTCGGCGCCATCAGGGCGCCGTTCGGCGCCGCCAGCACCTGGTGCACGCCGTGGCCGAGCTCATGCGCGAGCGTCATCACGTCGCGCGGCTTGCCCTGATAATTGAGCAGCACGTAGGGGTGCGCGGACGGCACGGTCGGGTGCGAGAACGCGCCCGGCGCCTTGCCGGGCCGCACCGGCGCATCGATCCATTTGCGGGCGAAGAACCGCTCGGCGATCTCGGACATTTTCGGCGAGAAGGCGCGGTAGGCGGCGAGCACCCGGTCCATCGCCTCGGGCCAGCCGATCGGGCGCGTGTCCACCTTGGGCAGCGGCGCGTTGCGGTCCCAGTGGGGCAGCCGGCGTTTGCCGAACCACTTGGCTTTCAGCACATAGTAGCGATGGGAGAGCCGCGGCAGCCCGGCTTGCACGGCCGCGACCAGCGCTTCGACGATCTCCGGCTCGACCCGGTTCGCCAGATGGCGCGAGCTGGCGACATCGGGAAAACCGCGCCAGCGATCGGAAATCTCCTTGTCCTTGGCGAGCGTGTTGATGATCAGCACGAAGGTGCGCAGATTGGCCGCGAACGTTTTCGCCAGCGCCGTGGCGGCCGCCTTGCGCTTGGCCTCGCTCGCATGCTGCAGCAGGTTGAGCGTCGGCTCGATCGCCAGCTCCTTGCCGTCGACGGTGAAGCGCAGCGCCGCGATGGTCTCGTCGAACAGGCGATTCCACGCGGTCCAGCCCGTCACGCTCTTCTCGTGGAACAGCAGCTCGACCCGATCCTCGAGCTGATAGGGCTTCTCCCTGCGGATGTCCTCGAGCCAGGGACGGTAATGGCCGAGCGCCGGATCGGCCATCGCGCGGTCGATGAGCGCGTCGTCGACGCGGTTGAGCTCCAGGGTGAAGAACAGCAGGTGCGAGGATGCGGCGGTGATGCGCTCCTGCACGTCGCCGTAGAATTTCGCCCGCACCGGATCGGCGGTGTTCTCGGCGTAGACGAGGCTCGCAAACGAAATGAGCCGGCCGAGCAGATCGTCGATCGCCTCGTAGCGCTTGACCGCTTCGGCGAGCGCGCGACCCGCCTCGCTGCCGCCGGCCATTCCGCCGAGCTTTCCCTTGTACGCCTCCTCGAACGCCGCGCAGTCGGCGTCGGCGCGATCGAGATCGCGCTTCACCTCCGGCGCGTCGATGCCCGGATAGAGGTCGGCGAGGTTCCACTGGGGCAATTGGCCGAGCCTCCCCGGCGCGCGCCTGGCGGCGGCGGTCTTGGCAGCGGCGTGCACGGCAACGGGCAACATGCGGAACTCGTTTGCTTGAGGGGACGGCGAAAGGACCGGGCTTCCGGCCTCCATATCGTGCACGAAACGGCGCGGATCAACCGCCGCGCGGGTCGCCGAGGGGCAACAGAGCCCGCCGGCGGCGTACGCATCCCCCTTAACAGCCCTTTAAGCCTCCGCGGCGACATTGGCCCGAATCGGCACACATTCCGAGGGCCGCATGGCCGACACCATCCTGATCGTCGACGATGACCCGGTGCAGCGCCGGCTCATCGAGAACATGGTGCGCCGCTTCGGCTACGAGGCGATCGTGGCGGACGGCGGCGACGCGGCGATCAAGCTCCTGTTCGGCGGCGCGGGGCCGCGCATCGACTGCGTCGTGCTCGACCTTGTCATGCCCGACCTCGACGGGCTCGGCGTGCTCGCCGAACTGCGCGAGGCCGGCCTGACCATTCCGGTGATCGTGCAGACCGCCCATGGCGGGATCGACAACGTGATCTCGGCGATGCGCGCGGGCGCGGTCGATTTCGCGGTCAAGCCGGTCGGCGCCGAGCGCCTGCAGGTGTCGCTGCGCAACGCGCTCGCCGCGAGCGCGCTTGAAACCGAGCTGGCGCGCATCAAGCGCAGCCGCGCCGGCACGCTCGGCTTCAAGGACGTCATCACGCGGAGCCCGCGCATGCAGGCGGTGCTCAAGAATGCCGAGAAGGCCGCCGCCTCGAACATCCCGGTGCTGATCGAAGGGGAATCCGGCGTCGGCAAGGAGCTGATCGCGCGCGCCATTCACGGCTCGGGCGAGCGGCGCGCCAAGCCGTTCGTGGCGGTCAACTGCGGCGCCATCCCGGACAATCTGGTGGAATCGACCCTCTTCGGTCACGAGAAGGGGGCGTTCACCGGCGCCACCGAGCGCCATGCCGGCAAGTTCGCCGAAGCCTCCGGCGGCACGCTGTTCCTCGACGAGGTCGGCGAGCTGCCGCTGGCCGCCCAGGTAAAGCTTTTGCGCGCCATCCAGGAGGGCGAGATCGACCCGGTCGGCGGGCGCAAGCCGGTCAAGGTCGACGTGCGGCTGATCTCCGCCTCCAATCGCAGCCTGATCGCCGCCGTGAAGGACAGCCGCTTCCGCGAGGACCTGTTCTACCGGCTGCACGTCTTTCCCATCACGGTGCCGCCGCTGCGCGAGCGCCCCGAGGACATCGCTGACCTCGTGCGCCACTTCCTGGTCCACTTCAATGCCGAGGAGGG
>WNFB01004094.1_pt1 | contig 12941 bp, 8 predicted proteins | sample 5400501 | NCBI WGS metagenome assembly WNFB01 (sample SAMN13153341, study PRJNA577476) | soil metagenome | isolation source: 200 cm saprolite under Douglas fir tree site 2 hole 1 | place: USA:California | collected 2015-04-18
CGTATTTCACCTCGCAGACCCTCTCGATCCGCAGCGGCTCCCACGACAGGTCCTTGCCCTGGCTCCATCGGCTGGCGCCGCCCGGCATCCGGGTCGAGCCCTCCCCGGTCCCGGCCCACGCGCGCCACGGGTGCCCGGCGAGGGCGTTCTCGCGCAGGGGCGCCAGGTCCTTCGCGAGCTGGCGCCGCCCGGCGGTCGTGAACGACGAGGTCACCCCCACGTGGTGCAGCGCGCCTGCCGCGTCGTAGAGCCCGAGGAGCAGCGACCCGACGAGCTCGCCGGGGCCGTGCTTGTGCCAGCGGAAGCCGGCGACGACGCAGTCGGCCGTGCGCGTGTGCTTGACCTTGATCATCGCGCGCTTGCCGGGCTGGTAGGGCGTCGATTCGTGCTTGGCGACCACCCCGTCGAGCCCGGCGCCCTCGAAGAGGTGGAACCATTCGTCGGCGACGGTCCGGTCGCGGGTGCACGGCGTGAGGTGGATGGAGCCCGAGGCGCGCGCCAGCGCCTCCTCCAGCCGCGCGCGGCGCTCGCTCTGCGGCCGCGAGCGGAGGTCGTCGCGCTCGTCGGCGAGCAGGTCGAAGGCCACGAACGAGGCCGGCGTCGCGGCGGCGAGCTTGGCCACGCGGGAGGCTGCCGGGTGGAGGCGGAGCTGCAGCAGGTCGAAATCGAGCCCGTGCTCCGTGGCGATCACGATCTCGCCGTCCACGACACCGCGCGCGGGCAGACTGGCCATCAGGCGGTCCTTGAGCTCGGGGAAATAGCGGTCGAGGGGACGCAGGTCGCGGCTCTGGAGGTAGAGCCGATCGCGGTCGCGGAACACGATCGCGCGGAAGCCGTCCCACTTCGGCTCGAAGAGCCAGCCGTCGCCCTCGGGCAGCCCCGTCGCGAGCTTCGAGAGCATCGGCTCGATGGGCGGCTCGATCGGGAACCCCGATGCTGCGTCCGCCATGCCCTTCTAGGGTCTCCCGCGCCGCGCGGCGATGCGCTCCTCGGCGGAGGCCCAGCCCGCGTCGAAGTGGCACCCCGGCGCGTCGATGTCGATCACCAGCGGCGCATGGTCCGAGGGTATCGGCTTGCCCTTGCGCGCCTCGCGGTCGATCTCGGACCACACCGCGCGCCCCGCGAGCGGCGCCGACATCAGCAGGTGGTCGATGCGCATGCCGAAGTTCTTGTGGAAGTTCCCGGCGCGGTAGTCCCACCACGTGTAGCGGCCGGGCTCGGGGTGGTCGCGGCGGTAGACGTCGACGAGCCCCCACTCACACAGCCGAGTGAAGGCTTTCCGCTCCGGTCCCGAGACGTGCGTGCCCCCGTGACACGCGCGGGCGTCCCATACGTCGATGTCCGCGGGCGCGACGTTGAGGTCTCCGCCGAGCACGAGGGGCTCGGCGGGATCCGCCGCCTCCGCGAGCCAGCGCGCGAGGCGGTCGAACCACGCGAGCTTGGCTTCATAGAAGACGGATCCGACGATCCGGCCGTTGGGCGCGTACAGGCACACGACGCGGATCCCGCCGCACCGGGCCGACACCATCCGCGCCTCGGCGAACGGCTCGTCGTCGCCCACGTCGTCGGTTCGGGCGGGAAGCCGCGGCTCGCCGAAGTTCGTGACCACGTCCTCGATGCCGCCGCGGCTGGCGATGGCGACGCCGTTCCATCGCCCTTCGCCGTGATGCGCCAGCTCGTACCCGGCGCGCCGGAACACGTCGGCCGGGGCCTCCGCGTCCGCCAGCTTCGTCTCCTGCATGAGGATGACGTCGGGCCGGGCGCGCTCGAGCCACCACGTGACCTTGTCGAGGCGCGCCTTCAGCGAGTTGACGTTCCAGGTCGCGATCCGCACCGGCCCTAGGTTACCGCGTGCCGGTCCGCCGTGGCTCGTACTGCGCGCCGCGCGTTTGACCACGCCGGGCGCCGAAGGTCCGGACCGGAGGACGGCGACCGCGGTTGCGCTGCGCCCGCATGACGGCGAAACGGTCGTGGAGCGGGACCTCGAGCTTCTCCGCCGGCTTCTTCCGGTAGTCGAACCCCGGGAGCACAACGCGCGGCAGGCGCTTCCCGATCGCGCGCTCGATGCGCCCGACGTTGCTCTCTTCCTCGGGCGACACGAAGAGGAACGCGTCGCCGGTGGCCTCGGCCCGGGCCGTCCGGCCCACGCGGTGGACGTAGTCCTCGGGGCAGTTCGGCACGTCGAAGTTGACGACGTGGGACAGCTCCTGGACGTCGATGCCGCGGGCGGCGATGTCGGTGGCGACGAGAACCGGGACCTTCCCCGCCTTGAGGCCGGCGAGGGCCTGGGTCCGCTGCGCCTGGCTGCGGTTGCCGTGGATGCGCGCGGCGTCGATGCCCTGACGGAGAAGATAGTCCGCCAGGCGGTTCGCGCGGTGCTTGGTGCGCGTGAAGGCGATGACGCTGCGGATCTCGCCGCGCTTGATCAGCTCCGCGAGGAGCGCCGACTTCAGCTCGGAGGGAACCGGGTACGCGGTCTGGGACACCCCCGCGGCGGGGGCCTTCGCCGTCGTGGGGGCGATGTCGATCGAGACCGGATCGCGAAGGATCTCCCGCGCGAGGCCGACGATCTGCGCCGGCAGCGTGGCGGAGAAGAGCAGCGTCTGGCGCCGGGCGGGCACGTGCCGGAGGATGCGCCGGATGTCGGGGAGGAAGCCGATGTCCAGCATCCGGTCGGCCTCATCGAGGACGAGGACCTCCAGCCCGCGCAAGGCCGCATAGCCGTGGCGGAAGTGGTCGAGGAGGCGGCCGGGTGTCGCCACCAGGACGTCGACGCCGCTGCGCAGCGCGCGCTCCTGCGGTCTCATGCCTACCCCGCCGAAGATCGCGGCCCCGGTGAGCGGCGTGTGGGCGGCGAAGCCTTCGAGGTGCTCGGCGATCTGGGCCGCCAGCTCCCGGGTCGGCGTGAGGACGAGGACACGCGTCGTGCCGCGCGGCTTGCCGATGAGCCGGTGAAGGATCGGGAGGAGGAACGCGGCGGTCTTGCCGCTGCCGGTCATGGCCCGCGCGAGCACGTCGCGGCCCTCCATCACGGGCGGGATGGCCTGCTCCTGGATGGGCGTGGGGTTCACGAAGCCGAGGTCGCGCACGGCGCGGACGAGGTCGGAATGAAGACGAAACGATTCGAATGACAAGGCGTTGGAGCCTTTCTGCTGTGCCGGCGGTCTGTCTATTGGAAAACGGGGGGTTTGCCGGGAAGCCGCCGTCCTAGCGGCTCCTGATCGAGCGCGAAAGGATCACTAGTATCGCACATTTGTGCCTATCATGGAAGTGTGTTGAGGACGGGCGAGCGCGTCGGGGAGTGGGTCGTCGAAGCCCCTCTCGGCGAGGGGGGCATGGGCGCCGTCTACCGCGTCCATTCCGCGCTGACCCGCCGGCTGGTGGCCGCGCTGAAGGTCATGAAGCCCACGACGGAGCCCGACGCCCGCGCGCGGTTCGTGCGCGAGGCGGAGGCGCTCGCGGCCTTGCGCCACCCGGCCGTGGTGCGCGTGATGGGGTTCAACGAGGACCCCCAGCGCGGCCTGCTCTACCTGGTGATGGAGCTGGCGGTGGGCGAGACGCTGCGGGCACGGATGTCCCGCGGCCCCATGACGCTGACGGAGGCGCTGGCCACTTTCGTGCCGCTCGCGGCGGGCCTCGACCATGCCCACTCCGAGGGCATCTTCCATCGCGACCTCAAGCCCGCCAACGTGGTCCTCACCGAGGACGGCACGCCGCGCCTCGTCGATTTCGGGATCGCGGCCGCCCGCGAGGCCGAATCGCTGACGACGACCGGCCAGCTCGGCACGCTGCCGTACCTACCGCCCGAGGTCTTCCGCGGCGAGCGCGCCGACCCCGCCGCCATCGACGTTTACGGGTTCGGCCTGCTGATCCACGAGGCGCTCACCGGCGAGCGCGCCTTCTCGCTGGAGCCGGGCCTCGGCCCGGCGGCCGCCTCCGCCGCCGTCGGGGTCCGGAAGCTTCAGGCCCCGGCGCTCGAGCTGCCCGCGGAGTTCCCGGAGCGCCTGCGTGACCTGGTGCGGCGAGCGACCGCTCCCGATCCCAAGGCGCGGCCGAGCATGAGAGAGGTGCGCGAGGTCCTCGAGTCGCTCGTCGAGCGGCGCGGGCTCGTGAGCGAGCCGGGGCGGCTCGTCGCGGCCGCGCCCGCCGTGATGATGCCCGACGAGGCGACGACGCGGGTGCCCGACCCGACGCCGCCCGGCGACGCTTTGGGCGGTGCGGAGGTGACGACCGGCACCCGCATGCACGGCCGGCGGCGCCTCGACCGTCTCCGCGTGCCGATCGTCGCGATGGCGGCGACGGTGGCCGTGATCCTGGTCGGGGTCGCGCTGGCATCCATGGCCCGCCGCCCCGTGAAGGAGCCGGCGAGCTCCACGGCGCCTCCCCCGGCGCCACGCGCGGCCGCGAACACGCCGGACAAGGCTCGGCCGTCCGCAACGCCGGTCCCGAGACTGTCGCCCCCTGCGCCCTCTGCCTCCGCTGCGCCCTCTGCGTCGTCCCGCGACCCGCTCGCGCTGCCCACGCCGATGGCGACCGCCAGCCCCACGCGACCTTCACCGACGCCGTCGCCGGAACGGCTGAAGGCCCTGCCGCCGGTGGAGCAGGTCCGGCCGCCGCCCCCCGACCCTTCTGCTGACGTCAACGATGAGGCGGACTCGCCGCTTGCCGAGCCGCCGTCGTCGCGGACGGACGTCAGCGGCCGCTGGGACCTGCGGCAGGACGTGCAGTCGACGAGTTACGAGCCCTTCGCGGGGATGACGGTGGGCTATCGTATCAACCTGTTGCAGGACGGAAACCGCGTCCATGGCCGCGGCTTCAAGACCTCCGAGAACGGCGTCCTCGTGCTGCCCTCGCAGCGCACGCCCATCGAGGTCGAGGGCCGCATCGAGGGCGACCAGCTCGTCTTGAACTTCACGGAGATCGGCCGCGAGCGTACCAGCCGCGGCACGATCCGCTACCGCATGGGAGGAAGCGGGGCCATGCAGGGCCAGTTCTCCAGCGACGCCGCCAACAGCAGCGGCAGCTCGTCCGCCCATCGGGTTCAGTAGGCTGAGACCGATCGCACTCCGCAGAAGGCACCAGCGAAATCACGCAGCGAGCGAGGGGTCCCCCCGAGCGAGCGACATGGGGGGGAGCGCGAATGCGCGCGGGGGGGTGCTTTCGTTGAGACTGTACCCCCCCGATCTTTCGATGAGATAGTCTGGACACATGAGCGTGAAGCAGATGATCGGCGATGCCCTCGAGGGAGAGCTGGGCCAGCCCGACCTCCTCCGCCGAGTCACGGAGGGGATCACCGCGCTGGCCCGTCACGCCGGGAAGGGGCTGCCGGTGCTGCCGCCGGAGGTCGAGGTCCACATCAAGGTCGGCAAGGGCAGCGTCCAGGTCATCGAGCAGTTCGTCCAGGATCCGGCGTTCGACCGCGAGGTGGAGGGCCGCGTCCTCAACGAGCTCGTCCGCCTGCGTCCGGATGGGCTTCCGGTGCGCCGCTACGTCGTGGAGCCGGGCGACCGCACGTCGGTGGAGGTGCGCGAGGCGCCGCGGCGGAGGTACCGGCTGCGGATCCAGGGCGGCGACCGCGACGGCGTCACCGTCACGCTCCCGCCGACGCGGCGCCACTACCTCCTCGGCCGCGGCGACTGGCACGGCGAGGAGCATCAGGTGGCGAACGACGTGGTGCTGTGCGAGTCCGAGAAGGCGGTCAGCCGGCGCGCCGCGCGCCTGCACCGCTCCAACGCCGGCCTGGAGCTGGAGTCGCTCGATCAGCAGCAGGCGCTGGTGGTCGAGCGCGCCGACGGAGAGCGGCTGCGCCCGGCCCTCGCGGTCAGCGGCCGCGTCCCGCTCGGCCCCGGCGATCGCATCGAGTTCACCGACGGCAGCAAGGCCGTCGTCACCGTCTTCTACGAAGAGGCTTGAGCCGTGTCCGGCCTGACGCGGGACGATCACGATCCCAACGTCTTCCAGGTGGACTGGTCCAGCGTGCGCGCGGGCCGCAACCCGTGGAAGCGCGGCAGCCAGGCGGCCGTGGATCCGTTCCTCGTCTCCAAGGCCGTCAAGGAGGCGATGCGCCTGTGCCCCCACCGCACGGCCACCGGCGCTCCGCTCGTCTGGAACGACTTCTCGGTGTTCATGGACCTCGAGGACTGGACGCGCGTCAAGAAGCTGGAGAGCACCCTCGTGCGCGACCTCGGCGGCGTCGTGGAGAAGGAGCTGGCGACCCTCAAGGCGGAGATGGTGGGCCCGCTGAACGTGCGTCTGCTCCGCGACGAGAGCGGCAACGTGCGCCCGGGCACGGCCGTGCTCAAGGCCGACTTCTCGCCCGCCGACCGGCTCGCGGCGCCCGACCCGAACGAGATGACGGTGCGCGTCGGCCGCCCCGGCGCCGTCCCCCTCGCCGACCCTCCGACCGAGCGCGTGGCCGGCGTGATCCCGGACAGCTCGCGGCTGAGGGTGCGGTGGCCGAAGGGCTCGACCAGCGTCCCCGCCGGGGTGCGGGCCGTGTTCGGCCGTCCCCACAAGGCGCCGTCGCCGGGCTTCGTCGCCCTCACCGGCGCGGGCACCAAGATCAACAAGCGCCAGCTCTGGGTCGAGGCCGGCGGGGGCGGGGTGATCGTCGGGCGCTTCTCCGAAGCCAACCCGGTCGAGGTGGCCGGCCGGCTCGTCCAGCCGGGCGGCCAGATTGCCGTCGATCGCTTCCCCGTGGACGTCTCGTTGTCCAACGGGGAGATGAAGCTCACCATCGACCGCGTTGAGCGGGATTGAGTCGAGGGAGCCCGGCCGGGCGGAGGACGAGAGGACCGGCCCTCTCTCGAGCGGGACGTTGCGCGCGGCGGCGCGCACCCACCGCGGCTCCGTGCGCCCCGACAACCAGGACGCGTACCTCTGCCGGCCGGACCTCGGCCTGTTCGCGGTGATCGACGGCATGGGCGGCCAGCAGGCCGGCCGGCACGCGGCCGAGCTGGCGCGCGCCGCCCTGCTCGAGGCCCTCGAGCCCGCGCGCGGCCTCGCTGCCGCCAACGCGCTCATCCGAGCCGAGGCCGACACGCGCGTCGAGTTCTTCGGGATGGGCTGCGTCGCCTCGGCCCTCCATATCTCCGACGGCGTCGCTCATATCGCGCACGTCGGCGACACCCGTGTCTACATGGCCGGCGCCGCGGGGTGCGAGCAGCTCACGCGCGACCACACGGTGGCCGCGTCCGAGCAGGAACGGCTGGGCCTCAGCCATTCGCGGGCCGGGGACCTCCCGGGACGGAACCAGGTGACGCGCGACCTCGGAGGCCGGCACCGTGAGGGGGAGGCCTGGATCGACCGGCTGGAGGTGCGGCTCGAGCCCGGCGCCCTGCTCCTGCTCTGCAGCGACGGCCTGCCCACTGCGGTCGGGGCCGACGAGCTGATCCAGCGCCTGCGCGCGTCGCGCCGCGACGGCTCGCCGCCGGAGGAGCTGGCCGACGCGCTGATCGCGCGCGCGCTCGAGCGGGGAGCCCGCGACAACGTGACCGCGGTCGTCGTGCGCCAGGAAGGCGAGGTCCCGCCCCCGCGCGATCGCCGCGTCGACGCCTGAGGGCGAATGGCCCTCCTGATCGAGCTCCTCGTCATGGCGGCGCTGGGCGCCCTCGGCTGGCTGGGGGGCCAGTCGGGCGTCGGGCACGTCCTCGCCAAGGCCGCCGCGATCAGCGCCACCGAAGTGCGCACCGCGGAGGAGATCCACGCGCACGCGCAGCGGGCGGGCCTGTTCTTCGCCGCCGGCATCGCCGCCCTCATCCTCGGCCGGCTCGTCAGCGCCCGCCGGGGCCGGGTCAACATCCCCTCCCCCGTCATCCTTCCCGCTACCTGCGCGGCGCTGGCGATCGGGTTCGCGCTGCAGATGGGCTACGGCGATCCGCTGCACCGCGCGCTGTGGCCGGGGCTGGAGTTCGCCAAGGGCATCGCGCTCGCCGGCGGCGCGGGGGCGGTCCTCTTGATGCTGCCGTGGGACCCCGTGGCCCTCACCGGTCCCCTTCACGCGGTGCTGCCCGCGCTGATGGTGGCGGTGTTCGTGGCCCTCGCCCTCTTCGGCAGCGGCACCGAGCTCGCCGAGGACACGCGCATCAACCTGGGAGGGTTCCAGCCCCTGGAGCTGGTCAAGCTGGCGTTCGTCCTCTTCCTCGGGCATTCGCTGGGACGGCGCGCGGTCAAGCTGCGCCACCAGCGCGAGCGGATCCTCGGCCTGTACTTCCCGCGGAAGCGGCTGCTCCTGCCCGCGGTGCTCGTGTTCATCGTGCTGTTCGCCTCGTTCGTCCTCGTCAAGGACCTCGGGCCGCTGCTGATCCTCTCCATCCTGTTCCTGACCCTGTTCTACGTCGTCACCCGCTCGGCGGGCTGGGTCGTCACCGCGCTCGTCGTGGTCGCGCTGCTCGTGACCGTGGCCATCCACGTGCCGGCGGTCTCGGGCTCGCACAAGGTTGCGCTGCGGATGAACATGTGGCTCGATCCCTGGACCAACGCCCAGCCCAACGGCGACCAGATCGCGCTCTCGCGGTGGGCCATCGCGGCCGGCTACGTGCACGGGCAGGGGCTCGGCTATGCCCCCGCCTGGGCGCTGCCGGCCGGTCACACCGACCTCGTCCAGGCCCACCTCGCCGAGGAGCTGGGGACGGTGGGCTTCGTTCTCTACCTGCTCTGCCTCGCCGCCGTCGCCGGGCAGGGCTTGATCGTCGGGGCCCTGAACCGCACGCCCGAACGCGTGGTGACCGGCGTCGGGCTCGCGACCCTCCTCGTCGCGCAGTGGCTGGTGATCTTTGCGGGTACGACGCAGCTGTTGCCGCTGACGGGCGTCCCCGTGCCTTTCCTGTCCTTTGGCAAGACCAGCACCGTCACGTTCGTCCTCGTGGCCGCGATGCTCGCGCGCCTGTCCGAGGATGGCCGCGCGAGGGAGATGACGCCCGAGCTGGCCGAGCTGCGGCGCGGGAGCCTGGCTGTTCTGACCGCGGTGCTGATCATCATGGGGGTCGGGGTGCTGGTGGTCGTGCAGGAAGGCGTCGTGCGCGCCGAGGCGACGAGCGTGCGGGGCGTCATCACCGTTCTCGCTCCGGAGCCCGGCTATCCCCACGGACGGGTCACGGAAAGGTACGACCCGCGCCTGGAGCACATCGCCGCCCACATCCCGCGGGGCTACATCGTGGACCGGGACGGGCGGCTCATCGCCGGCGTGGACGAGAGCGGGAAGCGCACGTACCCGCTCGGCGATGCGATGGGCACCCTGCTGGGGCCGCCCGACCCGATCGTGCTCCGGCCGCTGTGGATGCTGGAGCGCCTGCTCGAGGCCAAGGTCCGCGGCTACCCGGAGCGCCCGGACGGCCACGCCGTGTGGCTGGCCCGGGAGCCCGAAGGGGGCGAGCGGCTCCTCTTCATCGTGAACGTCCAGGAGGAGCGGCCGGAGGACCGCGCGCGGGCCGAAGCACTGGCCGGGGGCGCCCACGTGCGCCTGCTGCCGCTGCCCGCGCCGGACTTCCGCCCGCTGATCTGGATATTGCGCGTCGGTGGACGCGGCCGCGATGCCGCCATCGCGAAGGTCGCCGCCGACGTCGCCTCCCGCACGGCGCACCTCACCATCGACGCCCGTCTCCAGACGGCAGTGTCCCAGGTCCTCCGCCGCGCGGCCATGAAGGGAAAGGCGGCCTCGGCCGTGGTCCTGGACGCGAACACGGGCGAGGTGCTGGCGCGCGCGCAATGGCCCGACTTCAACCCCGGCGATCCCTCCCTGCGCGAGCGCCTCGAGGACCCGGAATTCGACACGCGCGACCCCAAGTTCACCGGCTACTACGGCGCGTGGCCGGACAAGACCGGCTTCCGAGGGATCTACCAGGGCGGCTCGGCGGCCAAGCTCTTCACCTCCGTCGCCGCCGCGCGCGCCGGAGTGCTCGGCAGCGGCTCCGCGTGCCCGGTCAAGGCGGGGCCCACGTTCGCGTGCGTCAACCGGGACGCGAAGGGACCGTACTTCACGAAGCCGGGCTGGTACGCGCCCGTGCACGACATCGCGATGGACAACCCTCATGGCCACATCGAGTTCATCAAGGGCCTGGCGGTGAGCTGCAACGTCTACTTCGGCCAGCTCGGCTTGCAGCTCGGACCCGAGGCCTTCGACAAGCTCGTCGCCGACGGCCTGGAGATGGGCTGGGGACGCGGGTGGTACAAGGCCGGGAAGCCGGGCAGCCGCGACCTCGCGCTGACCGCGTTCGGCCAGCACGCCGCGATGATGAGCGTGTGGCAGGCCGCACGGATCGCGGGCACGATCGGCGGCGGCGGCGTCTACCGGAAGTGCCCGCCGTCGATGGAGCTGGGCGCACCGTGCGAGCAGAAGCAGCTCCTCTCCGACGCACACCTGCTCGCCCCGGTCCTGGCCGGCATGGAGCAGGTGATGATGATCGGCACCGGACGCGGCCTGGTGAAGACGCCCGGCGTGCCGCCCGCCCTGCGCGTCTACGGCAAGACCGGCACCGCCGACTCCATCGGGATCGAGGAAGAGAAGCCCTGGGGCATCGAGGTCGGCGTCTACGGCAAGCCGCACTCCTGGTTCGTCTCGCTCTCCGAACCGCTGAAGGATGCTCCGACGGCGTGCCAGCCGACCGTGGCCCGGCGACTGGCCGTTGCGGTCGTGATCCCGCGGGGCGGGCTCGGCTCGCTCGGCGCCGGGCCCGCGGCAATCGAGGTCATCCAGGCGGCGTACAAGCTGGGCCTGTACGGGCCGATGCAGGAGCTGGAAGCCGCCCCCGGAGTGCAGCCCTCGCCCTCACCCGCACCATCGCCGCGCGCACCGCGTCCGGCGACGACGGCTCGCCCGGCCCCGGCGAGCCCGCGGCCCGCGACTCCGAGCCCGACGCCGACCGCCTCGCCGTCCCCGCCGCCGCAATAACCGAAAGGCCGGAGCAACGCTCGCACCAGCCCTCCCTCCCCCTGCGTGGGGATTGGAGGGGCTCAGTGAAGGTGGGGGGTCGATGAAAAATCCGACGGGCCGGATATTCCGGAAGACCAGGACTGGGCTGAAACTTCGCGGCGGCCCGCAACGTACAATGCGGCAAGCCGTGGCCTGCGCACGGGGGGGCGGGCCACCAGAAATGACAAGGGAGCACGACGCATGAGCATGAGGAACACGCGAATCGTTGGCGCCGTCATGGCGGCCGCGCTCGCATCGGCCGTCGTCTACGCCGAAGGCACGTCCGGACGCCAGTTCGAATGGACGACGAAGTCGCCCGACGCCAAGGCGCTGCTGAAGCAGCTGCAGCTGCGCATCGAGAACTTCCAGGTCGGGCCCGAGAACCTCGAGCTCGCGAAGAAGATCGTCGCCGCCGACCCGAGCTTCGCGATGGGCCAGTACTACCTCTCGGCCGTTCAGAACACACCCCCCGACGCCGAGAAGGAATACTTGAAGGCGAAGGAGATGGCCAAGAGCACTTCCGATGGGGAGCGCCGCTTCATCGAGGGGATGCACTACGCGCGCGTGAACCAGGGCCTCGAGTTCAAGAAGTGCATCGAGCCCCTGGAGGCCCTCGCCAAGGACTACCCCGGCGAGCGGCTGGTGCAGGTGATCCTCGGCCAGCTCTACGCCGGCGACAATCAGGCCGAGAAGGCGCGCATCGCGTTCGAGAAGACCCAGGCCATCGGGCCCAAGACCGCCCGCGTGGAGGCGTTCCTCGCCAACGACGACCTCTTGAAGGGCCGCTACGCCAAGGCCCGCGCCACTTATCAGTCGGTCGAGAAGAGCCTGCCCAAGGGCTCGGTGCCCTTCGCCATCCGCTTCGGCGTCACGTTCAGCCACCTCTACGAAGGCAACGTGGACGCCGCGCTCGAGTCGCTGCGCACCTATCTCAGCGAGTACAAGGCCAACCGTCTCGACACGCAGTTCCCCGAGGTCTTCATCTGGAACGCCATGGCCCGCATCAACCTCGAGAACGGACGGCTCGAGGAGGCGATGAAGGACTACGAGAAGGGCTACGAGAGCGTCCCGGGCAGCAGCCTGCCCGAGGACCAGAAGCAGGTGTGGCTCGGCCGCCTGCGCCACGGCAAGGCGCGCACGCTGGCCAAGATGGGCAAGTTCCAGGAGGCGTGGGCGGAGACGGAGGCGATCAAGAAGATGATCGAAGGCGGCGGCGAGGCGGCCAAGCAGTACTGGCCCGCCTACCACTACGTCGCCGGATACGTGAAGCTGGAGCAGGGCGACTACGCCGAGGCCCTCGAGCACCTGAAGCAGGCCGACATGAACAACCCGTTCGACACGCTGCTGCTGGCGCGGGCCCATGAGAAGCTCGGCCACAAAGCGGAGGCCAGGGAGGCGTACCAGAAGGTGGTCGACTCGCAGTGGCCGGGCATCGAGCGTCCGCTGGCGTATCCGGAAGCGATGAAGAAGGTGAAGAGCCTTTAGACATAGAAAGAAGATGCCGGGCGAGCGCCGCAACTTCATGGCCTGCACCTCTTAGGTCGTTGAAGGGCCTGGCGCTGCGGGCAAGCCCCCCGCAGCGCGCAGCCACGTGAATCTTTGTCATGAAAGGGTTGGCGCTTGACTCGGCCCCGGTTTGGGCCTATCTTTCGCTCGTAATGGCGCAGCGGCTGATGTGTTGTTGTTGTTGTACGGTGGCCCGGGAGGCTCCCGGCACCTACAGCGGCCCTGCGTTCGTGCTCCTCACGCTCTAAGCACCCCGAACACAGACCACTGACAGGGCCCGGGACAAAAGCCCGGGCCTTCTGGTTTCTGGCGCTGCCGCGCCTGGCGCGCCCCGGGGCCGCGAAGCGGACCCGCTCGAAGAGCAGCGGCGAATTCAGTTCGCCGCGGCGCCCCGGGGCCGCGAAGCGGACCCGCTCGAAGAGCAGCGGCGAATTCATTTCGCCGCTGCGGAAGACGCGCGCCCATCGCGAGCGCGCGGGAGGGAGCAGAGAGCGTTTTGGAGAGCACAGTGGAAATCGCCGACGCC
>WNFB01004096.1_pt1 | contig 12938 bp, 12 predicted proteins | sample 5400501 | NCBI WGS metagenome assembly WNFB01 (sample SAMN13153341, study PRJNA577476) | soil metagenome | isolation source: 200 cm saprolite under Douglas fir tree site 2 hole 1 | place: USA:California | collected 2015-04-18
ATCTCGCCGAAGACCGACGGATGTGGCTTGGAGTGCGGCAGATCGGACGTGTACACGAGCTCGTCGAGGAGATCGCCGAGGCCGTGCGCCGCGAGGTCGGCGTTGTGCCACTCCGCCGCCCACCAGGTGTTCGAGAGCAGACCGAGCCGGTAGCCGCGCTCGCGCAGGAGCAGAAGGGTGTCGCGCGCATCGGGGAACACCTTGCTCCAGCCCGCGATGGCGCGCGCGTAGGCGTCCATGATCGTGACGAGGAGTCCGTCGGGAGGCTCGAGTCCAAGTCGGCGGAACCCGTCCGAGACGAGGTCCAGCGGCGCGCCGCTGGAACGTTGGATGTTGACGCGCTGCCAGTGCGCCTGCTCGGCTGCACGCATCGCCGCAACGAACTCGACGCGAGTGGGCGAGTCCGTCGGCGACCAGATCGCGTCGTAGGTCGCTGCCCACGCCGGGCCTTCTTCCCAGTCCGGCCAGTGGACAAGCGTGCCCCCAAGATCGAAGACGACGGCGCGAGGAACGCCCGGCACGCGGCCACGTTATCCATTCCGTGATCTCCATATCCGTCGACGACCGTCTCCGCCTGCGCGAGCGCGCCCTGCGCCGCGCGCTGGGCGGTGGACCGATCGTCGACGCGGCGCGTGCGGCGGGCCGCGCCCGCGTGCCCGGGACCAGCCTCACCGGCAGGACCCTGCTCGAGAGCAGAGCGATCCGTTCACGGTTCGGCCGGTCGCTGCGCAGGGCCAGACAGCGGCGCTTGCTCGGCGCGGTCGTCGCGAGACCGACGCAGCCGACGGCGACGGGATCCTACGAGTGGCGCGACGGCCCGCGGCGCGCGATGGTCGCGCTCGGCGCGCTCGCGCTGGTGATCGCGCTCCTGTTCATCGCGCGCCCCGCCGACATCGTGGAGGTGGCCGGTGGCGGTGGCGGCGCACCGCTCGTGGTGCGACCCGCGCTCGTCTTCCAGTCGCGTGGCAGGACGATCGACCTGCCTCCTCCGGTGGCGGTAGCGGTGCCGAGCCCCGAGCCATCGCCCGAGCCGACGGCGGAGCCTGTCGCTGTGGTCAGCGTCGCGCCGCCCGCGCCCGGTCTGGTGGGCCGCGGCAGCGGCGGGACCGGCGCCGGCAATGGGGGCGTCGGGAGCGGGTCGGGCAGCGGGTCCGGCAGCGGACGCGGCGTCGCGACGCCGACCCCCGTGGCCACGCCCGCGCCCACGCCAGCTCCGACACCGGCGCCCACGCCGGCGCCGCCGGTGGGTCAGAACGCGGTGCTCACGATCTTCGTGGTCGATCCAGCCGGACGCCCGGTGCCCGATGTCTGCTTGGTCATCGGCACTGGGACCTGCACCGGCACGAAGCCGCACACCGACGCGAACGGCGCGTGGTCCACGACCGTGCCGATCGCGACGCCGACGCTCGTCTTCGACATGACCTTCGTGAAGCCGGGATACGTGACGTATGACCGCGGCTTCACGCTGAAGCAGGGCCAGACGACGTCCTACACGGTCCGCCTCTACTGGGGCTAGCCGAGCTCCGGTACGAGCTGCTCGATATCGGTGAGCAGCGTTTCCCGCGCGATGATCTCGCTCATCCGCGCGATGTCACCGGAGAGGGCGCGATCGTCGTCCACACGCGGCGAGCTCTCGCGGATGACGCGCCGCGTCTCCTCGAGCCCGCTCGAGGTCATCGCGCCGATGAGATCCAGCCCCTGCGCCGCGCAGAGCGCCTCGATCGCGAGGACGTCGCGCGTGTTGCGGACGACGGCCGCGAGCTTGTGCGCGGCGTGCACGCCCATGCTGACGTGATCCTCCATGCCCGCGGAGGTCGGTAGCGACTCGACCGACGCCGGGAACGCCCGCAGGCGGTTCTCGGTCACCAGGGCGGCGGCGGTGTACTGCGCCACCATGAAGCCCGAGTTCGTGCCGGCGCGCGGCGACAGGAACGGCGGCAACCCGCTGGTGTGCGCGTTGGTCATGCGGTCGATGCGCGCCTCGCTGATGTCGGCCAGCTCCGCGACCGCGATGGTGGCAAGATCGAGCGCGATCGCGACCGGCTGCCCGTGGAAATTCCCCCCGCTGACGACGCGCCTCTCCTCGGCGAACACGAGCGGGTTGTCGGTCACGGAGTTGATCTCGATCTCGAGCACGCGTCGCAGATACGCGAGGGCGTCGCGTGACGCACCGTGCACCTGCGGCATGCAGCGCACCGAATACGGATCCTGCACGCGGGGATCGTCGACGCGATGCGACGCGACGTTGGGACTCCCGCCCATGAGCAGTCGCAGGTTGGCCGCGACGATCTGCTGGCCGGGATGCGGCCGGCTCGCGTGGAGCGCCTCGTCCCAGGCGGCGTCCGTCGACCGCAACGCCTCCGCGGAGAGCGCGCCGACGATGTCGGCCGTGCGCGCCAGCACCTCCGCGTCGTGGAGCGCGAGGCAGCCGATGGCGCTCATCACCTGCGTCCCGTTGATCAGCGCGACGCCCTCCTTCGGCGCGAGCTCGAGCGGCTTGAGGCCGGCGCGCCGCAGCGCCTCGGCACCGCCGAGTCGCGCGTCCTTGACGAACGCCTCTCCCTCGCCGATGAGCACGAGGGCCGCGTGCGCGAGCGGCGCCAGATCACCGGACGCGCCGACGCTGCCGTGCATCGGAACGACGGGATGCACGCCGCCATCGAGCATGTGCAGGAGAAGATTCACCGTGTCGACGCGCACGCCCGAGCGGCCGGCCGCCAGCGTGTTGGCGCGCAGCAGCAGGATCGCGCGGACGACGTCGGTCGGCAGCGGATCGCCCACGCCGACCGCGTGGCTGCGGAGCAGGTTGCGCTGCAGGGCGCGGAGCTCGTCGTGGGGGATGCGCACCGTCGCGAGGTCACCGAACCCCGTGTTCACGCCGTAGACCGGCGTGTCGCCTGAGGCGAGCTCGGCGACGAACTTCGCGGCGTCGGCGACGCGATGCTCGGCCGCGCGATCGAGCGCCACCGACTCATGGCGGCGCGCGACGTCGACGACGTCAGCGATCGAGAGGTCGTGCCCGGTGATGCGAAGCGTCGGCAGCTAGTCGCGCTTCCCGAGGTTCTCGCGGTACCAGGCGGACAGCTCGACGTAGTGCTCCGACGCAAGGTGGGTCCAGCGCTCATCCGCGGGCCCGACCTCGCGCACGGCGCGGGCGGGAACGCCGACGACGACCTGACGGTCGCCGATCGTCATGCCCTCCGGGAACACCGCGCCCGCGCCCACGATCGTCTCGCGACCCACGCGGTTGTGGCCCACCAGGATCGCACCCGTGCCGATGAGGACGTTGTCGCCGACCTCGCTCGAATGGACGATCGCGCCGTGACCGAGGGTGCAGTTTGCCCCGATGACCGTCGGGGAGCCTTCGTCGGTGTGGATGACGCAGTTGTCCTGCACGCTCGTCCCCGGTCCGATGCGCACGCCGGCCATGTCGCCGCGCACCGTCGCGTTGAACCAGACCGAGGCGCCCGAGGCGATCTCCACGTCTCCGATGACGCTCGCCGTCGGTGCCACCCACGCGTCCGGCGCGACGACCGGGCGCTTTCCGCGGAAGGCGTAGAGGGGCACGCCCGAATGGTAGGAGCGCGCGGCTATCCTTGCCCCTCTTATGGGGAGCACGCGTAGGCCCATCCGCGTCGTGCTCGCGAAAGTTGGCTTGGACGGACACGACCGCGGAGTGAAGATCGTCGCGCGAGCGCTGCGCGACGGTGGCATGGAAGTCGTCTACACCGGTCTCCATCGGCGCCCCGAGGAGGTCGTCGCGGCGGCCCTCGAAGAGGATGCCGATGTCGTCGGCGTCTCGATCCTGTCCGGCGCCCATCTGACGCTCGTGCCGCGGCTCATCGCGCTCATGCGCGAACGGGGACTCGACGACGTCGCGGTCGTCGTCGGCGGAGTCATACCCGACGACGATGTCGCCGCGCTGGAAGCGATGGGGGTCGCCGCGATCGTCGGCCAGGAAGCGAGCCCGGACGAGGTCGTCTCCGTCGTTCGCCGCGCGGTGTCGCCGGCACGCGTCGCTTGATGGAGCAGTGGTCCTGGCCCTCGCGCTACGACGAGTCATATCGGCCGGCGCCGGACGAAACGTACTGGTTCACGCGTCGCGAAACGATGGCGCCGGTCGAGCGCGACGCCGCGATCCTCGAGCGCATCCGGCAGGTGATGACCTGGTGCTGGGAGCGTTCGCCCTTCTACCGGCGCAAGTGGGAAGAGGCCGGGATCCATCCCGGCGCGATCCGCTCGCTCGACGACTTCGAGCGCGTGCCGATCACCACCAAAGAGGAGCTACGCGCGACTCAGGCGGCACATCCGCCGTTCGGTGACTACCTGTGCGTCGACGCGCGCGAGGTGTCGCACGTCCACGGCACCTCCGGGACGACGGGCCGACCGACCGCGTTCGGGATCAGCGCCGACGACTGGCGGGCGATCGCGAACGAGCAGTGCCGTGTCATGTGGGCGATGGGCATACGCCCGTCGGATACGGTCTTCATCGGGTCGTTCTTCAGCCTGTACATGGGCTCATGGGGCACGCTCATCGGCGCGGAGCGGCTCGGCGCGCGCGTCTTCCCGTTCGGCGCGGGCGCGCCGGGGCAGACGCGGCGTGCCGTGACCTGGCTCAAGGAGATGCGCCCGTCCGCGTTCTACGGCACGCCCTCCTACGCGCTCCATCTCGCGGAGGTCGCGCGCGAGACCGGGATCGATCCGAGGGAGTTCGGCCTCCGGATCCTTTTCTTCTCCGGCGAGCCCGGGGCGTCGATCCCATCGATCCGCACGAAGATCGAGCGCCTGTACGGCGGTGTCGTCATCGACTCCGGCAGCATGGCCGAGATATCGCCCTGGATGAACCTTGCGGAGTCCAGCGCCCGCGTCGGCATGCTCGTCTGGCAGGACATCGTCTACTGCGAGGTTTGCGACCCGCGAACGCACCGTCGCGTGCGCTACGGGGCCGAGGGAACGCCTATCTACACAACACTCCACCGCCGCTCCCAGCCGATGGTGCGCCTGGTCTCGAACGACCTCACGAGCTGGGAGGCCGGTCCGTCGCCCTGCGGCCGGACCTACCCGGTGCTCCCGCGCGGCATCTATGGCCGGATCGACGACATGTTCACGATCCGCGGCGAGAACGTCTACCCGAGCGCGATCGACGCGGTCGTCACGGCGCTGCCCGGTTACGGCGGCGAGCACCGCATCGTCATCACCCGCGAAGAGGCGATGGACGAGCTCGCGGTCCGCGTCGAGTACGACCAGGCGACGTGGGGCTCCGGGGACGCGGCGATCGATGCGCTGCGCCGGCGGGCCGAGGCCGATCTGCGGACGGTCCTCGGCGTCCGCGCCCGCGTCATCGCGGTGGCACCCGGAACCCTCGAGCGAACCGAATTCAAGGCTCGACGCGTGGTCGATGACCGCGACCTTTGGCGCGAGGCGAGGAGGATGACATGACCGCCTATGAAGGGGCGCCGCCCCCAGAGACCCCGGGCAGGTCGACGTCGCTCGTTGGCGACGAGCTTCGCCGCCGGGCCGAGGAGGACCGTGAGCGCTGGGAGCGGTCCGAGGTCGCGGACTTCATCGCGCGTCAGCCGGAGCGCGCCGCCGAGTTCCGGACCGAGTCCGGTATCCCGCTGCGGCGCGTGTACACGCCCGCCGACGTCGACGCGACCTGGGAGGACGTGGGACTCCCGGGACGGCAACCGTTCACGCGCGGTCCGTACCCGACCATGTACCGCGCGCGGCACTGGACGATGCGCCAGATCGCGGGCTTCGGAACGCCGGCCGACACCAACGAGCGCTTCAAGTTCCTCATCGCTCGCGGGCAGACCGGTCTGTCCGTGGACTTCGATATGCCGACCCTCATGGGATACGACTCCGACGACGAGATGAGCGCGGGCGAGGTGGGCCGCGAAGGCGTCGCCATCGACACCCTGGACGACGTGGCTGCCCTCTTCGACGGCATCGATCTCGAGGCGACAAGCGTCTCGATGACGATCAACCCGACGGCGTGGATCCTCCTCGCGATGTACGTCGCGCTCGCGGAGTCCCGGGGGAACGAGCTCCACATGCTGTCTGGAACGATCCAGAACGACATTCTGAAGGAATACGTCGCTCAGAAGGAGTGGGTCTACCCGATCGGCCCGTCGATGCGCATCGTGCGCGACACGATCACGTTCGCGGCGAAGCACCTGCGCCGTTACAACCCGATCAACATCAGCGGCTACCACATCTCCGAGGCCGGCGCCAATGCGGTGCAGGAGGTCGCCTTCACGCTGGCCAACGCGATCGCCTACATCGAGACCGTGACCCGCGCGGGCGTCGCCGTGGACGACTTCGGCTCACGGTTGTCGTTCTATTTCATCGCGCAGCGAGACCTCTTCGAGGAGGTCGCGAAGTTCCGTGCGGCACGACGGCTTTGGGCGCGGATCGTGAGGGATCGGTTCGGTGCGAGCCGGCCCGAGTCGGGGCGTATCCGCTTCCACTGTCAGACCGCGGCCGCCACGCTGACGAAGGCGCAGCCGTACAACAACGTCGTCCGCACCGCGCTGCAGGCGCTCGCGGGCGTGCTCGGCGGCGCGCAGTCCCTGCACACGAACGGCCTCGACGAGGCCTACGCCATCCCGACCGAGTCGGCGATGGAGCTGGCGCTGCGGACACAGCAGATCCTGGCGGAAGAGACCGGCGTCGCGAACGTCGTCGATCCCCTCGGCGGCTCGTGGTACGTCGAGGCGCTCACCGACGAGATCGAGCGGCGGGTCCAGGACTACCTGGATCGCATCGACGCGATGGGCGGCATGGTCGCCGCGATCGAGCGGAGCTTCCCGCAGCGCGAGATCGCCGAGAACGCCTACCAGGTCGCCCGTCGCAAGGCCTCGGGCGAGCACGTCGTCGTCGGCGTGAACCGCTACGCCGACGCCGGCGAGGCCCCACCCATCGAGACGCACCGCGTGTCGCTCGCGACGGAGCGCCTTAAGGTCGACGAGCTGCGCGACCTCAAGGCGCGACGCGACGGCGCTCTGGTCCGGCGGCGTCTCGATGAGCTCGTGGCGGTGGCGCGGGACGAGAACGCGAATCTCATGCCGGCAACGATCGCCGCGGTGAAGGCTCGCGCGTCGCTCGGCGAGATCGTGAGCGCGCTGCGGGAGCCCTTCGGCACCTACCGGGAGGTGCCGGTCTTCTAACTACCATTGGGTCCATGCGCACACGCGACCTCCGCGTCGAGGGCTACCGGCCGCTGGTGCCTCCCGCCGTCCTCCTGGAGCAGCTGCCCCTATCGGAGGGCAGCTCAGCGTCGATCGCCCGCGCGCGGACCGAGGTCGTCCGTGCGCTGGCGCGGGAGGACGACCGCCTCATCGTCGTGGCGGGGCCGTGCTCGGTACACGACGTCGACGCTGGCATGGACTACGCGCGCCGGTTGCAGGCGCTCGCGAGCGAGCTCTCCGGCGACCTCCTGGTCGTCATGCGCGTGTACTTCGAGAAGCCGCGCACGACGGTGGGCTGGAAGGGCTTGATCAACGACCCCGGTCTGGACGGGACCTATCGGATCAACGACGGGTTGCACCTCGCGCGGCGTTTTCTTCTCGACGTCGCCGCGCTCGGGGTGCCGGCCGGCTGCGAGTTCCTTGATCCGGTCTCGCCCCAGTACACCTCGGACCTGGTGAGCTGGGCGGCCATCGGCGCGCGCACGACTGAGAGCCAGGTGCACCGCGAGCTCGCGTCCGGCTGTTCGATGCCGGTCGGATTCAAGAATGGCACCGGCGGCACGGTTCAGATCGCGATCGACGCGGTCCGGGCGGCCGCGCATCCGCACCGCTTCATCGGCGTCACCGAGCAGGGGATCGCGGCGTTCGTGAGCACGCGTGGGAATCCGGACTGCCACGTCATCCTGCGGGGTGGGGCGCGCGGGCCGAACTACGATCGCGCCAGCGTCCGCTCCGCCCTCGATCTGCTCCGCAAGGCGGGACTACCGGAGCGCTTGGTCATCGACGCGAGCCATGGCAACAGCGAGCGCGACTATCTCCGCCAGCGCGACGTCGCCCGCGATATCGCATCGCAGATCGCGGAGGGGCAACGCGGGATCGTCGGCGTGATGCTCGAGTCGTTCCTCGTCGGCGGCCGGCAGGACCTGGCCGACCCGCGCAACCTCGTCTACGGGCAGAGCATCACCGATGCGTGTATCGGCTGGGCGGACACCACGGAGACGCTGCGGGAGCTCGCCGGCGGCGTGCGCCGCCGACGCGCGACGGCTCAGGACGCTACGGCTTCGTCCGTCGAACGCGCGCCGCGCGTCGCCTCGACCAAGCGGTAGCCGAACCCCCGCGCGGTCTCGATCACGACCTCGTGGACGCTCGCGTCTTCGAGCTTCTTGCGCAGACGGCCGACGTGGACGTCGACGAGCCGCGTGTCGCTGCCGGGCTCGTATCCCCACACGCCCGTCAGCAGGTTATCGCGCGTGTAGACGCGACCCGGCTCGCTCGCCAGCGTCCGCAGCAGCTTGAACTCAGTGGGCGTCAGCTGCACCTGCCGATCGCCCGCGATCGCCTGCACGCTGCCGAGGTCGATGACGAACCGGCCGAAGCGCAGCTGCTTGCCGTCTCCGTTGTCGTGCGACATCTGCGAGCGGCGGAGGAGCGCCTCGACCCGCGCGACGAGCTCGTCGTTGTCGAACGGCTTGCTCATGTAGTCGTCGGCGCCGACGCGCAGGCCCACGACCCGGTCTGGCGGATCACCCTTCGCCGAGATGAAGAGGATCGGAACGTTGCTGCTGTGCCGCAGCTCGAGGCAAAGACTGATGCCATCGAGGCTGGGCATCATGACGTCGAGCGTGACCAACTCCGGCCGGAAGCGCTCGAACGTCTCGATCGCCTGCCGCGAGTCGGTGACGACGTGGGTCTGGTGACCCTCTTCGGCCAGGACGTTCGCGACGAGCGTGGCGATATCGCGATCGTCTTCCACGACCATGATGCGTCCGCCGGTCTTGGCCGTTGGCGCGGTGGTCGTGGGATGCGCGGTAGTCATCGGATGTTGGTCGAGCACGTGTGACGGGTTCGTCGCATTTGTCATGCCACGGCTGACGGACCGTCATCTGGGCATCTGTGCGCTTGCCTGTCTAGGCGGTGACCGGCTTGTGGACGCTCACCTTCAGGGCGAGCTGTTTCAGCGCGAGCGACGCCCGGTCCGTCGGTTCGGCGAGCACGAACGGGACGCCCAGATCGGCGGCCGCGTCGACCTTCTCGGCGTAGGGGATGACCACGTCGACCTTGCGCTTGATGAATTTGGCGACGCCAACATCGTCGATGCCCTTTGGAGTCAGCCGATCGAGGGCGACGATCACCCGCTCGTCGGCGGCGCCGATGTGCGCCAGGCTGGCGAGCACATCGGCGGTCGCGCGCAGCGCCGCCAGATGCGGGGCGGTCACCACGCAGACCGCATCGGCCGCCTCGAGGGCCGCGAGCGTGATGTCGTCCATGCGTGCCGGAAGGTCGAGAACGACGTAGTCGCGCTCCACGCGCGCGAGGTCGATGGCCTGCTGGACGATGTCGATGCTGACGATCTGCGCTTCCTCGGGGGATGCCGGCGCCGCGAGCATTCGGATGCCGCTCGCGTGCTCGCTGAGGTACTGCGCGAAGTCCTCGTCGGTGACGCGCGACAGATCCGACTTCGCGAAGTCGACGATCGTGTATCGCGGGCGGAGATCGAGGAACATCGAAGCGTTCCCGAACGGAATGCTGAGGTCGATGATCGAGACCTTCGAACCTTCCGCGCTGAGCGCGGCGGCGACGTTCACGGCGCACGTCGTGGTCCCGACGCCACCCTTGCCGTGGAGGAAGGCGGCCACGGCGCCGCGCTTGCGCGTCGACTGTGGCGACGCGGCGGGCCGAGTCTGCCGGAAGAGCGTGTCGATCTTCGCGGCGAGGATCGCGAGATCGATGGGCTTGCCGATGTAGTCGTCGGCGCCGTGCGAGTAGCCGGCGAGCACGTCCTGTTCCTGCTTCATCGCCGACAGGACGATGATCGGCGTGCGGGCCGTCCGAGGGTCCTCGCGCAGCCGCTTGATGAGCTCGAGCCCGTTCATGACCGGCATGTTCACGTCGGTCACGACGAGGTCGGGGGCGCCCTGGCTCTCGATGACCGTGAGCGCTTCCGCGCCGTTCGCGGCGACCGCCACGCGGTAGCCGCGTTTCTCGAGGTATACCGTGCAGAGCTTGCGGATCGGCTCCTCGTCGTCGACGCAGAGGATCTTCTCGCCGGGCATGGCCCTCCTTACCGGATTGGCGCCGCCGCTAGACTCGCGTCGATGAGCGGCTGCGAAACGATACTAATTTCGTGAGCACGGGCATCCTGCTCGGGGACCCCTACAAGCCGACCCGCTCCCGCTGGCTGTCTCGCGCCCTCCTCGGCGTCGGCGTCGCGCTCTCCCTCATCGCGGCGATGGCGACGTACTTCCTCGCGACCACGCCACGCTCCGAAACGCCCACCACCGGTCCGATGGTGGGCGTCCTCGTCGCCGCGCGTGACGTCGACGCGCGCACGGCGCTCGGCGACGGCGACCTCAAGATCGTCCAGCTCCCGCGCGATGCGACGCCGGCCAGCGCGCTGCGCGACAAGGCCGCGGCCGTCGGCCGGATCACGACCGTCGCGCTCGCCGCGAACGAGCCGGTGCTCCCCGGGAAGATCGCGGCCTCCGGCACGGAGGGCAACATCGCGGTCTTTCCGGCCGGCACGCAGCCCGGCGGCACGACCCCGCGCTTCCGCGCGGTGTCGCTCAACGTGCCGGATGCGAACGCCGCCGGTGGCAACATCCAGGCCGGCGATCGCGTCGACGTGCTTCTGATCTGGAGCGCCACGACCCCCGACGGAAAGTCGAGCGATTCGCTCAGCCGCGTCGCCATGGACAACGTGACGGTCCTCGCGCACGCGATCACGATCTACACGCTGCGTCTCGACGTCGACGCCGCCGAGCGCCTCGCGGCCCTGCAGGCCGGCGGCGCCACGATCCAACTGCTTCTGCGCGCGCCTGCCGACGACCGCGGGTCGGGGTCGAGCGGCGCGAGCTTCACGCGCGAGACTCAGCGGCTGGGACGACCCTGATCAATCTCTGGGCTGCGCCCAGGAGACACGCTCAAATTCTTGTCATTCCACGAGCGCCGGCACGCGCGTACCGGTGATGGCGGAGCTCGTGAAGTTCGAGTTGAGCGTGAAGTTCCCGGTGAATGAGAGCTGCCGCGCCACGATCTGCGAGCTGATCGTGCTGTTCCCCGCGAGGGTGGCCGTCAGCGTCGCCTGAGGGAAGTACATCGTCCCGCTGAGCGAGGTCGCGGCCGCGCGCAGCGTGATGCCCGCCGCGTTGGTGCAGTTGCGGTCCTGGAAGATGACCATCCCCGCGTACGAGCCGGTCGTCTTCGCCGCGAGGGTGTGCTGACCGGTGCCGGCGAGCGACATTCCGACGCAGGTGGGCGATCCGCCGGGTGCTGCCGGATAGTTCGAGTAGGTGTTGTAGAGCAGCACGCCGCCGCTGGACGCGAGCACCAGCGACGCGGTGCCGGCCGTCACGAGGCCTTGCTGGAAGATGTAGGTACCCGAATTGAGAGAAGCGACGCCGCCCGAGCCGACGGCGATGGTCCCGGTATAGAGGCCGGGGCTCAGCGTGACGGGGGTGGTGATGACCTGGCCTGGGAACGTCGGCACGCCGGTCGTCGGCGGACCGGACATCGACGCGAACGGGTCGTTCACGACCGACGCGCCGGTGACCGGCGCGGGCGTCATGCGGCCCGCGGTGCCGCCCGACGTGCTTCCGCGCACGCGGTGATACGTCCCGGTGAGCGTGCTACCCCCTGACACGTTCACCGCGGTGCCGCTGGTGGAGTTGGTCTGCGTGCCGCCACCCGTGATCGTCACGCGCGCGTTCCCGGAGACGTTCAGCGCCGACGCTGCGGTCGGGTGAAGCACGAGGATCGCGTCGCCGGTGCCCGAGCGCGCGATGCCCGCGACCGCCCGGACCGAGACGGAGGTGCGGCCGCTGCTCCCGCCGGGGATGAGCTTCGTTTCGACCAGACGCGTGATGCTGACCTCGATGTAGCCCGGATCCCCGGTCGTCACACCGGTGGTTGGCGGCGAGGTCGCGGTGATCGTCGTCCAGCTGTCCACGCTGTAGCCGTTGCGCGTGGCGTCGGTCGTCGCCGCCGTCTGCGCCGTCGCGGCGTTACCGCCCGCGTAGAGGACCGTCGCGCCGGCCCACGCCGCGGCGTCGGCGGCGGTCTGCATCGCCCGGCGCGCGACGAACAGCTCGCCGGTGTCCATTGCGAGTCCGATGCCGAGGATCAGCGCGGCGATCGCCGCGGCGATGAGCGGCAGCGCCTGGCCGCCCTCGTCACGCGAATACCGCCTCACTGCTCGATCACCAGTGTCGAGCTCGACGTCATCGTGACGCGTAGCGCGTTACCGATGAACGCCTGCGAGAGGAGCGGCGTGAACGGGAAGCTCGCGCTCACGACGATGCGACTGCCGCGATTCGCGTTCCCGTCGGGCCACGTCGCGTTCACGGTCATGTTCGGCACGCCGATCGCGTAGCGCTGCACGGCCGCGGTGATCGCCGTGTCGATGTTCGGCGGCGTGTAGGTGGCCGAGCCCGGACCCGTGGGCGATCCCGATTGCGCGCCGTGCACGATGCCGTATCGCGATCCTTCGCGCACTGCCGTCGCGACCGTATTCGACAGCCAGACCGCTCTACCCAGATCAAAAATTCCGACAAGCAAGATGATGAGGATCGGCAGCATGAGCGCCGTCTCGATGATTGCTTGCCCCTGATCACGCGGCGCAGGGCGCGACGCCGCCGCGAGCGGAGGGGCGTCTCTCGAGGGAGTGCCGGCTCCGCCAGCCTCAGTGGGTAAGGCGATCGGTTCACTCAGTGGCTGGCGTGAGCAGATACGAGCGAGAGAGACGCCCCTACT
>WNFB01004097.1_pt1 | contig 12936 bp, 10 predicted proteins | sample 5400501 | NCBI WGS metagenome assembly WNFB01 (sample SAMN13153341, study PRJNA577476) | soil metagenome | isolation source: 200 cm saprolite under Douglas fir tree site 2 hole 1 | place: USA:California | collected 2015-04-18
CAGCGTCTTCAGGCGGGAAAGAATACGTGGCCATCCATCGGCGCAGGCAGCGTAAGTGGGGTCATCCTCGGCCCACTCGTCATGCGTCACCGTTACTTTTGTGGCTTCGGTCTCGGGCAGCAGTTCGATCGTTGCGCGTGACGGCTTATCATTTTGGCCCATTGCGAAGGTGTACTGAAAGACTTTTGGCGGCTCAAACCGCAGGACCTTCCCTCGCACGTAGGTCATGGGCTTGCCATCGGGTCCCGCGCCCACCCATGCGAGCAAGCCACCAGGCTTAAAGTCCGCTTGAAGCTCAGCGCCCGAAAAGATGATGCGGTTCGACTCCCGCGACACGAAGCCTTCCCACACCTTCTCCGGGGTGGCGGCAATGTAGAAGATGTATTTCAGTGGTGCTTGATGGGCCATGATTGCTCCTGACTCTCCTGCGCCATCTTATATCCACAGGCAAAAACTCAACAAGGCCGTAGTGCCATCGGTTCTGCCTGATTGCTCAGGTGGATTCAACAGGTCGATGCAACACCATCTATTCAGTTGATCTGACAATACTTTCCCCCTAGAGAAAACCCGATCTGTCCGGCTGTACTCAATCAGACCTAGCCAGGTTGGTGTTCCGATTTGAATCAACGCTCGCGAACGGCCCCTTTAGCTGTTGCGCCCACTGCAAGTAGACTTCGGACTAATGTTGCGTCGACCCATTGAGATCGCCACGTTTTGTTTTCTGTACTTTACGCGCTCTTGGTCACAACGGGCAAAGCGATAAGCTACTTGGAATCAGTGGCTTCTGCACTCTTTTCATTACGACGGAGGGTGTACCGCCTAGCAATTATTTGCGGGGAGAAAGTGTCAGCTTAGCCCGATAGCTTCGCCAACGACTCCGCCAGCACTAGCGCGCCCCGCGCAATATCCTCAGGTGCAGCGTACTCATCAGGCCGGTGGCTGTATCCATTCCGGCAGGGAATGAAAAGCATTCCAGTCGGAGCGATCCGCGAAATAAAAAGCGAATCGTGGTAAGCCCGGCTGACCATTTCAAGAAAAGGCAATCCACGCTCGCGGCACGAACTGGCGAGCGCCTCGCGCACTTCAGGCGCGCAATCCGCCGGCGCATCCGCATTCAGGAATTCCGGCTGCATCGAAACCTGACGCTTCGCGGCAACTGTTTGCGATGCGCGCTCGATCGTTTGCATCACGCCATCACGCCGCGCTCGATCCGTATCCCGGATGTCCAGCGTAATTCGTACCTGGCTCGGGATACTGTTCACCGCGCCGGGAAAAACATCGCACACGCCTACAGTGGCCACGGTATCCGCCGCGCCACTCGAGCGCGCCGCATTTTCGACTGCCAGAATCAACTCCGCTGCCGCGCAAAGCGCGTCTTTGCGATCCGGCATAAGCACTCCGCCGGCGTGTCCTCCGACTCCTTCGATCGAGATGCGCAGACTTGCCGGTGCAGCGATGCTCTTTACGATTCCCAGAGATGTTTTCGCGCGTTCGAGGAGCGGCCCCTGCTCGATGTGCAACTCCACGAATCCCTTGTAATAACCCTTCGGTAGTTTCACATCCTGAAGATTTCCGTTGAAGCCCGCCTTTCTGCGAACTTCGTCCACCGATTCGCCGTCGTGATCCTTCAACCTGGCGGCGCCTTCCGCAGAAAGAGTTCCCGAAAGCAATCGGCTCCCCAGACACCCGATTCCGAAACGCGTTGGTTCTTCCGTCGCGAACACAAGAAGTTCTATCGAGTTTTTTGGCCGGAATCCGCTCCGCTGCAGCGCGCGAATCGCTTCGAGCCCGCCAAGAACTCCCACGACGCCATCATATTTCCCGGCATTCGGAATTGCATCAATATGCGAACCTGTCCCGACGGCGGGCGCCGTGGGATCAGCGCCGTTCCAGCGCGCAAAAATATTTCCGGTGGCATCCTGCCGCACAGCGAGCCCTGCTTCTTTGCAACGCGAGATCACCCAAGCGCGCGCTTTCAAATCCGTCGGCGTGAAAACAATTCTGGTGACCGCGGGAGGTTCCGCGTCCGAAATCGCGGCTAGCGCATCAATTTCTGCAGTCAGCAGCTGCTGATCAATTTCCAATTTCATTTTTTCGCGTCGCAGAGAGGATGCTGGTTCCAGTTTTTGTAAATAAGATATTTGGCAGGAACTTTTCCGATCGCTCCAAACCATTGCGGACACCACGGCCCCATCCAGATGAAATCCCCCGCCGTGACCGGATACCACGAATCTCCGAGCCGGTAAATACCGCTCCCTTCGAGCATGATCAGCCCATGCTCCATCACGTGCATCTCCACCATGCTGAGCGCAGCGCCCGGCTGATAGACCATGGTATTCACCGCAAAATCAAATTGCGGCTCATCGGGCAACAAACACTTGACCTGCAAATCCGAATCGCCATCAAGCGCGTGTGAAGAAAGAGCATCTTCGCTCGAAACCAGCAGCCGCGGAAGCTCAGTTTTCTCGGCTCGCTCGTAAGTTTTTTCAATGACGGCAACCCGGCTCTTTTCTTTCGCAATAATTTTGTGGGAAAAGCTCTCGGGCAAATAGGCATAGCCGCGCGCGCCAAGCTCATGTCGTTTTCCCTTGGCCTCCAGCTTAACCGCGCCATCCATCACGTAAATAAAACGCTGCGCCGAGGTATTTCCCAGTTCGCCTTTCGGCTCAAATTCTGCGGTGTATTCGGTGAATGCCGCGCCCAACGCCGGACCGATATGCACGATCGCGGACCCATTCTTCATCCCGGGCAGAGCCGTGCGCACAAAAGTGTCGGGAGTAAGGAGCAGGTGATTGTTCTGATGAGAGCTGCGCGTTTGACCGAGATTATGCACGGCACGTCCTTCCTAGAAATTCTTGCGAAGCCGCCAGCTGCGTCAGCAAATGCTGTCCGCATTCGAGCGCCTTCGCGACATCGTCGAGATGCACCGATTCTGCCGGATCGTGGCTGATGCCCCCGGGCGTCCGCAAAAAAATCATCGCCGCGGGAATTTTTTCCGCCAGGATCATGGCATCATGCCCAGCGCCGCTCGCCATGCGATGGGCCTCGCAACCGGCTTTTTGGATGGCGTGATCGATCTGCCCCGTCAGGAGAGGATCCATCGCCACGGCATGCTGCGCAAGGAGCGTTCGCCACTTCGCGGTCACGCCGCGCCGCGCCGCAATCGACTCCGCTTGCCGGATCAATTCATCCAGCGCTTCAGTTCGCGCGCGATCCGAAGCGTGTCGAATATCCAGCGTCGCCCGCGCTTCTCCAGCAATCACGTTCATCACACCGGGCTTCGCTTCCACGAATCCTACCGTGGCCACGATTTCCCGCGCGCGCTGCGCCAGATTTTCGACTCCCACAATCCACTCCGCGGCCGCGGCCAGCGCATCGTGCCGCAGATTCATTGGCGTCGTGCCCGCGTGATTCGACTGCCCGGAAAAGGTGAACTCCAAACGATTTTGGCCGACGATGGCTTCTACGACTCCCAGGGGCCGCCCCAAACTTTCCAGCACCGGTCCCTGTTCGATATGAAATTCGAGGTATCCCAAAACGTCATCACTCAACGCAGCTTTGGAAATTTCATTCGGGCTCAACCCAAAATCCTGAATCACCTTGCGGACCGAGATTCCGTGCTCATCCTTGCGCCCGAGAAGTTCTTCATCCACGCGGCCGACCAGCGCTCTGCTTCCGATAAACGGAATTCCAAATCGCACTCCCTCTTCCTCCGAAAATCCACAGACCTCAATCCCAAACGAGAGCCGCAGCCCCTCCAGCGATTCCACCAGCACGATGGCTAAAACCACTCCCAGTATCCCGTCGAAAGCTCCCGCATTCGGCACCGTGTCCAGATGCGATCCGATCAAGATCCGCGGGGCTCCCGGCGACGTCGCCGGATAGAATCCCCGCAAATTCCCAACGGCATCCACCGACACGGTCATGCCGAGCGCTTTCATCCAGGAAGATACTTCCCGGTGGCAATCGCGCATCGGTGCCGACAAAAAAGTCCGCCGCGTGCCGTCCGCATCTTCTGAAAATGACGCCAGCTTCCGGCAGCGCGCGATCACCTTTTCCGCGAGATTTGTATAATCACTGGTCGTCTGCACTGGATTCTACCTTTGCTCACAACGCCCGCCTCGTTGTACTCACAACTCCCGGATAAGCTTCGCCGCTCCCCATCCCGCGACAACAAGCGCAACAAGAACTTGCCATCCGTAATGATTTCCATAGGTCGCGACCGGAAAATGATTGCTCAGCATCAGAAAGACGACCGGCACGGCCATAAACGTATTGTGCTTCGACCGAAACTTCGCTTGCGCGCCCAGCGACGCATCAAACTTCTCTCCCGCTGCAGCAGCCGCGATCATCCCGCGCTGCGCGGGAAGAATGCGCATCCACACGTTCAACGTCATGATCGTGCCGAAGATCGCTCCCACGTGGATGTACGCTGCCCGGCCACTGAAAATGTGCATCAATCCCCAAGCCACCACCGCCGTCATGGTCAGACCAAATCCCGCGAACGCGGCCTGCGACTTTCCTAATGGTGACCGTACCGCCAGATCGTAGACGATCCATCCCGCTACCATGGCGCCCACGCCGATCGCAATTCCGGCTTGCTTCGAAATGTCCGCAACGTCCGGATCGATGAGTCCATCCCCGAAGTAATACACAAGAACGAGGAGAACCACGCCGCCCAGCCACGTAATCAACGCTTCCCAGCGAAACCAACGGACCTGCTCCGGCGCCACGCCCAGCGATTTTTGTTTCTCGACGGTGTAGAAACCGCCGCTATGCACCATCCACACTGACGAAGCTGTCCCGTTCGCTGCCGCCTTTTTCTCGAGCTTTCCGAACTGGCCGTCAAGCCACGTGAAGTAGTACGTCTGCCCGACCCACATGATCCCTGCGAAAACGTGAATCCATCGCACACCGAGATTTAGCCATTCGCGGATCGCGGAACTCATCTCAGCTTCCTCGGTACGTCGTGTAGCTGTTCGGACTCAGCAGCAATGGAATATGAAAATATTGTTCTCCCGCTCGAACTCGAAATAAGATTTCAACTGCGGGATACAATCCTTCAACGCTGCACGTTGAGAAGTAACTCGCTGTATCAAACGTCAGGCGGTACGCACCTTCCACAATCGTCGAACCATCCGGCAACAATTGGTTGCATCTTCCGTCCTGGTCCGTTTTGCCAGAACTGAGGGTAAGCCATTTGCCTGAAGAATCTTGCTGCTCCAAGCGAACCGGCACACCTGCAGCAGGTTTGCCCCGGGCCGTGTCCAGAACGTGCGTCGAAATGCGATTCATCCCGCGATCCATTTTTTCAGACGAATGTGCGTGATCTGTCGCTGCTCCTCGGCCGCTTGCTGCAGTTCCGTTGCTTGATCATTGTGCAGCCGCCGCCGCAGAATCTCCAGAATTTCGCCGGCCGATTTTCCCGTCGCGCAAACAATGAAGATGCGCCCGAACTTTTGCTCATACTCGCGATTACCCCACTTTAGAGCCGTCTCTACGGCCTCATCAGCCGCTGAAGCCTCTTGCTGTTCTTGCGCGGACCAGGCTGAAGATTGTGCTTCGACAGTTTTTTCCGCGCGTGTATCGCCGATTCGTGGATGTCGCCGGAACGCTTCAAACCAATCTGCTTCGCCGAGGCCGCGCCAAATTTCATCGGAAGCCGCAAGCAACGAGGCTTCATCTTGAATGGGCCTTTTCGAGGCTATGCTCGCCGCCCAAGTTGCCGAGCCGCAGCAAGCCAGAATCTCGCGAGCAGCTTCTTCGTGCGGCAATCCATTCCAGCGAGCAAGCACCTCGCTCACGCGTTTATCTCCGACGCGGCAAGCTTCTCGAGAAACTCGGCCACGAGATTGCCAGCCACAGCTGCCCGATATCGAGCCGTAGAACGGATATCATCGATGGGACTGATTTCTTTCGCCACGCTTTTTCTTGCCGTATCGATCAACGATGGCCCAATACTTTTTCCGGCAAGCACGCGCTCCGTTTCAGTCAAGCGTAGCGGAACAGGCGCAACGCTTCCCATTGCAAGACGCACATCGCGGGTTGCGCCGTTTGAAATTTGTCCCAGGGCTGCGAGACAAACCTTGGAAATGGCTTGTGCGTTGCGGGCGCCAACTTTCCGCGCATGCGAAAAATATCCAGAAAATCGGCGCGGCAGCGAAATATCGCGAATCAATTCGTCAGCAGCCAGCGCCGTCTGTTTGTATCCCAGGTGAAAATTTAGATAAGCCACACGGCGTTCGCCCCGCGCAGAAATCAACGTCACATCAGCGTCGTAAACGAGCAGCGCGGGCAGGGAATCGGCTGCCGGAGAAGCGTTTGCGATATTGCCTCCCAGTGTTCCGCGATTTTGGTTTGCAATTCCGCCGGTCCAGGATGCCGCCGTGGCCAGCAGCGGAAATTCCCGCGATACAATTTCATGCTGGCGCAGCACAGTATACGTGCACGCGGCGCCAATGCGAATTCTATCTGGAAACACTTCGATTTGCCGAAGTTCGGGAATATTCCATAGATTAACAAATTTTCGGTTAGGCAATTTCCCCGCCGAGTACAAAACCATCACGTCGGTCCCGCCGGCAATCGGCAGCCATTGAGCGGGCGCGCTGGCCATCAAAGAGAGAACGGCCTGCAGATTGCCCGGCGAAACGAGCTTGTATTCGGCTGGATCCGCTCTCATTTTCGAACTCTTCGCCGCGCGGTCTTTGCCACCGCTTCGAAAACTTGCATGTAGCCCGTGCAGCGGCAAAGATTCCCTGCAAGTCCTTCCCGTATGTCTGCCAGAGCGGGCTCCGGTTTGTTCTCAAGCAGATGCACTGCCGCAAGAATCATTCCCGGAGTGCAGATGCCGCACTGCGCGCCGCCGCATTCGAGGAACGCTTTCTGCAGGGGCTTCATCAAACCATGCGCCGACACTCCCTCGATGGTGACGATGCTCGCGCCGTTCACTTGAGCCACGGGGACGAGACAACTGTTCACCAGCATTCCGTCCAAGAGTACGGAACACGAACCGCATTCGCCTTCACCGCATCCTTCTTTCGCGCCCGTCAATTTCAAATCGTTCCGGAGTACGTCCAACAATCTTTCCATTGGATGGGCGAGCACTTTCTTCGCCTCGCCGTTGACGGTGAATGATATTTCGCACTTCCCGCTCGTCTGCTGCGAAGCATTCATGCAGTCCCTCGCACGGGAGAAGAAACATCTTGCTCAATCCGCTCGAATCGCAGAGCCTCAAATAAATCTTCCGGCAACAACGGAATCGCGCGGATTCGAAAGCCGGTGGCATCCTCGACCGCGCTTATGATCGCTGGCGCAGGGCCATCCATCGGCAGCTCTCCGATGCCTTTGGCGCCATGCGCGCCGTGAACGTTGCCGAGTTCCTCAAAAAATACGCGGATCGGCGGCAAGTCCACCGAAGTCGGCATAGTGTAATTCGTCATTTGATTGTTGATCATCAGGCCGTTCTGCCAGACGACTTTTTCATAGAGTGCGAAGCCGATTGCCTGAGCCACACCTCCCGTGATCTGGCCCTTCGCGAGAACCGGGTGAAGAACCTTGCCGACTTCCTGCAACGCGACGAAGTCGTTCACCGTCACGCTGTATGTCGTCAAATCCACCGTGACCTCCGCGACGTACACGGCCCACGCGAAAGCGGCGTACGCCTCGCCGCGATATTTTTCATCGTCCCAATAAACGCCGCCGGGCGCTTCATATCGCGCAAAAGATTTCAGTGGCCCATACCCCGCAATATATTCCCCACACGCGGCGCGAAATTGTTCCGCTGTGTGGTCATCTTTCAGGGCTCCGGTCTTCGTGAGCGTTTGCTTGATTCCCTGAGCCGCCGACTGAACCAGTTTTCCGACAATCATCGCCGTGCGCGATGCCACCGTCGGGCCGCTATTCGGAACCACCGTTGTGTCTGGTTGCGCGATCGTGACATTCTCATACGGAAGACCCATCGCCTCTGCCGCAATCTGGCACAGCACGGTATTTGTTCCTTGACCAAACTCCGCGCTGGACACCAGCACGCGAACATTGCCATCGGCGCCGGCTTCAACGCCGACGAGCGAATTCAGATAGCGTTCGCCGGAACCCGTGAATCCCGCGCCATGCAAAAAAGCCGCAATCCCCATTCCTTTCTTGCACGTTCCGCGTTTATTTTCCTCGGCGAAACGCTTCTTCTTCGCGTCATAGTCCGAAAGCTCCAGCGCCCGGCTGAGCAAACGATCCAGGTCAATATTTTCCCGAATGGTCTGTTCTGTCGTTGTTGTCTGACTGGGCTTCAGAAAATTTCTCCGGCGAATTTCGACCGGAGAAGTTCCCACGACCTGAGCGATGCGGTCCATGTGCCGCTCCATCGCAAAGAGACTCTGCGGCGCCCCAAATCCGCGAAAAGCTCCGTGCGGCGGCGTATTCGTCGCGACCGCCTTGGTTCGAATGCGCACGGTCGGCCAAAAATAAGGTCCGCCTGCATGGATGGTGCCGCGCGACAGGACCACCGAAGACAATGTTGCGTAAGCCCCGCCATCGATGGTGAATTCGATCTCGCCTCCGAGAATCTTCCCATCCTTGCTCACCGCGGTGCGATGGCGTGTCCGCGAAGGATGCCTCTTCGTCGTCGCCACCATATCTTCCATGCGGTCGTAAACGATTTTCACCGGCTTGCCCGACTTGATTGCGAGCAGCGTCGCATGCGCTGCGATCATGGATGGATATTCTTCCTTACCTCCGAATGCGCCTCCCGTCTCCATTTGCACCACGCGAATCTTGTGCTCCGGAAGGCCGCAAAGCGCCATCAACGCTTTGTGAACGTAGAACGGGCATTGCAACGAGCCCCAAACGGTGACGCCACTCTCTGCGTCAAACGCCGCGATGACTCCGTTATTTTCGATGTACAACTGTTCCTGGGCGCCGGTGAAATACTCGCCCTCGACCACGTGCTCCGCTTCTTTCCAGACGGCGTCCACATCACCCTTCTCAACGAGGTAGCTCTTAAAGATATTGTCTGTTCCCCAGATGATCGTGGATTTCTGCTCACTTTCTTCAATGCTGTGTACGGAGGGCAGCGCTTCATACTCGATGGATACCGCTTCAACTGCCTTTCGCATCTTGTGGCGGTGGGCATGTGCCAGTAGCAGAATCGGCTCTTCAGCGTGATTCACGGTGTCGGCTGCGAGGCAAGGCTGGTCATCCAGGATCAGCGCAATGCAATTCTTCCCTGGAATGTCTTTTGCCGTTACGATGACAAATTCGTTCCAGTCGACGCTCGAATCAAAAGAAATCTTTCTGATCTTTCCGCGCGCCACGTTGCTGCGTACAGTTGCACCATAGAGCATTCCTGGCAGAACCATGTCGTCGACGTAGCGCGCTGTTCCGGTGACCTTATCCCAGCCCTCCTTGCGCGGAACCGCTGCCCCGACGATGTGACGGACGGTCATAAATTCCTTTGCTGGCCGTATTCTGTCTGAAATGGCAGGACTTTCAAATCCCTATTTGAAGCTTCCGTGCGCCTGTTACCGCCGGAATTCGCGCCCACCTGGCGCTCCAGGAAATGTCCCATCGGCAAACACGCAGTCTCCGCGCAGGTAAGTTGCCTTGACCACGCCGCGAAGTGTTTCGCCCAGATAGGGCGAAACGCAGTGACGATAGTAAAGATGCTCTTCTGTCGCCACGAACTCTGCTTCCGGCTCAAACACCACGAAGTCGGCATTATAATCTTTGGCAATGCGGCCCTTGCGCGATTCACATCCGGCGAGTCGCGCCAGACGTTCCGCCATCCACCGCGCGATATCCGCAAGCGTGAATCCGCGGTCGATGGCCTCCGTCCACATCACCGGCAGCGCCAGCGAGAGGCTCGCAATCCCGCCCCACGCCGTTCGAAAGTTTCGCTCGCTCAATCTCTTCATCTCCGGCGGGCAGGGAGAATGATCCGTCGCTACCAAATCAATCACTCCCTCTCGAAGTCCCTGCCAGAGTTTTTCGCGATTCTCCCGGCTGCGGATCGGCGGCGCACACTTGAACAACGCCTGGCCGTCTGGAATCTTCTCCGAAGAGAAATGCAGATAATGCGGACAAGTTTCCACGCTCACTGGCAAGCCTTCCGCTTTCGCTGCGCGCAACATATCCAGCGCCTGGCTCGCGGCCAAATGTACAATGTGCAGCCGGAAACGGTATTCGCGGCAGAGCGAGATCATCAGCCGAATCGCGGAAAGCTCCGCTTCATCCGGCCGCGATTGCAGATACGTCGCGTATTTGCTCCAATCCGCCTCCGCCAATCGATGCGTTGCCGCGTCCACCGGCCCGGGCAGCTCCGCGTGCACGAGCAGCGGCAAGCCGGTCCGCGCGACATGCGGCAAAGCTGCGCGCAGCTCTTTCTCATTGACCATGGTGAAGCCGTCGATGCCGGGATGAATGAGGAAGCACTTGAATCCCAACACGCCCGCGGCAGCCAAGCCCTCGATGTGCTCCTGGTTGTCGCTCACAACTCCGCCCCACGCCATCCAGTCCACGTGGCACTGGCCGCTCGCGGCTTTGCGTTTCGCTTCAAGGGCGGTCACGGTCGTCGTCGCCGGCAGACAATTGAGCGGCATGTCCGCAAGCAGTGTGTAACCACCGGCTGCAGCGGCGCGCGTTGCCGTCCGGAATCCTTCCCACTCTGTCCGTCCCGGTTCGTTGATGTGAACGTGCGAGTCCACCAGGCCCGGCAGAATGGCTGCCTCGCCAAAGTCTTTCACGGAAATCCCAGCGGGCAGTTGATTGGGTGGAACAACATCGAGGATTCGTCCGTCTTCAACGAGCACAGCCGCCGGTTTGATTCCGTCCGGCGTCACTACTCGTCGTGAGAGAAATGCGCTAAGACTCATGTTCTGGCCGGCATGGCTTGCGGTGCAATACACAACAGAAGGGTACCGCAACCAACTTCAACTCCCAAGATGACTGTGACGCTATGGTTTTCACTCGCAGATTATCAGTCGGAATGCCGGGCAAATCTGGGACAATAGCCGTCATTGAAAACGCCCCAGCAACTTCTGGAAGCATTCCAAGAGCGCTTTGGCTCGGCGGCGAGCATTTACCGGGCGCCTGGCCGCGTGAATCTGATTGGCGAGCACACCGACTATAACGACGGCTTCGTGCTGCCGGCCGCGATTGAGTTCTATTGCTGGGTGGCCGCTTCACCACGGCGGGACGGCAAGCTGGTCATCCATTCCGAGAATTTCAATGAAACGGTCGAAGTCGCCCTCGATTCCTTGTCTCCCCCGGGGAAGAAACACTGGGCCAATTATCCTCTTGGTGTGGCCTGGGCACTCCGTCAAGCGGGGAAGCCGCTCACCGGAGCAAACATCTATATCGCCGGTGATATTCCCCTCGGAGCTGGATTGAGTTCGTCGGCCGCGATCGAGGTTGCCACTGGCTTTGCGTTGCTCGGCCAGAGCGGGCTTGCCGTCGACCGCTTGGAATTAGCACAACTTTGCCAAAAAGCGGAGAACGAATTTGTGGGCGCGCGCGTGGGAATCATGGACCAGTTTGTTTCCTGCTTTGGGCGCGCGTCGCATGCGCTTTTGCTAGATTGCCGCTCGTTGCAGCACGAATTGGTGAAAATTCCCGCGGATCTCCAGTTGGTGATGTGCAACACGATGGTCAAGCACGAATTGGCTTCCGGTGAGTACAATACCCGCCGCGCGGAGTGCGAAGAGGGCGTTCGAATCCTGCAGAAAGTGTTCCCGGAGATTCGCGCTCTTCGCGACGTCACGCTTTCTCAGTTGGACGAACATCATCGCAATCTTTCGCCGAAGGTTTTTGCCCGCTGCCGCCACGTCATTACAGAAAACGCGCGCGTGAGAAGCACCGTCGAGGCATTGCGCCGTGGGGATTGCAAAGCCCTCGGGCCTTTGATGCGGGATTCACATCGCAGCCTCCGCGACGATTACGAAGTCAGCTGCAAGGAGCTCGATCTAATGGTGGAACTTGCCTCTGCGCAGCCGGGTTTTATTGGCGCTCGCATGACTGGGGGAGGATTTGGCGGCTGCACTATCAATTTGGTAGAGTCCGCAGCGGTGAGCAATTTCCGGCACAACGTCGCTGCGGCATATTCCTCCAAGACAGGTCTGACGCCTGAGATTTTCGTTTCTCCTGCATCCGACGGCGCGCAGCAAATCGTTGTCCTCGAAAACAAGACCGCCGGGTGACAGAAACTTTCCTATGGGTTTCGACGAGCTCAATAAAGTTCCTCACCGCCGTTTCAATCCGCTCCTGCGGGAGTGGGTACTCGTCTCTCCCCACCGGACCGAGCGCCCCTGGTTGGGCAGAGTGGAGAAAATTCAGAAGCCTCCCGCTGCCACGTTCGATCCCAATTGTTATTTGTGCCCGGGCAATCAGCGCGCGGGCGGAGCGCGGACGGCGCCATATACGCAAACCTACGTTTTTGACAACGACTACCCCGCGATGCTGCCGGACGTTGCGCCAATCCAATTTGATCCAGCGGGTTTGCTGGTGGGAAAGTCAGAGCAGGGAATCTGCCGCGTGATGTGTTTTTCTCCGCGGCACGATCTCACCGTTGCACGAATGAGCTTGCGGGAATTGCGCGGAGTCACTGACAGCTGGGTCGAGCAGTACTCCGCACTTGGGAAAATCTCCTGGATTAACCACGTGCAGATTTTCGAAAATTGCGGCGAGCTGCTGGGCGCGAGTAATCCTCACCCGCATTGCCAGATTTGGGCGAATGCTGCGCTGCCAAACCTTCCCACTCGGGAGCTGGCGTCCTTTCGGGAGTATCGCGCCGAAAAACATTCCTGCCTGCTTTGCGATTACCTGAAATTGGAGCTGCAGTCGAATGTGCGAGTTGTCTGCCAGAACGACGCTTTTGCCGCTTTTGTGCCTTTCTGGGCCGTTTGGCCATTCGAATCGCTGGTCTTGAGCAAGCGCCATCTTGCATCGATC
>WNFB01004099.1_pt1 | contig 12934 bp, 7 predicted proteins | sample 5400501 | NCBI WGS metagenome assembly WNFB01 (sample SAMN13153341, study PRJNA577476) | soil metagenome | isolation source: 200 cm saprolite under Douglas fir tree site 2 hole 1 | place: USA:California | collected 2015-04-18
GTCCTTATACCGTGGCGTTCTTCTTTGCAGTTGGCACTGCATTGTGCGCGGTACCGGCGAATTACTTTCTCATGCGAAGGCCGTTGACGGGAGGCCAGCCAGTGAGCATGGCTGACTACTGGAAAGGGCGCTCTGCTTGGCATTGGTGGGGAATTCTCGGGGGAATGATATGGTGCACGGGTGCGGTCTTGAACTTCGTTGCTTCGCACGCACAGGTGATCGGTCCGGCGATTTCGTACGCGATAGGACAGGGCGCCACCATGGTTTCCGCCATATGGGGAGTCTTCATCTGGAAAGAATTTGCCGCCTCACCTCCGGGCGCGCGAAAGTTAATACCACTGATGTTCATCTTTTTCCTAGTCGGCTTGGGCGCGGTCGCGGTGGCTCCAGTATTTCTGAGGTGAGCTGCGGACACCTGCGGTAAACAAAGACTAGCCAGATGGGTGAAGGCGAGAACTGAATTTGGGAATCCATATGGCGAAGCGGATCGTAGTTGTGGGAAGCATCAATCTTGACCTGGTCGGCGCCACTCAACGAATTCCGATTGCTGGCGAAACGGTTGCAGGATTGAGCTTCCAGACTTTCCCTGGCGGTAAGGGCGCAAACCAAGCGGTGGCAGCCGCGCGCCTCGGCGCATCCGTTAGCATGCTCGGAAAACTCGGAACGGATGCTTTCGGCGCGCAGTTGCGACAAAGCCTTGAAAAGTCGAAGGTAGATACTAACGGAATTGACGTGGTTCCTGGATCGTCGGGAGTCGCTCTGATTACCACCGACGCGAAGGGACAAAACGCGATTACAGTCGTGGCTGGCGCGAACGCGCAGCTGTCACCGCTGGATCTCGATGCGCATATCGACACGATCCGCAGTGCAGGCATTTTACTCACTCAACTCGAGATCCCGTTGGAAACCGTCGAGTACCTCGGTGCAATTGCTATTCGGGAAGGAATCCCTCTTGTGCTGGATCCCGCTCCCGCGCGCGCGTTACCAGCGTCACTCCTGAAATGTGTGGACTGGCTCACTCCGAACGAAACTGAGGCTTGTTTCCTTCTGGAGCGGGCCCCGGGAGAACTTTCCAACGAGGCTCTCGAGGAGGCGGTGAAGGGGCTTCTCGCGCTGGGAAGCCGAAATGTCATTCTGAAACTTGGAGAACGGGGCTGCTACCTCGCGCTTTTGGAGGGGACCCATCAGCTATTGCCGGCGTACAACGTGCAGGCCATCGATACCACCGCGGCGGGTGATGCTTTCAATGGCGCGTTTGCCGTCGCGCTACTGAACGGGCGAGATCCTATCAGCAGCGCTTCGTGGGCAGCAGCGGTCGCTGCACTTTCCGTTACGCGACCGGGCGCCCAGCCGTCGATGCCAACCCCTTTAGAGGTGGATCGCTTTCTGGAGGACAGTCAGTTCTCAAAGACACGGTTGAATTCTTGACGGATCATTCAATCATGCTCGTGTAGATCGGTCACGATAAGGGGACCTACAGGGAGTGATTGTGATTGCTCATGACTTAAGGGGCAATTGGGAAGTGCATTAAACATTCGCCCTTGTAAATCTGGGTCCACTTTGGGTCCAATATCGCCCGAATAGGATAGAAAACGAAGGTACAAGACGCAGATCCGACCCAAGCGAACCAATGAGATAGCGTTGTTTAGCTTGCCTGTCACGCAGGAGGCCGCGAGGCCTCGAGTTCAGTCGCTCCCCCCCACCTTTCGAGCGGTCAGCGTATTTAGTCTCCAAGCGTCGCCGCTGCAAAGCCAGTGATGCTTTGAGATCATGAGGGAGAAGGGAAAACGCCTTTGGTTTCGGCAAGCCAAGGCCAAAGTGGAGCAATGGCAAGGGGTTCCCAGCGATGCGGTTGGCTGGCAAATTCCCGAGGCGTGCACTTTACATATTTCTTGAAGACCGAGGCAAAGTAAGCGGGGTTGCAGAAGCCGCAACGTTCCGCAACTTGTCCGACATTGAACCGCGGGTCCAGAAGCGCCCGCTTCGCCAGTTCCACCCGCTGCCGGATCAAAAATTCCTCCAAAGTCATTCCAGTCGTACGACGAAAGACTCGGCTCAAGTGACCGGAAGAAAGATGGACGGAGTTCGCCAACTCCCGAATCGTAGCCTGGGCTGCGCCCTGCTCTTCGACCAGTTGACAAATCGCCATCACAATTTTGTGCTCGCGCTGGCTGAATGCTGAAGCCATCTGTTGCGAGGCCATGTCGGCAAAGCGTTGGAACGCTTCGCAGGCTCCGAACGGGCTGGGCGCGTGCAACACGCTGGTAATTGCCCTTTCTTTCGCAGCCGTGATCTGAGAGGCATTTGCTCCAATGCTGATCGTTTCCAGCGCCAAGTGTTCAATAGCCCAGGTGAGCAAGGCACGCGACTGCTGCGTCTCGGCCGCGGAATGATCTGAGGGCATGACGAGCGCGAGAAATTCCCGCATCACGCTGGATACGCTGCTGCCGTGCTGAACAGCCTTGACCAACCGCGCCATGACTTCGGAGGGCTGCGCTTTCTGCGGCGTGGGTTCGTCAAAGAACGACACCGCCGCACCGCCGGAATCGAGTGCGGCGCATGCTTCCTGGTAGGCCTTGAGAAGTTCCGCAGGCTGGCGATGCTCTGCACTGATTCCTATACATGCTGCCGTATTTCCCTGCGATCGAACGTGCGCCAAAATGCTTTCCGCCATTTCCTGCACTGAGATCCGCTGGTGACTTCGATTGCGGACTTCCTGGCTGGTGAAAACACAGACTTCTCCCGGTCGTACAACCATGGCCAACGAATTCGGCCAGCTTTGGCAGAAGTCCTCGACCACATGGGACATCCGATTTAGGGTCACGGACTGGCTAGAGCCCGGGCGTTGAGACTCCCCGCGCAACTGTTCGATCTGAAGGACCATGACTCTCTCGGGCAACCGTTGCAAGCCAGCGCGGCTGGCTAAAGCCTTCAATTCCTGCAAGTCACCCAAGTCTCCAGAGATCAAAATTGAAGCCAGTTCCTTGCGGTCCAACATCAGCTCGCGATCGTGCTTTCTCTGAAACTCACTGATGAGTTGGAGTCGTTTCCACGAATTCGCAATGTATCGGGCGAACAGTTCCAAAATGCGAACCATTTCTGCAACCTGAGCATGGTCCACCACTGGAACCCGGTAGTAGGCTGCCTCCAAGCTCGTGAAATTAATATGGGACTGTCCGGCCAGGTTTTCGCGGACCAGTTTGAAACCTCGCGCAGTGGGCGAAGCTGTCAACACCTGGCCGGAAAATAGCGTGCCCAGGTACTGGCCGTCGCAAATCACGGGGACAGCAATGTCCGTAAGGCCGACATGGCAGCCATAAACCTGCGAGCAACCGGTCGCGCGGCAGCGCTGCTTGGCCGGAACATCTGAACGTGCGCAGGTCTCCTCCTCGTGCGTGCCGAAACCGTGCACCAGATCGCAAAAAAGAGTACTTGGGGAATTGCGGTTCGCACCCGCAGCACCTGCTGGTTGGAGTTGTACCAGCGCATCGCCAGTCCCCACGCGGTTCTTGAACTTGGCCTTTAGAGGATCGAGCTCTTCGCCTTCTTCATGCCACATCAACTCGACATTGCGAATCGGGCTCGTGTTGTTGAGGAGAAGTAGGAAGTGCTTGAAGAGTTCCAAATCCTTTTGAAATTCCCGCTTTAGCGTCCCACTCAGAACAGCTTGGTGCTTTTTCAATGCAGGCCCCCAGACGGGGAGGAATTGTATTACATCGGAGGCTCGCCGATATCATCAAAACGACGAAAAATATCGGATATGTGATCTAGCTGCTGAATATTGGGCTTAAGAATGGGCGCGGAGGGTCAGGCCTCCATCCACGACTAGGTCAGTGCCTGTGATGAACGAGGAACTGTCGGAAGCGAGGAAAAGCGCGGATTCGCTGACGTCGGCGGGCATGCCGCGACGCCCAACCGGATGAAGCGCGGTTGTCTGATCGGCTAGCGCCTTAGGGTCAGCAGAATTGCGCAGGTATTCGTCCCACAGACGCGTGTCGATATAACCGGGACAAATGCAGTTCACCCGAATTCGGCGGTCTGCTAGTTCCAGGGCGAGGTTGCGAGTCAAGGCGACCAATCCAGCCTTGGAGCAGGCATAGGGAATGGAGTCCGGAAAGGCATGGCTGGCGTGGATTGAGCTGATATTGATGATCGCACCACCGGAGCTTGGAAACAGCGGGACGGAAGCCTGCGTGAGCAAGAACGCGCCGCGGAGATTGACGTCCAAGATTAAATCCCAGTCTGCAAGCGCTAGCTTCTCCAGAGACTTTTCAATCTCGACTCCCGCGTTGTTTACCAGCACGTCCATCCGCCCGTGCGCCTTGCCCACTATTTCGACCGCATTCTGAATCTGTTCGGGTTCCCGCAGATTGGTCGGAATGTATTTCACTGGTAGCGAGGAATTCTGTTCCGTCAGTTCGGTAGCTGTGTTCTTGCCGCTGATTGCATCACGGTCCAGAATGAAGACACAGGCACCCTCGCGCTGAAAAAGAGATGCAATCGCGCGGCCAATTCCTTGTGCGCCGCCGCTGATCACTGCGACGCGGCCAGCAAGGCGACCGGAGGATTTTGGTTCGTTCATGGATAACGTGCTTTCATGCTGCGGGTCCGGCGATTCCCCGCGTCTCTAATGTGCTACTCCCTCGACGAAAATCAGCTCCGAACTATTTTGCAGAGGCAACGTCACTTTGAGACCTGCACCCATGAGTTCCTGGCCCGTCACCGTTTGATCGGGAGCGCTGTGATCGTAGAACTTGAGCGTGTAACGACCAGTTGGCTCTAACCCTTTGAGCACGAACGAGTGCGTGTTCTCACGATCGATAGTGCCTCGAAACGCGTATACCACCCCGCGCTTGCGCTCTGGGTCCCAATACTCTAGTCCATCCCAATGAACGCCGTCTGGACGTGGAGAGATATGATACAGGCTGGCATCGCGAATCAACGGTCGAAGTTCTTTCTTGTACAGATCGATTTCTTTTTTTGCTTCCGCGTGCTGATCTGCTGACCACACATTGGTATCAGTCATGATGGTCAGCCAGCCCATCATGCCGCTGCGGAGCATGTAGCGAAAGTTCTCAATATGAGGCGTCGGCCATTTTTCCACGTAGCTTTCCAGCATAGCTGAGGGAAGCACGTGGCTGGTGTCATAAAAGGCGCGGCGATTCGATAGCGGATCGTAGGTATCGGTGATGGAAAAATAGTCGCCGTGGGCGGCACTTCCGAAGTCGACCATCCGGCCGCCGTCATTGCAGATTTCAAAGAGCAGCCCGGGATGGTCCATGCGCAGCTTGGACTGAATATCGTAGTAAGCGCGCACCGCGTGATAACTGACGTCGGTCGAATTTGAACTGTCGACCCAGTACGCGCCCCACGATTTGTAAATGCACTTGTTCAAAGGATCAGGGGTAGCGTGAGGATGATCGGTGCGGTCGCACCCGTGTGCTACAAGATAGCCGTCGTGCTCAAGCATGTCTAGGCGGTAGTCAGTAACCATGCGCTCGACTTCGTGTTGGGCCCACTGTTTAGCTTCAGGCACGCCCAGATCGATGGTCTGTCCCTTGAAGGGCTCAGGCTGCCAGTCCCTCGGAACATCCGTCACCATCCAGTCGCGAACTTTTGGGTCGCGAGCGTTAAGGGCTCCGGGTTCGGTCGAGAGGCCGGCTTGCGTCCAATCGACCCAAAGGCCGAACTTGAGTCCCTTCTTGTGCGCCTCGTCGGCAATCGGGGCTAGACCGTGCGGGAACTTCTGTGGATTGGGGTACCAGTCTCCGACGCTGCGAAACCAACCCGCGTCGATATGAAACATCTCCAGTCCGAGATTGGCGGAGTCGCCGATCATGCGCAGTGCGATCTGTTCGTTAACATCCATGCCTCCACCCCAGCTGTTGTTGACGGTGAGAGGATAGTTGGGACCCTTCCAGGTTTCAGAGTTACCCAGCACGACGCGAACCCAACGGCGCAAGACGTTCCCGGCACCGTCAGGACCATCGCGAAACCCACCGAGAAATACGGTTGGCGTTTCAAAGGCTTCGCCAGGTGCAAGACGGGTGCGGAACGGGCCAGGATCGGGGTTCAGCCCGACTGATCCGCGCAATGAATCTTTTTCGCGGACCAGGGAGATGCGAGTGCGGCCGCTGAATTCAATTCCGGCATACCATCCGATTTGTGCTGAATCTTTACTCTGAATCAGAGACCAGGGAATAATTTCGCGGGGCTGATCGTCGCTGAGATCGCCATAGGTGCTGGACGTTCCGGTCCAGTGATACCCTTCGGCCAACGCTACGAGATGAGTGCCAACAGGAGATGGAGTGTTGGCGCCCTTTTCCACATAGAAGTGCTCTAGCGACGCTGTCGGGTGGATTTGCCAATTGAAGGCGAGGCTGTCTTGCATTGGAATCCAAATTTCCTGGGAGTCCAGATTCTCGATCCGGGTCTGGTGTTCGATTGGTCCAAAGGTTGCGGGCACACGCCATCCCCATGAGAGCCTCAAGTGGGGTGATGCCGATTCGTAGACAAAAGACACATTCTGCTTGTCGATATGGCTTGCGTCGCGATTGAACTGCCAGTGCAGTGGCGTGGATTTGTCGGCAATCTCAATGGCTTCGATCAAAGGCTCAGAAGCTCGGTTTCCCCATTTGGCGTGGCCGGGAATCTGCAAGCTCACTAGCCGCGGAGCAGAGCCTCCCGCCTCAACGATGATCTGAGAGTCTGCGGTCTGCAGCGTGGCCGTCTGTCCGCTCGAGCCGAGGTTGGTAGATACAACGAAGATAAGGATCCACGCGCCTCGTATCCCACGATTCATGCCGAAAAACTCCTGGGGGAGGGCGCGGAGCCAGCCCAATACGCCACCAGCCCCGCGCCGAATCTTTAGAACGAATTGTTAGAAGAAGAAGCGAAGTCCAATCTGCATCGTCCTGGGCGGATTGTTCAGATTGAATCCTTGCTGAAGATTAATTCCTTTCGCCTGTACTGCTCCGAAAGTAGCGGAGTTCGGGTTGTTGTCGATGGGACCGTAGTTAGCATGGTTGAACACGTTGATTGCTTCAACGCGAGCCTCAAGATACCGGTCCGCTTCGCGCGAAATGTAAAACTTCTTCAAGAGCGTAGCGTCGGTGAAGAAGCTGCCCGGGTTCCGCAGATTCGCAAATACGAACGGAGCATTGCTAAGTCCGTAATTTGGCGTGGTCACGAAAGCTGCCGGGTTCAGAACTCCTTTGGCAGCCGGATTGACGAAGCTTCCGTTGAATTCCAACGCTTGCGAGTAACTGACATTGGAATTGCGCACCTTCACGCCTGGGGCGAGCGAATAGCGAAGCGCTGCACCGGGTGCTGTGGTACCAGTACCGACATCGGGCATGAGAACGGGGGTACCTTTGGGATTGTAAGTGGTGATACCGGCCACGGCCCATCCGCCAACCACTGCGTCGAGCACTTTGTAGGCGAAACTGTCACCGCTATTCATGAAGCTGCGCTTGCGCCCGAAAGGAAGCTCATACGAATAATTCAACAGCAGCGTTTGTGGCATTTCGTACAATGCCACTCCATAGGCCTCGTTTAAGTTGTGCGGATTCTGTAAGAACCCGCGTCCCGCTGGGCCGTTGTGCTGGATGTCTTTCCCAGCTGTGTTGGTAAGGGTCTTGCGAATCGAATACGACGCGAGCAGTGTCAAGCCGTGATAGTAACGGGATTGCACCTGCATGTTGAGAAAGTTGGAGAACGACTTTCCCCATGTGGCTTGCCCGGGTGATACCTGCGAATACTGTGGCGACAATCCCAGCAATTGCGACAGCGACACAGTCGGCTGGCTGGCGAAAGTTTGCGATTGACCGTAGAACGGATTCGGTACCTGGGTGGATAGATCGCTGCCTAACTGATAATACTCGAGAGGAATGTTGTTAAGGCTCCAGTTCCAGACTGGAGTGAGCAGGTGAATGCCACGAATTCCGGTGTAGTCAACAGTCGCCACCCAATCTTTGCCAAGCTGACGCTGCACGCTGAAATCCCAGCTGTATTCTTCTGGACTCTGGAAATGACTGATCGTAGTACCCGCCTGGTCCAGACTGGCAGCGGCTCCGAAGGTTTGGAATCCGTAATCCTTGTTCGTCTTGATCGGCGGGTAGTATCCGAGGTTCAGCCCGCTGCTGGTCTGGAGCGGAAATGTTCCTAGACCGTGATCCCGGCCAAACTCGCTGACCCAATGTTGTCCATCGAGAGATGAAATCTGATTGAAGGTGACAGAGTTGTAGTAGAAGCTGAACCAGTCGGTCGACAAGCCGCCGAGTCCCTGATAGATGATTCCGGCGCTGGCGTGCAGGACAGTGTTCTTGTCGAGAGCGTAAGCGATTCCGAGGCGCGGCTGGAAGTTCAGCTTCTCGGTGGAGTAAAGGTTCTTCTGCGGATATTCCGGCGTGCCTAACAACACAACGCGCCCGGTGGCCCCCTGGCTTAGCCAGGCCGGCTGCGGCAAACCTGCCAGACCTGGAACCGCTGCGGTGACCTGGCTCCAGTCCCAGCCCGTATTCGGCGTGAGGACGTTCTTAGCGTTCATGTCGTACATGATGGGCGTGCTAGCGTTGGTGTTCTGCGGTTTGCGAGCGCCATCGTGATCCCAGCGGAGACCCATCTGGATGGTCAGCTTACTGTTGACCTTCCAGTCGTCCATTACGTATGCAGCTTGATTCCATCCATAAGGCGTGATGTTCCAGTTTCCCCATTGGAAGAAGTTGGAAGAGCCCATCATCAGTTCAGCCAGCGGGCTTCCGGAGAGATTGTCGACATTGTTCCAGAACTGGTTGGAACCGCCACCTGGGTTCACCCACGCAACTCCGGTATGATCGCCACCTTTTTCGCGAAAGCGAAGGAAGTAAAGTTCAAATCCAGTCTTAATGGTGTGTCGATGAAAAACCTTGGTGAAGGCGACGCTGCCGTTCGTATTCTGATTTATGAATGAATCGAATTCCGAGCCGCCCACGCTGCTGTATCCTCCGACACCGTTGAACCCTCCGATACTGATGCCCGGCGGAATGTGAAGGGTGGTCTTCGCAGGATTATTGATGATGAGTGGATCGAAAGGCCACTTGCTGGTATCGATGTTGGGGTCTGGACTCGCACCCCATCCCGAGACCCCGTTGCTCACCAGATTGGCGACGCCAAATCCAAGGTGCGCGTCGAAGATTGACGTAGGGGACACCGTCCAGTTGTATTGCAGGCTACCGCTCCAGTCGAGATCTGTCGTCACCGAGCCTGAACCGTGAAAATATGGGGCCGGTATGCTGTTGGTCATGTTGGAACGGCTGATGCTGAAGTTCACCCGCTGATTGTTGGCGATGTTTTCGTCCAACCGCAGGAAAAAGCGGTCGGTCGGACGTGTGGTATGAATCGACGAATAGTAGTTCCCGGTGTGGTCGCTGTTGGCCGCGGGCGCGTGGTTAGGCAATGGCCACAGCGCAAGGTAGTTCGCGAATAACGCACTCTGCAGCGAGAGCGAGGCATTGCCCGCTGGGCATGTCCCGCCACTAACGTCTGCCTGGGAACAGATTTTCGACTGGGCGTACTGGGGGCGCACCCAGTTGCCTCCGCTGTTAAAGCCGTGGAATGGGTCGAAAATGTTGGCGTACACCGGCGATCCGTTTTGGTAATTAACGATCGTCTGCGAGAAGTCGCCCTGACGATTCAGCAGCGTGGGCACGCTGCTGATGACGTTTTGGCTGGTGTTAAAACGCTCACCTTCCCAGCCAAAGAAGAAGAACGTGCGATCCTTCCCGGAATAGACGTGCGGGATGTTAAGCGGGCCTCCGAACGTGAGGCCGTAGTTATTCTGATGGAATGCCTGTCGTGGCACAAGCGGAGTAGCCGCGTTTTGTACCCATTGATTGGAATTCAGGAGTTGATTGCGGAAGTACTCGAACAGTCGCCCGTGGTAGCGATTCGTTCCGCTCTGTGTGTTGACTGAGATGATGCCACCGGAGTAGCGACCGTGATCGGCCGTCAGGATTCCGTTCTCTACACGGAATTCACCGATTTCGTCCGGGGTAGGGACGGAACGATTGGTGGCGTTGAATTCTTGATCTTGAACCTGATTGCCATCGACGGAAATGTTCGTGCCATTCACCTGCCCGCCGGAAATGGAATAAGAGTTGCCGGAATTTGCAATGAAGTAGGACGCGTTGCCCAATGTAGCGATCTGATCCGCCGGCGGTCCCTGGCCTTGGATTGCTGGAGTCACACCCGCCAGGTCGAGAGTATTCCGGTTCAACTGAGGCAACTCCGTGATCATTTTGTTGTCGAGGACCTGGGCAGTGGCGGATTGATCGGCGTTGAGCAAGGCTGTGGCTGTTACGGTAACGGTTTCCTGGACGGTTCCGGGCTTCAAGCTGAAGTTCAGGGCTAGCTTGTCGCCAGTCCGCAAGACAAGTCCGGTGCGCGAACTGGATCCAAATCCCTTCTTCGTCACCTTTATCTGGTAGTTCCCGGGCAATAATTGGGGGAGCACGTAGACGCCGGATTCATTGGTTTTAGTGGTTGTACTGATCCCGGTGGCAACATTAATGGCTACCACCTCAGCGTCGAGCACCGCCGCTCCACTGGAGTCTGCTACCAGGCCACTGATCTGCCCGTTTGTGGATTGGGCCTGGACGCCACTGGCGGCCGCGATGACCGCAACGAGCACTGCACAAATCATGCTCAGCTGACCGGACGATTCCCGCCTTCTCCGCAGAGTACGCATGGTATCTTCTCCTGTGTGTGAGCTTCCGATCTGATGCCGACCACACAACGGCCACGACATTCCGGACATATTGGACCCACGCTCGCCGTTTATCCATCCGGGATCAGGATTTTTCTTGTGTTTAACTGACCAGCCCTATTTGGGATCTTTCGATGGAGGAGAGGCAGGAGAGTCTGGCTCGGTCACCCGCAAGAGTTGATCAGATTCGATGTCACTCATTTTCTGGATGGCTCCTGAAGGCCAATAGATTTCGAGTGACACTTTGCGATCATCCCCAAGCCCGAAGTGCACGCGCAGATCGCTCGCTGAAGCATATCCAACGCTGTTCGAAACGGTAGATACCTGTGTCCGCGGACCGCGGCATACTATGCGTGCGCCAATTGCGGACTTGTTACTACGTGTGCCCGTCAGTTTGATCTGCAGCCAGTGCCGCACGGGGCTGCGATTCATCCATAGCTCAATGGGCTCATTCAGAGAGGTAACGGCCGCATCGATTCGCCCATCGTTGTCAAAGTCGGCGAAAGCGACTCCGCGATGCAGGCGAGCCGTCGCGAAATCCGCCCCGACTTTGTCCGATACGTCGGTAAAGTGCCCCGCCTGATTTCTGAAAACGCGGTTAGATTGAGGCTCGTTGATATCAAGCCCCCCGTTGGCGACAAATAGATCAAGCCAGCCATCGTTGTCCAGATCAACCAGACCGCAGCCCCAGCCATTCCATCCTCTACTCAAGCCTAACAAGCCACTGGACGCACTAGCGTCTTCGAAGGTCCCGTCGCCGCGATTGCGAAACAGTTCAAAGGTTTCTCCGCGCAGGCCGGTCATGACGATGTCGGGAAGGCCATCGCCATCGAAATCGCGGAAGTCCGCGCCCATCCCGGAAATCTGGCGACCGTCCCCGTTGTAGGCAACGCCTGATTCCATGCCCACTTCCTGCAGCTTCCTACCGCCACGATTGTGCAGCAGCAAGTTGCGGTCGTTGTCGTTAGCTATGAAGATGTCCGCGCGACCATCGCCATCGAAGTCCGCTACCGCGACGCCCATACCCTTGCCTAAGACTTTCTCGAGTCCGGCTTCGTGCGAAACATCGGTGAACGTGCCGTCCCCGTTGTTGTGATAGAGCAGTACGGGTTCCGCACGATACATGTCGGGGTGACAGTAGGAGTGAGTGGCCTTGTTCAAACCGCCACAGATCGGGTCAGAACCGGGACTCCAGTCACAGTAGTTCGAGACGATCAGGTCAAGTACTCCGTCGTTGTCGTAGTCGACCCAAGCTGCAGCTACAGACCACAGTTGCCGCTTTTGAACACTTGTTTCGCCCAGGCCGGCGTTTTCTGTGACATCAGTGAATGTGCCGTCCCCGTTGTTGCGATAGAGCGTGTTGCCGTGGACTCCCAGCACATAGATGTCTTCAAGGCCGTCGTTGTTGTAGTCGCCGATTGCAACTCCCATGTCATACCCGTGACCTTGAACGCCGGCACGCTCCGTCACGTCGGTAAACGTTCCATTGCGATTATTGCGATAGAGGCGGTTGAAGAAACGAGAATCGCTTTTTTTAAGAGAAGGCAGGGACGCACCGTTCACACAATAGAGGTCAGGCCAGCCATCGTGATCAAAATCGATCACCCCCAAGCCTCCGAGCACAGTTTCAACCTGATATTTGCGGCCTGTGGCGTCATTCCGCAGAACGAAGTCGAGACCACATTCGGGAGCGGTATTGTGCAATTGAATTGGCGACTCATCCGATCCGCTAAGCGCTCTCGCCACCGGACTAGCCAGGCACAAGCTGGAACCGACCAGCTTCGCGAACTCGCGCCGGGTCAACAATGGGCGGATACGGTTATTCATCCCGTGCCTGATGCGAACCCTGCTGGAAGTGGTCGGAGAGTTCGCGGGCGGTATCGAACGCGTGCTGGGCCTCCGCGCCTTTGCCCATGCGACGTAGCACGGTACCGAGAAGGTAGTGCAGGCTGCCCTTTTCGTCGGGATAGCCTTGTTGCAAAGCCGGGAGGAGGTTGGCCAATGCTTCCTCCAGTGCTCCCGTCTGGGCGCAGGCCCTTGCCAGTTCGACTCGTGTGATCATTTCGTGGGGAGCGTGTGCAGCCAGCTCTCGAAGGTAGGAGAGCGCGGCGGGATAGTCTCGTTCCTGCATGGCAATTTTTGCCAGTGTGCGCTTGGCGGGAATGCACTTCTCTTCCAGTCGGACCGCCT
>WNFB01006764.1_pt1 | contig 12934 bp, 10 predicted proteins | sample 5400501 | NCBI WGS metagenome assembly WNFB01 (sample SAMN13153341, study PRJNA577476) | soil metagenome | isolation source: 200 cm saprolite under Douglas fir tree site 2 hole 1 | place: USA:California | collected 2015-04-18
CCGATCCTGGCCGTAGAGAAGCCGACGTCAGCCCCTTAACAGGGCGGGACGTGTCCCGCCCCTACACTTCTCGCACTGGTCCTGCTCAGCAGGGCGGCAGAGGCGTCCCTCCCAGCCTCGTCACCTGGCTCGCGTACCAGGCGTAATCACGCGCGGCCTGCGCGGGCATGATCTGGCCCTCGGCCAAGGCCCGGCAGAGGATCTCGTGGAAGATGTTGAGCGCGGCCAGTTCCAGCGTCCGGGCGGTGCCGGGGGTGATCTTGTTCCCGGATTGGGCCTCGACCTCGTGGACGAACGCCCTCAGCTCGCCCAGGGCAGCCCGCAGGTGGTCCCGCGCGATGTCGCGCTGAGCGTTCTGGATCTTGTGGGTCAGGGAGTTGGCGATGCCGTGGGCGCCGGGGCCGTGGATGCCCCCGCCGGCCAGGGCGTCGGCGATCATCTGAGCCAGCGTCGCGTACTCGGCGATGGTCGAGAAGGGTGCGTTGAGCACGGCGGGCGGCGCCGGCAGGAAGCCCTGGAACACGAACTGGGTTCCGCCCGGCCCGCTGACCGGGTTGTCGACGCTGAGGTTGAGTGCGGTGCCGTGGACCAGCCAGACGGCCACCGGCGTGGTGTCGTTGGCCAGGCCGAGCAGGGTCAGCCCGTTGAAGACGTGCGTGAAGGTCGCACCCAGGCCGCTGGTGCCGACCCTGAGCAGGTGCTGCGTCTCATAGGTGGCCAGGACGGTGAACGGGATAGTGATCATCACCGGCGAGGGGACGTTGGTGCCGGTCAGGTGGTAGCGGGTCCCGGGCGCCAGGTCGGGCACCGGGTCCTGGTAGGCGAAGACGAAGGTGGTGCCGTCGTCGAACCAGTCGCTGAAGGGGCCGGCGTGGCTGGTCCCGTTGACGGTAACCATCCAGGGCACGCCGCCGGGGATGCCGACCTGGTCGAAGAGGACGAAGAGCTGGAGCTTGTAGGTGCCGACCACGGTGGTGGGGGCGCTGGCCGTGAACGGCGAGGCGACCGAGGTGCCGATCAGCACGAACCGCCGTCCGGGGGTCGATCCCGGCACCGGGTCCTGGTAGGCGAAGCTGACCGCGGAGCCGCTGTCGAACCAGTCGTTGAAGGGCCCGCTGTGGGTGACGCCGTTCACGGTCACCGACCAGGGCACCGCGCTGGGGATGCCGAACTGGACGAAGTTGGTCCTGAACTGAGTCGTATATACGGCTGTACGGCTGATGTTGCCGGTGACCGTGCCGGCGAAGGCGGCCGCGGTGGTCACGTAGCGGATGCCTGCCGGATTGACCAGGTCGGGCACCGGGGACGGGAAGCTGAAGCTGTGGAAGGTCCCGTCGGCGACCAGGGTGCTGAAAGGCAGCGGCCTGCCGATGCCGTCGAAGGTGGCGGTGCTGGCGAAGGGCAGCCCGGTCTGGGCCAGCGTGATCGTGTGCGGCAGCGGCACGCAGGCGCCGGCCGCGTTCGACCAGTAGTAGGCGACGGCGAAGCTCGTGGGGGTGGGGATGCCGCTGGGGATGCGCGGGAAGGCCGCGGTCGGCATGCCGATCGGGGCGCCGGGTGCGGTCGAGCAGATGTCGGCCGCTTCGCCCGTCGTAAAGAGGCTCATGACGCCTGGGAACGAGATCGAGGTCAGGGCGTTGTTGTCGATCCAGTCGAAGGGCGGCAGGGGGTCGGTGGCGGCCTCGACCATCTCGTGCGAGCCGGTGACCGTGGTTCCGTCCAGGTTGCTCGAGCACTGGGTGAAGGTGATGCCGAAGATCTGGGGTAGGTCTGGCGGGACGATGCTGGGCAGGGTCTGGAAGTGGAAGCCGCCGAAGCCGGCGGCGCCGGTAGCGGCGTTGCAGGACGTGATCCCGAGCATGCTGAACCCGGTGCTGCGCGGGACGTAGACCATGTAGATGTTGGTGGCGTCCGCGCCACCCAGCCCGAACGCATGCTTCATGCAGAGCACGAAGCCGCTGATGTCGAAGTAGTTGACGGTCGCCCCGGGCGTGCCGCCGCAGCCCGCGGTGGCTTGGTGCGACAGAGTGAAGGCGTGGGGGCCGGTGATGCCGTACTGGGCTAGCGAGCTGGTGTAAGTGCCGGCGAGCATGGCTGTCGTGGCCGCGTCGATGCTGGCCATCGACAGGCCGGGGTTGTCGGCGTCCCAGGCAGTGTCCCAGTAGAAGTTGTGGACGCGGATGGGGCTGACCACGGAGCCGACGTTGCGGTCGAGGAGGGCGGGGAAGACGCCCTTCGGTGGCGAGACCATGGCGTGAGCGGGGTGGCTGGACCCTGGACCGCCGGCGGAGAGAAGCAACGCGGCGGCCGCGGCGATGCCGAGCTTGCAGACGAGGCCTTTCAGGCTCATCCCAGGTCCCCCACAACCACTCCGACCTCAGGCGCTGGCGGGATTATGCGCGGCCCACAGGGGCCGTCAAGGTCCTGTGGGGGTCAAGGGGTCAGGCCGCAAAAGTCGCGCCTTCATTCGCCGCGCTGGAGCGGTATTCGAGCAACCATGGCGCTGGAACGCTGCGGCGACAGGGCCAGCTGATCTAGCTCCAGGGCGGGACATGTCCCGCCCCTACGAAAGGATCCAGGACCAGCGGTCGCGGGTGATCCGCTTCTCCTCCGGCTCCGGGCCGATGGCGGGCGGGAACTCCTCCCGCCACTCCCAGGGCCGGGTGGCGTCGATCACCACCCGCGAGTTGAACCCTTTCAGGCCGGGCTGGATGGCGGGGTCGAGGGGCCCGCTCCAGGCGCGCTTGATGATGTCGAAGGAGCGCTCCGGATCCGAGCGGGTGCGTGCAGATCGCCCAGATCACCTCGTCCAGGTCGGAGACGTCGATGTCTTCGTCGACCACGACCGTGATCCGTCCCAGGTAGGCTCCCGTCCGGCACTGGGCGGCCACGTGGCCGGCCTGGCGCGAGTGCCCCGGGTAGCGCTGCTTGATGGCCACCACGTTGAAGAGCCGGCAGCCGCCCACGCCGTGGCACCAGGCGGCGGTGACGTCGGGGATCCCGGCCAGGCGCAGCTCCCGCCGCAGGTTGGCGCTGCGGAGGTACTGGCGGAAGCGGTGCGCCTCGTAGGGCGGCTTCTCCGGCGGCACGCCCAGGATGACGGGGTCGTCCCGGTGGTAGACCGCCAGGACCTCGAAGACCGGCTCCTCGCGGCTGGCCGAGGCGTAGTAGCCGGTCCATTCGCCGAACGGGCCTTCCAGGCGCAGGCGGTCGGGGTGGAGGAGCCCCTCCAGCGCGATCTCGGCCCGGGCCGGGATGGGGAGACCCGTGTGCTTGCCGCGGATGCACTCCAGCGGCCGCCCGCGCATCCCGCCCACCCACTCCAGCTCGCTCAGGCCGGGAGCCATCTCCAGGGCGCTGGCGATGAAGAGCAGGGGGTCCATGCCGCAGAGCACGACCGCCGGCAGCGGCTCGCCCCGCTCGAAGTGCTTGTCGCGGTGGAGGCGGCCGTGCTTGCCGGGTGAGATGTAGAGCCCGGTCTCGTTGCGGCTGTGGACCTGGACGCGGTAGGTGCCCATGTTGATCCAGCCGCTTTCGGTGTCCTGGGTGAGGACGCAGTCGCCGGTGCCCAGGTAGGGACCGCCGTCCTGCGGATGCCACCTGGGGGTGGGGAACTTGAGCAGGTCGACCGCGTCACCCTCGAACACGTTCTCGGTGACCGGGCCGCGCTCCACGAACTCGTGCGCCAGCGGCTGGGTGCCGTCCATGCGGCGCTCCCACTCCTCCATCAGCTCCCAGACGCCGATGTCGACGGGGAGGCCGAGGCTGACCGCCAGCCGCCGCCGCTCGCCCTGCGCGTTGACCAGGATCCGGTAGCCGCGCGGGTAGCCGGGGATGGCGTCGAAGAGCACCGCCGGCGCCTCGTCGGTGTGGTGGAGCATCTCGGTCACGCGGCCGATGTTCTCCTCGCAGTCCACGCCCTCCAGGACCTTGAGCTCGCCGATGGCGTCGACCATCCGCAGCCAGTCCCGGAGGTCTTCGTGGGGCCGCCCGCGGCGGAGCTCCTGGAGCAGCTTCTCGCGGTCGGCGGCGCCCTCGCCGTCGAGGCTCCCCAGGCGCACTGAATCCGGCAGCCCGGGGGGCTTGGGACGGCCAGCTCGGGCGCTCATCTGGATTTACCCTTTGGTCTGATTGTCCTCCAGTCTCGCCGGGCTGCGCTCCGACCTCGTCCTGGCCAACCGGATCGTGCACCGGGCCGGCCTCGTCACCGCCTTCGGCCACGTCAGCGTCCGCGTCCCCGGCACCGACACCTTCCTGATCCCGACCCGCGCCAGCCCCGCGCTGGCGGCCGCGGATCGCCTCCTGCTGATGGACTGCGAGGGTGAGGTGCGCGAAGGCTCCGGCACCCCCAACACCGAGTTCTGGATCCACGCCCGGATCTACGCGGCGCGGCCGGACGTGGGCTCGGTGGTGCACGTCCACCCGCCCGCCTGCATCGTCCTCGGCCAGCTAGGCCAGTCGCTGCGGCCGCTGCACAACTCGGGCGCGGTGCTGGGGAGCGACATCCCGCTCTACGAGCGGCCTGGCCTGATCCGCAGCCGCGAGCTGGGCGACGAGGTGGCGGAGCTGCTCGGCCCGCGGCGGGCGATGCTGCTGCGCGGCCACGGCGCCAACGTCGCCGCCGAGGAGCTGCACCGGGCCACGGTCCTGGCCTGCTTCCTGGAGGAGGCGGCCGAGCTGCAGCTCCGGGCGCTCGCGGCGGCAGGGCCCGAGGGCGTCCGTTACTTCGACGAGGCCGAGTGCCGCCTGGCCGCCGAGCAGATCGAGGCCACCGGACCCGTGGAGCGCGCCTGGGAGTACTACTCGGCGCTGGCGGCGGGGAGGCTCTGAGCGACCCGGCCGGGACGGCTCCGGATCCAGAGCCAGGCCCCGTAGTAGAAGGCCGGCAGCGCTATCGCAGCCGCCTGGAAGCTGCCCGGGATCCCGATCACGGCCGCCAGGGCCCCGCCCAGCGGGGGCGCCAGCATGCTGCCGGCGTCCAGCCCGGCGTTGTACACGCCTGAGCTCAGGCCGGTGTGGGCCCCGGGCAGGGCCCGCTCCTCCGCCACCGAGGTCGCCGAGGTGACCCGGATCAGGCCCCGGCTGACGCCGATCAGGGCGAAGAGGGCCAGCAGCCAGCCCTGGCCGCTGAAGAGCGAGATGCCGACCACCGCCAGCGCCATCGCGAGCACGCTGGCGTGGTTCACCGGGCCGGGGTCGAGGAATCGGAAGAGGGCGGCGGCCGCGAAGCGGATGCCCGTCGCCGAGAGCGAGTTGACCGACTTGAGGATGCCGATGAAGGCGATCGGGATGCCGATCCCCACCGCGTAGATGGGGAAGAAGGCACCCAGCAGGTCGCTGATGAAGTTGATGTAGAAGACGAGCAGGGTGGCCAGCCAGACGCCAGGCGGCAGGCCGAGCAGCGCGCCCAGCGCGCCCAGCCGGGGCCGGGCCCGACGGGGGGCGGTCTGCGAACCCCCGGCCCCGACCTCGAGCCGCAGCGCCAGGCAGAGGCTGGCGGCCGCCAGGCCGGTGCCGCCGGAGACCCAGAAGGCCGGCGCGTAGCCGAGCTGCACGATGGCCTGGGCCCCGAGTGGCGCGCCCACCGCGTAGCCGGCCGAGATGGCGGCGGTGTACCAGGCCATCGTGGTCGCCACGCGGCCCCTGGGCAGCCGGAGGTCGATCAGGATGGCGAGCATGAAGGTGGTCACCAGCCCGAAGGCGAAGCCGTGCACGGCGGCCAGCCCGGCCAGCACCTGCCAGCTCTGGGCATAGGCGAGTCCGATCGTGCTCAGCGAGAAGGCGGCCAGGGCGGCGGCGCTCAGCCACCTGGCCCAGGCCAGCCGGTACCAGACGCCGCCCGGGATCCGGGAGAGGATCTGGCCCAGCCCGAGGGCGGCGACCGCGGCCCCCACCAGCGGCAGCGAGAAGCCGAGCCGGTGCAGGTCGAGGGGGAAGGTGAGCTCGAGGACCCCCTGGCTGGTGGTGATGAACACCGCCAGCAGGTAGATCAGCCGGACGTCCCGACGCCGGGAGCCGGCGATCGCCTCACGCACCCGGCAATGGTATGAACTTCGTACCCTGCGAACCCGGAGTGTATGTTTGACCCTCGAAATGGAGCCGCCTCGGCGCCTGATCGTCGGCCTCACCGGCTCGACCGGGCCCCACTACGGCGTCCGGTTGCTGGAGGTCCTGCGCGAGCACACCGACGTCGAGACCCACCTCATCCTGAGCTCGGCCGCCCGCAAGACCATCGAGTACGAGATGCAGCGGGACCCCGACTCCGTGCTGGCGCTGGCGGGCGTGGTCCACGACGAGAAGGACATCGGCGCCACCATCGCCAGCGGGACCTTCGTCACCTCCGGCATGGTGGTCGCGCCCTGCTCGATGAAGACCCTCTCGGCGGTCGCCAACAGCTACGCCGACAACCTGATCGCCCGCGCCGCCGACGTCTGCCTGAAGGAGAGGCGGCGGCTGGTGCTGGTGGTACGGGAGACGCCGCTGCACGCCGGCCACCTGCGGCTGATGACGCTGGCCACGGAGGCGGGCGCGGTCATCCTGCCCCCGGTCCCGGGCTTCTACCACCGCCCCACCACCATGCAGGACCTCATCGACCACACCGTCGTCAAGGTGCTGGACCAGTTCGGCATCCACCTGGACCTGATCGGGCGGTGGGCCGGGCTGCAGCCGGCCCTGGCCCGCCAAGGCAAGGAGTAAGGATGGCGGGCCGGGTTTTCGTCCGCGGTCTGGAAGGCGAGAAGTACAACCTGAAGGCCGCGCGTCGCGCGCGCATGGAGGCGCCGCACGTGGTCGACCAGGAGTCCCGCGGCTGGCGCGACGACAAGGCCATGGGCCACGAAGACGCCTCGCCCCACTCGCGCGCCAAGTGGATGCTGGCCCCCGGCGACGACCCCTTCCTGACGCAGTCCATCCAGTCCCACTTCGTCGCCATCGACCCCGGCGGCTCCAACGGCGGCCACGGCCACCAGAACGAGGCGGCCTTCTACATCCTCCAGGGCCACGGCTACGAGATCCACGACCGCAAGCGCTACGACTGGCAGGCCGGGGACCTGGTGGTGGTCCACAACGATTCGCGCCATCAGCACTTCAACGGGAGCAAGACCGAGCCGGCGCTGGCGCTGGTGGTCAAGGCCAAGGCCCAGTACCTCTTCCTGGGACTGACCCAGCAGGGGCGCGAGAGCACGATCCCCGACGGCGAGGAGTCGCGCTTCGGCCCGCGCGAGGACTGGAGCCGGCTCTGGACGCCCGGCGTCGAGGGCCGGCGCAAGGTCGTGCCCGCGAAGAAGGAGCCCTGGCAGCAGACCCGGGACGGCCGCGTCAAGTGGCTGGCCAACCGGGATATGGACGTCCGCCTCTTCAGCGTGGACGTCTTCCTGCAGGAGATCGCGGCCGGCAGCCGGAGCGCCTGCCACTGGCACATGGCCGACGAGCTCTTCTACGTCCTCGAGGGCTCCGGGCGCACGCTGGAGTGGCAGGTGGAGGCGGACATCGAGGACCGCTACTACGCGCGCGTCGCCAGGAAGCCGCGGGAGCAGCGCTGGCGCGCGGGCGAGCTCCTCTACATCCCGCCCAACACCATCCACCAGCTCTTCGCGGAGGGCGGCAGGACCCTGCTGCTGGGGGCCCAGAACCGGCTCTTCAAGCTGCTCGGCTACGACTCGGTCGTGTACCGGGAGGACGCGCCCGGCTGGGAGGGCGCCCCCCCGGAGACGGCCGGGATCCAGCGGGGCACGGCCGCCCGGTAGGCCCGGTAGCGGGCCCCGAAGAGGCGCTCCAGGCGCGCCTCGTCCCGGCTGACGCGGCGGGAGAAGCGGGCCCAGCGCTCGAGGAGCAGGCACCAGGCCAGGGGCGAGTGCAGGCAGAGGGCCAGGCCGGCGGTGAAGAGCAGGTGCCCGAGGTACATGGGGTTGCGGGTCAGGGCGTAGGGGCCGGTGGTGACCAGGCGCTCGGGCGGCCGGTCGAAGCCGGGCCCGCCCCCGCCCCGGCGGCCGCGGTAGTCCCCGCAGAGCCGGTACTGCAGGTAGCCGCCGGCCAGCAAGGGGAGAAAGCGGCCGTCCAGGCGCGGGAAGGCGCCCCGACGCAGGGCCTCCGCCGCCAGCACCAAGGCCGGGAAGACGACGAAGGTCTGGGCCGACGAGGACCTCGCCAGGCGGCGTAGGCTGGGCGGCAGGCCGAGGCGGTTCACGGCAGTTCAGCCCGAATTGACGGCGCCGCGACCGTGTGCCAAGATGCCAGCGTTGGTCTGATATTCGTACCCTTGGCGCGACCGGTCAAGGGCTGGAGGTGCGCCTGATGGCACTCGAGGTCAAAAGCCCTTCGTCGCTCAGCATCACCGACACCCCCGTCGCGGCGGAGGACGTCCGCTCGCTGCGCGGCAGCCTGGACTGGATGCGCCGCCACGGCCTGATGCTGGAGACGGACGTCGAGGTGTCCGGCGACCTCGAGCTGACCGGCGTCCAGAAGCACCTCGACGGCAGCCTGCCCCTGCTCTTCAACCAGGTCAAGGGCTACCCGCACCACCGGGTCGTGACCAACCTCTTCGCCAACATCGAGATCATTGACGCGCTCTTCGGCTGGGAGACGCCCCAGGCGCGCACGCGGAAGCTGGCGCAGGCGCTCACCCACCCGATCCCGCCGCAGGTCGTCTCCTCGGAGGAGGCCCCCTGCCAGGAGGTGGTGATCACCGACGACCTCGACGTCAACCAGCACATCGTCCCCATCCGCCACACGGCGCTGGAGTCGGAGCTCACGGTCGGCAGCGGCAACAGCGTGGTGGTGGGGGAGTACTTCCACGGCGGCAGCCACATCGGCTACAACCGCATGAACTTCCGCTGGGGAAACGTCGGCACCTTCCAGTCGGCTCCCGGGTCACACATGTGGCAGGTGATCACGGAGCACTACCGGAGCGAGAAGGGCATCCCCCTGACCATGTGCTTCGGCGTGCCGGTCGCCTGCACGCTGATCGCGGGCGGCGGCTTCGACTACGTCGTGCTGCCCCGCGGCGGCGACGAGCTGGGGGCGGCCGGCGCCGCGCAGGGCTTCCCGGTCCGGATCGTGAAGGCCAGGACCGTGGACGCCTGGGCGGTGGCCGACTCCGAAATCGTGCTCGAGGGCTACCTGAAGCCGCGGGACAAGCGCTACGAGACCAAGGAGGCGGAGGATCACGACACCCAGGGCCGCTACCACTTCCACCCGGAGTGGGCGGGCTACATGGGCAAGGCCTACAAGGCCCCCACCTTCCACGTCACCGGCATCACCATGCGCAAGCCGGAGCTGAAGCCGGTCCTCTACGCGCTGGGCGTGCACATGCTGGACTGCCACAACATCGACAGCACGGTCCGCGAGTCGGCCATCTTCGAGCTCTGCGAGCGGCTGCAGCCGGGCATCGTCCAGGACGTCAACATCCCCTTCTGCATGACCGACTGGGGGGGCTGCATCATCCAGGTCAAGAAGCGCAACAAGATCGAGGAGGGCTGGCAGCGCAACTTCCTGTCTGCCGCGCTGACCATGAGCCAGGGCATGCGCCTCGCGTTCGCCGTGGACACCGACATCGACATCTACTCGATGGACGACATCATCTGGGCGCTGACCACGCGCGTTAACCCGCACACGGACATCCTGAACCCGATCCCGGGCGGCATCGGGCAGACGTTCCAGCCCTCCGAGCGCATGACCGCCGGCGACAAGGAGTGGACGGCCTCCAACACCCGGTTCGAGGGCGGCATGGGCATCGACGCCACCGTGCCCTTCGGGTACGAGAGCGACTTCATGCGGCCCGTTTACCCGATCGACCTCGTCGACGCCAGCAAGTGGTTTCCCGACGATCAGGTCCGCCGGGCGAAATCCCTGATGCGGGGCTGGGTGGAGTCGCTGGCCAGAACCGGCCGGTAGCCCTGCATGCCCGAGGAGGAGCCGCGATCCTGGCGGGCGCCGCTGCACCTGTATCGCGTGCTCGACCTGACCGACGAGCTGGGCTGGCTGTGCGGCCACATCCTGGCCGAGCTGGGCGCCACGGTGGTCAAGGTCGAGCCCCCCGGCGGCGACCCCGGCCGCCGGGTCCCGCCGCTGGTGGAGGGCGCCTCCGGCGAGACGGTCAGCGCGGTCTGGCTCGCCTACAACTCCGGCAAGCGGGGGATAACGCTCGACCTGGAGGCGGACGCCGGCCGCCGCGCCCTGCTCGACCTGGTGGCGCACTCGCACTTCCTGATCGAGAGCTTCAAGCCCGGATACCTGAAGTCGATCGGGCTGGGCTGGGAGCTGCTCCGCCAGCGCAACCCGAGCCTGGTCATGACCTCCATCACCCCCTACGGCCAGAGCGGGCCCCAGGCGGCGGCTCCGGCCGGCGACCTGGAGCTGATGGCGGCCAGCGGGGCCATGTGGCTGGCCGGTGACCCCGACCGGCCGCCGGTGCGGATCACGCATCCGCAGGCCGCCTGCTGGGGGTCGCTGCACGCGGCCGTGGGCACCCTGATCGCACACCACCACCGGCAGCAGACGGGCCGCGGCCAGCACGTCGACGCCTCCGTCCAGGCCGGGCTCCTGCCCGCGCTGGTGGTAGCGCCCTGCTTCTGGGAGATGCTGGGTGAGAGCCCGCGCCGGGCGGGCGCCTACCTGACCGGCCGGAACCTGAACGGGGTCGCCGTGCGCAACATCTGGCCCTGCCGCGACGGCTACGTGACCTACGCCATCTACGGCGGGCTCACCGGGCGGCAGTCCAACCGGCAGCTGGCGGCCTGGATGGCGGAGCGGGGCCAGGCCCCGGAGTTCCTGCAGCAGATCGACTGGGACCACTTCGAGGTCGCCTCCGCCACCGCCGACCAGGTGGCCAGGCTGGAGTTGGCCATCGGAGCCTTTCTACGCACGCTGACCAGGGGAGAGTTCGTGGAGGGGGCGCTGGCGAGGCGGATCCTCGGCTACTCGGTGGCGACCGCGGCCGAGATCGCCCAGGATCCGCAGCTGCAGGCCCGCCAGGCCTGGCAGGTCCTGGACGATCCCACCCTGGGCTCCCAGGTCCGCCAGCCCAGCGGCTTCGTGCGCTTCGACGGCCGGGCGCCCCGCCTGGCACGGCCTGCCCCTCGTCTGGGCGAACACAACCGAGAGGTGCTCGAGCAGGAGCGCCTGGCAGAGGCAGGCGCATGACCGTTGAGGCCCTGCAGGACCTGCGTGTCCTCGAGTTCGGCGCCTTCGCCGCCGGGCCCGCCGTCGGCAAGCACCTGGCCGACCACGGGGCGGAGGTGATCCACGTCGAGAGCCGGCTGCGGATGGACGGCTTCCGGACCAACTACCCTCCCTACAAGGAGAACCAACCCGGGCCGGAGCGGGCGGCCATGTTCGCCATCACCCACAACAACAAGCTGGGCGTCACCCTGAACCTGAAGTCGGAGGGCGGGCGCGACCTGGCGCGGCGGCTGGCGGCCCGGGCCGACGTGGTGATCGAGAACTTCACGCCGGGCACGATGGAGCGCCTCGGGCTGTCCCACCAGGAGCTGGCGGGGTCGAACCCGCGCCTGGTCACGCTGAGCACCTGCAACCAGGGCCAGAGCGGCCCCCACGCCCAGAATCCCGGCTTCGGCACCCACCTCACCGGGCTGGCGGGGTTCCTCCACCTCACCGGCTGGCCGGACCGGGATCCCGCGCTGCTCTGGGGTCCCTACATCGACTACATCGCCGTGGCCTACGGCGTCGTGGCGGTGCTGGCCGCGCTCGAGCAGCGGCGGCAGACGGGACGCGGCTGCCACCTCGACCTGGCTCAGTACGAGGCGGGCCTCCAGTTCCTGGCCCCCGTCCTGCTCGACTTCTTCGCCAGCGGCCGGGTGGCGGGTCGCGACGGGAACCGGCATCCGCTGGCGGCGCCGCACGGCGTCTACCCCTGCGCCGGCGAGGAGCGCTGGTGCGCGATCAGCGTCCACGACGACCAGGAATGGCGGCGGCTGCGGACCGCGCTGGGCGAGCCGGAGTGGGCCCGCGCCCCCCATCTGGCCACGGCCGCCGCCCGCAAGGCGGCCGAAGAGGAGATCGATCGCCACCTGGGCCGGTGGACCCGGGGCCTGAGCCGGGAGGAGGTGGTTTCCCGCCTGCGGCAGGCGGAGGTGCACGTGGCGCCGGTCAACGACATGGCCGACATCCACGCCGATCCCCAGCTCCAGGTCATGGAGGTGTGGAGGCCGGTGGAGCACCCGGTCCTGGGCTCCTACCTCGCGGTCGGACCGCCCTTCCTGCTCTCGGAGACGCCCGCCGTTCTGGACCGCGGCGCGCCCCTGCTGGGGGAGCACAACCGGCAGGTCTTCCAGGGCTGGCTGGGCCTTTCCGAGGACGAGTACCGGCGGCTGGAGGCGGAGAGTGTCTTCGAGTAAGGCGCGGCCCGCCGACGAGGTCGAGCAGCGCAAGGGCGAGCACCTGCGGGTGGCGGCGACCCATGACGTGGACGCGCGGACCGCACCCGGCTGGGGCGACGTCCACCTCGTCCATCAGGCCCTGCCCCGCACCGACCTCGCCGAGGTGGACCTGAGCCTGGAGTTCCTGGGCCGGCGGCTGCGGGCGCCGCTCCTGATCGCGGGCATGACCGGCGGTCACGCGGCCGCCCGAGACGTCAACGCCGTCCTGGCCGGGGCCGCCGAGCGGCACGGGCTGGCGATGGGCATCGGCAGCCAGCGCGCCGCCCTGCGCAACTCGCAGCTGGCGCAGACCTACGCGGTGGCGCGGGAGATGGCCCCCACCACTTTCCTGATCGCCAACCTGGGCGCCGCCCAGCTGGTGGACCAGGCGCGCGAGCCGGCGCTGAGCCCGGAGCAGCTGGACGCGTCGGTCCGCATGATCGGCGCCGACGCGCTGGCGATCCACCTCAACTTCCTGGAGGAGAGCGTGCAGCCGGAGGGAGACCGCCGGGTGGCGGGCCTCCGCGCCGCCCTCGGGCAGGTGACGCGGCGGGTCAGCG
>WNFB01004100.1_pt1 | contig 12933 bp, 11 predicted proteins | sample 5400501 | NCBI WGS metagenome assembly WNFB01 (sample SAMN13153341, study PRJNA577476) | soil metagenome | isolation source: 200 cm saprolite under Douglas fir tree site 2 hole 1 | place: USA:California | collected 2015-04-18
CCCCGCGGTGCTCGCCGGCAAGCCGCTCGCGGCCCTCCCCGCGCCCGCCGCCGACGTGCTCCCGCTCCTGACCCGTCAACCGGACTCGCTCCAGGCGAAGCTCGCCGACGCGCGCACCGGTCTCCCCAATACGAGCGAGACCCGGGTGACCAACTACAGCCCCGGCCTGTCACTCGACTATGTGTCGCAGCCCTACCTCGCCATCGGCGCGAGCAGCTTCGGCACGTTCATCGGGGGCGGGGCGACGCTCGTGTGGAGCGACATGCTGAGCGACCATACGCTGATCACCGGCGTGCAGGTGAACGGCGGGTTCAGGGACGTCGGCGCGGTGGTCGCGTATGAGAATCAACGCCGCCGCCTCAACTGGGGGCTGGCGGCGCAGCAGGTCCCCTACATCACCGGCGGGTTCTCCGCCTTCTATGATCAGTCGGGGAACATAGTGGAACAGGCCTTGTTGGTCCGTCAGACAGAACGTTCGGGCATCGGCTTCGCGAGCTATCCGCTCAGCCGCGTGCAACGCGTCGAGTTTTCGGCAGGGTACGAGAACATCTCGTTCAATACCCAGCTGCAGACATTCACCTGCGATCCGTTCGGACAGTCCTGCATCAAGTCGGACTCGACACTGCCGTCGCCCAACGCCCTGAATCTCGGCATCGCCTCGGCGGCGCTCGTCTACGACAACTCCTTCTTCGGGGCGACGAGCCCGATTCTCGGCAGCCGCTACCGGCTCGAAGCCGATCCGTGGTTCGGCTCGCTCCGGATCGTGAGCGTGACCGCCGACTACCGCAAGTACATCATGCCGGTGCGCCGGTTCACGCTGGCCGCCCGGGTCGCGCATGCCGGCCGGTACGGCCCGGACGCCGAGAACTCGGCGCTGTTCCCGCTGTTCCTCGGCTACCAGCAGCTGGTGCGCGGCTACGATTACAACTCCTTCAGCGCGGCCGAGTGCCCCTCCAGCGGCAACACATGCCCGGCGTTCGACCGGCTGTTCGGCAGCCGCCTCCTGCTCGGCAACGTCGAGGCCCGCTTCCCCCTGCTCGGCGTGCTCGGCTTGGGGAGCGGCTACTACGGCTCGTTGCCGATCGAAGCAGGTGTCTTCGCCGACGCCGGCATCGCGTGGAACAGCGACCAGGCCACATCGCTCGCGCACCGGCAGGCGGTGACCAGCGCCGGCGCCGTGCTCCGTATGAACCTGTTCGGCTTCGCCGTTGCCGAGCTGGATTACGTGAAGCCTTTCCAGCGACCGGTCAAAGGCTGGTACTGGGAGCTCAGTCTGTCGCCTGGCTTCTGACTACAACTGCGTGAGAGGTGAGAGGTGAGAGGTGAGAGGTAAGAAGTGTAAGCCTCTCACCTCTCACCTCTCACTTCTCACTTCTCACGCCTTTCTTCGTCTCTCCGGTCCTCGCATCCACGTCCTTCACCCCCCGCAACGTCTCAATCCGAAAGTGTATCCGCTTGATCAACGTCCAATAGCGATCGAGTGTCTGCGGATCGAGGGCAACGGCGCTCGCGCGCGTCACCTCCACGGGCGGCGGCACGAGCGCCGCCAGCCGGTCGTACACCGTGCCCCGCTGTGGGGCGTCGACCCGCGACAGGAGATGCCACAGCGAAATCGCATCCTCGGAGCGCGCCGCGGCGAGCGCCGCGCGCACCGCGTCACCGCCACCCGATCCGAATGCGTAGGAGTCGAGCGCCTGCCGCAGGGCTGCCGGCGCATCGGAAACGTAGGGAACGCCGGGGGGATGACCGGGCCGCGTGACGGCGTAGGCGGCGACCGGGACGATGGAGCGTACGCCGCTCCAGGCGAACTCGACGAACCCGCCGGTGACATGCAACAGACCGAGCCCCGTCGCATCGGTCTCGAGGGTGTACTCGCACCCCAGGTCGATCGCCGTGCCGACCGGGGTGTCGACGAAGAAGAGTCGCGGTGGGGCGTCGACCTTGGCATGAATCGCGCCGAAGGCCAGCGCCAGGCGGTGATCGGTCGCCTCGGCGCGCACCAGACGGACCCGCGTGCCCGGCTGCACGTCGACGCGACCGATCGCACCCACCGCGATCGTGGCGCGCGACGAATCATCGGTTTCGAGCCATTGCCCGACGCGCATCGCTCCCGCGGCGCCGAGCAGGGCACCATCGACCCGCGGTGCCCCGGCCACGCGCTGCAGGGCCCACCTCTCACCGCGCGGCCGGAGAAAGAAGATCCCCGCAGCGAGCAGCAGGATGGCAGCGGCGGCCAGCGGAACCCACACGTTCCAACGGCCCCACATCCGTCCTCCCCCCGTCCTTCCCCGTCCGCTTCGAATCCGCTCCCGGATCCCCGGCCAGAGGTCCTCGGGCGGCTCGATGCGCCGCGGCAGCCGCTCGACGGCGTCTCGCAAGTCCTTCTCGTTCATCGCTCCAACCGCTCCCTGAGGAGGCGCCGCGCCCGGAACAGCTGCGCCTTCGACGTCCCGACAGCGATTCCCGTCATCCTGGCGATGTCTTCATGGCGATAACCTTCGACCTCGAACAGCACGAATACATCCCGCGCACCTTCAGGCAACGTGGCGATGGCGCGCTCGAGATCGATCCCAAGACCCGGCGTGCCGGCCGAGTCGCCGCGCTCATGTATGTCGGGCTCGGCCACGGGCAGCACGCGATCTTCCCTCCGCCGGTCCCCGCGGTTCGCCATCCACACGACGTTGACCGCCAATCGATAGAGCCACGAGCCGAACGCGCTCTCTCCGCGAAACGTCCGCAGTTTCTGCCAGCAGCGGACGAACACATCCTGGGTCAGCTCCGACGCCCGCGCACCGTCGCCGCTCAGCCGGAGGCACAGGGCATAGACGCGTCCCGCGTGCTCGCGGTAGAGCGCCTCGAAGGCGGCTTCGTCGCCCGCGCACGCGCGGGCGAGCCGGTCGTCTAACGGCGGCGGGTCGGCCGGCGCCACGGCAAGGGCGGGAAGCGACACATTGTTAAGACGCCGAGGCCAGACCGATGGTTTGCTCCTACGGCAGCCGGATTCCGCCGGTCAAGCGGCGCAGCTGCTGCTCGAGGCGCTGCTGCGCTGCGTCGAGCGCCTGACGGCCCTGCTGCACCTTGGCATTCGCCTCGGTCGTGACCTGGGCGACTTGCGTCTTGAGGGGTGTGATGCGCTCGTCGGCGAACCGGTCGACTTCGACCCGCAACCGCGACTGCGCGGCGTCCACTTCGGCGCCGATCATCGAGCGGATGCGATCGGAGACGGCCTGATCGAGATTGGATCGCACGTGCAGGTCGGGGTGACTGAGCGTGCCGCCGAGCTCCGCGGTCAGATCGAGATTCGCGATTTCCGACACGGCCCGCCACACGAGATCGGCGGCGAGGCCCGGTGCCGCCCCGCTGTCGCGCTGCCACGTGGCGGTGGGCGCGCTGATGGTCCAGCGCCCGCGCAGCGAATCCCCGTACAAGCCGAACGCGAGCGTCACGTCGCTGCGTCCCGGAGTCACCCGCAAGGGCAGCCCGGGAAGCGCGATGGCGGGCAGCGCGACGCCGTGCACCGACCCGCCGACAAAATCGCGGGCGGTCGCGTGGACGTGATCGAGCTGCCCATCCGCCGACATGGCCGGCGCCCGCACCTCGAACGTCGTGGGCCGCCCATAGAGCGCCGGCGCGCTGGTGAGTCCTTGCAGGCGGCCGGCGTAGCGGCGCGCCCCGGCGGAATCGTTCCCGAGAATGAAGGAGAGCTCCGCGTCTCGCAGCAGGAAGCCGGGGGGACGGTTCGCCCTGGGGAACTCGACCGTCGTCCCGGCGCGGCGCAACCGCTTGGGACCGGGATGGGCGCGCGGCAAGAGGCCGGGCGGCATGTAGGTGCGCGCCAGCTGCGTGTAATAGAGCGCGCGCTGGAATTTTCGCACGGCCTCGGGACCGAACAGCACCCAGGCGATCGCCGTCGCGTCGATCGGCGGCAGACGGATGAGATTCCTGGCGAACGCATAATCGCGCTGCCGCGCGGTCTGGAGCGCCGCCATCCCCTGGTCCAGGACGCCCACACCGCTCTTCACACCCCGATCGAGCGCCGCCAGCCGGTCTCGCGTCTGCTTCACGCGATCCAGCATGCGACGGGCGTCGCGCAGCAGCGCGAGGTCGGTGCCGTGCGCGCTCTGCAGCCGCTGGGCGAACGCAGCGGCCGAATCGGTCGTGGCCCGGACGTCGAGGCTGTCGAAGGCCGTCGTCCAGGCCCGGCGGCTCGAGTCCGCCCGCGCCGCCAGCGATTCCGCCGCCTGCACCGTCTGCAGCTTGCGGGGGTCGAGGCTGTCCACCTTCAGTTTTCCCTCGGCGAGCTGCAGCATCGGGACCTGCAGCGCCGGCTGCGCCGCCCAGGACTTCACGTTGGCCAACACCTGCGCGGTTACGCCGGGCCCCGAGGATGGCACCAAGCCGCTGGTGGTGCGTGTCGTTTGGAAGCGCAACCCGGTGGCGGCGAGACGATCGATCGCGACTTTTTTCTCGAGCAGCGGCATCGGCTCGATATCGCTGGTCAGCTCGTCTGCCTCGAACAGGTTCTCGAGCGAGTCGAAGGGCGATGCCACCACCAGCCCGCGCAGGGTGACGCTCCCGTGGCCGAGCGAGAGGTGGAACGAGCGGACATCCACCCGCGTGCCGAGGATGGCGGTGCCACCTCGCTCGACGGCGAGACGGCCCAGCCGGTCGGCGAAGAGCAGCCACAGGACGACGAGCACGGCCAGGAACAGCGCCAGGGGCACGATCGCCTTCCAGCGAACCAGTGCGACCGTCATCTCACGCCTCCGGCCGGAACAGGCGGTAGATCCCGTAGAGACGCGACGCGGTCACGGCTCGGTACAACGCCGATTGCCGCACCCGCTCGCCGATCGTCTCGCGATAACGGCGGACCGCCCAGCGCGCACCGAAGAAGATCGGGGCAAACAGGACGAGCGCGCTCACCAGGCTGCCCAGCACGACCGTGTTGTTGAAGTTGGTGAGCGGCACGACCGGCAGATCGGCGAGCGCCGTCCAGAGCGGCGTCAGCGCGGGTATCCCCAGCAGCAGCTCCCGGCCCAGCGCATCGAACACCGGATCGAGCGCGAAGCCGAACGGGATGGCGAGCGCCCAGCCGAGCATGGCTCCCGGAACGGAGACGTTCAGCAGCAGGATCAGCATCGCCACGACGAGGTTGTGCAGGCTGAAGAGCGGCGTCAGCCCGAGGATTGTGCCGAATGCGAGCCCGGCGGCCACCTGACCCGGCGTGCCCTCGCTGTGCAGCGCCTTCACGAGCGATTGCAGCAGCTTGAGGATCAGCATGGGGGTGGCGGAGGGGGGGCGCTCATCATGGCGTGGCGGCAGTCGAGTCCGACACCGGCCGGATCAACAGCCCTGTCGTGGACACCCGGACCTCGTACCGCGCCGGGCGCGCGACGCTGACGAACGTCCCCGAGCCGTAGCTGGCGTCCACCAGCGGAGCCAGGAACCTCGGGTGGCGGTGCACGAATCCGAAGACGTTCACCATGTGATCCTGGCCCAGCGGGAAGACGGTGTGCGGCCGGTGCCGCTCGTCGGGAATCGCGTTGTAGCGGCCGCCGACCCGGTCCAGCTCGTACGCCGTCTGCAGGCCGAGGATGTTGACGATCGGCTTCCACTTGAGGATACGGGCGTCGACGTAAAGCGCGTCGCCCAGGATGTCGAACTGACCAACGCGGCCATCGGGCAGCGTCACGGTGGCCCGGAAATGCTGCGGTCCCAGGGGATCGGTCTGGACGACGGCCGCGACCTCCTCGGCGGTCAAGGCGCGATAGCCATGGATCCCGATCGTGACGGAGGCAAAGAGGGCGGCGAGCGCCAGGCAGAGGAGAGCCGTCAACACGCTGACGAGGGTGTGGAGCAGCCGGCGCCGCCGTCCGGCCCAGACGGCCAGGGCCACGAGCAACGCGCCGGCTAGCGCGGCGACGAGTGAGGCGCCGGTGAGCACGGACATAACGGGTACAAGCTACCAAACAACGGGCCCTCTCCGCATCCGCTTGCGTTGAGGGCCTGGCGTTGGTCTCGATAATCCTTGCTAGACTTGCGTTTCCTGACGTGCGGGGGGTCGGACGCTCTGGCGGCGTTCGCCCACGAGCCGGCGGTCGAGACCGGAACGGCGGTCGAGCACCATGCGGCGGTCGATGCCGCCGCGACGCTCCACGGCCACCTCGATCACCTGCTGGCGGCGCTCACTGCTTTCGCGACGCTCGAGGCGCCGCCGCTCACCGCTACTGCGTCGACCCGACCCCATCGCGAATGCTCCGAACTATCAGGGAAACGAATGGCCCACGTGGGCCTACGCCAACCTTTCGCAAGAGCTATGCCCTATCGTCGCACCGTGCGACGGAGCCTAGCTCCCGACGAATCAGTCACTTACTCGCGCTGGTCACGCGTCACACATCCACCTCCACATGGCCCGCCCGCTACGGTGTGCGTCTCGTCGCCTTCATGTGGCGTGCCCGCAACGGGACTTATATCCTGCCACGGGTACTTATCGCCATGTGCGTCGGCGAAACGACACTGTCGCAGGTCCCCTCCAGGAGGCACGACATTTGCCACCTACCCCGCCATCCATGACCAGCGCGTCGGCGCAAACCACGGCCCGTCCCGTGGCGCAGTCAGGAGCGACAGGGGTCGAGATATATCCCCTCGACGCTCCGTGCGCGAGCCGGATTCTGACGACCGAAGCAGTTGGTTTCATAGCGCAGCTCGCGCGGACGTTCGAAGACCGGCGTCGCGAGCTGCTCGCGGCGAGGGCCTCGCGCCAGCAACGCATCCTCGGCGGCGAGCGCCCCGACTTCCTCCCGGAAACACGCTCGATCCGGGAATCCGACTGGGTGGTCGCCCCGATCCCCCAGGATCTGATGGACCGGCGGGTGGAGATCACCGGCCCCGTCGATCGCAAGATGATCATCAACGCGCTCAACTCGGGCGCGCGAGTGTTCATGGCCGATTTCGAGGACTCCCATTCGCCCACCTGGGCTGGGACGATCGACGGCCAGATGAACCTGTACGACGCGGTGCGTGGGACGATCACGTACGACAGTCCGGACGGGAAGCACTACGCGGTCGCCCCGGGCGCCGCGACGCTGATGGTGCGGCCGCGCGGCTGGCACCTGGTGGAAAAGCACATGCTGGTGGACGGCCGTCCCGTCTCGGCATCGCTCGTCGATTTCGGGCTGTTCTTCTTTCACAACGCTCTGGCGCAGTGCCGCAAGGGATCGGGCCCGTACTTCTACCTCCCCAAGATGGAGAGCCATCTCGAGGCGCGGCTGTGGAACGACGTCTTCGTCGCGGCGCAGCAGGCGCTCGGCCTGCCGCGGGGCACCATCCGCGCGACGGCGCTGATCGAGACGATTCTCGCCGGCTTCGAGATGCACGAGATCCTGTGGGAGCTGCGGGAACATTCCGCAGGGCTGAACTGCGGGCGCTGGGACTACATCTTCAGCTTCATCAAGAAATTCCGGAACGATCCAGGGTTTCTGCTCCCCGACCGCTCCGCGGTCACGATGGACAAGGCGTTCCTCAAGGCATACGTCGATCTGCTGATTCAGACCTGCCACCGCCGGCGCATTCACGCGATGGGCGGCATGGCGGCGCAGATCCCGATCAAGCACGATCCGGCGGCCAATGCGGCCGCTCTCGCCAAGGTCACGCAGGACAAGCTACGGGAAGTCAATGCCGGGCATGACGGCACCTGGGTCGCGCATCCAGGGCTGGTGCCGGTGGCCAGGGGCGTGTTCGACGCCCAGATGGCGGCTTCCCACCAACTGCAGGTGACGCGCGCCGACGTACACGTCACCGCTGCGGATTTGCTCGCCGTCCCCGAGGGCGAGATCACGTTCCAGGGGCTCCGCACCAACATCGACGTGGGGATCCAGTACCTCGAGGCCTGGCTCTCGGGTGTCGGGTGCGTGCCGATCTACAATCTGATGGAGGACGCGGCGACGGCGGAGATCTCACGCACCCAGGTGTGGCAGTGGCTGGCGCACGGCGCGAAGCTTGCTGATGGGCGCCGGGTAACCGCCGATCTCGTGCGGCATACGATGCAGGACGAGCTGGACCAGCTGCGGGAGCGGCTCGGGCCTGCTCGCTTCGACTCCGGCAAGTTCGCGCTCGCGTCGACACTCTTCGACCAGATGATGACCGGCGCGGACTTCCCCGAGTTTCTGACGACGGTGGGCTACGACTACCTGGATTGATCGAGGGGGAACGTATGAAGCAGCTGTTCATGGAGTCGCTCACGCGGCGGTGGGCTACGAGCCCCCGGTGGAAGGGGATCACTCGGCCCTACTCTGCCGAGGATGTGTGGCGGCTCAAAGGATCCCTCGACATCGCCTACACGCTGGCAGAGGTGGGGGCCGGGAAATTCTGGAACCTCATGCATGAGGAGCCGTACGTCGCCGCGCTGTCCGCGGTGACCGGCAATCAGGCCGTGCAGGAGGTCCAGGCGGGGCTGAAAGCGATTTACGTCAGCGGCTGGCAGGTCGCCGCCGACGCCAATACGGCGGGCCAGATGTACCCCGACCAGAGCCTCTATCCCGCCGACTCCGTCCCCGCCCTCGTGCGGCGGCTGCAGCGGGCGCTGCGCCGCGCCGACGAGATCCATCATGCGCGGGGTGATGAGTCGATCGACTGGTACGTCCCCTTCGTGGCGGACGCCGAGGCCGGCTTCGGCGGCAATCTCAATGCGTTCGAGCTGATGAAGGCGATGATCGCCGAGGGCGTCGCCGCGGTCCATTACGAAGACCAGCTCTCGTCCGTCAAGAAGTGCGGGCACCTCGGCGGCAAGGTGCTGGTGCCGACGAGCGAGTTCATCTCGAAGCTCGTGTCGGCGCGTCTCGCCGCGGATGTCTGCGGCGTGGACACGGTGCTGATCGCCCGCACGGACGCCAACAGCGCGACGCTCTTGACGAGCGACGTAGACGAGTACGACCGCGCCTTCTGCACCGGGGAGCGGACCTTCGAAGGGTTCTACTGCGTTCGCGACGGCGTCGACGCCGCGATCCACCGGGCGTTGGCCTACGCCCCCTACGCCGATCTCCTCTGGTTCGAGACGGCGAAGCCGGACATTGCCGAAGCGCAGCGGTTCGCCGAGCAGATCCACGCCAAGTTCCCGGGCAAACTGCTCGCCTATAATTGCTCGCCCTCCTTCAACTGGCGGAAGCAACTTTCCGAGGCGCAGTGCGCCTCATTCCAGGGCGACATCGGGGCGATGGGCTACAAATTCCAGTTCGTGACCCTGTCCGGGTTCCACGCGCTGAACATGGCCACCTACGACCTGGCTCGCGCCTACAAGGAGCGCGGCATGGCCGCCTACGCGGACCTGCAGACACAGGAATTCGCAGCGCAGGCCGCCGGTTATGAGGCGGTGAAGCATCAGGAGTTCGTAGGGGTGGGGTATTTTGACGACGTCACACAGGTCATCGCGGGCGGACGGTCGTCCACGACGGCGTTGGCTAACTCCACTGAGCAGACCCAGTTCCACGAGAAAAGCGTGGTCGCGGATCAAGTGGTCCGATAATTGCTTTCGACGTGCGCAGCGGACATAGGGGAGGCTTTCTCGCCGGCAAAGGCGGCGTCACCAACGCCGCGCCGGCGGCCGGGCACCGTGCACGGGACCCGGCACCTCCCCCCGAGTTTCCAGAGGGAGTGGGACATACGGGGCGGCGGGGTCGGCGTCATTGACGGACCGGGAAGCGCCTTCCCCGCATGCCTCGACCCGCGAAGCGACGAGACATAGAGGCAGCGCCGTGCGCGCCACGCCTCGTTTCACGTGATGCGCCAGGGACTGCAAATCCCTGGCGCGTCCGTTTCTCCTCCCGTGACAACGCCCCCTCTTCGGCGTGTGCCCTGCGCCACAGACCTGGCACTGCATTTGCGATAAGATTTGCAGGAGGTTAGCCGATCGTTCATGACACCCGTCGCACATGGAGCACCCGAGGTGAGCGCAAAGCACGTGGATGGCGTACTGCGTACCGCCGAGCTACTGCAGGAAGCCCGGCAGCACGAGCGCGCCGGTCGTATCCGCGAGGCGATGGACTGCTGCATGGCGGCGGTCGCTGAGGCGGCCTGGTGCGGCGCATGGGCCGCTCAGGCGGTCGGCCTGCGTCGTCTCGGCGTGCTCCACCATCAGCGCAACGAGGTCGTCGCCGCGCGCGAGACGTGCCGCACGTCGGTCGAAGTGGCGCTGCGCGCCGGCGAGCCGACGATCGCCGTCGAGGCGCTGCTCGCCCTCGGCGCCTTCGAAGCGTCGCACGGGCACATCAACGCCGCGCGGGACTGCTACAACGAAGCCCTCGGGGCTCTCGGCGACGAGCGGGATGAAATGCGGGGGAGGATCGAGCATCAGATGGAGCTTCTGGAGAAGCAGACTCAAGCCGCCTGAACTGACCTCAGACGTCAGACATCGGACGTCAGTCAACAACCCATTTATGACGAACTACCTCTGACGTCTGAAGTCCGACGTCTGAGGTCTCTTATAGTCTCTGCGGAGGCGCGACGACCGGCACCGCTACTTGCTCCGGCTCGGGCGTGAAATCCTCGCCGGGATTGATGAACCGATCCTTCTCGAATCGGTACTGCTTGTCGTAGAGCTGGCGGTAGCGCCCCCCACGGGCCAGCAGCTCCGCGTGGGTGCCCCGCTCCACGATCTCGCCCCCCTCCATCACGAGAATCTGATCAGCGCTCTGAATGGTGGAGAGCCGGTGCGCGATGACGAACGTGGTGCGCCCGCGCCGCAGCGAGCGCAGGCCGTCCTGGATGAACCCTTCGCTCTCCGAATCGAGACTCGACGTCGCCTCGTCGAGGATGAGAATGCGCGGATCGGCCACGATGGCTCGTGCGATCGCCACGCGCTGCCGCTCGCCCCCTGAGAGCTTCACCCCCCGCTCCCCCACGACCGTGTCGAGACCGTCCTCGAAGCGGGCGATGAACTGGTCGCAATGCGCGATCTTCGCGGCCACCTCGACTTCGGCGCGCGTCGCGTGAGGCCGGGCGAAGCGGATGTTCTCGGCGATCGTCCCGTCGAACAGGAAGTTGTCCTGCAGCACCACGCCGAGCTGCGTGCGGTAGTCCCGCAGCGGCACGCTGGCGAGGTCCCGGTCGTCGATCAACACCCGGCCCGACTCCGGCCGGTGAAACGCCATGGCGAGGCCGATCACGGTGCTCTTCCCCGCCCCGGAGGAGCCGACCAGCGCCGTCGTGGAACCGGCGCGGGCCTGGAACGACACGTGCTTCACGACGTCGACACCGGGCTTGTAGGCGAACGTGACGTCCTGGAACTCGACGTCGCCGCGCACAGTGCCGAGCGGGGCGCGGGCGTCGTCCCCCGCATCCTCCGTCACCTGGGATCGGATGTCCAGGATGCGGTCGATCCCCGCGAACGCCTCGGTGATCTGCGTCCCGATCGACGCGATCTGGATCACCGGAGCGGCCAGCATCCCGGTGAACAACAGGTACATCACGAGGTCGCCCATCGTCATCGATCCGGCGATGACGGCGTGGCCCCCCTCCAGAATCATGATCACACCGATCGCACCGATGACGACCGAGGAAAACGCCCCGAGGCCGGAGATGCCCGTCATCGTCGCCGCGATATTGCGGAACAGCTTGTTCACGCCCTGCGTGAAGACGAGGCGCTCCCCCGCCTCGGCGTGATACGCCTTCACGATGCGGATCCCCCCCAGCGTTTCTGCCAGCCGTCCCGTCACCTCGGCGTTGATCTTCGAGCGCTCGCGGAACAGTGGGCGGAGCTTCGTGAAGGCATAGGTCATCCCGCCCCCAAAGGCGCCCAGGGCGAGAATCGAGAACGCCGTCAGGCGCCAGTTCAGGTAGAACAGGACCCCCAGGGCGATCAGCGCCGTCATCAAGCCGCCGATAAGCTGGACCAAGCCCGTCCCCACGAGGTTCCGGATCCCTTCGGCGTCATTCATGACGCGGGAGATCAGGACTCCCGTCTTGGTGGAGTCGTAATAGCTGGTCGGCAGGCGCAGCACGTAGCGCTGCACGGCACGACGCATGTCGGTGATCGCCCGCTGGGCCGCCACACCGAGGATCTGGGACAGGGCGAACGACGTCGCCGCCTGGATCACCGTGGCGCCGGCGATTGCCAGGGCAATCCACACCAACAGATCCGGTCGCCGCTGGCCGATCACCCGGTCCACTACGATTTTGGAGGACGAGGGAAGGATGAGGCCTGTCAGCCGATTGACGACAAGCAGGCCGAGGCCCATTCCGAGCCGCCGGCGATGGGCCCATACCAGGGCCCGGGCCTCGCGCCAGGCCGCCGCACTGATGCCGCGTTTTTGCTTTTTCTCTTCAGCCATACCGCATGTTAGCTTAGGGGCGGACAATCCGTCTACACCGAAACGCCGAGGGGGCCGTGAGACGTTCCACCGTGGTGACGTTGCTGGGGATCGCGGCTCTCGCCGGCCTGGCCGTATATGTCACCACCTCGCAGGCGGCCAACCGCTGCCGGATCTGCGTCACGTACCACGGCCACGGCAATTGCGCCACCGCCGCCGGCGCCAGCGAACAGGATGCCCGGGAAGGGGCGCAGACGACTGCCTGCGGACCGCTGGCCTCCGGGATGGACGAATCGATCGCGTGCGGGCGGGTCCAGCCGGACTCCGTCCAGTGCAATACCCGCTGACCAGCGCCCGGTAGAGAGCGCATGAGCGGATTCCTGCTGCCACGCGCCGCGCTGCCGGCTCGCGTCACCTTGACGACAGGAAAGCCCCGGGCCGGGACGATCTTCGTCGGCGCGCGGGTACCCCAGCACGACGGCCCGGAGACGCCCCTGGAGATGCTCAATCGACCCGAGTCTTTCTTCCCGTTCCGCCCCTCGGATGGCGACATCCTGCTGGTGGCCAAAGGACAAACGGTGGCGCTGACGATCGACCACGGGCCGACCGGCGATCCGGACCGGCTGTCGGC
>WNFB01004102.1_pt1 | contig 12931 bp, 12 predicted proteins | sample 5400501 | NCBI WGS metagenome assembly WNFB01 (sample SAMN13153341, study PRJNA577476) | soil metagenome | isolation source: 200 cm saprolite under Douglas fir tree site 2 hole 1 | place: USA:California | collected 2015-04-18
AGGGTTCGTCCTGGCTATGTGCACCTTAGCCGAAACTGAGGAGCAGGGGAAGAATAGTAAAGTGAGGAAGTATTCACATGGCTAAACTCAAGTCACAAGCGCAGTTAGAACAAGAGCGGTTGGAGTCGGTCAGGTACCTGCTAGGCAACTTCCTACTCCCCACGGACAGGCCGTTGCTTATCTACGCAAGGCAAAGTACAGTCAAGCAGGTACTAACCAACGTCTATTCCGCACTCCAACAGACGGAAGACTTGTTAGAGCGCGGGCTACAACTAGGATGGAAGCGCGATCAGGCTACCTTGTTTGTAGAGAACAGGCTAGCGCAAGACGGGAAGATTAGAAGCGTGTCAGGGAGGGTATCGATTGAGCGTAGACCTGGACTTAAGACGATAATGGAGTACATCAAGACAGGCAAAGTAGGGGCGTTGATGTGTGTAGACGTGTCCAGGCTAACACGTGATGCTGACTTGGTAGACGCGATTATGCTTGCTAAAGCGTGCAAGGACAATCACGTCATCATTATCACCAACGATGCGATGTTTGATTTCAATAATCCCACGAGGAACGATCTTGATGCGTTCATTGAAGAGGCAAAGGCAGCAGCAGCGTTCATTGAAAAGCACGTGAAAGGTAAGATGCTTAAGAACCGTGCTAAGAAAGCATCTATAGGCTTGCTCGCTAATGGCTCTTCCCCAGTAGGTTTGATGCGCGATGCCTCAGGCGATAACCTGCTTCCATCCCCCCATGCAGACCGCGTGAACTGGCTATTCAAGCGCTACCACGCACTAGAGGCCAACTTGACAGCACTCTACCATGAGATAGCAGGTAGGGTGATATTTCCAGACGTGCCAGGGATAGACCCCAAGAGCGTGCATCTCAAGAGGCTAGAGGGGGGATGGACAGTCAATAGCAGACGAGGGCTAGCACATATACTCTCTAACCCCGCATACGCTGGACACCTTGTCTTTAATGGACGCATCGTCAAGAGAAACGCCCACCCTGCTATAGTCGATCTTGCAGACTGGCACTATGCGTACGACAATCTAGCGGAAGTTGACTTAGAGGGACAGCCCATAGAACGGCCTGATAGGACAGTGCGGTATAACCAGACAGGCAACGTCAATACTGCGCTACTCTCAGGTGTCAGACACAATGGTACACCCGTTATGCAGGGCGTTGGGAACATGCACGCCTACTACTATCAGGCTACCCGCGTATTCGTCAATGGCGCATACGTCTTGAAAGAGATAGGCAAGTTAGAGATGGATGCATATGGTGCGTCTGTAGATGCTGTCTACCTTGACACCCTCTTTACTGAACGCTTGCTTGTGAGATTGCGCCTGCTCAAGCACGCTGAAGATCAAACCAGACAGTGGTTTCCTGATGCGAAGCTACCCCGCACGATGGTTAGCACGATGGATGAACTAGACCAGGAAGAGCAGGTACGAAGCGCCGTACAGAGCGATATAGATGACCTCGTATCAGAGATAGCGCGGATTGAGCGGGCATTGCGCGTTGCATCCGACACGATGGACGATGATACGCTGCGTGGCAACTATACGACACTGGCAAGCATGAGACAACGCAAGGCTAGGCTAGAGCGCGTGCAAGAGCAGGAAACGACGCAACGTGCAGAGTTAGAGCAGGCAAGGCGGGATATCCCTAGTGCGGCTAATAAATGGGAGACGTGGCCTTTATAGCGGCGTCGTAGGTTTGTACACCTCGTAACTGAGTCTATCACGTTAGAGGTGTTAGCGCCAGGATGGTTACGCTTGACAATAGAATGGTGCCCATTGCTAGACATAGGCGTTACAGATACCTGCTACTTGCATCGTCCGTCTGGTAAACACTGGACAGAGCAGGAATTGACGACGATCAGAGAACTGTATCCGACCGCTTCCCGCCTTGCACTATTGCGCTTGTTCCCGCATCGCTCATGGGACGCTGTCAGGCAAGCAGCAAAGCGGTTAGGCGTAAGGCGTCCAGACCTCCCCAACGATACAGGCTTGCCAGTTAGCCTTTCCCTTGTTGACGTTCGTATAGCGGAAGAGTTCTCGCTATCGCTAGATGAGCCTGACAGGCGGGTATGGTGGATTAGCAACGAGGTGACCCTATCTAAATCTATGGAAGTGAAGCAGACCACGCCAGGATGACGCAGGAAGAGCGCGCTGCGCTGATGCAGGCTCATAACACATTCGCAAACGAGGCGCTGAAGCGCGGCCTCTTGACCGGAGGTGCACCACTGCAGCCGACCAGCACTGCGACTACTGTCCGCGTTCGCAATGGCAAAACACTGATCACTGACGGCCCATTCGCTGAAACGAAGGAGCAGCTCGCGGGCTCATATGCCCTGAATTGCGAAGATCTGGATGAAGCCATCGAAATGGCGACCAAGATCCCCGACACATTGATTGGCTCCATCGAAATCCGCCAGGTCATTGATGAAAGATCCTATCCTACCTCTTTACCACCTTGTGTTCCTGCCGATAGCGGATCATACATGAGCCATCGGCAACAAATTCCAGATCGATAGATTCGGCATATTCAGGTTCGCCTGGATCATATTCCAGCAAGTAGCGGCGTAGGAAAGCTCGCATGGGGGGGGAATGTGTCACACAAATGTAGCGCAGAGGCCGTGTTAGGGGCAGATCAAGCAGGCTCGTGGCAAATGTCAACAGGCGGTGTGCCACGGTGTCTGCGTCCTCTCCTGGTGGATCAGGGTGGCTGACCCAGTAGCCAATACGATCAGGTGTGCTCCAAAAGCCGTGTAGGAAAGGAATCTGTGCCAGTTCCTCTGGGCTCAGCGTGGATGGAGGCAATTGTTCGGCTAACGCTTCGGCGGAGCTAACCAGTTCGATGCGAGTGCCGGCAATATAGATATCCGGATTACGAATGGCCCAATGCTCAACGGGTTCCAGGAGGCGTACTTGTGAACGTTGCATATCATCGCATAATTTTGCCATACTTTCATGTAAAATAAAAGCGGTTTCCTGAGTACGCCGCGTCGGAGCATGTAATAGAGCAACAGTTTCACCAGGGATCAGTGTCGAGGCGAACTGCTGCCCGGCGATTTCGATCTGTCGTTTGCCATGCTCGATCACAGGGAGATCGCCTCGATGTGAGACGACTTCTCCGTGCCGCACCCAGTGAACTCGTAACGGCGCTGTTGCTTTCATCGTTGCTTAATCCTCGACTATTGCAAAAGCGCGAGCCAGGGCGCTATCGATGCCAGCAAAACGGTAGAACGGCGCAAAGAACTGGCAGCGCGGTGGCAGCTCAGCCAGGTTGACAAGCCCTTCAACTAACGGGATGCCCGCGCTAAGAATCGTTCTATGGACAACGAACTGATCTGCCGTCCAGCCTGGTTCCCTGGCGGCAGGCTCCTCAAAGAAATCACAGCCAATACACTTGGGGCGTTGATCTACAAGCCAGCGTGCTGCACTCTCTGTCAGACCTGGAGATTGAGGAAAATAGACTGGTGTGCCGATGGCCCGCTGTGCCCAGTCGGTACGAAGCAGGAGGATATCACCAATCTGTATCGTTTCATTTTGAGCAGCCAGCCGCTTCCGGGCTCGCTCAAGATCAGAAACATCGATCAAGGCTCGCTCTGCGACGGGCGTAAGATCAAGGATAACAGTGCTGCCGATAACTCGCTCGAGATCCACCTGGTCGATAGATTCGCCATTTTCAATGCAATGCAGAGCCGACTCCACGTGACATCCTGTGTGCAAGCTCATAAAGACCTGTGCCGACTGCCAATATCCAGGTTTGGTACGGACTTCAAACTGTACGCCAACATTTGTTGAAGGAGGGCCCTTGAACCCCTGCGGTACCAACGGGCTGAGATCAACACTTCTTGATGCCATTACTCTATCCTCTGTATCTAGAAATCTAGCGTCTGGTAGAAGGCCCGCTCACGTCTCTATATTATACCGAAACCTTCAATCCTCACCTCTACTTACTAATTGTAGTAACTATTTAGGACTTCCCTCTTCTTGACTCCTCACTGCCAGCGGCAGTTCGCTAGGGGTAGGGAGTGGCTGTGGGCTGTGCCGCCTGCGGCGGCACAGCCCACAGCCACTCCCTACCTAGGTGAGCCGCAACATGCGGCGAGCAGTCCTGAATAGTTACTAATTGTAATCGATGATCAAGAGGCATATGTTGCTGCCCTTTTTGCTGCCTGAATAATCTTGATATAGCACCCACAGCGGCACAGATTTCCGCCCAGCGCCGTCTTGATCTCCTCGTCGGTGGGGTGTGGGTTTTCTTCGAGAAACGCCTTTATGGTCAGAATCATTCCAGGCGTACAATAGCCACACTGGAAGGCCGACTCCTCCTCAAACGCTCGCTGGACGGGATGATCACTGCCCAATCCCTCGACAGTCGTAATCTCGCATCCCTCGGCGAGCGGAGCCAGGAAGATACAGGTTGAGATTGGTTCCTCATTCACGAGGGCAGTGCAAGCACCACAAATCCCTACCCCACATGTCACCCGCACGCTCCTCAAGTTGAGATCGCGGCGCAACACCTCTAACAGCATTTCATCAGCGTCTGCCTCCACCTCGACCGCAGTGCTGTTCACTTTGCAGTGAATCTTCATATGCGATTTCCTTTCACCTCCTGGGCTTGCCGTTGATCAATGGCCTTGAGCACCGCTTCTGCCGAAATGGGCAGTTCGGTGACATGTATTCCTAGCGAATAGAGCGCGTTTCCGATAGCCACGGGTACTGGCGGCAGTGCTGTCTCGCCCAGGCCATGTACCTCGGCTCCGTCGTGCTCGACAAGATCGTAGGACATGTCAGGGATGTCGCCTGCAGCCGGGATGTTGTAGTCGGAGAGGTTCGCGTTTGTCACCTGGCCATCTGCAAAAGTGATACCCTCGAAAAGCGTGGTGCCGAGACCCATAATCATCGAGCCTTCATTTTGCAACTCTGCCCCTGGACGGTTGATGATACGCCCGGCATATATCGAGGTGTACAGCTTGTCTATCTGAAACTTGCCAGTCTCTTCATCGACATGCACCTCGGCGGCGGCAGCGCCCTGATGCCAGTGCGTCGAAGCAATGCCCTGTCCGGTATCCGGGTCAAGTCCACCCTTGTTGACGCACTCACCATAGCCAAGCTCACCGTTCTGCTTGAGATTGCGCACTGCCTCCACGAGTGCGCGCCCCATCATGTACGTCGAGCGACTGGATGTGGTGCGCGTATCGTAAGGCACAATATCGGTATCCGGCTCAGGGACATGCACACGCTCAGGCTCTGTGCCCAGGAGTTCTGCTGCCATCAGTTGAATCGACCGCCACGCGCCCTGGCCCATTTCGGCAGTTGCACAGTGGATCGTGTAGGTTTCGTCTGCATTGGCCTCGACCACAATAGAGGCCCGGCTTGGCGTCTGCATGCCCTTCATCAACACGCACAGCCCCTTTCCACGTCGATCTTGTGTCCAACCAACCTTTTCGGCTGTCGCCTTGAGGCACTCGATAAAGTGAACGTCGTGCATGACTTCACCCGTGCAGAAGTGATCACTGTCGACAAGCACGTTTTTGAGCCTCAGTTCCAGGGGATCCATGCCTAGTTGCCTTGCCAGAATGTCCATCGTGCGTTCTGAAGCCCAGACCGCCTGGGTTGCTCCGTAACCACGAAAAGCACCGTTAGGAGGCAGGTTAGTGTAGATACACAGTGAATCGACCCACACATGCGGGATACGATATGGTCCAACGGCTGCATACCCCATCTTCTGTGCCACGCCTGGCCCACAATCTGCATAGGCTCCTGTATCGACCCAGCACTCGATTTGCTTGGAAACAAGCGTGCCGTCGGCGCGAGCGCCAATTTTGACGCGGAGTGTTGCGGGGTGGCGATTGAGCGTAAGCCATTCCTCGTTGCGATCCAGCACGATTTTAACTGGACGCCCCGCCTTACGCGCCAGGCATGCAATAATAGCCTCGTAGCGAACGAATGTTTTGGCTCCAAACGAGCCTCCCATCGGTGGACAGAGTATGCGAATCCGGTCCTCCGGAAGCCCGAAAATACCCGCGAGATCCATGCGCAGGTTGAAAGGCGTTTGTGTCCCTGTCCAGACTTCGAGGCGATCTCCCTGCCAGAGCGCGACGGAGGCATGCGGTTCCATGTGAACATGTTGTGCCCCGGCTATGCGGTACGTTTCCTCGACGATCACATCTGCTGCCTCGAAACCCGTTTGGACATTGCCGTGCCGGATGCGGAAGCGGTGACAGATATTCGTGCCTTGCTGCGGGCGCATCCCGAAGTATGCCGCATCGTTGTCGGAGATGGGATGATGCTCATGGACAAGTGGCGCATCCTGAGAAATTGCCTCCAGAGCATCGTATACGCCTGGAATTTCTTCGTACCCGACATCGATCAGGTTCAGGGCCTCTTCGGCTTCGCGCCTTGTGGGTGCGGCAACGGCAACAACTGGGTCACCCGCAAAACGCACGCGATCTACAGGAAGCACCGTTTGGTCCTTGATCTGGCAGCCGTATGAGCCAAGTCCTTTGACATCATCCAAGGTGAGCACAACGATGTGATCCGGAACGGCGGAAGTATCCACGCGCAAGATTTGTGCGTGTGGGTAAGGAGAGCGTAGGACGCGAGCATAAAGCATTCCCTCAAATTCTATGTCTTGCGCGTAACGGATAGCTCCTGTCACTCGTGGATTCATGAAAGCATCATCTCCTCCAGGGCGCGACGAACTTCTACAGCAATCACACGTTTGCGATACTCAGCAGAGCCACGTGAATCTGACAAAGGCGTGATGTTTTCAGCATAGCGCCGGCCAATCTCAGTCGCCAGCTCGCGATTGAGTTGTTCTCCATCGCCTAGAATGCAGATATCAGGGAAATATTGGGGCCGCTCCGCTACTGCCCCCACGACGACGCGGAGTTTTCCGTCAACTCGCGCTGCGGCAACGGCGACACAAGGCCGGTCCTCGCTTGAGCGCGAACGAAATTTGCGATAAACAGGCTTTTCTACATTACGTGGGATGCGCACCTCAACCAGCAGTTCGTTTGGATGTAAGGAGGTTTCATAGTAGCCGGTAATCAGTTCCTCTACCGGTATCTCCCGCTCTCCATCGACGCTGCGTGCCACAGCCGTGGCTTTGAGAGCGGTGAACATGGCTGGCGGGTCAGATGCATAATCAGCATCGGCAAGCACGCCGCCTACTGTAGCCTGGTTGCGAACGCGAGGGCTGGCAACCAGCGAAAAAGTATAGGCCAGGATAGGCCACCCTTGCCGGACAAGTGCGGATCGTTCCACTGCTCTGTGTGTCGTTGTGGCTCCTATGCGTAATGGCCCCATCTTGCTGCCGTCCTCGTCTGCCTCAATAAATGCCATTTCGAGCACACCGCGAAGCGCCAGGAGCACACCTGGTATCATGATGCGCTGGCTCATCAAAATGCCAATAAACGTGCCACCTGCCACGACCGTTGCTTCGTCGCCGTAATTGTTACGAAGTTCCAGCGCCTCTTCAAGTGATGTTGGTGCCAGCCATTTGGGGATATCCCTTGTCATGGACTACTTCTCTTCCTAGCCAGTCGTAGAGATAGAAGCGAGGGGAGACCGGAGAGTCGCCCTTACAGGTAACGTTACGGTTCACAATGTCGTTACTGGACGCGACTGCAACAGGTAGATATTGCCTTCTGCAATGGCCCACTCGATATCCTGAGCTGTGCCAAAGTATCTTGCCAGCCCGCTTCCCAGGGTGACAAGCTGGCATATCTCCTCTTGTTCAAGGACTCGCGTATCGATGATGTGCTCGCGCTTGATGTTCCCGGCATGATCGACGACGTAATGATCAGGTGTGACCTCACCCGACACCACCTGTTCGCCGAGCCCAAAAACCGCTTCGATGACCATACGATCGCGGCGGCGATTGACCGGGTCGGCGGTGAAAATGACGCCGGATTTGACGGGATCGACCATCTTTTGCACAACGACCGCCATACCAAGGTCGGTGAGCGAACCTTTGCGTGAGCGGTAAAAGAGGGCGCGTTCACTAAAGAATGATGCCCAGCAGTCGATCACACGGGCACAAACCGCCTCTCCACCTGAGACATTCAAATATGTTTCTTGCTGGCCTGCGTAGCTGGCAGCCTCTGAGTCCTCAGCACATGCTGAGGAGCGTACCGCGACTTTGTCGCCAAGTTGTTCGTAGGCTGCAATAATTGCTTCGCGTGGCGGCTGAGCCTCTTGTACAAGTGCATGCGCTTCACTGTAATTCTGGGCCATGGCCAGTTCGCGCAGGTATGCCGCGTCAACAGATTGCTCAAGCACATAGGCAGGTATGACAAAGCCGGGCGGCACAGGTAGCCCCCCTGCAGTCATGGCCGCAAGGCTGCTACCTTTTCCGCCAGCGAGTCGTACATCCCTGCACGCTTCGTCTGTGATCCAGAGAATTGTTACGTTATTCATCGATGATCCCCACTGCCCGTACAGGCGCCGCGGTGGTACCAATCCATTTAATGGGAAACACGGCGAGCTTAAAGTTGCACGCTGGGAGCTGGTCGAGATTCATCAAGTTCTCGATATGCCAGTAATCTTCGTCCATCATCACCATATGGGCTTCCCAGAACTGTTTGCGCTCGAACATGGCCCAGACCGGCGGATCGAAGGTCACCGCATCGATACCCATGAGTCGCACACCCTTTGAGATCAGGTAGCGCGTGGCCTCGGCGGTCATGCCACAGTGGTCCGTCAGGTAACGTGTCTCGGTGTTGTAGGCTGAAGCTCCCGTCTGGATAAGCACAATATCGCGTTCCTTGAGCGTATAATCGATCCTGGCAAGAGCCTCATCGATGTCCGCCCTGGAGATGCCCGCGCCGAATGGCTTGTGACGGAAATCAAGCACCACGCCATCGGAGTAGCAATACTCAAGCGGTATGCCTTCCGGTCCCGGAGCATCTGGTCCCCGCAGATGCTTGACAGCATCACAGTGCGTGCCAACATGATCTCCCTGAATGATTAGATACGAGGCGGTGAGCCACGTAGCACCTTCTTTCGCTGCGCCGATCCCTTCAGCAAACTCCGTCCAGCTCTCATACATGAGCAGCGTTGGAGGTGGGATGCGTGGGAAGGTTATCATGTTACGGTGTACGGGCATCGATAGATCGACCAGGCGGGTCATAGTTCAGTCTCCTTGTTAAGAATGGGTGCGAGAAGAATCTTTTTGATCTATGCTCGCAGACTCGAACGGACTATACTCAAGCAAGAACTTCCACTGTTCCGGTGGAACCATTCACGCGGATACGATCCCCTGTCTTGATGCGCTCTGTCGAATTCGACGTCCCGACAACAGCCGGTATGCCAAACTCGCGTGAGACAACAGCCGGGTGCGAGGTGACACCGCCAGCATCAGTGACCAGGCCTATAATCTTGGTGAACAGCACAACCCAGGCAGGATTAGTCATCCTGCAGACCAGGATTTCTCCCTCCTCCACCTGGTTGAATTGCTCAAGCGAGGTCACATTGCGGGCGATTCCTTCAACTAACCCAGGAGAAGCTGCCAATCCTTTGATCTCGCCTGTCTTCTTTGGCGGCTCGCGGTAAAACTTGTCTGGGAAGCCCCAGAGCGCGTTGTACGGGAAATCCAGGGCTATTTTCGTCGCTGTACCAACCCATTCGCGAGGGCGCACCTCGTAGGCTTGCTCGCGTTCATCCCGTCGCTGGGAAACTAGCTCTCTTGCATCAATTGGTTGCGGATTGGTCATTAAGAGGCGCAACTCATTATAACGCAGGTACATCACATCTTCTGGATCATTGAGCAATCCCTCTTTCACTAACTTCTTGCCGATGGCTATCAAGACGATGCGCAAGCGAGCGTTAGTTCCCTGGTCGATATAAAAGTGATGATCGGGAGTGAGTGGGTTCATGCGCAGTGACAGGTCAAGCGCCGTCTGGAGCTTCTGGCGTCCTTCTCCTTCTAGCAAACCATCCATTAACTCATGAATGGCTTTGTCGAGGTCTTCCCTGACGGCATCAATCGTCTTTGCATAGTCGTAATCGGTTTCGAGGTAGCCGCGTACCATCTCAATTATAGGTACCGAGTTCTCTTTCCAGGTGGGGTAGGCAAACTCGTGCGACCAGATCGCTTTGTATCCAAACTCTTGCTGGTAAGGTTCGATGTGCTCCGAGAGCAAACGTCGTCCTCGTTCGGATGCCCGTAAGCTGCGCAGGATATCACCAGCCGTCTCACTCTTGAATGCCTCGGAGAGTTCGGTATCTGCCTTAACCTCTTCTTTGATCCTCCATAACGCCTCGATGGAGTCCCAGTTGCGGTCTTCAACAGAGCTTTGTAGCCGCCCCATGAGGTTGGGATCGACCTCACCTTTCACTTCCTGGATCATGGCATTCAAATTCAGGGTGGAAGAGAACTGAGCGAAATTGAGCATCCAGTGGATCTTCCAATGCCGGTCGTGGATGTCAATGGCGTCTTCAAGCAGGACGGCCAGTTCGACAAGGCTGGCATGTTCGGTGTCACTTCCATCCAGATAGGCAAAGTTGCGCTCTATTTCAGGTCGCAGCCGCTCTCGCCACCAATCCAGAAAGTTTTGAGCGTAGTGCGGCAGTACAGCGCCCATATAGGCACCGATGTATTGGGGATAGGACGGGTCACGTGGCACGCGAGGGACATAGCGATTCTGGTATTCTATTGCCTCTGCCCGTATCGAGGAGTCAGCAGGAACGGCTGCAGTGTACACATAGCCATTGATGTTCTTGGCGATCCAGTCAGAGGCAAAAGGTGTACCGAAACGGCGGAACATATGGTCACAGGTGAGCCACCATCCGCCAATGTCGAAGAACATAGGAGATACAGGGTTCGGACAGTGCAGGTCATCGTAGATCCAGAAGAGTTCGCGTTGGCCTTCTTCCCACGTGATGGGAAATTCTTCGTCGCCATAGAAAGTCCCCAGGACTTCGTTGTCATTTGTGTCCATGTAACTTCCTGCCTTTCGCGTAGAAATACTGCAAGTAGATTGGAAGCGGTGATCCGTTCGCACAAACCTTGCTGTAAAAATTATAGATTATCGATAATCGAAGGTCAAGAGATGGAAACTATGGCACTATCAGGAAACCTGTATTGCCAGAATCACAACATCTGCGAGCGGATAAAGTAGTCGTTCGCTGAATCGAACGCCTGGTGCGCCTATTTACGAGGACGAATCTGCTTGAAACGCCGGGCATTCTCGGTAATAGCAACCTCCGTAGGCAGGCGCTCCATACTCGATGCGCCGAAGAAGCCAACGACTCCATGCGTGTGCTCCAGCATGTAAGTCGCATCTTCTGGTTCTGCGATTGGTCCACCGTGACAGAGCACAATTATATTTGGATTGACTTCTTTGGCGGCATCGTGCATCGCCTGCACTCGCTGCGCTGCTTCATCAAGCGAGATGGCTGTATGTGCCCCAATAGATCCCTTCGTGGTAAGTCCCACGTGCGGAACAAGGATATCTGCACCTGCTTTTGCCAGGGCACTTGCCTCATCAGGATTGAAGGCGTAGGGCGCGGTGAGCAGATCGAGTTCGTGGGCAATACGAATCATCTCGACTTCCAGGTCGAAACCCATGCCTGTCTCTTCCAGGTTTTGCCTGAACATGCCATCGAACAGCCCAACAGTGGGAAAATTCTGCACGCCGGCAAATCCCATTTCCTTGATCTGTTTGAGAAAATAGGGCATTAACCTGAACGGATCAGTGCCGCATACCCCCGCCAGCACAGGCGTACGTTTGACGATGGGAAGCACTTCGCCGGCCATCTCAACGACGATGGCATTAGCATCTCCATAGGATAACAGGCCAGCCAGCGAGCCCCGCCCGGCCATGCGATAACGCCCGGAATTGTAGATAATAATGAGATCAACGCCCCCTGCCTCAGCGCATTTGGCCGATAAGCCAGTGCCTGCCCCGGCTCCAACAATAACTCCACCACTCGCGACTGTCTCACGCAATTTTACAAGCGCTTCTGCTCTATTCATCGATTGCCTCCTGGGTTGCTCGGATGAGACGACCTCGCCTCTATATACTCGAGCAGCCGATCAGCCATCGCATGGGCAAAGCGAGGATCGTTGATGTCCATATCCAATTCACGTACCTCAACAGTATCGTTTAACTCCCGTGTCAAGTTATCGATCAGCATCCGGTCTGCCACCGGATCATAGAAAGGTTGCCCTTCGATGTCTATCATAGAGAACCCTTTCAAGGGAATAAAAAGCGAGACTGGTCCTGTTGCCATATTCAGCTTCTGTGCAATGATCTTTCCAAGCTGAGCGCATTCCCCCGGCGTGGTACGCATCAATGTTACAGTCGGATTATGCTTGTAGAGGTTGCGATGCCGGAACTTCTCAGGAACAGTCTCCATCGGCCCAAAGTTCACCATATCAAGAGCGCCTAGCGATACGACTTGAGGGATGCCCTTCTTACCAGCTGCTTCGAGTCGATCCGGGCCAGCGCTGAGAACGCCTCCGACTAATTCGTCGGCCAGTTCCGTGGTTGTGATATCAAGCACTCCATTCAGGAACCCGCCATTTACCAACGTTTCCATTGACTGCCCGCCTGTACCAGTGGCATGGAAGACCAGCACTTCATAGCCATGTTCTTCCATTCGCTTGCGGGCTTCGGTGACGCAAGGTGTAGTGACGCCGAACATCGTCGCACCCACTAATGGCCTGGTGCCGGCGGAAGGCTGGAAACTGGCATTAGCGCGCGCCATGCCTGCGATGGCCGCAGCTGCATTACTCAGGATTCGTTCTGAAAGACGGTTGATACCCGCAATGTCCACTACTGAATACATCATGGTGATGTCTGTGGATCCTACATAAGGACGGGTATCACCGGAGGCTAACGTCGAAACGATCAGTTTCGGGACACCAACTGGCAGCGTTTTCATCGCCTGGGAAGCAATGCTCGATCCGCCTG
>WNFB01004103.1_pt1 | contig 12930 bp, 12 predicted proteins | sample 5400501 | NCBI WGS metagenome assembly WNFB01 (sample SAMN13153341, study PRJNA577476) | soil metagenome | isolation source: 200 cm saprolite under Douglas fir tree site 2 hole 1 | place: USA:California | collected 2015-04-18
GAGCCTGTCTTTCGCTTGCTGCTATCTGTTTATTCACCGCCTCAATAGCTGCGTTCGATTGTGCCTCACTCGCGGCTATTTGCTTATTTACAGCATCAATAGTTGCCCGCGATTGCTTTTCGCTGGCTGCGGATGCCTCTTGTGATTGCTGTTTGTTTAATGCTATCTGCTGACGTGTAAGGTCAAGGGAAGCTTGGGTTTGACGAAGCGATCTAAACGCTATTATAGCAAGAACAAGGGTCAATAACACATAACCTGCTGTTAGACTGTCAAGCAGATAATCAGGAGATGTTGTAACCGTAATTCCAGAACTCGCTATACTAATCGCGCTTATTGGGTCAATCATCAGTCTACCCTTATACTATCCTGTAGTTTTTCAGTTGCTATTATAACATAGGCTGTATATAAGCACATGGGATTCGAGGTCGTACAATAGCCAATTAGCGACGTAGAGCGCGGTTTTGAGGCTAGAAGATCATACAAAGCATTATTCTTCAACTGTTACCCTCTAAATTTCGGGGTTCGGTTATAGCCCTTCGATGGATCATTCGCCTCATGTTCGACGATAAGAGCTATTTCATGGCGGTAAATCTCGCTGTTGTCTGTGGTATCGGGAAACTCAAAGAGTATTTCTTTTCTGATGGTGAAGTCTCGCCGTTGCTCTCTGGTAAAGTCTTGTTCGATAAGCTTGCTATTGGCACTTCCAAAGTAGTTGAGGGTGTCAGTAAGGTCTAGACCTATATAAATTTTGCCGTTTGGATAGATGATCTTGTAAATAACCTTCACTATCTTTTTGCTCACCTGAATAATTTTTTAGGCAGTATAACACAGTGAGTAAATATGCACCAATGGGGTAATGGGGTATACACTAAATGGCAGGAGCGCAAGGAGTTAGTGGCTGCGTGGCAAAGAGGCGGTTTCTAGCAGCTTGATAAGGTTCTCATGGTCGGTAAATTTTCTCTCCCTTTTTTACGAGTTCTTCTTTTGCAGCGGCGATCTCAACTCGTACAATCGTACCAAGTACCGTATTGTTAGCTGCAAGTTCTTCTTTCACAATCTTCCTGGTATGCTCCCGCTCCGCTCGTAGCTTCACATCAAGCCGAGCGTCTATCACCTGTCCACGTTGCTCTCGTTCATCTTTCGTCAACATATCCATGAGTAGAACAAGTTTTGCGCCAGGTGCAAGATACAACACCAGTGGTTTTATACCACACAAAAACAGTAGCCTTAGATAAGTACAACAAACAAAACAACGTGTTCTTTATGCTCCCACACAAAAAATACAGGGGAATAAGTGGTTTACTCCCCTGTACACTGCTGCAATGAAGCAGCTACTTTTTCACCGTCCTTCGCTTTCCTTGTACACCCTCCTCCTGTACACGATCACGCCATTTACGGGCTGTGGTTACGCTGATTGTTAAAGCGTCTGCTATCTCGCGGAGTGGTGCTGTGGGGTGATCTGCAAGATAGGCTCTCACCCGCTCCCCGTTGTTTGTCTCTTTCTCCCCTTCTGTGAGTAAAAGCGGTGGGGCTTGCGGTTCCTCTATCACGGTGGTTTGTGAGAGAAGGCCGCGCAAGATTTCTATGAGGTCACTGGTGATAACAAGAGGCTGCGGCTCCTGGGTCGGTGCTTGTTCCTCCTTTGGCTTGTTCACCTGGACATGACGCAACGCATGAGCAACAATGAGAAGCACAATAGCAAGGGATCGTATCCATATGAGGACTTCAACAGGTACGAACACTCGCACGTAAGCAGCTTCTAGGGTGAGATTTAGCGTCTGCTGCACACTTTCTATGTTGAGCACAATAGCGGCGGTAAACAATAAGAGAACTGACAGTAACCCATAGAACCACGTTTTAAGCCTCTGCCCTTGGGCATGAAACTGAAACGCCCGTAGGATAGTACCGCTCATTCCTGCGTCTATGCCTACGCATTGTGTTACTGCCCATATGCGTTGCATAATGAGGTTGTCGGTGAGTATTGCGCCTTTGGTAAGCACATTTGCCATAGACGCTATGAGGCCGAACGCAAGTAACAAAACGCTGATGCTGCTGGCTAGTTCTAAAGCATACAGTATACCAGTGTCTAACTCTCGATGGTTTGAAACTGTTTCATGCTACTGCTCCTTTCAAAAGCAAAAAGCAGTAGGTTAGCCTTGAAGAATGGCTCTCAATGCGCTCACCATCTGTGGGATTAGTCGTATTAAGTCAGCGGTAGTTCTGTTCGGGGATCATAGAAACCATGTAGCCGCGTCCTATTCTACTACTACCGTTACAAAAAGAAAAACAGGAAAATATTGCTACCTCCCTGTTTCTTGTTTCCAGGAGCGCATTCTATTGGAATAAATTACCCCTCGTGCTGTGTTTCGTTAATCGTATGGCTTTTTCCCACATATTTAGCATTAAATAGGCAAAGACATCTATGACCAAAAAGTCGAAGATCATTGTTACCACAGCCCTTATGCTCGGCATGTCACTGGCTGCCCTCGACACCACCATCGTAGGGACTGCCTTACCGAGTATCGTCGGGAAGTTGGGAGGGATCACCCTCTACTCATGGGTATTTTCAGCCTATTTACTGACATCCACCAGTACCGTCGCGATTTATGGCAAGCTTGCCGATCTCTATGGGCGCAAGCCGATCTTCCTTTTTGGCTCGGCATTGTTCTTGCTCGGCTCGATCTTAGCCGGAGCCGCACAGAGTATGGAGCAGTTGATTATTTTCCGGGCTATCCAGGGTCTGGGTGCGGGTGCGGTTCTGCCAATTGTGCTGACCATCATCGGCGATATCTTTGCTTTGCAAGAGCGTGCCAGGGTCCAGGGGTTGTTCAGTGGTGTCTGGGGCGCGTCCAGTATCATAGGGCCAGCGCTGGGCGGGCTGATTGTTGATCATTTCTCCTGGCGTTGGGTCTTCTACATCAATGTTCCCTTCGGGCTACTTTCCAGTGTGTTGCTTGCCCTTTACCTCAAGGAGCAGGTTGAGCGCAAGAAGCCAAAGCTGGATTACATTGGTACGCTGACACTGACAGGCGGCATTGTTGCCCTACTGTTTGCCTTGCTTCAAGGTGGCAATACATGGGCGTGGACTTCGCTGCAAAGCATTGGTTTATTTGCTCTATTCATCGTACTGATTGCCATTTTCCTCTGGCAGGAGAGCAGGACATCTGAGCCGATTCTGCCGCTCACGCTCTTCAAGAACCGCATCATTGCCGTCTCGAGTGCCGGTGGAGTCGTGCTTGGCGTTGTCTTATTTGGCATCACATCCTATGTTCCGCTCTTCGTTCAGGGGGTAGAAGGTGGCACTGCCACCAGTGCCGGTATCACGCTCGGCCCGCTGCTGCTGGCGTGGCCTATTTCTTCGGTGCTAAGTGGAAGGATGGTCATACGCTATGGCTATCGCTTTACAGCCCTGCTGGGCGCGGCTTTAACTACCATTGGCACAGGGATGGTGACGCTCTTTACAACAGGGACGGCACTCCCCTTTATCGTGATCGCCATGCTGGTGATAGGCACCGGACTCGGATTTTTAAGTACAGCATTTGTGATCTCAGTGCAGAACGCGGTACCCTGGAATCTGCGAGGCGTGGCAACCGCCTCAACCCAGTTCACTCGCACGATTGGCGGCACAATAGGTGTTGCTGTGATGGGAACTATTCTCAACGTCCAGATGGCCTCGCGCTTCCCACCTGTCTTTGCGCGCTTCGCCGAGGCCGCAGCCCGCTTACCAAAAGGCATCACTCCGGCCAACGTATTGCTCACTCCCGAAGTGCGAGCGTCTCTACCCCTTGCCTTCCTGCACCAGTTGCAGAGTGAACTCTCGCAAAGCTTGTTCTGGGTCTATGCGCTAATATTTGTTCTGGCTGCTATAGGGGTGTTGATGATGTTCTTCTTACCGGGCGGTCGCGCTGACAAGTATGCCTATAAAGTGACTGAAGCTCAACCAACCGCATCGACAGAGGGAGATGCGGTTACGGAGGATGGTGCTGTTGAGGTCAAGGAATCAAGTGGCGCGATGCTCTGATTGGCCGGCAAAGTTTGAGTCGGGGTGGCTCACTGTGACAGGTGTGACAGGTGTACTGGGTCTAATGAGTGTGACAGGTGTCGTGGGGTACGCTCAAAGTTTGAGTCGGGGTGGCTCACTGTAGTAGGTGTAGTAGGAGTAGTGGGTATGCACAGAAAACACTTCAATCTTTTTGCTTTACTCATGCTGGTACTTGCAATCAGTGCTTGTGATAATAGCCTCCAAAATTCCTCCTCTTCTCAAGATGCGGGGCAGAAAGCTCCGTTGTGTGTATCAAGCATTTCGATGCCAGCGAGCGGGTCTAGCTCCACTGCTCCTTCATCCTCCTCATTCCAGCACATGGAGATGGGGCCACACATGAGGATGACGACAATACGGCTCGCAACGTCCGCTGAATTTCAGCGTGCCAATGCGATTATTCAAAATGCGCAAATCTGTTTTGACAAGTATAAGGATTACCGGGTCGCTCTACAAGACGGGTATCAGATATTCGCTCCAAATGTGCCTCAGGACATCTATCACTTTGCCGCGCCAAACTTCAATCAAGTGGTGGAAACGTTTGACCTGGCGCATCCATCCGCGCTGCTCTACAGAAAAGTTGGCAATGGCTACCAGTTTGTTGGCATCATGTACAGCGCACCGGCGGAATTTGCCGAAGGCCAGTTGAATGCGCGTTTCCCCCTGGGCGTTGCTCCCTGGCACCTGCACATCAATATCTGCTTACCAGCAGGAACTCAAGAACAGGATTCGCTATTTCCTACCCACTCCCAGTTTGGCTTAGATGGGGCGATTGCGACTGAGGCGGTCTGCCAGAATGCCGGGGGGACGTTTTATGCCCAGATGTTTGGTTGGATGGTGCATGTGTATCCGTGGGGGAACACGTCTCCTTGATAAGGCCCCTTCTCATACCGATTTTTAGAAACTTATCATCATTGCTACGCTGTAGCAACGCCGATGCCTTTACCTGATACATAGCGGTCTATGATGAACAATGAGGCAAGAAAATAAGCACAGTGCATCACTCGTTAGCTAACTTACTTCTCTTTCTTTTTACTTTTCGGCACCTGCTTCCGTTCAGGTTTGACAGATTACCAATAGTGTACGATAGTATTGGTAAGATAATCAAAATGCGTTATACTTAATTCGTTCAATCTCTAGACAGTTGGAGGAAAAGAACGAGTCAACCAGAATTGGAACCCATGCCAGTGACATTCAATGTCACAATTGCTGACGCTTCCAACTTGACTATACATCATGTGAATGCATTGGGCCTTCGTTCAGGTAGTGATGAGTTTTACTTTACTCTGGGCGTCGTTATGCCTCCAGATCAGGCAGAGATTACAGCAGCTGCACGACCTTACTGAAAAGATGAGCAAAGAGGAGGGAAGCGGAGATGAATAGTCCTATTGTCACGTCTAGCACTCGCCCCTTGAAATCAACATCGGACTATACTGTACTTGGGCCAACGAGCGCAGGATCGATCTCCTTCGGCCCAACTTATAAGTCATCTTCCTCTTGGAGAAAGTTCATTCACAGCCGAGCACGGCAACCAAGATTCGAAGCCGCCATGACGTTTGTCGTTGTCGCAACGGAGGGAACTACAACTGAAAGTTCAATCGTTCTCAAGCCAACATCTACGATAAGAGATCTGTTGAGCAGCCCGTTGTTCCAGGCAGCGGGGATGTTTGCTATTGGTGAATCAGGTTGGGCTGACAAACACGATGAGTACTTAGCGGAGATGTATCTAGAGAACCATGCCGACAGCAAATGATTTATTCATTGATACTTCTGGATGGGCATACTACCTAGCAGTTTTATTGTCATGCAACGTTTTGGGATGAAAGAGGCTCTTACGACCGATCACCATTTTACTCAGGCAGGCTTTACACAAGTTCCGAAAATATAGGCACGAGTTGTTTTAACATGAAGCGAGAAAGAGCATATTTAACGATTTCACATAGAAGGAGTTGTATATGGCAGACCAACCTGTAGTGAGCAACGAGAAGGGTGGACTGAAGGTCATTGGTGCCGGGTTCGGACGAACCGGGACCCTCTCCCTCAAGGTTGCTCTTGAAGAACTTGGCTTTGGCCCCTGTTACCACATGAGCGAAGTGTTTGGCCATCCCGATGATGCTGCTCAATGGGAAGCTCTCACCAGGGGAGAACCCATTGATTTGCACAAACTCATGGCGGGGTATCAAGCGGCTGTAGACTGGCCGGCGTGCGCCTTCTACGAAGAACTGATGCAAGCTTACCCTGATGCAAAGGTGCTGCTGACCGTGCGCGACCCTGAGGAGTGGTACGCGAGTGCCAGCGAGACTATTTACCAGGGGAGCCGAAGGTTCAGCGGCTCGCGCATGGCATCTCCTCTCTCTATCGTGGCAAGTATCTTTTTCCGTGGTCGGAAGCGTATTGGCAGCATGATAAACGCCCTTATCTGGGAAAGAACCTTCGGCGGCAACTTCGAGGATAAAGATCATGCTATAGCTGTCTTCAACCAACATATTGAAAACGTCAAGGACCGGGTTCCACCTGGCAGGCTGATGGTCTACAATGTGAAAGAAGGCTGGGAGCCGTTGTGCGCCTTTCTTGGGGTTGAGGTACCCAGAGACAAACCATTTCCTCACCTCAATGAGCGAGCCAGCTTTGTCGGCAATAGGAGGCAGAGTCGAGAACGCCTGGTTAGCGCACTGCTTGTTGGGAGTATAGTGGCCGTTCTTCTTTTCCTCTTCCTCTTCCTGCGTCGCCAGATGAAGTGAGGAGTGCTGTAAAGTAACATTCGTGTAGGCAGGCTGTGAAAAGGGAGGCAAGCATAGACAAAATCGTCAGCCAATCGCATGACCCGATACGCCTCGCGCCACATCAGAGCAAGCTGGCGACTGAGGTATTGAGTAGAGCCTTCCAAAATGACCCGTTGTGGCAATATCTCGCTCCCAACGAGGCCAGGCGTACTCGTATGATGTCCTCGGCTTTTCGTATCCTGGTGCGCTATAGCCTGCTCTATGGTGAGGTTTATACGACTATGGGATTGGATGGCCTGGCATGCTGGCTCCCGCCAGGCAATACCACGCCAACTTTTAGCCGACTGTTACGGGTCGGCATTCGTGGTGTGCCATTTCAGTTTGGGTGGACGGGATTCCGCCGCTATGCCGCAGTTGAGAGATTTACTGCTGCCGCTCATAAACGTATCGCGCCGGGGCACCATTGGTATTTGTGGGGGCTTGGCGTTGAACCGGTGTGCCAGGGCCAGGGAATTGGCTCAATGCTCATACAGCCAGTGTTAGAGCGAGCCGATGCCGGTGGCCTGCCGTGCTACCTTGAAACCATGAACGAACGGAATGTGCCGTTCTATCAGAAGCATGGCTTCAATGTGATGGACGAGGGGGAGGTGTCCAGCAGCGATGGGTCCAGGGTGCATATCTGGGCAATGTTGCGCGAGCCAGGGAGATAAACTTGGGAGTAAAACTGGTGGGAAGCATGGCGGAGGTGGCTAAAGCGAGCGCTGTCACTACTATATACGCATGGTGGGCACGAGCGTGTATAGGGGTCACCATATTAAAGATGCTGCTGGCGAACGAAACAACGAGTGCAACGAACGTCATCGTTCAGTCCCAGGGCGAGGACAAGCCATCGCCCATTCGCACCAACTTAACGAGGGGTGGCGTTTACCCGTAGGGGCGGGGGAAGGGTTGGGTGGGGTGGGGACGCTTGCGTCGCCCTTGTTCTGGTGGTGTAAGCCCCACCCCAGGGCGACGCAAGCGTCCCCACCCCTCATCCACCCTTCCCCCGCCCCTACGGGTCATCCGTCCCTCTCTTCTTTTTAACTCATCATCTTCTTAAGTTGGTGCCTATGGGCGATGGCTTGTCCTCGCCCTGGGGTGTGGCAGAATCTCACGTTCGCCAGCAATATCTTTAATATGGTGACCCCTTGAAGATTCATGTCGAAGTCTTTGACATGAATCTTCGAATACTACAGTGTCTCAAGCTCGAAAATTGTTCGAGGATTGATGTCTACTACCACCTCTCCTTATTTCCTCATTGATGATTTGAACCGATAGTACTCTGCATTGACTTGCTACACTGGGTCCGCTTATACTGACTGGCAAGCCAATGAAAAGGCTGACAACTTCTTTCCGTCCGGAGGAGACTGGAATGATAGGTGCAGATGCCTATATCGGCAGGCTCATTGGGGGCTATCGTTTAGTTGCTGAAATCAGCAACACCCCTTGTAGTTATGTGTACCGGGGAGAGCAGCATTTTCATACAGGACGTACCGTAGCCATTAAGCTCTGGTATTCCATACACCTCTCCTCACAGCAACAGCCTCGCTTTCTCCAGGAAGGCCGCTTGCTCAAAATGCTGAAACACCCTCATCTGCTGCCCATCCTGGATAGCGGCATATACGAGGATGTGCCTTACCTGGTCACTGAGTACGCTCCCAGAGGCTCCTTGCGAGACCGCATCAAGCGTCAATCTCTCCACTCAATCCCCATACAGGAATCATTGACTATCCTTTCACAGGTAGGGCAGGCTCTCCAGTACGTCCATCAGCTCAATATCACCCATGGGAACCTCAAACCTGAAAATATTCTCTTCACTGCTCACGGAGATGCGCTGCTCACAGACGTTACGATCAGCGCCCTGCTGGATGCGGCAAGCAGCGCATTTACTCACAACATCAGCTCGGCTCGTTACATGGCGCCTGAACAGTTTCAAGGCATGACGAGTAAGGCCAGCGATCAGTATGCACTGGGCTGTATTGCCTATGAACTTCTTACCGGCAGCGTCCCTTTCACCGCTGCTGATTTTTCAGCGCTGGAACTGAAGCACGCAACGGAAAGTCCGCCAGCCCTGACGCAGCTCAATATGCTTCTCCCCCTACGCCTTGAGGAGGCAATCCTCAAAGCGCTGGCCAAACAGCAGGCCGTTCGCCATGCCAGTGTGAAAGACTTGATCACAGCACTGGGCACAGCCCGCCTATTACAGCCACGCCTACTTACTACAACTGTTTGGCCCCGTGCTGCTCTTCCCGCTCTCTCTTCTTTCCAGTCTCCTGCTCAGCTAACAAGTACTGTTGACATGTCTCAGAAGATCGAGCATCAGCAGGCGCAGGAAGACAACCTACCCGGAGATCCTGAGCACTCTAGAAAGCCTCCTGATATCTGGCAGCAAATCGATATACCTGTCCCTGCAACACCAGAGCCATGTGAGGAGGAGGTAGAGCATCAAGAGGATGTGGGCCCTCTCGTTGCTTCTCCAGCAGAAGCGTGCGAAAATGGAGCGGAGAGCGCACAGGTACACACAAACATCGTGACGGGGCAGCTTGATGTAGCTGAACTAGCTACTGCCGTTTCACTCGTCATCGAGGCACCTCAACCTCAAAGCGTCAGCTGGGAACAAGCAACCCTCCCTATGACTGTGATTGTCGACTCGCGGGCGGAACTGGCAACAGGTACTTATGCCGGCGTCACCAAGGCCGTATCCCCCACCAGCGGAAGCAGGATGGGCAGTGGCCGCCGAAGTGGCAATCAAGGTTCCAAGTATCTCTGGCTGGCTGTTACGGCTTTGTCGATAGTCATCGCCGCCATGTTCGTAGCCATCTCTTCCTTTGCTTTACCCCTGGCCCTTTCACCAAGAACGGCTGCGCACCTGACTCCACAGGCGCGTTCAGGAGCGCCTTCAACAGGACCATCGCAGGTCCCATCACCCCTGCCATCGCCTACTCCATCTCCACAGCCTTCACCCAGGCCGACCGCGACGCCTAGTCCTACCCCATCGCCCAGACCCACGCCAACACCTACATCTGCGTCAACATCAGGGCTGGTTGCTACCCCCAGCCAGTTCTATGCAGAGAGTGACTGTACATTCCATGGACATCGGTACACCTGTATTGCCACACTGTCTTTGCCCCAAGGGTATCAAGGCAATCTGGCATGGTCTGCATCCAGCACTGGCTTAGACCAGGTCTCCTTGAGCCCGTCAGCGGGCGTGCTGTCCCCAGGTCAGCAGCAGCAGGTAACCATCCAGGTACGCGCTACCTGCCCTATCAGCGGCTCCCTCACGTTTTCAGCAGGAGGAAGTAGCATCACTGTGCCGTGGAGCTGTTGATATCTCCCCTGAATGATAACTCTTCAGCAGGGGGTCCAGGGGGACGTCGCGCCCAAGCGAATGGGACCCACGTTCTCTCCTTTTCTTCATCTGCCGCCGAAAGCAGAGCAAAGTGGGCACCTGAAGAGTGACAAAACTCCTCAGAGTAGATGGTCATACGAGGTAGACACATTGGTGAGCGGCTGCTCTGGCTGAGTAAGCGCCTGAACCAGAATGCCACTTGCTTACCGGCTAAAAATCCACTTCCGATAGGAGCTGCGCTCAAGCTCTCCAATAGCGGCATCCAAATCCTCGTGCGGGATGCCCGTTTCTTGCTCAATCTTGAGGGGATCGAGTGTCACCGTTCCGGTTCGCCGGTTCTGGTGCTTGTAAAGGTAGGCGTTGAGCCGTTGCGCATGCGTCATGATCCGCGCTTGGCGTTCATCATACATGGGGGTGAGCCTCCTTCTTTGTGCGCAACAAGACGCCTAATGAAGCTGTTGTACACGTTTTGTCCTAGCAGGTGCATTCGCCGCATTTTGGACATCCCCACAGTTGAAGCAGAGACGCTGCTTTGGATGTTTATCGCAGGTAGGCCATGCGGCAGTCAGGGAATGGATAAGAGATCGTAGACAATGGCGCATGAAGCATGCTCCTTCAAAGAAGAGCGGCTGGCGGAGCAACCAGCCGCGCGTATTCAGTTGTGGTCTGGTCATAAAGGGGTCACGACATTTTTCCCTGTGCGCCGCTTCAGCGGCAGACGTAGAGTGCAACTGAAGCGGCGCACAGGGAAAAATGTCGTGACCCCATATCAAGAACAGTGAGCAACGTGGACCATGGGACGCGGCATCACTCCTTGCACGTCCCTTCATGCAGCCAGTGAAACGCACGTCCCAGGAGCACGCGTTGCTGTTTCATCATCCCGTATCACGTCTCCACGCTGATGCCGCTATTGCCTGCCAACGATCAACATGATATACTACCAACGGAGAGCAACCTATACACATCCTCTCCCGTTTCTGGAAATCCGAACAGGCATGGCCTACTCACTGCATCAACCGTGTTACGTTCTTGGAGGCACATCGAGAGTATCCTCATATCGCTCGCTTGTTCTAGGAGTGTCAGGCTTGTAGATTAAACCCCAACTTTCCCACGATCGTGTTTTGTGAATAGTCTATCCTTCGACAAGAATAATAGTGTATTTGTAACGAATGTATTCGATATACCATACCATCATCCGACGACATTCCACTTCGAGTTGCGCTCGAACGAGACGGGAAGGAATCCCTCCATGACAAGCAGCATCTTCCTCTCCTATGCCTGCCAGGATCAACGCTGGCGAGACGAACTGGTCGCTCACCTGAGCGATTTGCGCGGGCAAGGGAGTATCACCGACTGGCAGGAGCGCGCCATTGGCACCGGGGTCGAAGGAACACAGGAGATTGACCCCTCCCTGGAGGCAGCTCAGCTTATCTTGCTGCTGGTGACTCCCCAGTTTGTCAACTCAGCATATTGTTTCGGGGCTGAGATGAAATGCGCCCTTCAAAGGCACCAGGCTTGCCAGGCACGGGTCATTCCCATCATGCTGCACCCCGTTGATATGGAAGATACCCCCTTCGCCAGGCTCCCGACTTTGCCCTCCACTGGCACCCCTGTTTCTGCCTGGCCCAGTTCTCGAGAAGCGCTGCTCGATATTGCCAGCAGCATCAAAGCCGCCGCGAACGCTCCACCCCTCGACTGCTCTCCCATGCTCTCGGCTCCGCTTCGCCCTGCGCCAGTCCATCTGGATCCCATGGCACTCTGGAATGTTCCACACCGGCGCAACCCGTTCTTTACCGGTCGCGAACCCATACTCACGTACCTGCACGACATGCCCATCCCGAACAAAGCCATCGCTTCGACTCCCCCACAAGCGTTGAGCGGTCCCGCAGGCATCGGCAAAACCCAGCTTGCCCTGGAATATGCCTATCGGTATCGCGACCACTACGAAGCAGTGCTCTGGGTCAATGCTGCCTCTCGCGAACTCCTGACGGCGAACTTCGCCCAGCTTGCAGCACTCCTGGGCTTGCCCGAAAAAGACCAGCCCAATCAACGTCTCGCCTTGAATGCAGTCAAAGAATGGCTGCACACCTCCACTGGCTGGCTGTTGATTCTCGACAATCTCCCTGACCTGCCCATGGTCCGCGACCTCCTCCCTCCCGGAGGCAGGGGGCACACGCTGCTGGTGACGCGCCAGCCCGTGCCACGCCCCTTTGGGCTCAACATTGACGTGCCAACGATGCCCCTAGAGGACCAGGCCTGCTTGCTCCTCCGTCGCGCAGGCATCATTGCTTCCAACGCTCCACCGGGTGCTGCCTCGCGCAGTGAGCGCCAAAAGGCACAGGAAATCGCCGAAGCGCTGCACGGTTTTCCGCTGGCGCTTGAGCTGGCCGGAGCCTACATCAGCGAAGCTCACTGCGGCCTGACAAGCTATCTCAACCTCTACAAGGGAACTCACCTCAGAATCCGGAAATGGCGGAGGGAACCACTGCCTGATTTCATGGAGTCTCTGACTACTGCCCTGATCATCTCTTGCGAGAACATTGAACGGTCCACCCCTGCCGTAGCGGAACTCCTGCGCCTCTGCGCCTTTCTTCATCCTGATGCCATCCCAGAGGAGCTGTTCACCGATGACGAAGCCGCCCTTGGTCCAATCCTGCAACCAGTCGCTTCGGACGGGTTTGAACTCCAAAAGACGCTTCGGGTGCTTCGCAGACATGCGCTGGTGCAGCGCAATCTCCCCGATGCCACGCTCACCATTCACCGCCTCGTGCAAGGGGCAC
>WNFB01004104.1_pt1 | contig 12930 bp, 13 predicted proteins | sample 5400501 | NCBI WGS metagenome assembly WNFB01 (sample SAMN13153341, study PRJNA577476) | soil metagenome | isolation source: 200 cm saprolite under Douglas fir tree site 2 hole 1 | place: USA:California | collected 2015-04-18
GCGCGCATTACGCCGACAAGAGCTTCCTGCTCGCGCGCAGCGACGCCGAGGCCGAGCCGCACAAGGGCATCTCGTTCTTCCTGGTCGACATGCATCAGCCCGGCGTCGAGGTGCGGCGGATCCGCCAGATGACGGGCGGCGGTGAGTTCTGCGAGATCTTCCTCACAAACGCGGTGGTGGAGGACCGCGACGTGGTGGGCGAACCCGGACTGGGCTGGAAGATTGCCATGACAGTCTTCGGGTTCGAGCGCGGCGGCCTCGCCCAGGCGGCTCGATTCGAGCGCGTCGTCGCCGAGCTAGCCGTCCTGGCCCGAGACCGCGGCGCCGGCGCCGACGTCACCGTCCGCCAGAAGGTGGCGCAAGCGCAGATCGAGGCGCACGTGTTCCGGCTCAACGGCCTGCGCAACCTCACTAAGGCCCAGCACGGCGATGCGCCCGGGCCGGAGGCCTCACTCACCAAGCTTTACTGGAGCGAGATGGACAAGCGTATCCAGGAGATGGCCGTTGGGATCCAAGGAGCGTACGGCGCGCTCGCGCCCGGTTCGCCTTTTGCGGTCCAGGATGGACGTTGGCAGTACGGATGGATGTGGGCGCAGGCCGAGACCATTTACGCCGGCTCGTCGGAGATCCAACGCAACATCATCGCCGAGCGCGTGCTCGGACTCCCTCGCGGGCGGTAGTGGCGACCACGACCGTTGTCGATCGGCTGCGCGCCCGTATCGGCAAGGCGGCGGCGCCGGTTGCCGCAACGGTCGAGGCCGGTCATCTCAAGCGCTTTGCCGAGGCGATTGGAGATCCCAATCCGCGCTGGCTCAGCGAGGCGCCGCCCACCTTCCTCGTCGCCATCGCGCCCACCTCGATCCACCTGGCCGAAGCCGAGGAGTACGGCAAGGGCTGGCTCAATGGCGGCAACCGCTTCGAGTACATCGAACCGGTGCGGGTGGGCGACCGCATCACTGCAACCGGAAAGGTCGCGGACGTCTACGAGAAGACGGGATCGAGTGGCTCGTTGCTTTTCATCATCTTCGAGACCGAATACGTCAACCAGCACGGACGGCCGGTCGCGCGCCTGCGCGGGACGGCAATCCGGCGATGACGGTCAAAGTCAGCGACGAGATTCCGGAGCTGGTCAAGCAACCGACCACGCGCCAGCTCGTGGAGTACGCGGGCGCACAGGGCGACTTCTACGAGATCCACTACGACCAAGACTTCGCCCGCAGCGTCGGCCTGCCCGGGGTCATCCTGCACGGCCTCCTCAAGGCCGCGTTCCTGGGTCAGCTCGTCACGGACTGGCTGGGCGAGCGAGGCACGCTGGAGGCGTTCGAGGTCAGCTATCGGGGCACCGATCAGCCTGGACGGCCGTATCGCTGCCGCGGCCAAGTCACCAAGGTCGACGGGGATCAGGTCGAGCTGGAGGTCTGGGGCGAAGATTCAACCGGCAACCGCACGACCGTCGGCACCGCCACCGTGGGCATGAAGGGCTGAGCGCGAACCCACACCAGCCCCCGCATGACCAGCAGCACTGACGCGTCGATGACGCAGTAGCCGCCCGCGATGACCGAGGGCGGGTTGCCAGACGGGATGTGCGTCCACGGCGCCACCGGGAGCCAGGCCCAGTTGCCGAAGGCGGTGCCGAAGATCTCTAGCTCGCCGGTAGCGATGAAGATCGCAGCGAACAGCGGCCAGCGCGGCGAGCGCAGGACGAAGTAGGCGAACACCGGCAGGCACATAGCGCCCTGCACGTCGACACGGCCCGTGAGCACAGGGAGGAGGGTCAGTCCCGCGACCGCCCATGTGGTGGCGCCCGCGAGGACCACGTGCGCCAGACGTTTTCCGAAGCGGATCACGACTGGCGTGCGCGCTGCCAGCAGGCCGAACAGGTACACCATGCCGTGGCCCGGTGGCACGAAAAGCGGCACGTTGTGCAGTCGATATCGATACACGCCCCAGATCAGCGACCCGAAGATCTCGAACCCGGTCGCGACGATCACACATGTCCACACCTGTAGTCGCTGCTCTTTGGGCGCCTTCAAAGCGGACAGGTAAAGAACGGCGAATGTGAGCACGCCGAGCGCCCACTGCTGCCAGAGCGCGGTGACGCGGCTGTCCGCGAGGAGCAGGAGAGGCGTGTACGCGAGCAGGTAGGCGTGCAGCCAGTAAGGCTTGAGGCGATTCAGCACTGTCCGAAGAAATGGTAATTCCCCACGAACTCAGCGGCTTCGCCGTGAGTTCGCGAGGGCCCCTTTTTTGATAGCGGGGCCGGTTGCGCACCGGCCCCGCCGAGGATCGCTATTTGAGGATCGTTACTTGATCGTGCCGCGAACGTCGATGAGGCTGCCCTGCGGCGTCCAGCCCGTGCCGTTCCAGGTCGACAACTGCATCTGGCTGATCGGGAAGTGGTCGGTCGGCGTCGTTTTGACCACGATGCCGGAAAGCACGAAGGGGTTGCTGGTCTCATTGAGGTTGCTGCCGGCGATGCTCATCACGTTGGCGCGGGTCATGTTCGATCCCGCCTGCTTGAGCACGTCGACCATCGTGTACGCATAGGCAACGCCGGCGAGGTTGAAACCGTCATTGACATTGCAGGTCGAGCAGTTGGCGATGACTTGCTTGTATAGCTTCACGCCTGCGTCATTGGCCAACTGTGGGTCGGTCGGGTCCTTGAGGTACTGGATGGTGATCACGTTCTTGAGCGCGGCGCCGGCGGCCTTGGCCTTGAGCAGGTAGAGCTGCGGGTTCGAGACGGAGTTCAGGTAGATGGTGCTCGGCTCCCAGTGCAGCCCCGTGATGGTGGCGAGAGACTGGATCGTGGGTTTCGGGGTCGAAAACAGAAAGATGGTGTCCGCACCGCTGGCCTTCAGCTTTGCGAGCTGCGACGCTGGGCTGGCGGCGGTCACGTCGTAGCTCTCCGCGTCGACGATCAACGAGGAGCTGGAGCCCAGACCGTCTTTCAGTCCTTTCAGGTAGTCCTGGCCGTAGTCGTCGTTCTGGTACAGGACGCCGATTTTGGCGTTAGGGTGGTTGGCGAGGACATCCTTGGCGTATATGCGCGCCTCGGCCTGGTAGGCGGGAATCCAGCCAATCGTGTACGGGTGCTGGCTGAAGTCGAGGCCCCAGGTGGTCGCCCCGGTGGCAATGAACAGCTGCGGCACCTTCTGGGCGTTGAGGTAGTCTTTGACAGCGGTCTGCGGCTGGGTGCCGAGGCCGCTGAACATGGCGAAGACCTTGTCCTGCTCGACGAGCTGCTTGGTCAGCGGGACCGTGTTGGCCGGGTTGTAGCCGTCGTCGAGGATCTTGAACGTGACCTTCCGGCCGTTAATCCCCCCGTTGTTGTTGATGTAGGTGAAGTAGGCGTTCTCGGCGTTGGAGATGGTCCCGTACGCAGACGCTGCCCCCGACAGTGCATTCGTGTTGCCCAGCAAGATCTCGGTGCTGGTGATTCCGACATCGGTCTGGACGGTTGGGGCTGGTGAGCCGCCGCAGGCGGCAACAGCGATGAAAAGGGCTGCGATCGCAGCGATCCGAGACCCAGTCTTTGCCATAGAACTTCCTCCCGTTTTAATGAAGATGTATTTAAACAGTCTTTTGTTCGCTACACAGTCTGGGGATCGGGCGGTATCTGTCCAGTCTCCCGATCGGCGGCCCCCCTTAGGCGCCTGCGCAGTTGGGCGTAGCCGGCGGTGACCAGACCGACGATACCGTTGGGCGCGAAGATCATGATGAGAATCAACAGCACCCCGTAAGTGACGGCCGGGCCGGCCTTCTCCACGGTCGACGCAATCTGGACCGGGATCCAGGCCTGCGTGGGGACCCACTGGTTGGATTCGATGGGGAGGAAGTAGGCGAAGATGCCGCCGATCAGCGGACCCGGAATCGAAGCCAGGCCGCCGATGACAGCCCCCACCAGGAGCTGGATGGAGAGCCCGACCTGGAAGCTGTCGGGGTACACGGAACCGGTCGCCATGCATAGAAGCGAGCCGGCGATGCCCGCATAGAACGCCGAGATTCCAAACGCAAGCGTCTTGTAGGCGGCAACCTGCACTCCCGACGCCGCGGCCGCCACCTCGCCGTCGCGGATCGCACGCATGGCTCGACCGGGCCGGTGCCGGACGAGGTTCCAAGCCAGCCAAAAAAGGACGAGCGCCCAGGCTAGCGTCACGTAATACGTCCACTGTTCGGAGGTCATCGGCGAGCCAGTGACCGCGGTGAACGCGTCATTGGCGAACTGCGGCGGATTCGGCGGCACCAGATTGATTCCCTGCACACCGCCCGTGAAGTCTTTTGGTCGCTTGATCAGGCTTGGTGTGACAACCGCGAGGGCGAATGTCGCCAGCGCGAGGTATAACGCGGACAGGCGCAGCGCCGGTACCCCGAACAAGAAACCCACGAGCCCGGTGAGCAGGCCCGCGATGGGAATGGTCAGGAGGAAGTCCATCTTGTAGCGGTGGGCGAGGATCGCCGACGTGTAGGCGCCGAGCGCGATGAAGGCGCCATGGCCCAGCGAGAGCTGGCCGCTGTACCCGACCAGGATGTTGAGGCCCATGATCGCGATCGCGAAGATGAGCGCATAGCCCCATTGGCTCGCCTGGAAGCTGCTGACCACAGTTGGCAACCCGGCGAAGAAGAGGGTGGCCACGATCACAAGCCAGTAACGCGGCGGAGCGTTGCGGATCCGCTGGAGCATTGACACTTAAACCCGCCGGACGGTGGGACGGCCGAAGAGGCCGTTCGGCTTCAGTACCAGGACCGCGACGATGATCGCCAGCGCGACCGCGAGCTGCAGGTCGCCTCCGACAAAAGGCAGATATGCGCCGGCGAGGTTGACGGTGACGCCGACTATCGCGCCACCGACGACAGCGCCCAGCGGGCTTTCGATTCCGCCGAGGACCGCCGCCGCGAAGGCGTAGATGATGATCGTCTGCATCATGTTCGGCTCGAGAAACAGAATCGGAGCGACCATGATCCCGGAGACCGCGCCAACTGTTGACGCGAGGCCCCAGCCCAGCGCGAGCATCCAGCTCACGTGCACGCCCAGGAGTCGACTCGCCTCGGCGTGGTGCGCGGCAGCGCGCATCGTGAGCCCGATGGTGGTGCGCTGCAGAAGTAGGTAGATCAGCGCGAGTACGAGTGCTGAGACTCCGATGACCCCAAAGTCGCGAAAGCTCACATAAGCGCCCAGCAGGTTGACCGTCTGAACAGGGAACGGACTCGCAAAGTTGCGCGGCTCGTAGCCGTAGATAAACCCGGCCAGGCCGTTGAGCAGCGACGCGAGGCCGAGCGTCACGATGACCAGTGTCAGGATGGGGGCGCGCTCCACCGGCCGGATCACGATGCGCTGGATCGCAATGCCGACGATAAACGCGATCACCAACGTCACTGGGAAGGCGATCCAGTAGCTGACCCCGCGCTCGATCAGAGTGAAGGCGATGAACGTTGCGGACATGGCCATCTCACCCTGGGCGAAGTTGACCAGGCCCATCGCGTTGTAGATGAGGACGAGCGCCAGGGCGAGGCTGGCGAAGATGCCGCCTTGGGCGATGCCGCTGACGACCTGCTGCAGAAACTCTTGCATCGGTGGCTCAATACCCCAGGTAGGAACGACGCACCGACTCGTTCCCTTGCAGTTTTGCGCTGGCGCCTTCAACGGCGACGCGGCCGACCTCCAGCACGTAGGCGTGGCTGGACATTTCCAATGCGACATTGGCGTTCTGCTCGACCAGGAGCACCGCGACGCGGTCCGCCTGGTTGATGGCGCGGATGATCTCGAAAATGGATTTCACGACCAGCGGCGCGAGTCCGAGCGAGGGCTCGTCGAGGAGCATCAGACGAGGCTTCATGAGCAGCGCCCGCGCTACAGCCAGCATCTGCTGCTCGCCACCGGACAGCGTGCTGGCGGACAATCGGCGGCGCTCGCGCAGGACCGGGAAATACTCGAAGACCCGGTCGTAGTCCTTGCGGACGGCGGCTCGATCCTTTCTCCGGTGTTCGCCCAGCCGCAGGTTCTCATCGACCGTGAGCTCGGTCAGGATGCCCCTGCCCTCCGGAACATGCGCGATGCCTGCGGCGACGATGTCCTCGGTGTGCTGCCTTCGCAGCGATCGACCTTCGAAGCGGATGTCGCCCGTCCAGCGGACGCCCCCTGTGATGGCTCGCAGCGTCGTGGTCTTGCCGGCTCCGTTGGCGCCGAGAAGAGAGACGATGCCGCCCTCGGGCACCGAAAGCGAGACGCCGTGAAGTACCGACGTCGGTCCGTACCCGGCACGGACGTCGTCGACCTCGAGCAGGGCGGTGGCCACTGTCATGCGGCTCCCAGATAGGCTTCGATGACCGCCGGGTTGCGCTGGACCTCGGACGGGCTGCCCTCAGCGATCTTCTTGCCGAAGTCGAGGACCACGACGCGGTCCGAGATGCCCATTACGAACCCCATGTGGTGCTCGACCAGGAGCATGGTGACGCCAAGGTCGCTGTGCACGCGGCGCAGCAAGCGGGACATCCCGTCCACCTCCTCGTGGCTGATGCCGCCGGCGGGTTCGTCCAGGAGGAGAAGTCGTGGCTTGGACACCAGCGCCCGGGCCAGCTCCACGCGCTTTTGAGTGCCGAAGGGCAGGTTCGCCACGTGATGGGCCGCGTGCTCCGCGAGGCCGACGAAGTCCAGCATCTCGAGTGCCCGTTTCCGGGACACCGACTCTGCCTTCAACGCCGATGGCATCGGCAGCGAGGCCGCGAGCCAGCCGCTGCGGGTCTTGATGTGATCGCCGACGAGGACGTTGTCGAGCACTGTCATCGACCGGAATAGGGCAAGGTTTTGAAACGTCCGCGCCACGCCGTGCCGTAGAACCTCGTGCGGCGCCATCTTGAGAACAGGCGAGCCGTCGACCGCGACTGTGCCCGTCGACGGTTTGTAGACGCGAGTGACGACGTTGAAAAGGGTGGTCTTGCCGGCGCCGTTGGGACCGATGAGGGCTACGACGTCGCCCGCATCCACGGTGAAAGAGACGCGGTCCAGCGCGACTACCCCACCGAAGCGGACGCTCAGCTCGCGTACTTCGAGCAGCGCCATCAGCGCGCAAGTCTATAAGCCAACTTCCCTGGTGGCTAGTAACTCGGCGGCTCGGGTGTCTCGGATGGCCCGGCCGGCGCGTCGGGCTCGGTCGGATCGAAAGGCGCCGGTGGCGGCGGCAGGTCAGCCGGTGGCGGCTGAATCTCAGCGGCCGGTCGAGCCTGCGGCGCGGGTGGGGCGGGTGGCGGCGCCACTGGCCCGATTTCCGGACGGGCGCTCCGGTGGACGACCGACGCCGTCGGCAGGACGGGCGTGCGGTCCCCGCGCATCAGCACCCAGTACGCGAGGGCGGCGAGCAGCGCGAGCAGGGCGATGATCGGTAGAAAGACCAGTGGCGGCTTCGTGATCACGTCCAACCCGCCGCGCCCGCCGTTGACCGTCAACGTCAGCGGTGATGCGCTTGGACTTGGGCTCCCGCTTGGGGACGCCGACGGCGTGGGGGCGGGGGAGGGCGATGGTGGAGCCGGGGGGGTTGGCGTCGGGGGTCCCTGCAACGTGAAGTTGGCGCACGGACCGGGCGGCACGGTCGCGCACAGCCGATGCGCACCCGGGCTGTCGCCGGGGAAAGGTGTCACGACCTTTGAGAAGTTGCCGCTGGAGTCGGCGGTGACGCTGGCAGCAACGTGGGATTGCGTGTCCCAGAAAAGGCTCATCGACTCGTTGGCGAGAAAGTACGAGCCCGTAGCAGTGACGCGGGTGCTGGGGCCGCCCGCGGCGATGTCGAGGACGATGTTGGCGGCGGTTGGAGTCGGAGTGATTACCGGCGACGGGGTCGGGCTTGGTGTTGGTGTCGGCGCGGAGCTCGGTGTTGGGCTTGGAGTGGGAGCTGGAATTGGCGTCGGAGATGGTTGATTGATAGCTGCGGCGAGCACAAACCAGGCAGCACCGATGACCAGGACCTTGAGCGACTTCACTCGAAGGCCGAAGGTTACCTCAGATCGGCGGCCAGGGGATCGACCAGGCCGACGTCGGCTCCGGAAACCTCCACCGCGGATCGAGCACCCCGCGGAGCCGGCGTCGCAGCATGTCAACCTCCGCCGGGCTGAGCAGCCTGTCCATTGCACCCGACAGGGCGCCCGACTGCAGGCTGGCGAGCGCCCGCTCCACGTCGCCGCAGAGGTCGCCCGGTAGCGGCTCGCCCGCGAAGTCCCAGATCACGGTCCTCAGCTTGTGATCGGTGTGGAACGTGAGCCCGTGGTCGATGACCCAGACGCGGTCGTCGGCGTCAAACAAGCAGTGTCCCGATTTGCGGTCGGCATTGTTGGTGATGACGTCGAAGAGCGCGACCTTGACCCAGGTGTCGCGGAACAGCGATTGCTCTCCCAGAAAATGCCGGTTGTCGGCGTCGACGAACAGCTGGACCATCCCCACCCCATGTGGGCCGCGCCGGCGAACCACCGTGGGCGGGATGCTCGGCCAGCCGATCACCTTGCTCAGCTGGTAGGCCGCGACCTCTCTCTTGTAAAGGGTCCCTGCCTCGAAGTCCCACAGCGGCGACTCGCCACGCGCGGGCTTGTACACGACGCGCAGGCCGGCTGGCGGATGCGGCACCAGGGTCGCGAGGAACGTGTAGTTGGAGGCCCCATGCAAGACGCCTGCCAGCCGCATCTCCGGCAGCCGGGCCAGCAGGTGCTCGGTCGCCTCGGCCGGGGAATCAGAAGATCGGTCGGGCACCGTTGCTGACCGGGCAGGGGTGGCCGGCGGGGTCCATGGGGAGGCCGCAGCGCGGGCAAAGGGGACGGCCCGCGCCCAGCACGGTCTCGGCCTGCTTGGAGAAGGCGACGACCTGCTTGTGGCTGAGCCAGAAGCGGACGCTGGGCGCGTCATCGCCGGGGCCTTCCTCGCCGGCGGCCCCCTGGCTTGCGACCAGAACGAACATGTGGCGGTCTTCGTGGTACCCGAGACCCATCTCGCCGACCTGCCACTCCGGCTCGCCGGGCTTCAGTCCCGACTCACCACCTGCAGGTGCGATTCCTTCGAGACCCTGTGCCTCGATCATCTGCTGGAGCCGGACGATGAGCGCCTGGATCTGCGATTTCTCACAGCTCAGCGTGAGCGTCCGCCCCGCGCCGCTGGCGAGCAGGAAGAACTGGCGCCGCCCTGGCTCGCCGACCGCCGCGATGGCGATCTGCTCCGTCGGGTCGAGCTCGAAGATGGGCATCTCCAAAAGCCTACCGGGAAGTTGTTTTGATGCCCAAAGCATGGGGAAGAAGATCAGGAGTTGAAAATCGAAATACGCGCAGACAACCGCGCGTGGAGGAATCACAGATGCCGAAAACCGTAGGAATCGACCTGGGGACGACCAACTCGGTCATCGCCGTCATGGAAGGCGGCGAGCCCGTCGTCATCCCGAACGCGGAAGGTTCCCGCACCACCCCGTCGGTGGTCGCATTCACGAAGTCGGGTGAGAGGCTCGTCGGCACGCTCGCGCGCCGGCAGGCCGCCGTGAACCCGGAGAACACCGTCTACTCGATCAAGCGCTTCATGGGCCGCAAGTTCGGCGAGGTGGAGTCTGAGCGGAAGATCGTCCCGTACCAGGTCAAGGCGGGCAAGGACGATCGCGTCGTCGTGCACGTGCCGGCCGTGGACAAGGACTTCACGCCCGAAGAGATCTCGGCCTTGATCCTGCAGAAGCTGAAGACTGACGCCGAGGCATACCTTGGCGAGAAGGTCACGGACGCTGTCATCACCGTGCCCGCTTACTTCAACGACTCGCAGCGCCAGGCGACCAAGAATTCAGGCCAGATCGCGGGCCTGAACGTGCTCCGCATCATCAACGAGCCCACCGCCGCCTCGCTCGCGTACGGCCTCGACAAGAAGGCCAACGAGACGATACTGGTCTTCGACCTGGGTGGCGGGACCTTTGACGTTTCCGTCCTCGACGTCGGCGACGGAGTTTTCGAAGTCAAGGCCACCAACGGCGACACCCACCTAGGTGGCGACGACTACGACCGGCGGGTCGTGGACTGGCTCGCCGAAGAGTTCAAGAAGCAGAACGGAATCGACCTCAAGTCTGACCGCCAGGCCCTGCAGCGCCTCACAGAGGCTGCCGAGCGGGCCAAGATCGAGCTGTCGTCAAGGCTCGAGACGACGATCAACCTGCCGTTCATCACCGCCGACCAGACCGGCCCGAAGCACCTCGAGATGACGCTCACGCGCGCCAAGTTCGAGTCGCTGACCGCCGACCTCACCGAGCGGTGCCGCGGGCCATTCCTGGCCGCGCTCAAGGATGCCAACCTGACTCCTCAGCAGATCGACGAGGTCGTGCTCGTGGGTGGGTCGACCCGCATGCCGGTCATCCAGCAGCTGGTCAAGAACTTGCTCGGCGGCAAGGAGCCCCACAAGGGCGTCAACCCCGACGAGGTGGTTGCCGTGGGTGCGGCGATCCAGGCTGGCGTGCTCAAGGGCGAGGTCAAGGACATCCTGCTCTTGGACGTCACCCCGCTGTCGCTCGGCGTCGAAACGCTGGGCGGCGTCGCGACCAAGGTGATCGAGCGCAACACCACCATCCCGACCTCGCGGTCGCAGGTGTTCTCCACCGCGGCTGACAACCAGACCTCGGTCGAGGTCCACGTGCTCCAGGGTGAGCGCGAGATGGCGCGGGACAACCGCACCCTCGGACGCTTCCACCTCGATGGGATTCCGCCTTCACCGCGGGGCATGCCGCAGATCGAGGTCACGTTCGACATCGACGCCAACGGCATCTTGAACGTCAAGGCCCAGGACAAGGGCACCGGTCGCGAGCAGTCCGTGACCATCACGGCGTCTTCGACGCTGGCCAAGGATGAGGTCGAGCGAATGGTCAAGGAGGCCGAGCTGCACGCGTCCGAGGACCGCGCCAAGAGAGAGGAGGTGGAGGTCCGCAACCAGGCAGACCACATGATCCACCAGGCCGAGAAGATCATCAAGGACAACGCCGACAAGATCCCCGACGACGTCAAGACCGAGGTCAACGCGAAGCTGGAGGCGCTCAAGAGCGCGGCCAAAGGCTCGGACACCAACGCCCTCAAGCGGCAGATGGACGAGTTCAACGAGGCGCTCCAGAAGATCGGCCAGCACATCTACCAGGGCGCCGGCGCCGGTGGCGGAACCTCTTCCGCATCGGCTGAGTCGGATGGCCACGATGGTGGCGAGAAGAAGAAAGATGAAGACGTCGTGGACGCCGACTACCGCGAAGTCAACTAACCAACACTTCGTTTAGACCCGCCAAAGGGCTCCGGCTTCGGTCGGAGCCCTATTAGTGTCCGGTCCCGGAAGTTCCTTGCATCTTCATCGGCCCGGGCGGCCGGGTGCGTTCGGCACTGAAGCCGGCGTCGAGGGGCCCGTCGCTGCGTCGCTGCCCCCGCGTCCACGACGCGGGGACCCAGCAGGAATTGCGCTCCTCCTGGCGCCACCCTCTCCTTGGCTCCGGCCGCCAGTGCCGCGAATATGCGGCGGACCTCCGGTACCGAACACTTTACTTTTACGCCGACGATGATTGCCTACGTCCAGGCGCGGCGCCGGCTCTGGCCCGGGGTGGGTCTGGTCGTGGGACTGATCCTGGTCGCGTGGGATCTGTGGGCGGCGGCGGGCACGTTCGTGTCGCAGTACGCGGTGCGCAACGACTTCCGGCTCGACTATGGCGCGGCCACGGTGGGGATCAAGAACGGCTACGGCCACCTCTACGACCTGGCCGCCCAGAGCTCCGCTATCGAAAGCCTCGGCCGCGGCTTCAACCCTCAACCGTTCATTTCGCCGCCGCCGCTCGCCTGGCTGGTGACGCCGCTGCTGGTGCTTCCGTTCGTGGCCGCGCTGGTCGTATGGACGCTACTGCTGCTGGCGGCGCTGGGCTGGACCTGGTACCTGCTGGCCCCATCGGGAGGGGTTGCCAAAGGAGCTCACCTGGCCCTGCTCTTGGGGGTTTTTCCAGTTGCGTTCGGCGTGATGGTCGGCCAGCCGGGGGCGTTGGTCGCGGCGGCCGTGGCCACGGCCTGGTGGTTGCTCCGGCACGACCATCCCGTTTGGGCCGGCGCGGCGCTCAGCCTCATCGTCCTGAAACCGCAGCTGGCTTTGCTGGTCCCGGTCTGCCTGCTCGCCTCGGGCCACGCGCGAACCTTCGGCGCCTGGCTGGTGGCGACGCTCTTCATCGGCCTGGTCGCACTGGCCCTGCTCGGACCCGACGGGTTGGCGCGCTACCGCGACGTGCTCGCGCAGACGCAGACCCCTGCCTGGGATATCACCAGGCGCTACTCGATTTCGGGTCCGCTCGGGCTGGGGCCGGTCCTAAACATCACCCAGGTTCTGGTTGTGGCGGTGGCTTTGCTCGCCGCGTGGCGGCACCGAGGACAAGGTCCGGAGCTGCCGATCGCTGCGGGGATCGTCGGCTCGCTGCTGGCCACGCCATACCTTGGCTTTCAGGACTTCGTGATGCTCGTCGTCGCGGGTTGGTTGATCCTCCGGGCCGGAGCGAGTCAATTGCAGGTCGTGCTGATGGTCCTGGGCTACGCGCTGTTGCAGTTCGCGATCGTGGTCCTGGCCGTACCGATTTTGGCGGCGGAGGCGGTGCTGCTCGTGTCTCTTTTGGGGGCTGCGCCGACGCATAAAAAGCTAGCGAGCTCGGACTAGCTAAGTGACGCCCCACTACAGACCTCTCCCCGGAGGGGAGAGGGTATCAATGAGCCGACGGTGAGATTCGAACTCACGACCTGCCACTTACGAGGCGGCTGCTCTGCCAGCTGAGCTACGTCGGCATTTTGGTTGTTGAATGCGCGCGTTTTATGTGGGCGCCTAGGCTACCATCGAGACGATGAGGACACTTGACGTGGAACGCCTCGCCGAGGGCGATTACGACCTCATCAAACCGCTTCTGGTTGAGCTCCACATGGGTGAGC
>WNFB01004105.1_pt1 | contig 12929 bp, 9 predicted proteins | sample 5400501 | NCBI WGS metagenome assembly WNFB01 (sample SAMN13153341, study PRJNA577476) | soil metagenome | isolation source: 200 cm saprolite under Douglas fir tree site 2 hole 1 | place: USA:California | collected 2015-04-18
GAGCGCGCGTTCACCACCACGGTCACCGGGATCGAGCACATCGAGTCCGTGTCGCTGCGGGGCGTCGCCGTCACCCGGCTCTATTTCCATCCCAATGTGCCGATCGAGGCGGCCATCGCGCAGATCAATGCCCAGGCCCAGCAGATCGTGCGCGCGCTGCCGCCCGGCATCTTTCCGCCCCTCATCATCCAGTACAACGCGGCCAGTGTGCCGGTCGTGCTGGCCAGCCTGAGCAGCGACGTGCTGCCCGAGCAGCAGCTCAACGACCTCGGCAACAACTTCATCCGCACGCAGCTCGTCACCGTTCCGGGGGCCGCCGTCCCGTTGCCGTACGGCGGCAAGGTGCGCGTGGTGAACGTCGACATCGACCCCGACGCGCTCTATGCCCGGGGGCTGTCGCCGCAGGACGTGGCCAATGCGATCCTGACCCAGAACGTCATCCTGCCTGCCGGCACGGCCAAGATCGGGACGCGTGAGTACGACGTCGCGACCAACAGCAGTCCCGAGGTCCTGAACGACCTGAACAAGGTCCCAATCCGCTACCTGAACGGGTCCCTGCTGTCCGTGGGAGACGTCGCGTTCGTTCACGACGGGTTCAATCCCCAGACGAATCTCGTCCGCCGCGACGGCCGTCACTCCGCGCTGCTGCCCATCCTCAGCAACGGCAGCGCGTCGACGCTCTCGGTGGTTAGCGGCGCGCGCCAGCTGATGCCGAAGATCCTGGCGGGCCTGCCCTCGAGCCTGAAGGTCGATTTCCTGTTCGATCAGAGCGTGTTCGTCCGGGCGGCGATCATGGGCGTCGTCCGCGAGGGCGCCATCGCGGCCGCCCTCACGGCGGTGATGATCCTGCTGTTCCTGGGATCGTGGCGGAGCACCCTGATCGTGATCACGTCGATCCCGCTGTCGATCCTGACCTCGATCATCATGCTCAAGATCCTGCACCAGTCGCTGAACGTGATGACGCTCGGCGGGATGGCGCTGGCCGTGGGCATCCTCGTGGACGACGCCACCGTCGAGATCGAGAACAATCACCGTCAGCTGGAGCTCGGCAAGCCGCTGCGGCGGGCCATCCTGGACGGCGCCGCTGAAGTCGCCACGCCCGCGTTCGTCGCGACGCTGTCCATCTGTATCGTCTTCGTGCCGATCCTCTTCCTGGGCGGTGTGGGCGGAGCGCTGTTCGCGCCGCTGGCGATGTCCGTCGTCTTCGCCATGCTCGCCAGCTATTTCCTCTCGCGCACGCTCGTCCCCACCATGGTGCTGTACCTGCTGGCGCCGGAGGCGCGCGCCCGGGAGAGCCGGGAAGCGGGCCACGACGCTCCGAAGCGGCGGTCGCTCTTCGGGCGCATCTCCGATGCCTTCGAGGCCGGCTTCCGGACGCTCACGGCTCGCTACGAGGGCGTCCTGGACTGGGCGCTGGCGCACACGCGGACGGTCATCCCCGTCTTTCTCGTGTTCGCGGCGGTCTCGCTGTTCCTGTACCCGTTCGTCGGGCGCGACTTCTTCCCGACCGTCGATGCCGGCCAGCTGCGCCTCCATGCCAGGGCACCCGCGGGGACCCGGATCGAGGAGACGGAACGGTATTTCCAGCAGGTCGAGGACTATATCCGCCAGGTGATTCCCGCCGGGGAGCTCGCCGCGATCATCGACAACATCGGCGTCCCGAACTCGATCAACCTGGCGCTCAGCGACAGTGTCACGGTCGGCCCGGCCGACGGCGAGATTCTGGTCTCACTCAACACCCCGCACGGCCCGACGGCCGAATACTTGAAACGGCTGCGTGACGAGCTGCCGAAGCGGTTCCCGGATCTCGAATTCTTCGCCCAGCCGGCGGACATCGTCAGTCAGATCCTGAACTTCGGCCTGCCGGCGCCGATCGACATCCAGGTCACCGGCCCTCTGGCTGCCTCGGAAAAGAACTACGAGGTCGCCACGCAGATCGCCGCGGAGCTGCGGCGTGTCCCGGGCGCGGTGGACGTGCATGTCCAGCAAATCCTCGATGCGCCCCGCATCATGATCGACACCGATCGGGCCCTCGCGCAGCAGGTCGGCCTGACCCAGCGGGACGTGGCGAGCAGCCTCCTGATCTCGCTGACCGGCAGCGGGGCGACCACGACCAACTTCTGGCTCAACTACAAGAACGGTGTGAGCTACCAGGTGGTCGTGCAGACGCCCCAACATCGCGTGGCGTCGCTCGACGCGCTGCATCGCACTCCGGTGGCGATCGCCGGCCAGGCGACGCCGCAACTGCTGGGCAACCTCGCCGATTTTCATCGAACGGTCACACCGCTGTCGCTCAACCACTACAACGTGCAGCCGGTGTTCGACGTGTACGCCGGCGTGCAGGGGCGCGATCTCGGGTCCGTGGCCAGCGAGGCCAGCGGCATCATCGCGAAGCACCAGCGACAGCTCTCGAAGGCCAGCTCGATCGTCGTCCGCGGTCAGGTCCAGAGCATGAACCAGTCGTTCCTGGCGCTGGCGCTCGGCATCGCCTTCGCGGTGTTGTTCGTCTACTTCCTGATGGTCGTCAATTTCCAGTCCTGGCTGGACCCGCTCATCATCCTGATGGCGCTTCCCGGCGCGCTAGCGGGAATCCTGTGGGCGCTGTTCAGCACGGGCACGACGATCAGTGTGCCGGCGCTGATGGGCTGCATCATGGCCATCGGCGTGGCGACGTCGAACAGCATCCTCATGATCACGTTCGCCAATGAGCAGCGTCACCCCGAGTTCGGCGGGCACGAGGCGCGCGACGCCGCCCTCCTCGCGGGCCGGACGCGGCTTCGCCCGGTCCTCATGACCGCGCTCGCGATGCTGATCGGCATGCTGCCGATGAGCCTGGGCCTCGGCGAAGGCGGCGAGCAGAACGCTCCACTGGGCCGCGCCGTGATCGGTGGTCTGATGGTCGCGACGTTCTATACGCTCTTCTTCGTGCCGGTGACCTACAGCGTGCTGCGCCGGAAGCCGCCCAAGAACTTCGGCGCGGAGGACCAGCCATGAGTGTGTCACGCGTTCGAGGACGAACGATGATCCTCATCGGCATCGGCGCATTCGGAGTGTTCCTCATCCTGTTCGCGGTCGGTCTCGTTCCGCGGCTGCGCAATTCGCGGGAGCTCGCGATGGCCGCCGAGCAACTGCGGACCACGCCCCCGAACGTCTACGTCGTCCGGCCCGAGCCGGCATCCGTCGCGGACCTGACGCTGGCGGCCACGGTACAGGCGATTCAGGACTCGATCATCTACGCCCGCACCAGCGGGTATCTGAGCCGGCGGCACGTCGATATCGGCGATCGTGTGAAGGCCGGTCAGCTGCTGGCGGAGGTCGCCTCGCCCGAGGTCGAGCAGCAGCTGAGCCAGGCCCGCGCGGACCTGCAGCAATCAGAGAAGAGCCTGGATCTGCAGCGGGCCAATCTCGATCTCGCGCGAGCCACGATGGCCCGCTACGAGGCGGCCGACGCCGAAGGCGCGGTCGCCAAGCAGGCGGTCGATCAGAGCGTGGCGACGTTCCGCACGGCCCAGGCCGCCGTGGCCGCCGCCGAGGCGAACGTGCAGTCCTACACGGCGAACGTTCAGCGCCTGCTGGAGCTGACCTCGTGGCAGCGCGTCGTCGCCCCGTTCAGCGGCACGGTGATCCAGCGCAACGTCGACGTGGGCGCGTTGATCACGGCGGGGAGCCCCGTCAACAACACCGCGGTGGCGCCCACCACGGTCACCGGAGCCGCGAATGGCCTGTTCGAGGTCGCCCAGATCGACACGCTCCGCGTCTTCGTCAACGTCCCTCAGGCCTACGCGCCGAATGTGAAGGTCGGTCTCCCGGTTCGGGTGACTGTGCGGGGGCAGCTCATGCAGCCGGTGAAGGCCACGGTGACCCGCACCGCCAGTGCGCTCGATCCTGGCAGCCGCACCCTCCTGACCCAGATCGATATTCCCAACCCGTCGCATCGCATGCTGCCGGGGATGTTCGTCTACGTCGATTTCGAGATCGGCCCCTCCGGCACTCGCTGGCGGATCCCCTCCACGGCGCTCGTCTTCAATGCCCAGGGAACCCGCGTCGTCCTCGTGGGAGCCGGCAACAAGCTGCACTTCCAGCAGGTCGTGCTCGGCCGCGACCTCGGCACGACGATCGACGTGCAGTCCGGACTCGAGGGCAACGAAACGATCGTCAAGCAGCCGACGGTCTCGCTCCAGGAAGGTCAGACGGTGAATCCCATCGCGTCTCAGGCGGCGGCCGGAGGCTGACGGGCCGTGCGGCGCCTCGTTCTCGTCGGTGCGTTCTCGAGCCTGAGCCTTCTCGCGGGCGGCTGCATGGTGGGCCCGAACTACGTGCGGCCCGCGGTCGAGCAGCCGACCGGCTTCAAGTCGCAGCCGTCGGGCGAGGCGGGGCCGCCCATCGCCTCTGACTGGTGGCGCCTCTACGCCGACCCGGTGCTCGAGCGGCTCGTCGTGAACGCCCAGGCATCGAACCAGACGCTCCGGCAAGCCGTGGCCCGTGTCGACGAGGCTCGAGCCCTCGCGCGCGTGGCCGGCAGCTTTCTGTATCCCACCGTGTCTCTCGATCCGAGCTACTCCCGGACCCGCTTTTCGGGAAATCGGGTCAGCACGATCACGGGCCAGCAGGTGGCCCGAGGCGTCGACGTCAGCAACTGGATCATCCCGCTCGATCTCTCGTACGAGATCGACGTCTGGGGCCGCGTGCGCCGATCACTGGAGGCCGCCCGTGCCACGGCGGAGGCCACCGCCGACGATGTCGGAGTCGTGCGGCTCACGGTCGAGACCGACGTGGCGCAGTTCTACTACACGATTCGTGCGCTGGACGCCCAGATCCAGATCCTGAAGGACACCGTCACGGCGTACGAGGAGCAGGTCCGGCTTCTCTCGGTCCAGCTGAGGACAGGGCTCGTGAGCGGGATCGTCGTGTCCCAGGCCCAGGCGCAGCTCAAGGCCACGCAGGCGCAGCTCTCGAACACCGAGCGCGCGCGCGCCGATACGGAACACGCGCTCGCGATCCTGTTGGGCCGTCCCGCGCCGTCGTTCGCCCTGGCATCGAGCCCACTGCACGAGGTCTCGCCGCCGGTGGTGCCCGCGGGGTTACCCGCGCAATTGCTCACGCGACGGCCCGACGTGGCCGAGGCCGAGAAGATCGTCGTGGCCGCCAGCGCCCAGATCGGCGTGGCCACCGCGGAGTTCTATCCTCGCTTCATGCTGACGGCGTCTGCCGGATTCAATAGCGCCAATGCCGGTACGCTCTTCAACTGGCAGAGTCGCGTCGCGGAGCTGCTGCCGAGCATCTCGATTCCGATCTTTCAGGGTGGTCGGCTCCGGGCCAACCTCGCGGCGACGAAGGCTCGCTACCGCCAGACGGTCGCGGCCTACGTCGACCAGGTCCTCGTCGCCTATGGCGACGTGGAAGACGCCCTCACCGATCTGCACTCGTTCGGCGACCAGGTGGCAAGCCTGCGCGACGCCGTCGCCGAGTCACGGAACTACCTCCGCCTGGCTCAGGTCCAGTACAGGCAGGGGCTCGTCGATTACCTTCTCGTCATCGATGCCGAGCGAACGCTGCTCGCGAACCAGCTGTCACTGGCGCAAGCCGTCAACTTCCAGATGAACGCCAGCATCCACCTGATCAAAGCCCTCGGCGGCGGGTGGGATCCATCCGAAGATAATTCGAGTCGATGACGGGGCCGTTCGTAGCGTCTCGCGGTGCCCCACGCGGACACGGTGGTTCCGGGGAGCTGCGCCCGCATCACGACATAGCGTGCGAAAGCGACTTACCGCAGGAGCGGCCTCAGGGGGTCAACTTGCGCTGGCGCGTCGCCTTGCTCATGGCCTCACCGAGCGCCGCCGCGGGCGACGCGCCGCTCGCCCTCTCGGCCGACTTCACCGCCATCCAGAACAGGCCGCCGGACGAGCACGACGATCGCCGCCCCGACCCACTGCCCGAGCCACCCGTCGCATCACTGCCTTCGCTCAGTGTTTCAGCGCCCGGGTCGGATGACCGAGTTCAGTGCTCGGGTCTGGATCCCGCCTGTCACGTCATCGCTGAGATCTGGCCGTAGCAATGCGGGGTCGACCTGACCGCCCGCGCTGTTCAGCCGTGCATCGCTCGTGTGAGTCGTCGCGCAGCCCGCGAGACTGAGCACCGTCAGCGCAATGAGGATTTCGCGTCTCATCATGCCTGCCTCCTTCATCTCCTCACGACCTTTGTGATGCGCGGGCGCGAATAGCGGTGACACGCGCCGGCGCGGAGTCGCAAGAACAAGAACGTCGGATCTACCGCGGTCAGAACAGTAGGCCGCCCAGGACGGCTCCTCCGGTCAGCAGCCACAGCAGGCTCACGCGCGTTCTCAGCATGACGGCGCCGGGGGCGAGCGCCATCAGCCACAACCGCCAGTCGGGCGCGTGGGGCGTCGCGATGACGTAGCCCGCGGCGAAGGTCAGGCCGCCACAACCGCGTTGACGAGCGGCTTCACTTCGGTCCCGGCGGCGGCCGCGAGCGCCAGGATGTGACGAACCCCAGCGTTCGATCAGCTTGGGGGCGACGCTGATGACGGCACCGTCCAGCAGCGGCCGGCCCTCACGACTCTGATGCACTCGCGCAGGCACGAATCGCCCCCAGTGGTGGCGTTCCGCTCCACTCAGCGCCGCCTCGATGAGCAAGAGCAGCGGTCGCCACTCGGGATGCTCGACGCCCAGAGCAGCCAGGAGAGGGCGGCCGGACGCGTGGGAAGCCATCCGTCTACTCCCCGGCTTCCGCAACCCCGCCGATGAAGGCACGCTTCCTTCTCATGACATCACCTCCTTCGTTGAGAATGGGACGCGACGATGAGATCAGCGGTGGCCGCCACCATGGCCGCCCCCGCCGTGGAAACCACCGCCGCCGTGGAAGCCGCCACCACCGTGAAAACCACCGCCGAATCCGTGTGAGCCGCCGCCCGCGATGGCGCCGCCGCGGAACCCGCCCCCGAATCCGTGGGCGGCGAGCCCGCGGTTGAAGCCGCCCAGCCGCTCCCGGCCCAGCTCTCTGGCCTGATGCCACTGTTCGTGCTCGGTGGAAGGTCCGCGGAAGCCGGCCCAGCTCCCGCCCGTGGTGTGTTCGTGCCAGTGGCCCTCGGCGTCCCGACGGTAGACGTGGCCGTCCCGACCCGCGTACACGTCGCCTCCGCCGAAGCGCCCCCCGCGGATGTGGTCGCCGAAATGGCTCCGGGTGAGGTGAACGTGATCACCCCAGTGGTGGTACACGTTCACGTGGCTGATGCCGTGATGCCAGCCCCAGCAGCAGCCGCCGTGCCAGCCCCAGGCGCCATGCCCGCCCCAGTAGGGGCCGACGCCGAAGCCGAACGCGAACCCGGTGAAGACGTCGACCCCGAAGCCGATGTCGAACGGCCCCCAGCCCCAGGTGACCGGCGCCGGATACCAGAATGTGTTCGCCCACGCCTGGTAGACATAGCCGGTGCCGTAGACCACGAGCGGTCCGGGCGCCACCACCGTTCCGAGATAGCCCGGCGTGTAGCCCGTGTACACCACGTCCGGCGTGGAGCCGTAGACGTATGCATACGTGACGTAGTGGAGCGGCGAGCTCACCGGAATCGTGTAGATCACCGACGGCACGCTCGTCGCGACCGTCCACGGCCCCATCGACGGGGAGACGAACCACACGCCGTTCTGGAGCGCGTAGTACGACGACGCATCGACGCGAATCACTGGCACCGATGCGTTCACCACGTATTGGAGCGTCGTCCCCTCGATAGGCTTCAGCACCGGCGGCCCGTCGTACTGCAGCGTGAGCTTGGCCGCGCTGCGGCTGATCGTCGCCGTCTGCGGGATGTCGTTGGCGATCACGGCCTGTCGTGCCTGGGGCGTTCCGGAAATGGAGGCGAGGACCGCTTCCTTCGGATGGGTTTCCGGAATCCGGGCGAAGTCTTTGGGAAGCTCCCCACTCGCGACGAACTCCCAGGGGCCCTGGAGCGACCCGGCGCGGAACCACCGGCCGGAGAGCAGCGCGTAGTACTCCTGCTGCGGCGTGTAGAGGAAGAGGTCAGCGTCGGTGTTCGTCACCTCGAGAAGGTCGGTGGCGGCGATCGGCGCCAAGGCGGGCTGGCCTTTGAGCACGATGAGCTCGGCCGGGACGATGCTCACGTAGATGGTCGGGACGGCTCCTGCCTGGCGGAGCTGCTTCACGTCCGGCGCTGGGTTGTCGAGCAGGTCCACCTCCTTGGCCTGGACGGCCTCCTTTTTGGCCGTTTGCAGCGAGGCCGGGGGGTTGGCGAGGACCGTCCATGGCCCGTCGAGGTCGGGAGCCGTGAGCCACCGATTCATCAGCCACACGTCGTACCGGTCCGTCGACCGATCGGAGAGGAGCAGCACGCGCGTGTTGATCACGCGCATCAGGCCGGTGCCCGCGACTTGCCGCAGCACCGGCTTGCCATCGATCCGCACCAGCAGCGCCGGCCGCTCGCTGACGATGATCCGCGGCGCGTCGTTCTTGACCTGCACGATGCGGCCGGGATCCTCCATCCGTTCGACCTCGAGCTGGGCCTGAAGCCGATCCAGCGCCATCGTCATCGGCTGAGCTGACAGGGCCTGCCGCAGCGCCGCGAGATAGACGGCCCCGCCGTCCGGCGCCGTCGGGACGTCGGCCTTCAAGATGGTCACGTCCTCGAGTGTGACCATGCGCGTCTCCTTGTCGACCTCGGTCCGTGCGGTGAACCGGATCACGCCATACTGCGGCTCGGGCGAGACCGGGTTCTCCACCACGACCGCCGCCCGGCCACTCAGCCGACCTTGGTCCCAGCTCTCGTACTGCGGCTCGAAGACCGAGAACGTGTGGCCCCCGCTCGTGAGCTGCCGGGGCCAGGGATCGACGTCGACGTTCGAGGTGGCCGACGACTCGCCCAGAGCCGGCATGGTCGACATGCATCCGGTCAGGCCCGGCAAGACCAGCACGAAGAGGAGCGCGGGCAGCGCTCTCCTCTTCGATCGGTATCCGAGATTGGTCATCGCTTTCTCCCTGCGCGGCGCTGCCGGTGCCCGGCCCGCGCGTCGTCTCCGGACTTGTGCGTCTCTAGACTTGTGATGCTGGGGTGTGGTCTGTCCGGTACCGGCACTGTCGTGATCTTGCGAAAAGGAGCGAGGAGGTAGTCTACGGGACCGCATGCGGCGTCGACAGATCCAGCCCCAGTGTGAGGGCGACCACGACGAGGAGCGGAAGCGGGAGTCGTTGTGGACACGCCCCTCGATCCGAGGCGTTACATGATTCATCGCCGGCTGCCAGGTCACGTGAAACGAATCGTTCGCCGGTGCCCTCTATATTCCGTGCGCCGACCAAGGGAGCTCGGGCTCCCAGCTCGAGGACAGGTCGGCCTGGGAGGGTTTCATGGAACTTACGCGACGGGATCTTCTTCGTTGGGGAATCGTGCTCGGGGGCGGTGCAGCGCTGTCGAGGGGCCAGCGCGTCTCAGGGGATGGTGGTGTGTCGTCGAGTCCACCTACCACCCCATTCGTCGACGAGCTCAAGCCGGGTCAAGGGATCCCGCCTGTCGCCACGCCGGTGGGTACGAAGAAAAATGGCATATCGCCGTTCGACACGAGTCCGGATCCGAAGGACTGCCTGAATCCGGATGGAAGCAGGGCCTTCCATACTCACGGGCCACGCCAGGTGACGGACGGCACTGACTTCTTCATTATCCACGAGAGGCCTGTGGTGCATCGGTTCCACCCGCAGGCCCCCCGGGGTGAGAACGTCTTCGAGAACGTCCTCTGGGGCTACGACGGCAGCATTCCCGGCCCGACTATCGTAGCGAAGAGCGGCACGCCGCAGCTCATCCGGTTCGTCAATGACCTGGTGGCAGACAACCTCGGGATCGGGGACCCCATCACCGCCATCCATCGCCACGGCGGGTTCCAGAACCCGGAGGACGACGGCTACCCGCTTGACACCTTCTGCTTCGGAGAGATGAGAGACTACTACTATCCGAACCGACCGGCTGCCGGCCTCCGGCAGAACGAGCACTCCACGAACTGGTACCACGATCATTCGATCGACGTCACCGGCCCCAACGTGTACCGGGGGCTCGCCGGTTTCTATCCCTACACGAACGCCTTCGACACCGGCGACGAAGCAACAGGCCTCCGGCTGCCAAGCAACTTCTTCCACGGTAATCCCATTGGCCCGTTCGACATCGGGCTAGTCCTTCAGGATAGGCTGTTCGACCGGAACGGCCGACTCGTCTACAACACTTTCGACCACGACGGCTTCATCGGCGACAAGTTCTGTGTGAACGGCCTCATCCAGCCGTTCCTCCAGGTCGCGGCGCGCAAGTATCGCTTCCGGATCCTGAACGGCTCGAACGCGCGCGTCTACCAGCTTTCCCTGAGTAACGGTCAACCCTTCATCGCGATCGCCACGGACTCGACCCTCCTCGAGCATCCCGTGACGGTCCAGAGCTTCCGCCTCGCGCCGGCGGAGCGGGTGGAGGTGATCGTCGACTTCACGAGCCGGTTCGGTCAGGACATCTTTCTGGTCAACCGCTTGCAGCAGACCGACGGCCGGAAGCCAGACGGGTTGGTGTCGCCCGGGACCCAACTCCTCAAGTTCGTCGTGGACCAACACGCTGTCGACAATAGCGTCGTGGCCGACCCACTCCTCACGGTGACAGAGGGACCGGCCCAGCTGCTCCCCCGGGTCAAGGTCCAGCGCAGCTTCAAGTTCGAACGTTCGGACGGCGCATGGGTCATCAACGGCGAGTTTTTCGACGAGAACCGTATCAACGCTCGACCGAGGGTCGGCGAACCGGAGATTTGGACCCTCGAATCGGGCGGCGGCTGGGTCCATCCGGTGCACATCCACCTGAGCGACTTCTTCATCCTCTCGCACGACGACACGACGCCGCCGCCACTCGAGCGAGGGCGCAAGGACACCGTGCTCATTGGGGCAGATGTCGGTGATGCGAGGATTCTCATCAAGTTCGACGATCCCAGGGACGTCCAAACGCCCCACACTCCGCTCCGCTATGTCTTCCACTGCCACAACATCGAGCACGAGGACATGCGAATGATGGGGCAGTTCGAGGTGCAGACGTGAGAGTCCGGGCGCCGGCCCTGAGCCTCGTCGCGCTCCTCGCCTTGATCGTCGGCGCGTGTTCGGAGCGTCCGCCGGACGGTCCGACGTCGCGCTCGATCATCCAGCAGCAACATCTCCCCAACATCCGGCTCACGACCCACGAGGGCCGGTCGGTGAGGTTCTACGACGACCTCGTGAAGGGCAAGGTCGTCGCGATCAACTTCATGTTCACGAGTTGCCGGATCGCCTGTCCGGTGACGACGCCGAAGCTCGTCGAGGTCCAGAAGCTGCTCGGCGAGCGCGCCGGGCGCGACCTCACATTCCTCTCGATCACTCTCGACCCCGAGCACGACACCCCCAAGGTCCTCGATGCGTACGCGAAGGCCTACGGTGCGGGCCCGGGCTGGTACTTCCTCACTGGGAAGCAGAACGACATCGAGCGGCTCAGACGCAAGCTCGGCGTTTACGACCGCGACCCGGTCGTGGACGCCGACCGGACCAAGCACGCCGGGATCCTCGTCCTCGGCAATGAGCCGAGCGGACGCTGGAAGGCGGTGGCGACGCTCTCGAAGCCGGTCCGTATCCGCCAGGCCATCGAACGCACCATCCTTCCCCCCAGCCAGTGGCCAACGGGCGCGGCGGTCGTGAACGAAGCACACTACGTGGTTAGGGATATCGTCGAGCCGGTCGACCTGTCCGCGCTTCCCCGCCGCAACTGAAGGAGACGCGTGAGGTGCGCCGTGCCCGGCACCAGGCCTTCGGGCATGAACACGACGATGACGACGAAGATGGCGCCGAGCATGAAGTTCCAACGTTCGATGTGGGCGCTCGCCACGTTCTTGATGATGACGACGAGCGCGGCGCCGGCGATCGGGCCCCAGCAGCGTGGCCGTGCCGCCGGCGATCACCATTGAGATGCGTCCGTGCGAACGGCGGTGACAATCGGCGCCTCACGTTCACGTTCTTGCGGAAAAACACGGCGGCGCCCTCCCTCGGCGCCGACACTCACTCTCGCCGCCGTTCCACAAACCGGGCACGGTGATGGAGACGCCCCAGAGGGACACGCTGAGCGATCCTGAGAGGGACCAGAGAATCGCGACGAAGGAGACCAGCGTCACCGCCGCCCGCATGCCGTCGATCACGAGACCCAGCGTGCCCGAGATGAAGAGGCGGACATCCTCGGCGATGCGCTGTTCGGGGTTGTCCGTCTCGCCCGCCACGAGTTGCATCCGGTAGTAGGTCCTATTCGCCAGCCACTCGCGGAGGTAGCGCTCCGTGAGCCAGCGCCGCCAGCGGATCAGGAGCATCTGGTTGAGATAGAGCTGGTAGACGGCGACGACGATACAGGCGCACGCGAGCCACGAGAAGCGAATGACCTGGCGAATGAAGATGGCGTAGTTTCTGTCCTGCAGCGCGTTGTAGAAGGTGTTGTTCCACCGGTTGAGGAGAACGTTGATGTAGACCAGCGCGCGGCCACCGCCTGCTGTGCCGCCACCCAGCGGGCGAAGTCGTCCTTCGGGTGCACGGTCACGGTGAGAAGCATCCCCGCGTGCTGCACGCCGCAGAATTCAGCGCACTGCCCGACATAGGTGCCCGGCGTCCGCGGCTCGACCCAGGTGCGGTTGGTCTTCCCGGGGATGACATCGGTCTTGCCCGCCAGCTGTGGGATCCAGAAGCTGTGAATCACGTCAGCGGACTCCAGCGTGATGAATGTGGGCGTCGGCCCGGGAGGCGTCAAGACGATCACGATGAGGAACGGCACGACCGTCCAGGCCAGCTCGATTGCGTGCTGCCGTACACCTGCGGCGGCTCGCGACCGTCGTCCCCCGGGCGCCGCCGGTAGCGAATGATCGCGTAGACCGTCAGGCCTGCGA
>WNFB01004113.1_pt1 | contig 12925 bp, 10 predicted proteins | sample 5400501 | NCBI WGS metagenome assembly WNFB01 (sample SAMN13153341, study PRJNA577476) | soil metagenome | isolation source: 200 cm saprolite under Douglas fir tree site 2 hole 1 | place: USA:California | collected 2015-04-18
ATCGCGACGAAGCTGTTCCTTTGGCCCCTCGCATTCTGGCTCCTAGTGACCGGGCGAAGGAAGGCGGCTGCGGGCGCGGTCGGCGGCGCGGCGGCGCTGATGCTGGCCGCGTTGGCGGTGATCGGCTTCGACGGACTGCGCGACTACCCACGGCTGTTGAAGGCACTCGCGGATGCGTTCCAGATCCGCGGCTACTCCCCCGTCGCGTCCGGGCTCCGCGCCGGGCTGCCGGTCGAGCTCGCCCGCTTGCTCGCGCCGCTCGTGGCGGTCGCACTGCTTGCGGCAATGGTCCGACTGACGAGGGCAGGCGCCGGCGACACCCGCGCCTTCGCCGCGGCCGTGGCGGCAGGGATCTTCGGCTCGCCGATCGTCTGGATGCACTCGCTCGTGATCTTCTTCGTCGCGCTCGCGATCGTCAGGAGGGACTTCTCGGCCGTCTGGCTTCTGCCACTCGCGTTCTGGGTCTCCCAGACCGAGCCGCCGCGCTGGCCACAGCTCGTCGTCGCGCAGTGCCTGATGGTTGCTCTGATCGCGGCGACGCTTGCCGAGGGACGGTCGCGGCGTCTCCGAGCCGCTAGCGCTTGAACTGGAGCTCGTGCCAGCTCGGCACCGGGGCGAGCTCGAGCAGCGCCCGCCCGCCGCGCGGGTCGCTGTAGGCGAACTCGGCCGAGCCGTCGTCCCAGGCCACGTCGATCAGACCTTCCTTGACCCGATGGTCGAGCCAGGCGCCGCGGAAGATCAGCTTGCGCAGCCAGTAGACGAGCGACTCGCCTTCCAGCAGGGAGATCCGCTCCCAGTGTCGAACGAGATAGCGGCCGAGTGGGCTCTGCGGCTCTTCGATGCGACCTTGAGCCGCCAGCTCGACCAAGTCGGCCGTCTCGTCGCCGTCCAGCTCGTTGCCCTCGACCAGCCCGAGCTTGACGGCGGCTGCGGTCACCCGCTGCTCGAAGTCGTCCTCGTTGAAGCTGAACCGGTAACCGAGGAACTCGACCACGTAGTCGGCGCCGGAGGAGTAGTTCGCCTCGTCCACGGGGGCAGAATAGCGTCGTGCGCGTCAAGCTCGTCCTTCCCGCGGCACTCGGCGTCGTCGGCGTCACCGCGCTGACGGCGGTTGCCTTCGGCTGGCCGTTCGAGAAGGCGGCATACCTCGCGCCGGTGATCGTCGCCTGCCTGGGGGCGGTCGCCTTCCTCGTCGTCATCTGGTCGCGGGTCGTCTGGGAGTCCTGGCTGCGCCAAGAGCACAAGGGCCGGATCGTCGCGATCACGCTCGGGGCGATCGCCCTGATCGCGGCGCTGACGGCACTGGGACTGAAGCTGCCGCGAGAGTAACCCCAACAGCGCGTCGCCCGACCGGCGCTTCCTCCGAAGGGGACCGTTACCACCGCGTGCCAGGCTCGTTCTGAGCCTGGCTCGCACGTGCTCACCAGCCCCCGCACGAGCATGCGCCCGGTGACGAGCCAAGCCTCCCACCACGCGCCGGCTCCGTCCGGCTGCGGCCGTACCTTGGACTGCCCATGAGTTGGACTATCGAACCGTGCCGCCCTGACGAGATCGTCGCCCTGGCCCGCGAGCTCGGCATCGCCGAGACGACCGCAAGCGTTCTCGTGCGCCGCGGGTACGGCGAGCCGGAAACCGCGCGCGCGTTCCTCGACGGGGCGCTACCGGGCCACGACCCGTTCTTGCTGGGCGACATGGAGCAGGCATGCAGCGCGATCCGCGCGGCGATCGAGCAGGGGACGCCCATCTGCGTCCACGGCGACTACGACGTGGATGGGATCTGCGCGACGGCGCTCGCCGTCCTCGTGCTGCGCGGCCTCGGAGCGGAGGTGGAATGGCACCTGCCGAGCCGCTTCGAGGAGGGCTACGGGGTCTCGCGGGAGACTCTCGGGCGGCTCGCGGGCGAGGGCTGCGGGCTCGTCCTGACCGTCGACTGCGGGATCACCGCCGTCGAGGAGATCGCCGAGGCCCGCGCCGCCGGGCTCGAGGTCGTCGTCACCGACCACCACCGGCCCGGCGAGACGCTGCCCGACTGCCCGGTCGTCGCCACGCGCCCGTCCGACTACCCGTTCCCCGAGCTCTGCGGCACCGGCGTCGTCTACAAGCTCGCCGAGGCGCTGGGCGCGGAAGGCCTCGAGAGCCACCTCGACCTCGTCGCGCTGGCGACGATCGCCGACGTCGTCCCGCTCGTGGACGAGAACCGGGCAGTCGCGATCGCCGGCCTGCGTCGGCTCACCAAGGCGCAGCGGCCGGGTCTGCATGCCCTCCTGCGCTCGGCCCGCGTCGATCCGGCCACGATCGACGAGGGCGCGGTCGGCTTCCGGCTCGCCCCGCGGATCAACGCCGCCGGCCGGCTCGGCCGCCCGACCGCCGCGCTCGAGCTGCTCTTGACCGAGGACGAACAGGAGGCGGCGCGCCTCGCCGCGGAGCTCGACCGTCTGAACCGCGACCGGCAGGCGGTCGAGGAGCGCATCCTACGCAGTGCGCTCGAGCAGGTGGAGTCGTGGCCGGAGGCTCGGCGGAGCCGCCGCGCATACGTGCTCGCCGACGAGGGCTGGCACGAGGGCGTGATCGGAATCGTCGCCTCGCGACTCGTCGAGCGCTTCCACCGGCCGGTCGTCCTCATCGCCGGCGGCGACGGGGACTGGAAAGGCTCGGGCCGCTCGATCCCCGCGTTCGATCTGCATGCGGCGCTCGCCGCCTGCTCCGAGACACTCGAGCGCTTCGGCGGCCACCGGGCCGCGGCCGGCCTCGCCATCCGCCCGGAGCGCCTGGACGAGTTCGCGGAGGCGTTCGCGGCGCGGGCCGACGAGGTGCTCACCGAGGCCGACCTCGAGCCCGTGACGCGGATCGACGCGATCGTCCCCGGCCGCGTCCTCACGCTCGAGCTCGCCGCGGAGCTCCAGGGGCTTGCGCCGTTCGGCCTCGGCAATCCCGGCGTGACGCTTCTCGCCGCCGGCTGCGGGCTGACCGACCTCGCCGCCGTCGGGGCGGGCAAGCACCTGCGCCTCGGCGTCGTCGACGAGGAGGGGACGCGGGCCGGCGCGATCGCCTTCGGGCTCGGCTCGCAGCTCGACCGCTTCCAGCGCCCCGGCCGCTACGACGTCGCCTTCCGACTGGAGCAGAACCACTGGAACGGGACGGTCGCGCCGCAGCTCGTCGTCAGGCGCATCTTCGACTCGCCCGAGCGCTACCGCGAGCTGCGAGGGCGCTTCGCCCGGGAGTGGCGATCGAGTGAGCTGAGCCCGGAGGCCCAGGCGATCCTCGGCGAGCGCGGGGAGCTGGGCTGGCGCAGCCTGCTCGAGTCGGAGACGTTCCAGGCGTTGCTCGCCGACGCTCCGCCGCTAGCCGCCGCCGCCTAGCGGGCGCCGAGCGAGAGCCGTGAGCGAGGCTGCGGCCGGGGCCGCGCGTCTCGGGCGGCCGCGTTCAGCGCGACGAGCACCCACGCGAGGCGGCCGGCGGCGCGGCGCCTCCTGCGATGAAGGCGTCTGAGCAAGGGCCCCACATTCGCCGCCGGCCTCCCCCTTCCTGCGGGCAGGCCTTCGGAAAGGCCCGCAGTACACTTTGTTCATGGCAGTCGTCGAAGCCCAAGAGCGTCATCAGGACCTCGTCGACGAGCTGATCGCGACGGTCGAGGCCTACAAGCCCGATGTCGACCGCGACCTGCTCGCACGCGCCTTCGCCTTCGCTGCGAAGGCCCATGAGGGTCAGCAGCGCCGCTCCGGCGAGGAGTTCATCCACCACCCGTTCGGGGTGGCGAAGATCTGCGCCGAGCTGCACCTCGACGAGCAGACGCTCGCCGCCGCCCTCCTCCACGACACGGTCGAGGACACGCCCACCGAGCTCGAAGAGGTCAAGTCCGAGTTCGGCAGCGAGATCGCCGAGCTGGTCGAGGGCGTGACGAAGCTGACCCGGATCCGGTTCCAGAGCCGCGAGCACGCCGAGGTCGAGAACTACCGGAAGATGATCGTGGCGATGGCGAAGGACGTCCGCGTCATCCTGATCAAGCTCGCCGACCGCCTGCACAACATGCGGACGATCGAGTACCTCGGCAAGCAGAAGCAGGTCCAGAAGGCGAAGGAGACGCTCGAGGTCTATGCGCCGCTCGCGCACCGGCTCGGCATCCACGCGATCAAGTGGGATCTCGAGGACCTCGCCTTCCAGACGCTGCACCCGCGCAAGTACGAGGAGATCAAGACGATGGTTGCCGAGCGGCGCGCCGACCGCGAGGAGCACGTGCGCGAGGCCGGCGTCGTCCTCCAGCGAGAGCTGGACAAGGCGGACATCCCGGCCGAGATCTCCGGTCGCGCCAAGCACTTCTTCTCGATCTACGACAAGATGGCCAAGAAGGGCCGCGAGTTCAACGAGATCTACGACCTGACGGCGATGCGCGTGATCGTCGAGCGCTCGGGCGAGGAGGGAACGCGCGACTGCTACGGCGCGCTCGGCCTGATCCACTCGCTCTGGAAGCCGATGCCGGGGCGGATCAAGGACTACGTCGCGATGCCGAAGCTGAACCGCTACCGCGCGTTGCACACGACCGTGATCGGCCCCGAGGGGCGGCCGCTTGAGATCCAGGTGCGCACCCGCGATATGCACGAGCTCGCCGAGCTCGGCGTCGCCGCGCACTGGGTCTACAAGCGCGGGTCGAAGGAGAAGAAGGCGGCCGAGGAGTGGACGGCGTGGATGCAGAACCTGATCGACTGGCAGGCGGACGAGGCCGACCCGCGCCAGTTCATCAAGACCTTCCGCACCGACCTCTTCGACGACGAGGTCTACGTGTTCACGCCGAAGGGCGAGGTGAAGACGCTGCCGGCCGGCGCGACTCCGATCGACTTCGCATACGCCGTCCACACCGACGTCGGCCACCGGACCGTCGGCGCGAAGATCAACGGCCGCATCGTTCCGCTCCACTACCAGCTGCGAAACGGCGACTTCGTCGAGATCCTGACCTCAAAGTCCGGGCGCGGTCCATCGCGCGACTGGATGTCGCTGGCCGCCTCCTCCCGGGCGCGCAACAAGATCCGCCAATGGTTCTCGCGCGAGACGCGCGCGGAGACCGAGCAGAAAGGCCGCGAGGCGCTCGAGCAGGCGCTGAAGAAGCAGAACCTGCCCTACAAGAAGGTGGCCGGCTCGGCCGTCCTGGCGGGGGTGATCCGCGAGACCGGCTTCAAGAAGGCCGAGGACTTCTACCTTGCGCTGGGCTCGGGAAAGCTGCCTGCGACGCAGATCGTCAACAAGGTGATCCAGCGGCTGAAGACGACCCAGGTCGCCGAGGAAGAGGCCGTCCCGCTCAAGGCGTCGAAGGCCAGGGACGTCGTCGCCGGCCAGAACCTCGGCATCACCGTGAAGGGGGTCGAGGACGTCCTCGTCCGGATCGCCAAGTGCTGCACGCCGGTGCCGGGCGACGCGATCGTCGGCTACATCTCGCTCGGCAAGGGGATCACGATCCACCGGGACGACTGCCCGAATGTGAAGTCGCTCATGCGCAACGCCGAGCGCTTCACGAAGGTCGAGTGGGAGGGCGGCGCCTCGCAGAGCTTCCGCGTGCAGATCGCGGTCGACGCCTGGGACCGCCCGCGCCTGCTCGAGGACGTCGCCCGCACCTTCGCGGAGCACGGCGCGAACATCGTCGCCTACGGCGGCTCGACCGAGGACCAGCTGGCGAAGAACTGGTATACCGCCGAGCTGGGAGACGTCAGGGCGCTGCGGGCGCTGCTGACCGCGCTGCGCAACGTCGACGCGGTGTTCGACGCCTACCGCGTCACGCCCTCCTGAGGACCCCCGCACGTTCCCTCGAACGAGGGATTATCACCCTATCGGTGTCGGGTACCCCGTTCGAGGGATGGTGCCGGCGGCGTATCCGATTACAACCCGATGCGGGGGACGGGGGAGAGCACAAGACGGCGCTCATTCGCGTGACCCGCAGAGTGAGCGCCGTCAGCCCCTTTCCTGGACCTCCGTCCAGGGCTGCCCGGCCGTGTCCCAGCCGACCAGGCAGTAGGCCGAGATGATCGTCGCGAGGCGCTCGAGAAACGGCCGGTCGATCGGCGCGCCGCCGACGCGGAGCTCCGCCACCGGCGAGCTCTGGAACGAGATCGGAAACGCCTCGACCTGGGCAGGCGCCTTACCGGCTTCCGGCCCGACGACGAGCTCGCCCGTCTCAACGAAAGCGATCGCAGCGTACGGGTAGAGCCCGTGGACGACCTCGACGACCTGTCGCAGGACGTCGTCGGCGTCGCCGCCGCGGTTGAGGATGCGGTCGATGGCTTCCAGCGCGCCGCTAGGCGTCGACATCGACGCCCTCGAACTCGCGGATCCTCTCGCGCCACCACTCCGGTACGGGGCACGGCCGCCGCTCAGCCAGGTCGAGGAGAACGAGCGTCTGCGTCGCGGTCACCGCAAGCGCGTCGCCCTCCAGGTAGGCGGCGAACTCGTAGGTCACGCTCGACGTGCCGATCCGCTTGACGCGCACGTCGATCTCGATCGGATCGTCGAAGCGTGCGGGCGCGTGGTACTCGACCGTCATCGCGCGCATGACGAACTGTCGGTCGCTCGGCTCGGTCCGGAGCATATCGAGGTGCCGGTGGTACTCGACCCGCGCCAGATCGAAGTAGGGCATGTAGCGCCCGTAGTAGACGATCCCTTGCGCGTCCGTGTCCGAGAAGCCGACACGCGTCTTGGCCGAGAACTTGAACGGCGGCTTCATGGACGGATCGTAGACTGGCCGGCGTGAAGGTCGGGATCATGCTTCCCGTCGGCGAGATGGACAACGCGGTCGGCTGGCCGGAGATCCGCGAACTCGCCCAGCGCGCCGAGTCCGAGGGCCTCGACTCCGCCTGGGTCGCCGATCATTTCTTCTACCAGCCGCCGGAGGGCAAGCCCGAGGGAATGCACGAGGCGTGGACGCTCCTGAGCGCGGTCGCCGCCGTCACGGAGCGGATCGAGCTCGCCCCGCTCGTTCTCTGCAGCTCCTTCCGGAGCCCCGGGCTCGTCGCGAAGATGGCGGCGACACTCGACCTCGTCTCCGGCGGGCGGCTGATCCTCGGGGTCGGGGCGGGATGGCACGATCCGGAGTACGAGGCGTTCGGGTTCCCGACGGATCACCGCGTCGGCCGGTTTGAGGAATGGCTCGAGATCGTCGCCCGCCTCCTCCGCAGCGAGCGTGTGACCTTCGACGGACGCTACTACCAGGTGCGCGACGCCGTGCTCGCCCCGCCGCCGGAGCGGCGGATTCCGATCCTGGTCGCCGCAAAGGGGCCCCGCATGCTGCGCCTGACCGCGCGCCAGGCCGATGCATGGAACACGGCCTGGTTCGGGCATCCGGACGACCAGCTCCGGGAGCGGCTGCGCGACCTCGAGGCGGCGCTTGCGGCGGTGGGGCGCGATCCGGCCGAGCTCGAGCTGACAGTCGGCCTGATCGTCCGCGACGAAAGCGTCGCCGAGCTGACCGAGCTGGTCGCGAGCTATGAAGAGCTCGGCTTCGGGCACGCGATCGTCATCCTCGAGCCGAGGACGGCCGGCGCGATCGAGCGCCTCGCGGAAGCGGTGCGGCTCAGCCGCGAATGACCCGAAGCAGGTCGGTGTCGCACGTGGAGAACTTTTCACTGTTTTGTCACCCCCGCAGTGTCAGACACTGCAGGGCGGGTGCCACGCGGAAGGCCCTGTCGGGAACGGGTTTGTGCCGGCCTAGCTGCGGATGAGAGCGAGCACCTCGTCCCGCTTTTGCTCCATCAGCTCGCGCGAGCGCGCCTCGAGGTTGAGACGCAGGAGCGGCTCCGTGTTCGATGGCCGCACGTTCATGTGCCAGTCGTCGGCGTCCACCGAGATCCCGTCCAGATGGCTGACCTCGCCCTCGCGCCCGAAGCGCTCCTTCAGCTCCTGCAGCTTGAGGGCGACGTCCGCGACCGGCGTGTTCAGCTCGCCGGTGATGAAGTAGCGCTCGCGGAAGGGACGCAGGATCTCGGACAGCTTCTCGCCTTTGCGGGAGACGATCTCGAGCATGAGCAGGAACGGGACGACGCCGGAATCGGCCTGGGAGAACTCGCGGAAGTAGTAGTGGCCCGAGACCTCGCCGGCGAACAATGCGTCCTCCTGGCGCATCCGGTGCTTGATGTAGGCATGGCCGACACGATTGACGAGCGGGACGCCGCCGGCTTGCTCGATCGCCTCGGGCACGGCCCAGCTCGCGCGCACGTCGTAGATCACCTTCGCGCCCGGCTCTCGGGCGAGGATCGACTCGGCGAAGAGCGCCGTCGCAAAGTCGCCGGGCACGAACTCGCCGGCGTCGTCGACGAAGAAGCAGCGGTCGGCGTCACCGTCGAAGGCGACGCCGAAGTCGGCGCCCTCCTCGAGGGTCTTGGCGACGATGAACTCGCGGTTCTCGGGTAGGAGCGGGTTCGGCTCGTGGTTGGGGAAGCCGCCGTCGGGCTCGAAGAAACAGCGCACTGCGTCGATCGGGAGCCGCTCGAGGACCGGCGGGAGCATCGCGCCCGCCATCCCGTTCGCCGCGTCGATCACGACGCGCAGCGGCTTCAGCGCGGAGGCGTCCACGAAGGACATCACCCGGTCGACGTACGCCGGCCAGATGTCGTACTCCGACACCTCGCCTTTCCGGCCATGTCCCGGGGCCTGACCCCCGGACATGGCCCGGTCGCGCACGTCCAGCAGGCCCGACTCGCCGCCGACCGGGAGCGCGCCGCGGCGGACGATCTTCATCCCCGTGTACTCCTTCGGGTTGTGCGAGGCGGTGACTGCGACGCCGCCGTCGAGCCCGAGCTCGCCGACGGCGAAGTAGAGCATCTCCGTCCCGGCCAGGCCGATGTCGAGCACGTCGGCTCCCGCACCGGCGGCGCCTTCGATCACCGCCTTCGACATCGCCGGAGAGGAGAGGCGCATGTCTCGCCCGACGGCGACGCGGCGTGGCTCGAACTGCTCGACGTAGGCGCGGCCGATCGCGTACGCACCTTCCTCGTCCAGCTCGCTCGGGTAGATCCCGCGAACGTCGTAGGCCTTGAAGACCTTCGGGTCGAGCATCGCGAGGATCGTAGCGGTGTCATGGAGACGCCCCCGGTGTCCATACACTTCAGAAGGTGGAGCGGAAGCTGGCCACCGTTCTCTTCGTCGACCTCGTCGGCTCGACGGCTCTCGTCTCGGGCTCGGATCCGGAGGTCGTGCGCCGCCGGATGACGCGCTTCTTCGACGAGGTCTCGCACGGCATCGAGACCCATGGCGGCTTCGTGGAGAAGTACGCAGGCGACGCCGTGCTCGCCGTCTTCGGGGTACCGCAGGCGCACGAGGACGACGCGGAGCGGGCCGTGCGCGCCGCGCTCGCGATCCAGGAGTCCGTGCGCGAGCTGGAGCTGGAAGCCCGGGTGGGGATCGAGGCGGGCGAGATCGTGGTCGAGGACGGCGACTCGACCTTCGCGACCGGCGAGGCGGTCAACCTGGCCGCGCGTCTACAGCAAGAGGCAGAGCCCGGAGAGATTCTCCTGGGCCCTGCCGCCTACGGCCTCGCGCTCGGCCGGCTCGAGGCCGAAGAGGCCGGCTCCCTCGTGCTGAAGGGCGTCGAGGGCCCGGTGGCGGCCTGGCGCGTCCTGTGCGCCACGGACGGCGACCGCAGCATGCCGGGGGTCGCCGCGCCGCTGATCGGGCGCGAATCGGAGCTCGAGCTGCTCGCCAACGCCTTCTCACGCACGACCCGAGACCGGCGCGCGCAGCTCTTCACGATCTACGGCGATCCGGGTGTGGGCAAGAGCCGTCTCGCCCGCGAGTTCGTCGAGGCCCTCGAGGGCGCCACCGTTCTCGCCGGCCGCTGTCTTCCCTACGGGGAGGGCGTCACGTACTGGCCGCTCGCCGAGATGGTCAAGTCCGCCGCGGGCATCTCCGACGACGACCCGATCGACGAGGCATTCGCCAAGCTGAAGGAATGCTGCGAGGACGAAGCGGTCGCCGACCTGCTCGGTCTTGCCTCGGGCGTGCTCGAGGCGCTCGAGGAGGCCCGCGGCCAGCAGGAGATCGCCTGGGCGGCGAGCGAGTGGGCCGAGCAGCTGGCCGACGCCCAGCCGCTCGTGCTCGCCTTCGAGGACATCCACTGGGCCGAGGAGCCCTTGCTCGAGCTGGTCGAGCACCTGGCCGACTCCGTGCGGGCGCCGGTGCTGATCGTCTGCCTGGCCCGGCCAGAGCTGCTCGAGGTGCGCCCGGGCTGGGGCGGCGGGCGGATCCGGGCGACCGCGATCGAGCTCGAGGTGCTCGGGCCCGAGGACAGCGAGCGGCTCGTCGAAGCGCTCGTACCGGTCGAGAGGGGCCCGCTGCCGGAGGAGGCGCGCCGGCATCTGCTCGAGAAGACCGAGGGCAATCCGCTCTTCCTCGAGGAGACGATCCGCATGATCGTCGAACGCGGGGGCGACGGCTCCGAGGGGATCCCGGACACGCTTCAGGCGCTGATCGCGGCCCGCATCGACCGGCTGCGCCCGGACGAGCGTGCGCTGCTGCGCCGGGCCGCGGTGATCGGTCGTGTCTTCTGGGCCGGCGCGCTCGCCCACCTCTCGCCGGGCGGCGAGGACATCGGCGCGGCACTCGACCATCTCCTCCTGCGCGATCTCGTGCTGCGTGAGTCCCGCTCGACGATCACCGGAGAGGAGGCCTACCGCTTCCGGCACGTCCTGATCCGCGAGGTTGCCTACGCCGGCCTGTCGAAGTCGGCGCGGGCCGAGCACCACGCGCGCTTCGCGGAGTGGCTGCGAGAGCGGGCCGGGGAGGAGCTCCTCGAGATCCGCGCGTACCACCTCGACCATGCTGTGACCCTGCTGAACGAGCTGGACGGCGCACTGCCGGAGGATCTCACCGGCCCGGCCGCGGCCGCGCTCGCCAAGGCCGGCATGCGGGCGCTCAGCCGCGAGGCGAATCGCTCCGCGCGTAAGCTGCTCCTACGCGCGGTCGAGCTCGAGCCCACGCTGGAGCGCCGCTACCAGGCCGCCCGCGCTGCGTGGCGGCTCGACGAGCTGCCGGCCGTGTCGAGGGAGATGGAGCAGGTGGTGACCGAGGCCCACGAGGCCGGCGACCGCACGCTCGAGGGCAAGGCACTGACGGCGCTGGCCGAGATGGCACTGCTCCGGAACGCCGACAGTCATGGCGCCAAGGCTCTGGCCGACCGCGCGCTCGCCGCGCTCGAGCCCGAGGATCGGTTCGAGGCGCTCCGCGTCTCCTCGAAGATCGCCCGCTGGGAGGGCGACATGGAGGCCGAGGAGCTGCTTGCCCGCGAGGCGCTCGAGCTCGCCCGGGCCACCGGCCATCGTGAGCAGGAGGCTCGGGCGACCCACGAGCTGGCGAGCGTCTACTCGGCGCTGATGCGCTACGACGAGGCGCAGGAGATGATCGAACGCGCACTCGAGCTGGCCGGCGAGAGCGGAAGCATCCTCGGGCGCGCCCTCGCCCTGCGGGAGGCGGGGTACATCCAGTCCATGCAGGGCGGGCTCGACGCCGCGGACGCCCTGCTCGAGGAAGCACGAGGCCTCTTTTCCGAGGTCGGCTCGACCTGGCACCTGGCGCGAACGCTGAACTACCTGTCCTCGGTCGCGTACGAGCGGGGCGAGTATGCGCGCGCCGAGGAGCTGCTGCGCGAGTCGATCAAGCTGCTGAAGCCGCTCGAGGACCGCGGGACGCTGTGCGAGAGCCAGCGCGCGCTTGCGGATGCGCTCCTCGCCCAGGGGAAGGTCGACGAGGCGGAGCGCTTGGCGCTCGAGGCGATCGAGACGGTCGGTCCGCACGACGTCAGCTCGCAGGCCTCCACGCGAGTCTCGCTCGGGCTCGTCCGCGCGGCGCAGGGGCGGAACGAGGAGGCGGAGCGGCTCCTGCGGGAGGCCGCCGAGCTGGTCGCCGGAACCGGCTACCTCTCGCTCGAGGTCTGGATCCGCTCGAAGCTCGATCAGTTCCTGGCGAGTGCGCCGAGCACGGCCCGGACCGCCTGATTCGACTCCTCGTCCGGAGACTCGCCGATCACCGTGGCCGGCCGCTTGAAGCGGGCGAGAGCCTCTCCGAGCGGCTCCGCGCGCAGCGTGCCCTCGCCGTAGGGGAGGTGCTTCGTCTCGTTGCGGTTCGCGAACTGGATGTCCGAGAAGTGGATGTGGAAGGGCGTGCCGCGCTCTTGGACGCGATCGGCCGCCTTCAGCACGCGGGCGAATGCCTCGGTCTCCGTAAAGGCACCGTCGCTGACGGCGTGCATGTGCGCGAAGTCGAGCACCGGCCTCACCCAGGGGAGCTGGGCGGAGACGGCCAGCACGTCGTCGATCGAGCCGAGGTCGCGCACGCGGCCCATCACCTCGATCCCGAAGGGGACGCCGCGGCCCTTCTCCTCCAGACGCACGCGCAGCTCGCCGAGCTGCTCGACGACGGCGGCGATCGCGTCCTCGCGCTCGCGGCCGAGCAGGAAGCCGGGGTGGAAGACGACGACCTCGGCGCTGCAGGCGGCCGCGATTCCGGCCGAGTGGTCGAGCATGCCGACCGCCATTCGGTGCTTCTTGTCTCGCTCGAGATGGCCCATGAAGCCGGCGATCGGAGCGTGGACGGAGAGGGCGATCCCGGCCTCTCGCGCGAGTTCCCCGAACTGCTCCGCCCACGGGTAGTCCATCCAGAAGCCGCCTTCGAAGTCGATCTCGCAGGCGGTGTAGCCGCGGTCGAGGAGGAGCTCGACCGCCTGTTCCGGGCTCTCACGCGAGGGAACCCTGGCTGGTCCGAACCGAAGAAGTCCCATGCCGCGGAACCTAGCGGACAACGATTTGCTGAATCGTCACACCTCCAGTGTCAGACACTTGGTGGCGGCTCGCACAAGGCTAGGCGGGCCCTCGAGAGACACGATTTTCCTGAATCGTCACACCTCGAGTGTCAGACACTGGGTGGCACCCGGCACGAGGGACGAAGGGGCCTGAGT
>WNFB01004115.1_pt1 | contig 12922 bp, 11 predicted proteins | sample 5400501 | NCBI WGS metagenome assembly WNFB01 (sample SAMN13153341, study PRJNA577476) | soil metagenome | isolation source: 200 cm saprolite under Douglas fir tree site 2 hole 1 | place: USA:California | collected 2015-04-18
TTGCTCGCGTCTCACCGATGCAAAAGCTGCGGATTATTCACTCCTTAAAGCGGCGGGGCCATGTGGTTGGCTACATGGGCGACGGAATCAATGACGCGCCTTCGCTGCACGCGGCCGACGTGGGAATTTCCGTGTCGTCGGCAACGGATGTGGCGCGCGAAGCCGCCGACATTATTCTGCTGAAATCCGGCCTCTCAGTTTTGCACAACGGCATCCTCGAAGGGCGCCGCGCGTCGGCAAACGTCTTGAAGTACGTATTGATGGGCACCAGCTCCAATTTCGGCAATATGTTCAGCATGGCGGGCGCCTCGGCATTTCTCCCTTTTCTGCCGATGCTCCCGACGCAGATCTTGCTCAACAATTTTCTCTACGACGCGGCGCAAATCACCATTCCTTCCGATCACGTGGACCCGGAGTATCTTCGCGCGCCGCGGCGCTGGGATATGGGCCTGATCCGGAATTTCATGGTCCTGATCGGCCCCATTAGTTCGATTTATGACTTTCTTACTTTCTATGTGCTGCTGAAATTCTTTCACGCCAGTCAGGCGGAGTTTCATACAGGGTGGTTTGTGGAATCTCTGGCCACGCAAACGCTGGTGCTTTTTGTGATCCGCACGATGGGCAATCCGTTCAAGAGCCGGCCGAGCGGCCCCTTGGCAGCCACCACGATCGGGATCGTCATTCTCGGCCTCCTGCTTCCTTACTCTCCGTTTGCGCGCGACCTCGGGTTTACAACGCTTCCCGGCCGCTTCTACGCCTTCCTCGCCGTTTCGACCGCAACGTATTTGGTGCTCGTCGAGATCGCGAAGCGCTTGCTGTTCTCGAGACGCCAATCCTGATTCGTTTGCTCACCATATGCCTCAAGCGTTTCACCACAGAGGACACCGAGTACACGGAGAATGCCGCGTTCTTTGCTCGGTTCTTCTTCTCTTTGCTCTCTGTGCCCTCGGTGGTGAAGACTCTCTGGATTTTGCTGCTGCGAAGGACACATCTATCCGCGAATTCTAATGTGTGCGAAGCGGGGGCAACGAATCGTTACGGCAGGTCGAGGAGGAGGAAGTCGGCGGCGGCGGCGTTCGATCCCGCGGCAGCGGAAAGCTTCAACTCGCGTTCGTTGCTGACGCGCGCTTGGTCGCCGGGGCCGAGGGTTTCGCCGTTGAGTTTCAGGTTGCCGCCAATTACAAAAATGTAGGCGCGGCGGCCTTCGCCGAGTTTGTGCGTGGCCGACTGGCCGGGCGCGAGAAGCGAAGTATAGATCGTGGCGTCCTGGTGAATTTCGACCGTGTTCGGGCCGCTGGCGTAAGACTCTCGCGGCGAGCCAGTGTTCCCATTTTTCCCGGCAGGCGCGGCAATTGGCAGCAACTTTCCTGAGCGGTCCGCGATGGAAAAACTTTTCTGCTCCCAAGAAGGTTCAAGGCCCCGGACGGCGGGCAGGATCCAGAGTTGGATGAGGTGCACGGGGTCCCTCTTCGAGTGATTGAACTCGGAATGGCGCACGCCGGTGCCCGCGCTCATGCGCTGGACTTCGCCGGGGCGGATAATTCCGGTGTTGCCGATGTCGTCGTGGTGTTCCAGTGCGCCATTGATGACGTAAGTGACAATTTCCATTTCGCGATGGCCGTGCGTGGGAAAACCGCCCGCGGGGCCGATGACGTCGTCGTTGAAGACGCGCAGCGGGCCGAAACTCATGTTGGCCGGATCATGGTAATGGTCGAACGAAAAATGCCAATGGGTGTTAAGCCAATCGGTTTCAAAGTGATAGCGCTCATCCGATCGAATCGTCTGGATCATAGTCAAGACTCCCGCCCAACCCGCGCTGGGCCTCCGATTACGCCTCTCATAGTGCCTTAGATGCAATCGATCAAAAACGGTCGCAGAGGAGTGAGCCCCCTCCGGCCCCGCCGGCTCTTGGTGGATACCACTCCCACGGAAGGTTAAGATAGTGTAGATTCTAGGAGCTCCACTCTAAGCGCTCGAGGAATGTATATGAACCCAGTTAAACCCACAGCTTCGGCTGCGGCGGAAGGGGCAACCCGCATGACCCGTGACACACTCACTGTCACCGACAACCGTACGGGGAAGACTTACGAACTGCCGATTACCCACGACACCATCCGCGCGGCCGACCTGCGCCCGATCAAGGTGAACGCTGACGACTTCGGCCTGATGAGCTATGACCCCGCGTTCAACAATACCGCTTTGTGCCACAGTAAGATTACCTTCATTGACGGGGACAAAGGCATCCTGCGATACCGCGGCTATCCCATCGAAGAGCTGGCGGAAAATAGCACGTATCTCGAGACCGCGTATTTGATTCTGTACGGGGAGCTGCCCACCCGCGCGCACCTCGATGAATGGAGCTACCACGTCACGCACCACACCTTCATTCACGAGTCCATCAAGAAATTCCTGGACGGATTCCACTACGACGCTCACCCGATGGGCATGCTGATCTCGGCCATCGCGGCGCTTTCGACGTTTTATCCTGAGGCGCGGCACATCTTCGACGCGGAGTCGCGCCGCAAGCAGACCTGGCGCTTGGTCGGGAAGATGCCCACGCTGGCGGCATTTGCCTACCGGCACACTCTGGGAATGCCGTTTGCCTATCCGGACAACGAGCTCACCTACCCGGGCAATTTCCTGAACATGCTGTTCAAGACCACGGAACTGAAATACCGTCCCAATCCGGCGCTCGAGCACGCCTTAGACGTGCTGTTCATCTTGCATGCGGACCACGAACAGAACTGCTCGGCCAACGCGATGCGCTGCGTTGGCAGCTCGCACGTGGACCCGTTCTCAGCAATTGCGGCGGCCACGGCGGCGCTTTACGGCCCGTTGCACGGCGGCGCGAACGAAGAAGTGCTGCGGATGCTGATGGAGATCGGCTCGATCGCAAACGTGCCGGCGTTCATCAAGCGCGTCAAGTCGGGCGAAAAAAAACTGATGGGTTTCGGTCACCGCGTGTACAAGAACTACGACCCGCGCGCCCGCATCATCAAGGGCGTGGCCGACGAAGTGTTCGAGATCATGGGGCGCAATCCCTTGCTGAACATTGCGCTGGAGTGCGAGCGGATCGCGCTCGAAGACGACTACTTCGTCACGCGGAAGCTCTATCCCAACGTGGACTTCTACACCGGACTCATCTACCAGTCCATGGGCTTTCCGGTGACAATGTTCCCGGTGCTGTTCGCCATCCCGCGCACCAGCGGATGGATCGCGCAGTGGGAAGAGATGCTGCTCGACCCGGAACAGAAGATCGCGCGGCCGCGCCAGGTCTATCTCGGCGAAGAACAGCGCCCGTACGTCCCCATCGAGCAGCGATGATCTTTCCCGGCGGCACAACCGTCGCCGGATAACACCGCGCCAATCACAGATCCTCCGTGTCCTTTGTGCCCTCTGTGTTTAATTCTGGCAGTCAGAGCTCAACACAGAGAACTCAGAGGGCACGGAGAGCGCAGAGTCAAGAGGTGGCGCAGGTATTGCGAAGGTGCCTCAGGAGCTGAAGCCCCTTTCTTTCAGACTTCTGCAATGGATTCGATGATGGATTACGTCGCTGATCGCGAGAGCCAGGCCCTCCGAACGGAACTGAAATCTTACGCACGGCGCGACGCGTATGAACGACAGTAGCGCAAGGGAGTTCTATTTGACACACCAACAGCGCAAGGTGGCTTGACAGTTTCCCGGCATTGGCAAAGACTAAGTTACCCCTTCCAGAAAGCGGATTCCCATTTGCATGTGGGCAACCGCGGTATCCGTCCGAGGTTCCGGATAGCGTGCCTAGATTTCGGCGCGCCAGTGTGCCGCTGGCTGCCCAGCCCGCGTTCATGGTTACGCTGAGGGAATCGCCAGGCCATCGGTGCCAGTAAAAGAGATGCCGACTCGCGTCCTGCTCGTGGGAGACGCGGACCAGGCGCGCTGGCTTCGCACGCTGCTGGATTCTCAAGGTCCAAGCCCGTTCCGCATTGAGCAGGCGCCAGACCTGGAGCGCGCAGCCGAGTGTCTTGAAAAAGCCGCTGCGGAGGTAGTGCTGCTCCAGATTGGGGCCGACAAATCGAGGTCCCGGAAGGCCGTTGAGAGCGCCCACGCAGCCGTCCCACGCGTGCCTCTGATCGCTTTGTCCGAGGTCGAAGATGAAGCGCAGGCGCTCGAGTTGCTGCAGAGCGGCGCGCAAGACTTCCTCTCGAAAGGACGCCTGACCCGCGCCGGTGTCATCCGGTCGTTGCGCTATGCCATCGAGCGCCACCGTCTCCAAAAGAACCTGCAGAGCCTCTCCTTGCTCGATGACTTGACCGGTCTGCACAATCGCCGTGGATTTCGGGCGCTTGCGGAACAACACTTGCGCTTGATTCGCCGCAAGGGGGCGGCGCTGCTTATTTACTTGGACTTGGACAACCTCAAGGCCGTCAACGACACGTTTGGTCATTTGGAAGGGAACCGCGCGCTGCTGGAAACCGCAATGATCTTGCGGTCCTGTTTCCGCCAGGCCGATATTATCGCAAGGATGGGAGGTGATGAATTCTGCGTCCTGATGACGGACGCCCGCCAGGACACAGCTGAGCAAGTGAGAAAACGCTTGGGACACCGTTTAGACCGGGCCAACGCGATTCCCGGACGGCGGTACCAACTCTCTCTGAGTGTAGGCATCGTCGATGTGCCCGTCACGCGCCAGCCGGTACTCGAAGAACTGCTCAGCCTGGCCGACGCCCTCATGTACGAGCAGAAACGCGCGAAACAGGCGAATGCCTCCGGGGTCCTTTCTCAAAAGAACATCATCCACGCATGATGGCCCCGATGCCACAAACATCCAATCGACGATGGAGCCTCCATCCGGTGTCCGATTCCCTGGTTGCGATTTCCGCTTTCGCGATCCCACTTGGGGTAATTTTGGAGAATCGCGGATGAGCCAAGCAGCCTCCCTGTTGAAATTGTGGAACGCGTCTGCGCCTTTGCGCTTGCTGCTCATTGAGCACGCGATGCCCGACGCGGAGCTCGTGATTCATGAGCTTGAAAAAGCTGGGTTCCACTGCCGCGCCCAAATTGTCGGAACCCGCGAAGAATTTCTGGCTCAGTTTCCGCGTTTCGATTTCGAAATCGTGCTGGCCGATTATCGGCTCCCGGGCTGGACTGGATTGGAGGCTTTGGCGAGGCTGCGTCAAGCCGGACGCGAAATCCCATTCATCTTCGTGACCGGGACGCTCGGCGAGGAGGTGGCGGTCGAGTGCCTCAAGCAGGGGGCTACCGATTACGTGTTGAAGGACCATCTGGCGCGCCTGCCCTTGGTGGTGGCCCGTGCTCTCGAGGAAAAATCCCACCGGGACGCCCGCACTCTGATGCTGGACGCCCTCCGCCAGAGCGAGGCCAGCTTCCGGTTTCTGTTCGCCAACAATCCGCTTCCGATGTACGTCTTCGATTGGGAGGGCTTGCAGGTTCTGCAGGTCAATGACGCTGCCATCGGCCATTACGGGTTCGAGGAGATGGAATTTCTTCAGATGAAGTTCAGTGACCTTCACCCCGTCGAAGAGGTTTCCCGGCTGCTCAGTACCGTCCGCAATAGCTCGGCGGGCGTGCAGCTCAGCGGGTCCTGGCATCACCGTTTGAAGAGCGGTGCCAACATTGACGTGGAGATTTTCCTGCACCGCATGGAATACTCCGGGCGCATTGCGGCTCTGGCGGTGGCGCTAGACGTCACCGAGCGGAAGCGCGCCGAGGAAGAGAAACAAAAGTTTCTGACGCTGGTGGAAAACAGCCGCGATTTGATCGCTGTAGCTGATCTGAGAGGTAACGTCCAGTATGTCAACCCCGCCGGCCGCGCCCTGCTTGGAATGACGAGTGCGGACGCCGTAAAAGGGACGCGCACGCGCCACTACGTCGCCGAGGGAGACATGGCCCTCCTGCGGGACACCATCTCCCCCGCGGTCCGCTCGACTGGGCAATGGCAAGGGGAGCTGAGGTTCCGGCACCAGCAAACCGGCCAGGCTCTTCCGGTCGATTGCATCATTTTTCCCGTCAAGGACCCGCACAGCAAAGAGCCACGCTTTGTGGCTACCGTATCGCGCGACATCACCGAGCGGCGCGCGCTGGAGCGCCAACTCCAGCAGGCTCAGAAATTCGAGGCCGTCGGCCAAATGGCCGGGGGCATCGCTCACGACTTTAACAATGTGCTCGGCGCCGTCGTGGGTTGGGCCGAACTCGGAGAAGAGCAGGCCGCGGCAAACGACCCCAAAATCGCCAACTATTTCCGGAAAATCCGCGTGCAGTGCGACCGCGCGGCGGCATTGATCCGCCAATTGCTGGCCTTTGCCCGCCGGCAAATCCTCGAGCCTCGCAATCTGAATCTGAATCAATCCGTGGACGACGTCCTCAACCTGCTCGACAAGGTGATTGGAAAGGACGTTGAGATCAAGACGTCTTTGGCGAATGATCTGGCCGTGGTCCGCGTGGACTCTACGCAAATCGAGCAGGTCCTGATGAATCTGTGTATCAATTCTCGCGACGCCATGCCGAGCGGCGGCCACTTGTTCATCGAACCGCGCACTGTGGAATTTACGCCGGAGGAATGCCGCCACAACGCCTCGCTCCAACCCGGACGCTTCGCCCGTCTCTCCGTCCGGGATACGGGCATCGGTATGGACGCCGCCGTTCGGGAGCATATTTTCGAGCCCTTCTTCACGACCAAGGGGCCCGGCAAAGGAACCGGCCTTGGCTTGGCCACCGTCTATGGCATCGTCAAGCAGCACGGCGGCTTCGTGCAAGTCGAGAGTGAGCCGGGCCAGGGCAGCACGTTCCACATCTACCTCCCGATGAGCGCTGATCCAGAGTCACCGGGACAACAGTCGCCGCTCATCGGCTCCCAGCCGGTTCGCGGAGGAAGGGAAACGATCTTGATTGCCGACGACCACGAAGGAATCCGGGAAATGGCGAAGGCCACCCTCGAAGCGTTGGGCTATCAGGTTCTGGTCGCACACGATGGCGAAGAGGCTGTGACAGTCTTTTCTGCGCACCGCGACTCGATCTCGCTGGTCCTGATGGACGTGATCATGCCCCGCCGCGGGGGCCGGGAAGCCTACGCCGCCATTTCGGCCCTGCGGCCAGGGGTCCCGGTGGTATTCGCTACGGGGTATAGCAGTGAGACTGCTGCTCTTACGGAAATGCTACAGCGCGGGATCGCCGTCCTACAAAAGCCCTACAGCCCGTCTCTGCTTGGCCGCCGGGTGCGGGAGACGCTTGACCATGCCGCCACGGGCTCCGCCCGCGTCGCGTAAGGGGATCCAGGGGCTGTTTCCAGCCGGGGAGGTCCCGGCGGGTTTCCCGAAGAGGCAGCTTCTGCAGTCCCCCTGGTTCGGCTGTGGCCTGAGTACCCCCGACTTTGAAAATTTTGTAGTTGACACGATCTTCCCAATTATGGTATCCGGTATTCTGGAAGTTATAGATTTACAGGTTCTGGGATCCTAGTTTGAAAGACCCTGGAACCTGAGACGAGGGAGTGACACTTAGTTAGCGATCTTTGATCACGAATTTACCCAGCAACACCCCACCCCACCCCGGGAGGTGACGACCATCAGGTTTTCACCTCCCTTTTTATTTCTCCTGTTTTGAAACTTCCCTTTTTTTCCGGAATGGAATTTATCAGAGCTTTAGTCTGTTCGAGGGCTATGCTGTTGGACGCCGGACACACTACCGGGGGTCTGCGTGAACTTGGGGATCGAATGGAGCGGTCTGGTTTGGTGTTTCGATGTGCCTAAGGCCAGTCTTCGGGCGGGAAGGCGACGTGCCAGAAATCGGGCCGTGGGCTGGTGAACTCGAGCGCGACGTTGGACTTCCGGCCTTCCGCAGGAGCCAAAAAGACCACTGTGACCTCCTGTGTTTCCTTGGTCCGCACATTTTGCAGCATGATCTTTTGCCCGATCTGCACCGCCGTGTTGATCTGCACGAGTGCTCCGTGGGCATTCAAAACCACAGTGTTCGCTTCCTCGGAAAACGGGGTGCTTTGGTCCACTTGCCCGCTCACGACCACGGGAATCTGAATAAACAGCCGCTGGCTTCGACGGCGGCTTGACGGGTTCCCGGCTAGGGAGGATTCCGTCGGTGTTGGCATTTTGGCAGTCGGTCCTTTTGGCAAGGCGAGTCTCCCAATTAGGTTTTACCGCGAGGCCTATGGATCAGTGACTCCGGCGACGAGATCGAGATGCTTGAAATCCACGGCCAAGCGACGCAATGCATTATTACGACATTCCCAGCACGGGGCGCAAGAAATCCTCTTACGTGTCCCTCCATAAGTAAGGGCCCGTTCCCCTACCGCGTCTGCAGCAAGGGGACCTCTTGTTCGGCCCGGCCCTTCGTTGCGCGCTTTTCCGCATACAGCGTTCGGTCGGCGCGTTCCAGGAAGTCGGCTGTACTTTCCCCAAGCTCGTATCCGACCCACCCCGCCGAAAATAAGACCGGAATCCTCTGGCCGCCATACTCGACCACCAGGTTCTGCAGCCGCTTCAAGAATGCCTCGACTTGAGTGGCAGGACACTCTGGCAGGAGGACGAGAAATTCATCGCCGCCCATGCGCGCCGCAAAATCCGACAGCCGGATCGCTGAACTGAGCCGCTTGGCGAATTCCTTGAGGACTTGGTCACCGGCGGGGTGGCCATAGGTATCGTTGATCCGCTTGAAATCATTGAGGTCCAGTGCAACGACGGCGAGTGCGTCACCGTAGCGCTGCGACCGCGAAGCTTCCGCCGCAATCCGTTCTTCGGCCACGCGGCGGTTGTAGAGTCCGGTCAGCGGGTCAATGATGGCCAGCCGGTGAAATTCCTGGGCGCGGACCTGAAGCACTTGCATTTCGCCGAGCTTCTCGGAAAACTGCCGCCGCAGCCGCTTGATCATCACTTGCTGGTAGACCGTGTACGCATTAAATATGAGAACCAAGCCGGCAAGCCCGCGCACTGCCCGGTCCAAACCTGATTGGAAAAACGGGTCATCCACCTTGATCAGTTCGGGGAAGCTCATGGAAAAGACAGTGAAGGTGAGCAAGAGCATGACAATGACTGCCATACTCCACAGCCACCAGTCTCGCCTTTCGAGTTTTTCCAGTTGAGCTTGAATTTCCCCTAGGCGCTGATCCGCCGCGGGATTGGCAGGCTGTTCTAAGGGGAGCTTGTCAGGGAGAATCATGGCTGGTCGTGAGCGCCTGGCGCTATTCGATGCCCAATTCTTCCGATTATAAATCTGGCCGTGTGCGGCAAGTTGAAAAAATGATCCCGCGTAGCGAAGTGTGACACTGTGCCCGGGGCCGGGATCGCGCGCCGCTCCTGTCCTGGCGGCCACTCACGGCGCTTGGCCGTGTTTGGCAAGAGCCGCCAGGCGATCGGCCTCGCGTGTCGGCCTCGGCACTCGGCGGCCGTCGCAGACGGCGAGCGTCAAACGAATGGCGGTGCGGAGCGAGACGCGGTTTCCTTGCGAAACAAAGATCGGGCGCACATCGTCAGAGGTGCGCAGAACAGCTCCGATCAATTCCCGTGCACCGTGTTTTCCCAAAGAGGCCTCGTGCAGCGGGGACCACGACCCGCGCGCCCGGCCGGGTTCGCGGTAGGCGCCGACCAGACGTGACTTGGCGCAGCCGATCGCCGGCCGGTCCAGCAGCACCCCCAGGTGGCAGGCCAGGCCGAATCGCCGCGGATGGGCGTATCCGTGCGCGTCACAGAAAATCACATCGGGAACATCGCGCAGCTTCCGGAAGGCTTCAATTAACGCCGGAACCTCGCGAAAACTCAGCAAGCCGGGCACATACGGAAATGTGAGCGCACAATCCGCGGTGACTTGTTCAAGTTTTTCCATCTCTGGATACCGGTAGGAAACTACTGCGGCGATGGCGCGGCCCGTCCCCCGCTCCCACGAGCGCTTCTCGGGCTCGATGAAAGCCGCGTCCGTTCCCGCCACAATCCGCACTTCCGGCAAACGGTCCCGTCGCTCCATCCTTCCGCGGAGCGCGAGTTGGATTGCACGTGCTTCGGCGGGAGACACATTCCACGGATGTGAATCGGGGATCTTCATGGCGCCTCGTAGCCGCACAAGGCGCCGCCACGATACCAGCCTGCAAGAGCGGGAAACAACTCAGCCAGGGAGTTTCACGGATCCTGGGGCCCCGGTGTGTGACAACCGCTACCCGCCCTTTTTCAGCTCGGCGAGGACCAACCTGGCGACTTCGCGCAGCGTCTCGAACACGCCCTGTCCGCTAATTGCGACCGCTTCGGTAACGGGCTCGCCCTTGATTTGAAGCTGCTTGGCCAGCTCTTCCACGGGGAGGACCCCAGGGACATCGCGCTTATTGAGCTGCAGCACGTAGGGAATCGTGTCGAAGTCGAGTTTGTGTTCCTTCAGGTGCTCGCGCAGGTTTTCGATGGTTTCGAGGTTGGCGTCCAGCCGCTCCTCTTGAGAATCAGCGACGAATACCACGCCGTCGGCGCCCTTGAGGATCAATTTTCGGCTCGCTTCGTAGAAGACCTGTCCGGGAACGGTGTACAGGTGGAGTCTCGTCTTGAATCCGCGCACCGTGCCGAGGTCCAGAGGAAGGAAATCGAAGAACAGCGTGCGGTCGGTCTCGGTAGCCAAAGAGATCATCTTGCCCTTCTGGTTGGTGCCGGTATGCTCATAGATCCACTGGAGGTTAGCAGTTTTCCCGCCCAGACCGGGGCCGTAGTACACAAGCTTACAGTTGATTTCGCGAGCGGGAAAATTGATAAAGGGCACGGTTTTCCGGACAAACTGAACTCTCTTCTTATAACACAGGCCTGGAGACAGGCCAATGACGAACCCACGGCTTGTTGCCGGGCTTGCAGCATTTGAGACGTTGCGCGATCCCCTGCCGGGATTTTCTGCCCCGTGAACCGCTTCCTCAAAACACTGCACAAATTCCCGCGGGTTGTTCTATACTCGCCTTCGTTTTTTGAACCGGAGGTGGAGCGTGAAGGGTTTCTTGACTGGCTTTGTGCTGGGAGTGGCGTTGCTGGTCGGAGGAGTCTATTACTATTTCGTTTCAGGCAGAGCGCCGGTTGCCACGGCCGACCCACCGATGCCGTTTGAGAAGATGCTGGCGAGCAAGGCGTTGGACGCGCACATCGAGAACCAGCACGTGCCGTCTCCCCCGGTAGATGCAAGTGAGGCAAATCTTCTGGCGGGGGCGCAGGTGTACAAGGAGCAATGCGCCGTGTGCCACGGACTGCCCAACCAGCCGAAGACCGTCCTCCAGGAAGGAATGTATCCGGTCCCTACGGAGTTGTTCCATGGAAAGGGCGTGACCGACGATCCACCCTCGGAGAGTTATTGGAAGGTGGCCAACGGCATCCGGCTTTCGGGAATGCCAAGCTTCAAATCCAAATTGACGGATACCCAGATGTGGCAGGCGGCCCAATTGGTCGCCCATGCCAACGAGATACCCGACTCCGCGAAGAAAGTGCTTGTACCGGATACGCCACCGCCAACACCTGCGCCTGCTCCCGCCGCGGCTCCTGCGCCCCCTTCCAAACGAAAATAGAGCTAAGCATTCCTCAGTCATCCAATTCTCGAACCACTAGCAACAAAATTAGAGATTTCGACCAGTCGTTTGCAACTGAATATGTCATCCATTCACGCACTTTAAAAGTTCTGGCACTCCAGATTTCGCCGCGCGTTCGCATCTATTCGTAGTCACTCTTTGCGTCACCTAATTTCCAGTTGCGTTGACGAGTTAAACAAGCTCTGTTAGAGTGGCCGGAATGGCGCGCACAGGAAAGAGACCAAAGCAGGCCCGGGGGCAGGGATCTCGCCCCCTGTCGCATACCTCTAAAGGATTGAAGAATAAGCAAGTTAGCTCGGCCGCAGGGCATGCTGAGGCCATCCGGCAAATGGTGGATCCTCAATTCGAACAGCAGCTCAAGCTTTATGAACAGGCTGTTCAAATCTTTCATCAGCAAAAGTATGCAAAGGCAAAGGAATTGCTCGAAAAAGTCCTGATTGGCCCCAGTAAGGAACTCGCCGACCGTGCCCAGGTTCACATGCGCATCATCGAGCAACGGATCGCCAAGCAGAGCACTCCCACACTTCGCACCCAAGAGGATCATTACCAAGCGGGCGTGGCCATGATGAATCTGGGGCGCTGGGATGAGGCGCGGGAACATCTCCTGAAAGCGCGCAAGCTGGCGCCGAAGGCCGACTACGTTTTTTACGCCATGGCGGCTCTCGATTGCCTGACCGGGGAAGCGGAATCGGCTATGGAGAATCTGAAGACCGCCATCCAGTTGCGGCCGGAGAATCGCTACCACGCGCGCAACGATGAAGATTTCGCATTTTTGCAGGAAGACCCGCGCTTCACGGAACTTCTCTATCCCGAACGCGAAGCCTCCGGCAACTGACCCGCCGCGGCAAAGCGTGCGTGAGTTCCCGGGTTCACTCAAACCATCCCCATGAAGAGTAGCACGCAACCTGGCGCTCCCGGCGTGCGCGTGGTCGCGATCGGCGGCGGCACCGGCCTTTCGATGCTGCTGCGCGGCTTGAAGCACTACATTGCACGGCGGCGTCAGGAGACGGACCGGCACCCGATCAGCGATCTGGCCGCGATCGTCACCGTCACCGATGACGGCGGAAGTTCGGGCCGCCTCCGGCGGGAAAACCGCGTGCTTCCTCCGGGCGATATCCGCAACTGCATGGTCGCGCTGTCGCAGGACGAGGCGCTGCTGGGACGCCTGTTTCAATACCGCTTCGACGCGGGCCGCGGATTGAGGGGCCACAGCTTCGGCAATCTGTTTCTGACGGCTCTGAGCAACGTGACGGGGGATTTTACGGAGGCGGTCCGCGTCAGCGGCGAAGTGCTTGCGATTCGCGGGCGCATCTTTCCCGCGACGGTTGAGAATGTCTCGCTCCAGGCAGTGATGACCGACGGGACTACCGTTTCGGGTGA
>WNFB01004116.1_pt1 | contig 12922 bp, 18 predicted proteins | sample 5400501 | NCBI WGS metagenome assembly WNFB01 (sample SAMN13153341, study PRJNA577476) | soil metagenome | isolation source: 200 cm saprolite under Douglas fir tree site 2 hole 1 | place: USA:California | collected 2015-04-18
GGGCGGGGATCTACCGGGCCGTCGCCGAAGAGGCCTTGGAGAACGGTCCGATCACGGAGGACGAGCGAGAGCTCCTCGAGGTCCTCCGGAAGAAACTTGGACTTTCCGCGCACGACATCCGCGAGATCGAGGCGGAACTCGCGAAACCTGCGTCCTAGCGCGCGACGAACAAACGGTACTTCTGCGTCGGGTCGGAGATCTCCATCTCGATCCTTTTCGAGATGAGCCGTTCTGGATGGTGGATGCTCGGCACCCGATGGTCGAGGTCCTCGAAGGACTTGAACGGGCCCTTCTTCCTCTCCTCGAGGATGGCCCACATCGTCTTCTTGCCGAGGCCCGGGAGGAGCTCGAGCATGTGGAACCGCGTCGTGATCGCCTGGGCGCGGTTGAAGAAGTCGACGAACTTGGCCTCCTTCTCCTTGACCGTCTCCTGGATGACGAACGGGAGTTCCTTCTGCGCCGCGGTCGTCAGCTCCTCGTAACCGACGCGTCGTTTGACGTGCAAGATCTCCTTGCGCATCTCGACTTCCTTGCCGATGTACACGCGCTGGCCGATCGACAGGCTCACGCCCTCGCGGGGCACGAGCTCGAACAGCTTGAACTCGTCCACGCCGATCGCGTAGGCCAAGGGTTCCCGGTGGAACTTCGACTGGTCGGGATGACCTTGCGGTAGGTAATCGATGATGCGGGCGTAGTCTTCCATGGGCCTCGCCTCGTCACCGGTACTTCCCCACGATCTCGAGGACCTTGTCCGCATCCTCTTTTGACAAGCTGAAACGTTCCTTCGCGAAGATTGCCCGGACGTCGTCCAGGTGGGTCGGCATCAGGTCCACGATCTTCACGGCGTTGAAGGGGGACATCATGGGGATCTCCATGAGCTCCTTCACGATCCCAGGGACCTTGTCCGCCGGTACGCGGGAGAACAGGGAGGCGTGGGAGAGGGAATACTGCTGCTCCGGATTCAACTCGCCGCGGACGGCCTTCTCCTTGTCGAGGATGACTTTCAGCTCTGCCAGGGACACGTAGGACTCTTCCATCCTCTCCCCCTACGCGCGCCTCAGATGCTCGGGCCGGACCACGGCTTGCTTGATGCGACCGCCGAAGCGGACGTCGACCAGGAACGCCTTCCCGCGCTGGCCCACGACGGTCCCGGTCATCCCGTGGAACCGGTGGTGGGGCCAGCCCTTTTGAAGGCTCGAATCGATGACGATCGTGACGCGCTCCCCGGCCTCGAAGGTCTGGAACGATCGGGTGATCGGGGAGAGCCCGCGCTGGCGCGGGCCGCGGCGGAACTTCTGCCGCGTCTTCTCCATGATGCCTTTCGAGGCCTTCACCATCGGGTCTCACCCTTCGTCAAGGACGTCGAGGACGTCGAGCTCGAGGACCTCGCACGCCACGTCGAGTCGTTCCGCGAGGGACGGCTTCGTCCGCCCGTGGTCCCCGTGGACCCACTCCTTCACGTAGGTCCCTGCCTCCGCGGTGACCCGGATCTCCGCGCGGTCTCCGTCGACCCCGACGACTTCCGCTGCCAGGAGGCGTCGATGCCGTGTGGTATCCGCACGCCGGTGAACGACCCTTTGGGGGGTGCGTTGAGCGATCGGCTCAGCGACCAAAACCGGGAGGGCGTTCTTAAGCTTTGCTTCCTCCACGGGAGGCGCGAAACGCACGAGGACGCGATAGGTCTTGGCGGCCCGATCTTCCTTCAGGACCGAGACGTCCGGGCCCCGGGCGGGAACGAGCCGGTCCACCTCCGCGATGCCGGACGCGTTGATCCGCGCGGCGGCCGCCTCCAGGTCGATGTGCCTCCGGCGTGGATCTTTGATCTCGAGGATGAAAGGGCGACCGCGGCCGAGCATGCGGGCGTCGACGTCCTCGCGGCCCATGCCGTGGAGGGCGTGGCCCCTCCCGCCCGACTCCCGCATGACCTCGGCGGCGAGGACCTCCTCGACGCTCGTCGCGTACATCCGGCCAAGGCCGCCGCATCGGGAGCACCCTTTCCCTTGGCACGTCCGGCACGGCCACCGCGTCTGCGGCACGCCGCGGACCAGCTTGCGGTACCGGCCTCGGAGGTAGAGCGGGTTCACCTGGACGTCGATGTGGTCGAACATCGTGTCGACGATCGCCACGACATCGGGATGGCCGAGGTCGGGCTCCTTCGCGAGGCGGTCGGAGACGCGCTTCCCGATCTCCCGGTTCACCTCGGCCTTCAGGGGCTCAGGTCCCGAGAGCCCAAGGGAGGTCCAGAGGGACTCTTCCCTCGCGGCGATCTCCGGGTCGATCTTCGATCCGATGGAGAAGGAATCGAATTCCCAGGGCTCGAGCTTGCGGACGACGAGGTCGGCCAGGGCGTCGTAGCGGGAGGTGAGATCGCCGCACGTCCAGCATGGCCCCTCCTCGACTCTCAGGAGCCCGCGGACAGCGCGGCCACGCTCCTCGTTCGTGTAGCCGTGACCGACCTTGCCGAAGAGCCGGCCCAGGCACGCATCGCATAACGTGTGTTCGCCGAGCCGCGAGGCCTCGACGGACCGGGCGGCGGCAAGGACCTCGTCCACGCCTCCGCAAGGGGGCGACGGCTTAAAGGTTCACGCGAGCACGAAGAGGCTCGCGACCAGGTTCGCGAGGACGATCGCCGATAGCAAGACATAGATCCGGTCGCGCTCGCGGATCCAGGAGATCAGGCTGAGGAAGACGCGCGCGACCGGGGTGAAGATGAGGATCAAGACGCCGAGGCTCAGATATCCTTCCGGCGCGAAGGTAAAGAGCGGCTTCACCAGAGCGCGGGGCGGGATCGACCGGTCGGGGAGAGGATGTCCCGTCAATCCCACGAGGACGAAACCGAACAGGAGGATCGCAACGGAGAGGACCACGCCGGCCCGGAGGATGTGGTAGATCAACCGATTCAGGTCCTCGACCTCGAGCACGACAGCCCGGCGGAGGGCCGCGATTCGCTCCTGCACGATCCGGAACCCGCTCCGGGCGACCATCATGGGAGGACTCCGGGGAAGAAGAGGCGGGCGATCATCGCGGTCCCGAGGGCCGCCAGGAAGATCGAGAACACGAACCGCACGTTCGAGGCCTTGGCGTGGGAGAGGAGGCGCGTGCCGAGGTTCGTGCCGGTGAAGACGCCGATGATCACCATCGCCGCGAGGCCTGGATCGACGAGACCTTGGGAGTAATAGATGAAGGCGCTCGCGGCGGCCGTGACCCCGATCATGAAGTTGCTCGTGGCGACGGCGGCCTTCATGGGGACCCGCATCAGGACGTTCATCGCCGGGACTTTGATGAATCCACCTCCGACGCCGAGCAGCCCCGAAAACACGCCCGCAGCGGCGCTGATGCCGAAGCCCGCGAGGGGACGTCCGACTCGGTATCGGTAGACGCCCTGGTCTTCCTGGTCAAAGTACACGCTGCTGAGGTTGAGGTACTTCGTGAGGGGCGACTCGTCCCCCGCCTGGTAGGCGCGCTGCCGGGCCGTCTCCCGGACACGGAGCATCGTGACGGCCGCGTACAGGACGACGATCCCGAAGACGACATACAGGTCCTCGCCCGGGACGCTCAAAGCCACGAGGGCTCCGGTAATCGCGCCGAGCGTCGTTGCGACTTCGAGGAACATCGCGAGCCGGAGGTTCGTGAGGTGGTCCCGCACGTAGACCGAGGCGGCGCCCGAGGAGGTCGCAATGACCCCGATCAAACTCGTCGCGATCGCGACCTTGATCTGAACGCCGAGGGCCAGGGTCATGAACGGGATCAGGAAGACGCCCCCGCCGACGCCCAGGTAGGAACCGCCGAGACCCGCGAGAAATGCGACGACCGCCAGAATCAACAGGACGGCGATCGACACGTGCCGTCCCTAGAACCCGACTCGTTAAATGTTTTTCCGCGAAGTCCGTCCTCAGAGGGCCAAGACGATCTCGATGCTGCTCACGTTCGTCGCGGGTCCCTCGTCGGAGGTGAGTTTCTCCGTGGCGATGCGCACGTGGCGGACCTCCGCGTCGGGAATGAAGCGGCCCCGCACGATTTCCGCAACGTCAACCGCGCGAGAGATTGAGCGGCCGCGGCCCTTGACGATCACCTCGCGAGACCCTTCGTGGAAGTGTGTCACGACGGCGAGGACGTAGTTCATCGTCGGCTTCTTGCCGATGTATACGACGCGCTCCTCGACCATCGTGCGGCCTCTGACCGCAGAATCTCGGATGCTGAGAATCCGTATTAATGTGCTTCGGGCCGCCCGAGGAGGAAATGTTTTAAGGGCCAATCGGACATGGTGAGGGCCGAACGACATGGCGAAGAACAAAGACTCCGGCTTCCATTCGGCCGCCGGCCTCATCCGATATTTTGACCAAGAGGACGAAAAGGCCCTCAAGGTGCCTCCGTCCGTTGTGGTCCTCCTCTGTATTGTGATCTCCGCGATCGTCCTCTACGTCACCTTCGCCTGGCCCGTCTGAGACAGAACAGGTCGGCTCGAAGGGGGTCGCGAGGGCCTCTGAGCGACCATTGCCCTTGTGGGCGGTCTCCTTCAGCGGTACGTGGCGCAAGTCGCGCAGTACCATCGCTGGTACTGCGGATACCACATCATCGGACTCCCGCAGACCGGGCATGGGGCGGGCGCCGGAGCCGCTTGCGGTGGCGCGGGTCCCGTCGGAAATCCGGGTCCAGGACCGTAGCGGTAGCCATAGGGAGCGACGCCTCCGACCGGGTGGTTCTCGCGGACGATCAGATAGATGATGAGGACGACCGCGAACCCGATGATGCCACCGCCCAACAGAGTTGCGAGGATCAAGAGGATGAGCCAAAGGGCGGCGTCCATGCCGCGCCTCTGCGCGTCCCCGTACATCCAGATGGCGCCAGCGATCAATGCGACGACGCCGACAGCGCACAGGGCGAGGAGGAAAAGCAACCAACCGGCGAGGACCACTTGAAATGCGGTGACCATCGAATCCTCCAAGTCGGCAGCCTCTTCGGCCTATTTCAGGGTTGCCGGGGCCGTCCGCCCGGATTCACGGGGTCAAGGGCATCTTGCGCGTCGTGCTGTCGGTGCCCGCCCCGCCGACCGGGGTGTTGCTGACCGAGTCCTTGAAGCCGCAGTGTTCGCACTCGATCCAGACGCGCACGGAAAGGTAGTACCAGTTCCACGTCGGCTTGCCGCAGCGCGGGCAGCGTTCCGGGTGGGGAGGGCGCAGCACGGTGCGCCCAACGGGCACCGGACTTTCAACCTGTCGGAGGCGTTACCACGGGCGCGAACCCAGGGTCGCCTTCGCCTTGAGCCGCGATCCCCGACGCTCGGCCTCGATCTCGATCGAATCTCCGATCTTTCGTTCCCGGAGGGCCTCGACGAGATCGGCGACTCCCGCGAGGGGCTTGCCGCCCAAGCTCGTGACCACGTCCCCGACCTGGAGGCCTGCGGCCTCGGCCGGTGACCCTTGCGAGATCTCGGCGACGAACACGCCCTGTCGGGTTGCAATCCCGTAGTAGGCCGAGAGGCGCCGGTCGACGTCGTACCCGCCAACCCCGAGCCAGGGCCGCTGGACGTGCCCGTGCGCGACGATCTCGCGGGCGGCCGCGAGGGCCGCGTTAATCGGGATTGCGAACCCGATCCCCTCTGCATACGGGATGGTCGCCTGGTTGATCGCCACGACGCGCCCTCGGAGGTCCACGAGGGGCCCGCCGCTGTTCCCTGGGTTGACTGCCGCATCCGTCTGTATGACGGGGATGCCGTCCCCGGGTCCCCGGCCTAGATGCCGGCGCAACGAGCTCACCACGCCCGACGTGACGGTCGGACCTCCAGGAAGTCCGAGGGGATTGCCGATCGCGAGGACCGGTTGGCCCACCTTCAACTCGTCCGAATTCGCGTAGTCCGCGGGACGGAAGTCCTTGCCCTCGACGCGGACGACCGCGATGTCCGTCTCCTCGTCTCCACCGACGACCGTGCCGCTCAGGACGCGGCCATCCGCGAAGGTCACGATCACCTTCTCCGCGCCGTCCACGACATGGTGGGTCGTGAGGATGTGGCCTTTGTCATCGAGCACGACCCCTGAGCCGAAGCCCCGCCGAGGCCATGAGCCCCAACCAGGTCCGTAAGGTCTCTGTGCCGTGCTCACGTTCACCGTGCTCGCTCCCGCTCGATCTACCGCTTGAATGTACACGTTCTGCAAATCTGCCAACATGGAACGACCCAAGGCATTCGCGCGGTATGTTGAGCGAGTTCCCCGCGGCGTGGTCACACGCGAGATCCTCGCCGTCGCCGGTCTGATCCTCCGAACGCCTGCGCGACCAAACCGGGACGCGCATTCTCGAAGATGCCAAGGGGGTTGCCACTCGGATCCTTGAAGACATAACAGGGCCCAGGAGGAATCTCGAAAGACTCACCGTCCGGCTTCCAGCCGCGGGCACGGAGTTCTTTCGCCGTCACCTTCAGGTCCTCGACCTCGAAAAGCGGGAGGCAGGAGGGCGAGGGGCGATGATCCGCGAGCAAGTACTGCGGCCCTTCGGCCAGCCGGAGTCCCGCGACGTTCGCCCCGAATTCGTGATAGTTCCAGAGGATCTTGGCCCCAAGGACTTTCGTGTAATACTCGAGGTCCCGCTTGAAATCCGAGGTCCCCACGTAGAGGTAGCCGAGCTTTCCGAACGCCGCCGGCACGCACGAAGGAAGGCGTCGGTCGGAATTAGTGTTTTAGGTGTTTTAAGAAACGGGACGATAATTCTAAGCCGGTAGGGCCGGTCTCCTTCGGCATGGTCAAGATCGTTTCTCCCGTCAGTCAGCGGCAGGTGGAAGCCGAGCAGATTGATTTCGAAGCCCGGGCCGAGCCGTGGGCGACGTACGAGCTGGCCGATGGCACAGTCCTGAAAGTCCGCATGATCCTCACGAATGTGATGCGAATCGAAGGCGAGTACGACCAGAGCGGGAATCCGGTCTACGTTGTCTCGAGCCAGAACGCGGTTCAGGCGAACGCCCCGAAGAAACTTCGGGGGACGCCCACCATCGGCGTAGCCCCACCGAGCAAGCCGTCGGGAGCAGGGCCTGAAGTGCGCTGAGGAAAGCGGCCTTGGAGCACGCGGGCACCCCAAGGTGCACTTGCGCCGCTCGCCGGATCGCCGAGGGCAGGTTCATCGCTCTCACTTAGGCCGAGGGTCCTCGCTTGTCATCCTTGCGGGGCGACAGCAGAAAAAGAGAAGGGGCCCGCCCTATTGGAGCGGGCGAGGAGCTCAGCTCGTCTTGAAGGAGCCGATTACGGGTGTAAAGAGATACCCGTTTGAGGTCCAGTGGATCGAGTGGCTCAAGTCGATGTCCAGGGTCACGCCGGCTTCCTGGCCTTTCGTGACTTGGAAGGGATGCGTCACACGGAGATCCCCCGACGGGATCGTGAAGTTGAACTTCGCTCCCGTCGTCGTCACACCCCAGGACTTCTCGACGACGATCCGCAGCTGGGTGTACATCCCAGCGGGCAGGCTCGAAGACCCGAGGAGCGCCGATGTCGTCTTCACGGATAGCAGGTCCACCGTTCTTTGAGTCACGGTGATGTTGTGCCAGCCGCTCTCCTGCGACGCGTTCGCCCGGTGGACTTGAATCAGCGTGAACGTAACGTAGACGTGGCTCCAGTTCACATCGGCAGGAGGCGTGTCCGTCACGAACACGTTCAGCGTTCCCACCCCGCCGGCGCTGGTCGGCGCCGGAGCGAAGGGCAGAGTCCCATTGGTCACGATTGTCATTCCGGCGACGCCGGCCACGGCGATCATCAACGCCACAGCCGACGCCACAAACAGGGTCGCTTTCATAGGCTTCCACCGCACCAGGGAAGGGCGGGGCATAATCCTTGTTGGACAACGGTCGAAGGGTAGGCTACGCGCGGGACGCAACGAGCGCAGACCGGAGCTAGCGACACAACGTTTTCGGTATCGATATCCGAACTAAACGCGGGCGAATGGTGATATCCCCGGAGGGGTTTCCCCGCCTCGCGGGAAAGTAAGCACGAGGGGCAGGAAATGAAGAAACGGTTCGGGTTTGTGATGGTCCTCGCGACGTTCCTGATGATCGGGTGCCTGGCCGCCCCGCTCGGGACCGCGAATCCCCATTCCCGAGGTGTCGCGTCGACACCGGCACCGAGCTGGTCTACAAAGCTCACTGCGCTCGCTTCCGCGACATCCGTCGGCCCATCGGCTCTCGATGTCGCCTCCGGCAGCGCCTCGGGGATTCGGGTCGGCCCGAACATCGACGTAAGCAACGAGCCGGGCCCGCAGAGTGAGACATCAATTGCGATCAATCCGTCGAACCCGAAGGAGATCGTCGCGGGCTCGAACGAGATCTTCCGCTTGCCGATGCGCGCGTCCTTCTCCTCGGATGGCGGAAAGACGTGGGGCGGTGTGGACCTGCCGCTTCCGCTGCCGACACAGACCCACGGAATCGATTTCGGATCCGATCCCGGTGTGGCATGGGACACGCTCGGCAACGTGTACTACTGCTACATCGTCGTGTTTTTCAGTCAAGGCTTCCACGCCGTCGTCGGCACAGAAATGGCCGTGGCACGCTCCTCCGATGGAGGCCACACGTGGACCGCCACCTTCTTCAACATGCAAACGGGAAGCTCTATGTTCAACGACAAGCCGATGATCACGGTCGACACGAACCCTGGGAGCGCGTTCCTCAACCGGGTGTACGTTGCATGGGATGCAGCGAGCGGGCCCGCGGGGATTCAGGTGAGCCGGTCGGCCGACCACGGGGCTACGTTCTCGACGCCCGTGTCCGCGGGGATCCCGAGGGGCATCGGGGCGGATCCCTTCGTAGGGCCCGATGGCACCTTGTACGTCGCGTGGCAAGACTTTGGCGACAGCCTCGAGCTCGTGAGCCGTTCCGTGGACGGCGGTTTGACCTTCGGACGTCCGGTGGTCATCGCGCCGACGCTCGCGTCCTTCGACGTTGCGATTCCCGCCCAGGCTTTCCGGAAAGCGCTCATCTACCCAGCGTGCGGCGCCGACACGAGCTCGGGCCCGAATCGCGGAACCCTGTCCTGCTCCTGGACCGACGAGACTCCTTCGAACGGCATGGACGCCTTCGTCGCGCATTCGACGGATGGCGGGAAGACATGGAGTTCGCGGGTGCGGGTGAATGACGATCCAACCGGGATAGCGAACGACCAATTCAACCAGTGGCTCGCGGTCGATCCGAGCGACGGATCGGTCAGCGTGAGCTTCTATGACACTCGCAACGACCCGACCCACGTGAGCACGGACGTCTTCTACGCCCGCTCCACGGACGGCGGGAACACTTTCGGCACGAACGTCAAGGTCACGACGGCGCCGACGAACGAGGCGGCATCGGGAGCCGACTTCGGCAACCAGTACGGCGACTACGAGGGGATCGCGGCCTTCAACGGCGTGATCCATCCTGTTTGGACGGATCGCCGGGCGAGCGTCGCGAGTATATCCGGTCTCGACGAGGAGGTCTTCACGGCCACCATCACGATCGGCTAGGATCGTCCAAGATGACCGCGAATTGATCGTCCCAAGCGGGGCGTGAGCTCACTTCGGAGGGGGTGCCGGGCGTCGCCGGCGTAGGACGACGAATGCAAGGATTGCGGCTGCCGCGATGATCCCGACCGCAATCGCGATCCATGTCGAAGCTGGCAGCCCCTGAGGGACTCGGCTGAGCTGCGCATTCACGGTCGCGGTGTGACTGAGGCTCACGCTGATTGGCTGGGAGGCGGTCTGGTATCCCGCGAGACTGAATGCGATCGTGAGGTTACCCTGGATGGCAGGCAGCAGATAGTAGCCCGTTGCATTCGTGGTTGTGGAAAACCCCGCTGCCGCAACGCTTACCCCGGCGAGTCCTGCGCCTGTGCCGGCATCCGTCACGTGACCCTGGATCGCCGCAGGGGCGGAGCCCGGATTCCCGGGAACGGCCCAGATAAAGTCAACGTACGTGTAGGTCGTGCCGATCATCTGCGCGGTCGCGTCGATGTTCCAGGCAGTGATGATCCCGAGAGCCGACTTCGGAATCACGAGGTTCAGTGTTGATGCGGGGGATATCGTTGTGCCGCTGAGGCCCGTGACCGCCGACCCTGTGTGGTTTGAACGGAGGGTCGTAGTCCCGTTGTTGTACCGGACAATGTAGTAGGTCGAGTTGTCCGATGTCGTGTAGAGGCGGACGTCATACGTCGTGTTGGCCTGCATCGCGATCGTCGTGCGGACCCGGACGCTCAGGGAAACGTTCTTCCCCGAATCGAGAGAGCTCAGGCGAATGAGGTTGACCTCGCCCGGGGAGGGACCCATGATCCATGCTCCACCCGCGGTTGTCACATGGCTGTTGTTCGACGTCCACAGCTGGAACACGTCGCTCGCGGGGTCGCTGTAACTCACGTTAAAGGCGATTGCGCTCGCGTGGAGGCGTCCGTTGGCAACGGTAATACTTGGAGCGAACGCAGTGCTTGACAGTACGATCACGAGGAAACCGAGGAGGCCGGCAGCGAGGACTCGACGCATCGCACCCTGGAGCCCTCTTCCCAGCGACTTAAAGCCGGCGGACGCATTATCAAATGCCAAAGTTAGCATTCGCGTGCTCCCTGCGATTCCAGGGAGGCAGGACCGAGGTCGGACGGTGCGGGGGATCCGGGCCATCTCCTTCATGTCTCCTTGGACGAGATGGCGCTCCACGAGCCAGTCCACTAAAACGTCTTATGGTACGCTTTTCGAAAAACGATACTGTGCGGCGGACGGAGTCGTGTCGTTGAACGGCACTTGACGCGTCGGTGCGACTCCCGGCGAACCCCGGAATCGAAACCCTCTACAAAGCGACGACCAGACTGAATCACATGGTTCTGAACGTGCGGAGCCTCGAGATGTCGAAAACGGGCCCCGCCCCTGGAGAGGAGCGCCCAGGGCAGGATTTGAACCTGCGAGGGGTAACCCAGCGGTTTTCGAGACCGCCGCCCTACCGGACTAGGCGACCTGGGCAGCGCACTCTGAGGAGAACGAATGGCCCCATAAGCATTCCTGCTGGTCCAACTCGTGATAACACTTATGGCGAACGTTGCTTTTGAGGAGCCGTTGCAGATCGTCGTCGAGATCCTCCCGGGGCACCGAGAGCAAAACCTCGAGATGCAAGAGAAGGCGACTGGGATCGACCTTCTCCGGCGGCTCGGCCTGGCCCCTGATGCGCACATCCTGGTCCGGGGGGACGGTCCCATCCCGGCGGACGAAGCTCTCGCCGACGGAGAGCGAGTCCGCGTGATCGCCGTCGTCTCGGGAGGATCGGGCGAATGAGTGGGACCCTCGTCCTCGTTCGACACGGGGAAATCGTCCGACCTCTGTACACATCCAACTTCGATCGCGCAGCCCTCTCCACGTACGGGGAGACGCAAATCCGCGCCCTCGCCCGGTCATGGCCCGCGACTCGGCCCAGCGCCGTCTACACGAGTCCCCTCCGGCGGGGCGTCGAGAGTGCGCAAGTGCTCGCGAACGCGTTCGGTCGTTCCATCGCGAAACGCCTCTGCTTGAGGGAATGGTCCGCGGACGATTCCGGGATCCCGCAAGACGAATACAAGGCGCTTGAGCGAAAGGCATGGGCCGATTTCGAGTTTGTTCCGCCGGGCCGCGAGTCGCTCTCGCAAGCCGCGACGCGGGCTCGCCAATGCCTCGAGGGAATCGCCGAAGCGACCGAGGGCTCGACCGCTGCGGTGGTGGGCCACGGGACAATGTTCTCCCTCGTCACGGCCTCCCTGAAGGGCGATCGGCCCACGGAGGCCTACAAGGATTCCATCGGCTTCGCCGCGGCGGCCATCGTCGAGAGCGGATCGGGTCTCCGCCTTATCCAAGACTTTCGAAACTATCCGGACAAGGGAGACCAGGCGCTCCCCCGGTGACCTCCGTCCCTCGACGGTTCGGCATTCCAAATCCTTAATAGCCATCGACCTCTCAACGAGAATCGGATGCCCTCGGACGTCGACGAGATGCTCCGGACGATGGGCCTAAGGAGCGTCGAGGAGCTCTTCGCGGACATCCCCGCCGCGGTGCGGATCCCGAAGCTCGACCTGCCTGATGGGTTGCCCGAGGACGTCGTCGTCGACCGCGTGTCGTCGATGCTCGCCGTGAACCGTACCGCCGTCGACATGCCGACCTTCCTGGGCGGCGGCGTCTACGACCACTTCGTCCCCGCGAGCGTCCGGGCGATCACGTCCCGGTCCGAGTTCTACACGTCGTACACGCCGTACCAACCGGAGATCAGCCAAGGGCTCCTCCAGGCCCTGTGGGAATACCAGAGCCTGGTCTGCGAACTCACGGGGATGGACGCCGCGAACACGTCCATGTATGACGGGTCGACGGCCCTCGGCGAAGCGGCCCGGATGGCCCACCGCCTCCATGGCGGCAGGACTTTCCTCATCCCTCGGGCCCTGCGTCACCACCGTCGCGCCGTCCTCGCGAACTACGTCGTCGGAACGGGCGTCGAGGTCCGTGAAGTCGACTACGACCGCGAGACCGGCATGCTCGACCTCGCGAAGTTGCGGGAGGCCCTCTCGCCCGATGTGTGCGGCGTCTACATCGAGAATCCGAACTTCTTCGGTCGGTTCGAGGAGCAGCTCGGAGAGATCCGCGCGTCGACGAAAGCGATCTTCACTGTGGGCGTCAACCCGATCGCCCAGGCGGTCGCACGCCCTCCGGGCGATTTCGATGCGGACATCGTGATCGGCGAAGGCCAGCCCCTCGGGACGTCGATGAATTTCGGGGGGCCGCTGTTGGGGATCTTCGCCTGCCGGCAGGAACACATCCGGAAGATGCCGGGCCGGGTGATCGGCCTCACCAAGGATGTCGAGGGGCGGCGCGCCTTCTGCATGACCTTGCAGACCCGCGAGCAACACATCCGACGGGAGAAGGCGATGTCGAACATCTGCACGAACGAGTCCCTCTTGGCGGTCGCCGCGGCCGCATACATGTC